>Ga0315322_10002057_pt1 | contig 15545 bp, 7 predicted proteins | sample M110021515metaG_FD_203461 | JGI IMG/M metagenome (GOLD analysis project Ga0315322, IMG submission 203461) | Ammonia-oxidizing marine archaeal communities from Monterey Bay, California, United States - M1 100m 21515 | ecosystem: Environmental > Aquatic > Marine > Intertidal zone | place: USA...
GAAAAGTTAAACGCTTTTGAGAAGGACTTGATGACACACAAGAATGTCTAAGTGAGGAATTTTACAGTTATTGATTGTTCACCCCATGACTCGATTCATTCTTTAAGGATCCAGTCAATTTGTTTGTATAGAACGCAAGCAGCTCATCAAGTTGATTTACTTGGATTACCGTGCTCTTGTAAAGCAACGTGGTGACCTAAGTTACCACTGGACCCGGGGAGACTCATTCTTGGTTGGGTAGTCTGCCTCGGGGCATAGTGCGTTTGTGCGTCTGGCTGGTGCTGCAGGTTTGTGTATGACCAACATCATGCACGTTTACAATTCACACAAAACTTTGAAGTGCTTCACCCGTGTAGCTTCGCAGTAATTTATTTTGTTTCTGCTTCGCCCAACGTTCTGCGTGAATGAAGATGTCTTCAGGCGGGCCTTCAGCAACGATCTGTCCACCACCATCACCAGCCTCAGGCCCCATATCGATCACCCAGTCTGCAGCAGCGATGACTTCGAGATTGTGTTCAACAACCAATACTGTGTTGCCTGCCTCAACAAGTCGCGCAAGAACATGGAGTAATTTTTCAATGTCAGAAAAATGAAGGCCGGTGGTAGGTTCATCAAGAATATACAGCGTGCTTCCTGTACCAGGTTTTGCCAGTTCTCGTGAAAGTTTCACACGTTGCGCTTCACCACCAGAAAGCTGTGGTGCAGGCTGCCCAAGCGTCAGATACCCAAGACCAACATCGACAAGAGTTCCAAGAATGCGGGCAATCTGCGGAGCAGACTCAAACAGATGGGCAGCCTCAGCAATGCTCATCTCAAGCACATCCGCAATTGATTTTCCATGCCACTTCGCATGCAGTGTTTCAGCTGAATATCGTCTTCCTTTACAGGTCTCGCACTCCACCCACACGTCCGGTAAAAAATGCATTTCGACCCGCCGTCGCCCAAGCCCATCACAAGCTTCGCAGCGGCCACCCGGTACATTGAAACTAAATGTGCGAGGCGTAAACCCACGGGTACGCGATTCAGGGAGCTTTGAAAACAGCTGTCGAATCGGGTCAAAAACACCAGTATAGGTTGCTGGTGTCGAACCCGGGGTCGAACCAATCGCATCCTGATCAACAAGAATCACCTTGCTGATCTTGTTCATGCCTTTGATGGAATCATGGGCACCGGGCTGTTCCCGCGATGCGTGCAATCGTCGAGCAACTGCTCGCCACAGCACATCGAGCACAAGTGATGTTTTGCCAGATCCACTCGGACCAGTCACGGCTGTCAAAACACCCAAAGGAAATTTCACATCAAGATTTTTGAGCGTGCGATGTCGAATGCCCCTTACTTCAAGCCAGTTCTCTGGCTCACGACGCCCATGTTCATTTTTGTGTTCAAGAACTGCGTCACAGGCACGTCGTGTTGATAAGTACGGTCCGGTAATACTGGTTTTTGTCTTTTCAAGCTTTTTAGGCGACGCTTGTGCGACGATCATGCCACCTTCACGACCACTTCCCGGTCCAAAGTCGAGGCAGGTGTCGGCTGCATTCACTACGTCTCGATCGTGTTCAACAACAACAATCGTGTTGCCAAGGTCACGCAATCGAACGAGTGCTTGAATAAGACGGTGGGTATCACGTGGATGAAGGCCAATGGTCGGTTCATCGAGCACGTAGAGCACACCTGTCAGGCCACTCCCAACCTGTGCCGCCAGTCGAATCCGCTGCATCTCACCACCAGAAAGACTGCCTGCAGGCCGGGCCATATCAAGATATTCAAGCCCGATTTCATCAAGGAATTGGGCCCGGTTTGTGAGTTCACGAAGAAGATCTCCGGCAATCGAGCGTTCATCATCTTGAAGGGTGATGGTACCTAACTCGTGTGCGAGTCTGCCCAGCGGCATCCGACACCAGACATCAAGGGTACGTTTCCATAACGTGACAGCACTAGCTTCAGTTGTAAGGCGACTGCCGCCACACTCACTACAGGGTACCTCGCCCATCACGGCATCAACCTTGCGCCGTACTGCAGCCACCATTCGTGAGGCATCTTCGCAGGCTTCTTCAAGGCCTTTGAACTGAAACGAAAACCATGGGCCTCGCCCGTGTGTTCCCCGTGGCCGTTTGACATCAATCCATTTTTCACCCGTGCCTTCAAAAAGAACCCGCTGCTGAATCCCAGAGAGCTCATTGAGCGGTACATCCCCGGGCAATCCAGTTGTCTGGCACAGTGCTTTGAGCATTGCCTTGCTCAGCGGTTGAGAAAGGTCCGGCCATAAGTCGAGTGCACCTTCAAGAAGAGAGAGCGATGCATCACGAATGAGTGACTGGTGTTCGACACCTGTTCGTGTGCCAATGCCATCACAGACCTCACACCAGCCGAGTGGGCTGTTAAATGAAAACTCTCTCGGCTCAAGCGGTCGAAAGCCTTGGCCGCACTCTGGGCACGCAAGAAAACGACTGTGAATATCAATCGGCCAATCAGGCTCTTCCAGAGGATTGCCATGGCCGTCATCAACGGCACGGGCGACAAGCAGTGTTCCATTTCCTGCCTCAAAAGCCGCTTCAACGCTCTGTGCAATTCGGCTTCGCTCTTTCGGGTTGGATGTGATTCGATCGATCACCAGTTCAAGCCTGTTTTTCTGTTTTCGATCCAGCGGAGGGTTTTCATCAAGCCGGTAAGTCACTCCGTCAATTCGTAGTCGCACATAGCCTGCTGCTTTGAGGCCGGTAAGAAAACTCTCCGGAGTTTGCCCAGCCTTAAGCTCAACCGGAGCAAGTAAAAGCATCCGTGTTCCTTCAGGAACATCAAGGATGCGATCGACGGACTCATCGACACTCTGCGCACCAACAGGCACGCCACAGTCAGGGCAATGCATCACGCCAAGCCGAGCAGCCAGCACACGAAAAAAGTCATACATCTCTGTTAATGTGCCGACCGTTGAACGGGGTGTGCTCCCGGTCGAACGCTGCTCGATGGCAACTGCCGGAGCCAAGCCCTCAATTTTCTCAAAGATTGGTTTTGGTACCTGCCCAACAAACTGCCGAGCATATGGAGACAGACTCTCAACATATCGACGCTGACCCTCAGCATATAACGTGTCAAAGGCGAGCGATGTTTTTCCTGAACCACTCGGACCGCAGCAGACAGTCATGGCGCCACGTGGAAGATCGGCATTCACCTGTTTTAAGTTGTGCTGTGCTGCTCCACGGACCATCATCGCCGGAGGCCCAGGGTCACGAGATTGTTTTTCGATAGCCGTCAGTGATTTCTTCAAAGCACGTTCAACAGCTGCAGGAGTCACCACAGATGATTTTCGAACTGGTCGGCGCTTCCCGGTTTTATTTTTCGAAGCACGTTCTTTGGCCTGAACCAAGACTGGCTTAAGTGCCTTGCCTGTTTCCGACGCAGCCGTTCGAGCAACTTTTTCTGGTGTCCCTTCGACGACTATATATCCACCACCAGCACCACCCTCTGGGCCAAGATCGATAACATGATCAGCCCGCTTCACTACATCAAGATTGTGTTCCACTACAAGAACCGTGTTGCCTGCATCCACCAGCCGATCAAGCACATCCAGAAGTTGCCGAACATCATGCATGTGAAGGCCGGTCGTTGGCTCATCCAGAATATAGAGCGTGTTGCCGGTCGAACGCTTTCCAAGTTCCCGAGAAAGCTTGACCCGCTGTGCCTCACCACCAGAGAGAGTCGGTGATGGCTGGCCGAGATGCAGATAATCAAGCCCGACATCGCAGAGCGTCTGGAGCTTTCGAGCAATGTCTGGAGCATCGGCAAAGAATTCGAGTGCCTCGCCTACCTCCATTGCCAGAATGTCAGCAACGTTTTTTCCTTTCCAGCGCACCTCAAGCGTGTCTTGGGCAAAGCGAGTACCACCACACACATCACACGTGACCCAGACATCAGCAAGAAAGTCCATGTCGAGACGCGTTGATCCGTGCCCTTCGCATGCCCCGCAGCGACCACCTGCGACATTGAATGAAAACCGTCCGGCTTTCCAGCCACGACGCCGAGCATCTGGAAGCATCGTAAAGAGTTTGCGGATGTCATCCCATACTTTGACATAGGTCGACGGATTACTTCGTGGTGTTCTGCCAATTGGTGACTGGTCAATAACGATAACCTTATCGAGTTGTTCTCCACCAACGAGTGCATCAAAGTCGCCCGGCACCGCAGCGTCACTACCAAGCATGCTCCGCAGGGACGGTTCGAGAACGTCACTGACGAGTGAACTCTTGCCGCTTCCTGAGACACCAGTGATGCAGACAAACAGCCCAAGAGGGATCTCAACGTCAATGCCCTTTAGATTGTTATGACGAACACCCTCAAGAATAAGTGTTCGGTCATCCGGCTTTCGGCGTGTTTCCGGCAGTACAATTGCATCACGTCCGGAAAGAAATGCACCAGTGATACTGCGACTGTTTTTTTCAATGTCCTGCGGTGACCCAGCTGCAACGACCTCGCCACCACGTTTTCCGGGGCCGGGTCCAAAGTCAACGACCCAGTCGGCGGCACGTATGGTCTCTTCATCGTGCTCGACGACAACAACGGTATTTCCCTTGTCTCGAAGCGTTTCAAGTGCTCCAAGCAATTTAATGTTGTCTCGTGGATGGAGGCCAATTGACGGTTCATCGAGTACATAAAGAACGCCGGAAAGCCCCGAGCCAATCTGGGCCGCCAGCCGAATTCGCTGGCTCTCGCCACCAGAAAGTGTCGGTGCCTTGCGATCAAGCGCAAGATAGCCAAGTCCAACCTGGTCAAGAAACTGCAGGCGACTCCGAATTTCTTTCAGGAGTTCTGTCGCGATGATCTGCTGTGTGTCATCAAGAATAAGATCTGAAATAAAGACCTGAGCTTCGCTGATAGGGAGCGCACAGAATTTGTCTAACGAGAGTTCCCAGGTGGCTTCACGAGATTTTGATTTCTTAGAAGTAGTTTTCTTTTTCCTCTTGGTAGTGGGAGATGCAGTTGGACATGCGACTGCTGAGGTGATCCGAACTGCTCGTGATTGTGGAGACAGTCTCGCACCATCACACACATGGCAATGCTTAACGCTCATGTACTTTTCAAGCATCCGCCGCATGATTCCGCTTTTTGCATTCCGCCAACGATTTGTCAGCATCGCGAGGACACCTTCAAATTTCGTTTTGGCTCCCCGTTCGGCACGGCCACGTCGCCATGAAACCTGAATAGTTTCAAGACCTGTCCCATGCAACCAGATTTTTTTCTGGGTGGGTGTCAGCTTCTGCCAGGGCGTATCAAGCATGACGCCGGCTTCGTAGTTTTTCTTTTTCTCAGCGTAAGCAGCAACCGCATTGAAAAGCCGTCGTGTCCACCGGGGCATATCCCGGAATCGCCCAAGAACCCCGAAGCAGCCTTTCTTGATTGAACGTGATGGATCAACAAGTAATTTCTTGGCATCAATCCCATAAATATCACCAAGACCATCGCACGTTGAGCAGGCACCAAGCGGACTGTTAAAACTAAATAACTGTGGCTCCGGGGTGTCATAGCTCACCCCGCAGGAGACACACGTAAACTGGCTTGAGAGCGTCAGGTCTTCCGGCTGGTCGTCTGATTCGCCGCCTTCACTGGTTACGATTATCTGGCCACCGCTTGTCTTGATGGCCAGTTCAACAGATTCTGCAAGACGACTACGGGTTTCTTCTGAAATCGTGAGCCGATCGACAACAACTTCAATTGTGTGCTTAAACTGCTTCTCGAGAGCAGGTGGATCTTCGACTCGATGAACAGTTCCATCAACACGCGCTCGGGTAAATCCTTGACGAACCAAGTCTGTGAAAAGGTCACGATGGGTGCCTTTGGCCTGGCGGACGAGTGGTGCCAGAATCATCGATCGCTGTCCTGATCGGAAACTGATAATTCGTTCAACAATCTGGTCTCGTGGTTGGGCCTCAAGTACTTTGTCACATGTTGGGCAGTATGACGTGCCAACCCGTGCATAGAGCACACGGAGAAAGTCATGGATCTCAGTCATCGTGGCAACTGTTGATCGTGGATTATGTCCGGCTGATTTCTGAGCAATTGAAATCGAAGGTGAAAGGCCTGTCACGCTGTCTACATCGGGCCGTGGAAGTTGCCCCAGAAACTGTCGTGCAAATGTTGAAAGACTTTCAACGTAGCGTCGCTGTCCCTCTGCATAGAGGGTGTCGAAGGCAAGGCTCGACTTGCCTGATCCACTGACTCCTGAAAGACAAACCAATCGGCCCCGTGGAAGGCCAACAGTGATATCCCGCAGATTGTGTTCTCTGGCACCACGAACGATGATTGGAGGGGCTTGCATACGTAGAGGAACAGTCTGCCAAAACATAAGGAATGAAAACTCTCAGTATTGTAGACCGCCATACCCTCCGCTAGACACCCACCTAGACGGTTCGTACGATCAAGTCCCGGAAGAGACGGGTCGAGAATCAATTTCTTCTTTCGGGGCGGTAGCTCAACTGGGAGAGCGCGGCGTTCGCAATGCCGAGGTTGGGAGTTCGAGCCTCCTCCGCTCCACTGTTTTTAGGCGGAAAATTGGGTATTCTTAAGTATGGAAACCATGCCCTTTGTCATGTTTTGACGTAACATTTCGAACGTGCGATCGTTGAAAAATCTTGTTACGGAGGCTCAGATGGTGTCGCCATATAAGAAAACAATCAATTGGCGATAAGATATGGGTCACTTTTCTATTTTGGCGTTCTACCCATCCGATCGATCGTTCCTGTCATGGCAACAATTTCCGATCCATCTACGCTGTTGATGCTTCGCGTGCGCGATGGTGATGCCGAGGCATTTGAGCAACTTGTTGCACTGTGGCAGCCACGACTTGTTACGCTTTTTCTCAATCACACTGGTGATCACTCTACAGCAGAAGATCTTGCGCAAGAAGTCTTCATGCGAGTGTATCGAGCCCGCCATCGCTACGAACCAAAGGCAAAATTTACAACCTGGGTTCATACGATTGCAAATAATATTGCCAGCGATCTTCGGCAGCGGGCCTATCGTCGGAAAGAGTGGGGCGTGTCCGCAAACCCCTCTGCGTCAGGCAACATGGTGGGGCTTGAGCAGATGGCAGTTGCTGCAAGCGGGCTCCTACCAACCCGCCAACTTGATCGAGTCGAACTTCAGTCTGTTGTGCAACAGGCTATTGCCAGTCTCAATGATCGCCAGCGGATGGTCATTCTTCTGGCAAAGTTTGAACACTGTTCGTATGACGAAATAGCTGAGGCAATGAAACTGTCAGTGCCTGCGGTGAAGTCATTGCTCTTTCGCGCCCGAGAGCAATTAAGGGAAGCACTCAAGCCGTATCTTCTTTCTGAAAAAGAGGAAGCCCAGTGAATAAGAGACACACTCCATGCACAACTCAGCATGATACCCTCAGCACAACGCCAGCAGCTGATCTTGGGGAACTGTGGCAAACACTTGATGTCTTACCAGAGGCAGAAACTCCGGAAGAGCTCCTCGCGACGACGATCGAGATGGTTGCAGTCGATGGCAGACATCATCGTCCCGGAAAATCAAGTCGGTTAGCACAGCTACGTGGAGATCTTTGGCAATGGTTTGCACCTGCGATTGCCGTCGGCCTATCAATCGTACTTGGGTATTTTGTTGGCCAGGTTATCGGAGACCCATTTGATGGGCGAACGCCGGCTGATTTGCGGGCGAGACGCACAGAACTTCTTAAGACATCAATTCAGGAAGCAATCGAAAATAATCCCTCAGGTGCAAAGAAATTTTTTCAGCAGCAATTACGCAACTCGCTGGATGCTCAGGGGCAAACGATGCCATCAGAGCAAAATAGCAAGAAGGGCTCACGTGCTGGCGGAATGAATCCATCGATTCCTAAGAACTCTCCATCGGTTCCACTGGACGGGCAAGAAAGGAACGGACGGCTTCGTGGAAAACAACCGGGGCCTCCAAAGGGACCAGGTGACCAGCGTCGGGAACAATCAGTAGGCGCCCCTGAAGAAGAATCTTCTCCATAGACTTCATAACCGCCGGCGGTGTGATTGTGTCTTCACTACCACAGATAAGGAGTACCGGTTTCTCAAGATGCTGCATGTCTTTCGTCATGTCGGGACGGTCGGCGAGTGCTTGAAGTGCTGCTTGAATCGTCGCAACAGATTGCTCACTAATAAGCTTGCGAAGAAATTCTTCATTGGCAGCTCGTTCCGTTTGGGAGCGGGCTGTATCTGTTGCCGCTAGAAGATTTGGCACCATTGCATCTGCAAGAACCTGTTGACCTACTCTGCCAACTGTTGCGGCGAGATTGGCTCTGGTTGATCGAGCTTCTGGTGTGTCTGCTGAAAACTTGGTGTCGATAAGGATGATGCGTGATACTTTTTCAGGATACCGAACAGCAACATGTTGAGCGACATATCCACCCATTGAAATACCAGCGATAGTGGCCGGTTCTGCAATATCAAGGGCATCAAGAAGTTTTGCTACATCGTCAGCCAGTTGAGTAATGCTCACTATCGGTGACTTTTCAGAATCGTTACATGTGCTACGACCAAATCCTCGCTGATCAGGAATGATCAATCGTGCATGATTGGCCAGCGGCAAGACCCGATGCCACATGGTGTGATCTAAAGGAAACGCGTGAAGGAGAACGAGTGGTGCCCCCGATCCACAGATTTGGACAGCAAGTGAAGTGTCCCCAATTGAAACCATCGTTGTTTGCATCGAAAACTCTGCTTTGGAGTTGGATCAAATCGTTTCTTCGGCAAGAATAGAGTACGTCAGATCGTTGAAGACGTCGACGCGAAGGAGTCGGCTGGTGGGCAATGACTCGGCATAATTGGAATGAAGCAAATAAAACGGGCAGGGGCGATGTTCAAATATCTCAAACAGCCAGCTATTCACATGCAAAACATGCTGAAAATAGGACTTGCGGTGATTGTTTTTGTAGCAGGATGCTACTCAGATCGACTGCCGGAAGAAATTGATCATTTGGGCGTGCCTCGTGTCAGTGCGCTTTCAGTAGAAGCCATTCCACTGGTGACGTTGAGGCCTACTGAAACGGTAAAGGTTCCACTGCGAATCAATCGTAATAATAACGAAGGGCCAATCGACGTCAGTCTTTCGAAGTTACCGTCTGGTGTTGAGGCAACTTTTGAGAAACAGATTCCACAAGGTAAATCAGAACTCGAGATAGAACTCTCTGGAAATCAGTCGCTCGGTGATCGGCAACGAAATGTGACCGTTACAATAGCCTTGAGCATGGCCCAGAGTTCTGTCGAGCAACCATTTGATATTGATCTACCAGTCGTATCACGGCCATCTTTTGGAGCACTGCCACCTGTCTTTCTGCAGCCTGGAGATACTGTCAACTTGCGAATGCCTGTTGAAAGAAATGGATTTGCAGAATCATTCACGCTGGAGCCGATCGAATATGCGCAAGGAGCACTGTGTCGTCTGCCAAGTGAGCCAATCGAAGACAATAATATCAAGGTTCTGGTAGCAGCATCAGAAGACGCTTCAGAGGGAACGCAAACACAAAAAATAAAAACTATTATTTTTGGTCGAGAAGTTTCTGTACCGCTAACGCTTGTTGTGACAAACCACCCTTTCAGGATGGAAGAAATGGTGTATGCGGCGGTCCTGCCGGGTCACCAGGAAAAAATCGATATCATATTTCAGCGAGATTCTTTGGAGTCACTCAGTAGGACGCTCACTGGTGGTTTGCAGGCTCTGACTGGAGTGAATCTGGCTCCAACGAAATTTAATGGGCCGGTTGTTGTCACCGCAGAGACCCCGCCGTCGGGAGTTACCGTTGAGCCAGCATATCTCGAAGAGGGTGCTCTCAAGTGTGCGCTTGTCGTTAACACAACGGAGGAGTCACCGCCTGGTGTGTACTCAATTCCGCTTGTAGCAACGGCAGATCATCTCAATACATCCGGACTTCTCGTTATACGAATACAGGATCCGGGTAATAAGCCGGGCGTGTTACCAGAAGCAGTCGTCTCGTCGATGGCCAAGACGGTTCGGTATCGCCGAGGTGGTCTTCGAGGTCGCAGTACAGAAAAATCAAAGGATTTACTGGCTGCTCTGTATGGTGGCTCAGAACAATCAAAAAAGTCTGTCATGACTGCTCTGACATGGCTCGCAGTAAAGCAAGGTGAAGATGGATCGTGGCAACCTCTAGCCGTAGCGGAGAATCTGGATTCAGGTATGGCAGAGAGTCCGGATGAATTTCCTGCGACACCAGCCGGGGGAAATAGTGAATCGACGACCGCTCTTGCTCTCCTGCCATTTCTTGCAGAGGGAGTCACTCACGAACCTGAGTCTGCCACGGCTGTGTGGTTAGAAGCCTATCCAGAAGTTGTCACAAAAGGGCTCATCTGGCTTGGTTCTTCTCGGCCTCAAGCAGATCCATTGGGTGGTGGGCCAGTGGAAGTCGATTTGCGGGGTCTTATTTCGGGGGTTGTGGCTGGTTGTGAAACCAGCTTTCTCAGTAGCGACAGAGTGCTGAAGAAAAATGCTGTTTACGCGCTTAAAAGTTTGGTGGATCGCCAAACAAAAGAAGGCTCATGGCAACGTACGCCCTCTCAAACGGTGGAAACGGTACTGCCTACACTGCGTTCACTGCTCGCAATGCACGTTGCCCAATCATGCGGTGTAAAACCGTCAGTCGCTACACTCAAGAGAGCGGATGTCTTTCTTGAATCGGCTGCCTGTGGTGCTCCAGAAATCCCTCGGTCACGTTTTGGTCGTGCAGTCGCGGGGCCTCCCGATCCCTTAGCAACAGCCGCTGGCTTACTTCTCCTGCAATATGAAGAAGAGCCCCACGACTCGCCTGCAATGATTGACGGATCTCATTTTCTTTCAGGGTTTGCTCCACCTTTGGAAGGGAACTCATTTGCCCAGTCGGCGGACTTTCTGCTTTTATCAAGTGAGGTGCTTCGGAATATCGAGGGTGAGCAATTTGATACGTGGTACGCCAAAGTCACAGCATTTTTATTGAGGACACAAGAGCAGGAGGAAGAAGAACAAGGTAGTTGGGACCCGGCCCTCTTTGCTGGAGAAAGTGACAGATTGCAGGTGACAGCCAAGGCCATTCTCTGTCTGCAACTGCCGTATCGGTACCTGCCACTCTATCGCTCTGAATAGCAACACGACCTGTGCAGAATGATTACTTTTGCATAGATAAGAATTTTTGTAAGTTTTTTTGGATCGTATTACTCCCGGGATCTTTCCTCAGGGCAACAACCTGACAGCGGATAGCTTCGTTCCGATTGCCAGCAGCTGCATAGCAGTGGGCCAATGTGTCGAGAAAACTTGCTGAATCAAAAACAAGATCCAAAGAACGTTTTGAATACCGAGTAGCTCTCAACAGATCTCCCTCGGTATTTGCTACCAGCCAAGCATATTCGTTGTATGAATTAGGTTCATCCGGTTCTCTGTCGATCCGCTGCTGAAGTTTTTTCAATGCTCCTTGAATGAGTTTGACAATGTGTTCCTTGTCAGCAGGCAAGAGACCAGGGAAGTGGTAGTACGCGATAAGCGTGTCGATTTCCTCAGGATACTCATCAAGTGCTTTGTCGAGAGCTTGCCTCTCCCTCTCCCTCTTGTTCTTTTCTTTGTCAGCTCGAGATAGAAAAAATTTCTGGCGAGCAGCGAGCGCCTCTTTTGAGTACCCAAGAGAATCCATAACTCGAATGTTTTTGATGGTGCCATGTGAACCGGTCAATACATCGTTGAGAACAGCAGACGCCTCGTTACACCGGTCAAAGTCATTGAGCAGTTCGGCCCACTGTATTGAGAATGGGATGATCTGCTGGGCGGATAAAGTAGGCGCTGTAATGACTCGGCGATACTCACGGTCTGCCCAGTCAACAAGCCCCCAATGATCAAGGCGAACAGCAGCCAGCATTTGTTCGTTCGTCTTATCACTGCTTAAAGCAAAGGCACGTCGTGCCATCTCATCTGCCAGAGTTTCATTTCCATTTAACTGTTCGCAGCGTGCTGCTGCATAGAGTGTAATCGCCTGGTTCTCAATAGTCGCCTGCAGACTCTCAGGGAGATAATTTACAAGATTGGCAAGCCCGGAGTGAGCTGCCCAGAAGAGAACGTCAGCAGTTGTCAGGAGATATTTGTCTGAACTTTTAGGGATGAACTCAAGGAGTTCTTTAGCTACTGCAACACCACGATCAGGCAAGCCCGCTTGTATCGCTGCCCGAGCATGGCATCGCACAACAATCTCTCGAGCAAGATCACGTACTTCACGTGTGGTGGTGTAGTCTAAAAAGGTCTGGGCCTTAAAGGGCATCAGTTCAAGAAATTGGTCTACTGCCGTCTCAAAATTCTTGAAGGCATCCTTTCTTACATTTAATTTGCTCTCGGGATTGTCTGCTTTTTGAGAGAAGATAATGAGTCTATTTATCAGAAGTGCTGCAGGACGCTGGCTCATTGCGAGTTCATCGGGAACGTGTGCCGCGAGTTGCGGCCAGTATGGATCAGCAGGTCGCCACTCCTGCAGAAGAATCAGTGCCGCAAGATATGAGGTGCTTGCTGATCGATTTGTTCGAATCAGGCGAGCCAGGGGCGTAATTCCTGCATTCTCTTCAAGACGGATCAGTCGGCTCAGTGCACTGATCTGCTGGGAGAGCGATCGACTAGAAAAATTCTTCAGCAAGTCAGCTACTTCTGGTGGATCATCTGGCCTAATGAGCGACACCGTCTCGAGAATCCACTGGGCCCGGAGGGCAGTCTCGAGATCATTACTTTGATCAGCTGCATCAAGTAATTGATCGATTGCATGATCAGCAATCATGCGCAACTGCTGGGTTGCTGATTCACGTATTGCATAATTCGTGTCCCCAAGTTGAGCAATAAGTTCAGCAACTTTCTGCTGGCTTATTGAGTCGTCTCCTGCACTGCTGCTACTCGCTACTGTCCTAGCAGGTAGAAGGGCAAAGCATACAAGAATAAGGAAGCACAGACCGAGTCTTATTCCGTATAGAGTCCCGGATTGAGTACCAGGTGTCTGCGGTGCCGTCATGCCAAACGCTCCCTTATACGAGGTCCACGCCCTCTCAGCATGTATGGTAGCAATTCTGTCGAACCACCACGTCATTTTAAGCAAAGCGGCTGCTTTTTTGAGGGTTCTTGTGAAACGACATATGTTGTTATGTGTCAGAATCAGACGTCATTTTTTGACAGCACCTCCAATGCGTCATTGAGAGGTCTTTTATTCTGGCTCGATACCAAGGTCACGAATAGTCACCAAAGGTTCGAGGGGAATTCCTCGTGCTGCAAATGCTTCAGCCGCACCTGCGAGTCGATCAATGACTGTGATGACTCGTTCTACCTTGAGGCCAAACTCAACTGCTCGATCGATTGCAATGAGAGAGGAGCCACCAGTTGTTGTCACATCCTCGACGATGACGACCCGATTCCCTGCCTCAACAGGACCCTCTATATACCGTTGCATTCCATGGCCTTTAGGTTCTTTTCGAACCATAAACCCTTTCAATGGAAGACCAGCTGTTCCGGCTATTGTGACTGCGGCACCTGTAATGGGGTCTGCCCCAATCGCCATGCCCCCAATTGCATCTGGCAACTCACCAAATGATTGGAGTCGTTCTAGAATTGCCTTGCCGACGAGCATGGCTCCCTGTGAATCGAGAACAACTTGCTTTGCGTCAAGGTAAAAACTGGCTGTGCGGCCTGACGCAAGAGTAAAAGTACCTCGTTTGAGAGCGCGGGCTTCGATGATTTTCAGGAGTTCGCTGCGAGTTTCTGTCATAGTTCTTTATTGATGTGAGGGTTTCGTGCCAGACCGAGATTCTACCAAAAGGAGCCAAACTTAATTTGTCTTTGTTATAGGGAACCAGATAACCATCATTCCTTTGACTCGGTTTCTCCTGGTCGTAAACTTTTACTGGAAAACAAATGATCTGTGCGACTCGATGGTACAACGTGTTTTGGTCGTCCGCCTCAGTGCGGCTGATGTCCGTCTATGCCAGACGCGTCATGCTCTCAGTCCTCTTTCTGGTGTGGTTTGCTCTATGGGTAGAGAACCAGTTCGTACAGGCCGGTCCTTTGGCAGAGGCCGTTGAGAAAGCAAAAGCTGCAGCCGGTGTGACCGATGAGAATGCAGCACCAGAGCAGGGTGTAGGGAACAAGGGTGTTCAGCCTGCTCTGCCGCCAACAGCAGGTCGTGAGCCCTCTCAGCGCGTCGAAGTTTCAACAGTCAGTGTCGCGGTGCGTTTGCCTATAACTGGCGGCCGTGATACCGCTATTCAAGCAGCTATTCTTCGACAGCTGGATCGCCTGCAGAGTCCATCAGGCCGGCGCGGTCAACTGGTTCTTCAATTTGATGCAACCAGTGACGAATACGCCAGTGATAGTGACTTTGGGCGATCTCTGGAATTGGCACGATTCTTAACCAATTCACAGATGGCGAATGTGAAGACAATCGCATACCTGCCCGATGGTGCTCAAGGCCATGCTGTTCTGGTTGCGCTTGCTTGCGAAGACATTGTAATGGCCCCTGATGCATTACTTGGACCGGTGGGTCGAAATAAACAAAGAGTCGATGAGACAGTGCGTGCCGCATACAAAGATATTGCTGGTCGACGTCGGACAGTTCCACCGCCCCTTGCTGTCGCTCTCGTGGATCCTTCTGTACGCGTTGTCCGTGCCATAACGGAAGTTGGTGACCAAATTGTTCTGTCAGAACGCGTGCCAACTCTTCGGGAAGAAGTTCAGGTCCTGCGGGTTGAGGATGTGGGTCCTCGACCTCTTGTTCTATCTGGGCGTCGGTGTCGTGAAATTGGTATTGCGCAATTACTTGTTGAGGGCACAGCCGATCTGGCACGACGTCTCGACATCAATCCTGGACAACTTGTACTCGATCCATCAGTGGAGCGGGGCTGGAAGGCTGCTGTAGTAAGCCTCTCTGGACCAATTTCCAGTGACAGCGTCGCAAGGGTTCGCGTCAGGCTTGAGGAAGCGATCACCTCAAAAGCAAATTTCCTTTGTCTCAGGATTGACTCGGCTGGCGGATCACCCGAGCAGAGCCTTGTGCTTGCACGTTGGTTACGTGAAATCAATCCTGCTGAAGTAAAGACTGTTGCATATATCCCAAATCAGGCGCGTAGTGATGCTGCCCTGATTGCGCTAGCATGTGATGATGTTGTTATGAATGAGACAGCTGTTCTCGGAGGGGAAGGTGCAGCGACAATTGATGCTCGCCAGGCTGATGCAATTGAGGCAGCATGGCAAAAGATAATGCAGGGCAATTTAAAGACGTTAGAATCACTCCCTCTTGCGCTTGTCTTACCGGAGTACGAGGTAAGCAGATTTGTTCAGCAGTCCACGGGAAGAACGGAGTATTTCAGTTCGAGTACACTCCTTGCAAGAAAAGACAAGGCTTCGTGGAAGAAACAACAAGACCTTGCTACCGGCCCGCTGCTCGTTGATGGGTTTCAGGCTGAAGCCTACGGATTAACAGATCAGCCCGTGACCTCGTTCTCTGAACTCGCAGAACGCTATGGGCTCGGTGACGACATAACACGTATCGAACCTGG
>Ga0315322_10002058_pt1 | contig 15545 bp, 14 predicted proteins | sample M110021515metaG_FD_203461 | JGI IMG/M metagenome (GOLD analysis project Ga0315322, IMG submission 203461) | Ammonia-oxidizing marine archaeal communities from Monterey Bay, California, United States - M1 100m 21515 | ecosystem: Environmental > Aquatic > Marine > Intertidal zone | place: USA...
TTCCGGATGACAAGCCGCGTTACGTAATGGGCGTGGGTACCCCACCACAATTGTTGAAAATGATAGGTATGGGCGTAGATATGTTCGATTGCGTGATGCCCAGCCGCGCGGCTCGTCATGGAACGGTCTACACGCGAGCCGGAGCGCTCAATATCAGGAATGAGCGTTTTAGGGATGATTTCTCGGCCTTGGACGAGCAAACCGACTGTTATGTCTCGAGAGAATTTTCAAAATCCTACCTGAGGCACTTGTTCATGTCCAAGGAGTCTTTGGGTGGAGTGCTTCTGACCATCCATAATCTCCGTTTTTTCGTGCAACTCATGGAGTCTGCCCGTGAAGAAATCACGGCCGGAAACTTTGAGGCTTGGGCGCAATCGTGGATTCGGGAATACGAAAGCAATTCTTCCGTCCGATAGGTTTTTGCACAAAAAAGCCGGGCGAAAGGCCCGGCTTTTTCATAAATGGATTACCAACAGGTTTTACTTCGCTCCCTTTGGCGCCTTTAACTCGGCGTCCTTAGGTCCTGCGTCCTTGGGGGCCGAGCCTTTCCACTCGCATATATACCCCTTGACCTTGCCGGAAAAGTCAGTGGTGTCTGCCCATTTCCCGTTTTTCCCATTGAGAATAAGGAAGTTGTGTCCAGAGGCGGCAGAAGGTTGCTTGGCATCCCAATGCTTGAACTTAAAAGCTTCTCCGTTGTCCCAAGTCCATTCGCCTTCTTTGAATTCATCGGTGCCTCCGAGCCAGACCAAGTGGTCTTTGGCAAGACGGCGCACGAATTCGTTCTCCTGTTCGGTCGATATCACGACAAGTTGTCCTCCAATGTCGTCACAGGCAAACTTGGCTTCCCACCAAGTACTGTTGGTGTCGAGGAATGCCTTGTAGTGGTTTCCTCGGAAGGGAACGGCGTCTTTGGCCGGTTCAACTTTGTCGGCAAGAGCGACGTTCGTGAAAAGGAATGTGAATAGGGATGCGATGATCAAATATGGTAATTTCTTCATAAGGTTAAAAATCTAATAGGAGAAACCATCGATTTCGCAACATCTTTTCTTTTCATATGGTGATTTTTTCTAGATGAGGTTGACGGGCTTTATCTTGACTAACGACTGATTATCAGGCATTTTCGATCGTCTTGTCGGTTACTCGGCAAGCAAGGTCGGGCCGTAGCGCAGTCTGGTAGCGCACTACGCTGGGGGTGTAGGGGTCGTGGGTTCAAATCCCACCGGCCCGACCAATTTTATTTCTCTTCTTCTTTTCCCCCAGGCAACAGGCGATTATGAAAAAGACAAGTACCATAGGATGGCTTGGAACGGGGGTTATGGGAGAACCCATGGCCGGGCATTTGCTGGAAGCCGGGCATTCCCTTGTCGTTCATACTCGAACTCGAAAAAAGGCGGATTTCCTGATTGCAAGAGGTGCTGAGTGGGGGGACACGCCAAGGGAGTTGGCCCAAAAATCGGATTTCATCTTTACCATGCTCGGTTATCCCCGCGACGTGGAGGAAATCTATTGTTCCGAAGACGGAGTTTTGGCCGGGTGCCAGTCGGATTCGGTGTTGATTGACATGACTACTTCCAGCCCGGAACTTGCCAAGCGAATTGCCCGGAAGGCTCTCGAACGCGATGCGGATGCGATCGATGCCCCGGTAAGCGGTGGAGACGTCGGTGCCAAAAGCGGGAAGTTGGCAATTATGTGCGGAGGGGAAAAAAGTGCCTTTGAGAAAGTTCTCCCCCTTTTGAAACTAATGGGAGACAAAATAGAACTTTTCGGCTCTTCGGGGGCTGGGCAGAGGGTTAAGATGTCCAATCAGATCCTGATCGCCTCTACTATGGTGGGGACGGTCGAATCCTTGCTTTATGCAGAACGATCAAAACTCGATCTTATGCAAGTGATAGGTTTGATCGGTCAGGGAGCTGCTGGTTGCTGGTCGATTAACCAGCTTGGACCCCGAATGGCTAAAGAGGATTGGGAGCCGGGTTTCTTCGTCAAGCATTTCGTCAAGGACATGGGGATAGCGTTGGAAGATGCCGGGCGAATGGGGCTGAAATTGGAGGGGCTCGAGTTGGCCCGCGACTTTTACGAACGGGTGAAAGATGCAGGGTTTGCCGACAAAGGAACCCAAGTGCTCCTGCGCGTTCTAAGGACTATGAACGAGGCTGGCTAACGGTGTAGAGAAAAGAGTGTTTCCAAAATCCTTAGAATCAGTAAGATAATTCCTTTTTATCAATTATGGTCACATTAGTTACAGGAGGCGCTGGTTTTTTGGGTAGTCATCTTTGCGAGCGCTTGCTCGAGCAAGGGCAGGACGTTGTTTGCATGGATAACTTCTTTACCGGGCGCAGGCGAAACGTCGCGCACTTGCTCGAAAACCCGCGCTTCGAACTTGTCCGTCATGACGTGGTGGATCCGTTTAAGGTGGAAGTTGACAGGATTTTCAACTTGGCTTGCCCCGCCTCGCCCGTGCACTACCAATATAATCCGATTAAGACGGTCAAGACCTCGGTCATGGGCGCTATCAACTGCCTTGGCTTGGCCAAACGGGTAGAGGCTCGCATCCTGCAGGCATCAACTTCCGAGGTCTATGGTGATCCCGAGGTTCATCCGCAACCTGAGGAATACCGGGGTAACGTCAACCCAATCGGTTTGCGAGCTTGCTATGACGAGGGCAAGCGCTGTGCGGAAACGTTGTTCTTTGATTATCATAGGGAAAACAAGGTGGATATTCGTGTCATTCGTATTTTCAACACTTATGGTCCGCGCATGCGTCCGGATGACGGGCGGGTCGTTTCGAACTTCATCGTGCAGGCGTTGAAAGGAGAGGACCTTACGATCTATGGTGATGGTTCTCAGACTCGGTCCTTTTGCTTCGTCGACGATTTGCTTGAGGGAATGATGGGCGTCATGGAACAGGAAAAAACGGTGGGGCCCATTAACTTGGGCAACCCCACGGAGTTCACCATAAGGGAATTGGCTGAGAAGGTTTTGGAGAAAGTGGATTCCTCCTCCAAGTTGGTCGAGATGCCTTTGCCATCTGATGACCCAACGCAGCGAAAACCCGACATCTCGTTGGCCAAAGAGGTCGTTGGTTGGACTCCCGGCATAGAACTTGACGAAGGCCTCGATCGTACGATTCCGTATTTTCGCTCACTTCTCGAATCCTGATTTTCATTTAACATGAATCCTTTAGCACCCATCAAGTCTTTGCTTGCTTCCCTTAAAGGAAGAAATCACAGAAAATACCTTAAGAAATGCGCTCCTGTGGTTGAGCAAATCAACCGTATCGAGAAGGAATATCAAAGTCTGTCGGACGAAGAGTTGCAGGCCAAAACCAAGGAGTTCATGGAGCGCAATCAAAAGGGTGAATCGCTCGAGGAACTTTTGCCGGAAGCTTTTGCCACCGTAAAAAACGCCGCCCGTCGCCTCTGCGGACAGTCCATTTCAGTATGCGATCACCCGATTCCCTGGGAAATGGTGCATTATGACGTCCAGCTGATTGGTGGCATGGCTTTGCACGAGCGGCATATCGCCGAAATGGCGACTGGTGAGGGCAAGACCTTGGTTTCGACCTGTCCGCTTTACCTCAATGCATTGAGTGGGAAGAACTGCCAGCTCGTCACGGTAAACGATTATCTTGCATTGAGGGATTCGCATTGGATGGGAGCCCTGTTCGAATTCTTGGGACTTACCGTCGGTTGTATTCAAAATAACATGCCTTCCGCCTTGCGGCGCGAAATGTATGAACGCAACATCACCTACGGGACCGCATCGGAATTCGGGTTCGATTATCTTCGAGATAACGGGATGGCCACTTGCAAGGAAGATCAGGTCCAACGCGATCATTACTTTTGCATCATCGACGAAGCCGATTCGATTCTTATCGACGAGGCCCGCACGCCCTTGATTATTTCCGGCCCTATGCGAGAGGATCATCCTTTGCCCTTTATGGATATGAAGCCGAGGGTGATGAAGCTCTTCGAAACTCAGTTGAAGCAATGTAACAAACTGGCGGAGGAAGCGAAGAAGGCTTTTGCTCAAGAGGAGCTTTCCGATGAACAGGCGGACGAGGCAACGGCAAAACTCTATCAAGTCAAGCGCGGGATGCCCACTCACCGGCAATTCATGAAGATGATGGAGGATGCTCAGGTCCGTAAGAGATTTGAAAAGTTCGATCTCGATATGAATTCCGATTACAACAAGGTGAGAGCGCACGAGCTCAAGGAGGAATTGCACTATGTGATCGATGAGAAAAATCAGCAAGCCGACCTTACGGAAAAGGGCAGAGAGTTGATCAGTCCCGACGATCCGGATGGTTTTGTAATCCCCGACCTTGCCGGGATGTATGTCGATATTGAGCGCGATTCATCCTCTTCGGATGAGGATAAGAGAACCAAGAAGGAAGAGGCCGAAAAAGATTTCCAATTCAGGAGCGAGCGTATCCATACGGTCTCCCAACTCTTGCGGGCTTATGGCCTGTATGAGAAGGACAAGCAATACGTCGTGCAGGGTGGGAAAGTCATGATTGTGGATGAGAACACCGGGCGCTTGATGCCCGGTCGTCGATGGAGCAACGGTCTGCACCAGGCGGTCGAGGCAAAGGAAGGGGTTGCCATTGAGAAGGAGACCAAAACCTATGCAACCATTACCATCCAGAATTATTTCAGGATGTATGAGAAACTGGCCGGCATGACGGGTACGGCGGAAACCGAGGCCGGAGAGTTTCATGATATCTACAGGTTAGGGGTGATGGTTATCCCAACTCATAGGGATTGCGTAAGAAAGGATTTGAGCGACTTGATGTTCAAGGGCCGTCGCCAAAAGTTCAATCAGGTTCTGGAGGACTTGAGCGAGGCCCACGGGAAGGGACAACCGGTCTTGATCGGAACCGCCTCAGTCGAGTCATCCGAAGTTTTCAGCCGGATGCTCAAGAGGGCGAATATCCGACACACCGTTCTCAATGCGAAGTTTCACGAAAGGGAAGCGGAAATCGTGGCCCAAGCTGGTCAAAGCGGAGCCGTAACCATTGCCACGAATATGGCCGGTCGCGGAACCGATATCAAGCTGGGAGATGGCGTGAAGGAGCTTGGCGGGCTGTTGGTGCTTGGAACCGAAAGGCACGAGTCCAGAAGAATTGACCGCCAATTGCGCGGACGATGCGCCCGACAGGGGGATCCCGGGGCTTCGAGGTTTTACGTCTCTTTGGAAGATGACCTGATGCGTCTCTTTGCCAACCAAGGAGCGCTGTCGAAGATGCTCGAGAAATCTTTTGATGATGAGGAGGCGCTTGAGCACGCAACCTTGGATTGGTCGATTCAGAACGCCCAAAAAAAGGTCGAGCAGCAGAACTATTCGATCCGTAAGCGTTTGCTTCAATACGATGACGTTTTGAACCGTCAGCGCGAGATTGTATATTCGATCCGTAACGACGTTCTTCTCGAGGAAGATCCGGGGAAGATTTTACTCGAACTCATCGAGGAGGAAGTTGAAACCCGGCTTGATTCCATACCGGAGTCCGAATTCAAGGCAAGCCGAGTCGAGGAACTGCCCGAGTTGGAATCACTTCTTGCGTCATGGGTCAACGTCACGTTTCCGTTGTCCGTACGCCTCGATGAGTTGGTGGGGAAATCCGAAGAGCAAGTCAGTGCGATTCTTCTGGAGAAGATAACTTCCGCATACGATGCGAAGAGAAAACTCGAAGACCCTGAGCAATTGCAAGGGTTGGAGAGATACGTCGTGGTGAATGCGGCGGATGTTCATTGGCAGGATCACTTGACGGAAATGGAAGAGTTGCGCCGAAGCGTCGGCCTTCGCGGATATGGTCAAAAAGATCCACTGAGCGAATACAAAAACGAGGCTTTCCGAGCCTTTGAGGAAATGATGGGAGCCATGCGCTCCGACGTGTGCTCAGGCATGTTTCGTTCGTCCACGAATTTGGCGGTATTCGAGAATATGCTTTCAACGCTTAGCAACGTTGCCAAAACGACGGGCCCCGAAAGTACGACCGATGGCGGATTCGATCAATTCAGGGGGCCATCCGGAGGACCTCCTGCTCCTGAAGTTTCGGAAGCGCCTGAAATACCTCAGGTTGCGGTTCCCGTGACCCGCGAAGCTCCCAAGGTCGGGCGGAATGATCCATGTCCTTGTGGGAGCGGGAAGAAATTCAAGAAGTGTTGCGGAGCTGCTTCCGCAGCCTGAGCTCAAGCACAAGCCAGGTTTTTCCAAACCTTGGGTTCGATTTGTTCCGGGCGGAGTGTCCGTTCGAGTTTGTTTTTGGCTAGCCAGCCTTCTATTCTTTTACGATCGGAATCGTTCTCCTGCCTCGCAATCGATCCGATTTGCTTTCGTCGTTGAGTGAAAATCCGCCTGATCAAGGCCCGGTCCGATTGGGCAAATAGAAATGGATCGGAAAGCCGGTCCATTCTGGCGAGTATCGAATCAACGGAGGGAGCAGGGAAAAAGCACTGCCGGGAAACCGGATGGGATCGGAGGTTTTCGAATGCAAGCTGTAAGAAAATGGAAAGAGCATTGTAGTTCTTGGTTCCGTGCCGAGCCCACATCCGTTCGACTGCTTCGCGTTGAAGCATAAGGACCATCCGGGCAGGAGGCCGTCCGGTTGCCAAAAGCGATTCAAGCCAAGGAGAAGAGATCGCGTAAGGCAAATTGGCTACCACGGCATATTCTTTCGTCTTTTCCGGAAGAGAGCCGGTTGGTTTTTTCACACCGTCTCCATGGGTAAGGGTAAGTTGTTTGCTTGAGATGAATCGGGCAAGTGAATCTCCGAGGTTTTCGAACAGTGCCCGGTCAATTTCAATTGCATGCACGGGATGACCCTCCTCCAATAGCTTTTGTGTCAGGGTTCCTAGTCCCGGTCCGATTTCCACGACGGGGAGGTTGGCCGGCAAATCTGCCATGTCCAAGGACTTTCCGACGATATTGCCGTCGATGAGGAAGTTTTGTCCAAGCTTCTTTTTTGGGCGATGCCCAAGTTTTTCCAGCAAACGCGTGGTTTCCTTAGGTGTAAGGGGCATTATGGGTATAGGGGACGCGAAAGGTTACTCGCGTTCCTTCATTTCGTGAATCAATGCTTCCGGATCCTCCGCTCTCATGAGGGTTTCCCCGCAAAGAATTGCATCCGCACCGGCTTCCCTGACGCGCCATGCATCTTCCGGTTCGACAATGCCACTTTCGCTCACCTTGACGATTCCTTCGGGGATTAAGGGGAAGAGGTTTTCAGTGGTTTCCAAATCAGTCGTAAAGCGAGCCAAGTCCCTGTTGTTCACACCAAGAATTTCCGGGTCATGCTTGAGAGCTTTTTCCAGTTCCTTCTCTTCGTGGATTTCGTACAAGCAGTCCAAACCAGCAAGATCGGCGGCCTCCCTTAGAATCTTGAGCTCATCTTCCCCGAGAGCTCGAACGATAAGCAGAACGGCTCGGGCACCTGCCTCCAATGCTTCGAGAACTTGAATGGGATGGATCATGAAATCCTTTCTTAGCGTCGGGATTGATCTTTGGTGATTTCGCAGAAAATCATTAACTTCCCATAAATCCTCGAGTTCACCACCGAAGTATTTACTGTCAGTAAGAACGGAAAGGGCATTGGCATCCGCATTAAGGTAGGAGCGGGCTTGTTCGATGGCGGAAATTCCATCGGCAATGCTTCCGGCTGAAGGAGATTTGCGCTTGATTTCAGCAATCACGGAAAGTTCGTCTGGGTCGGCCAAAGCGTCCTTGAAGGATCCGCCGTCCAACCTTTCCCCCAAAGAGCTGAGCTCCTGAGGGCTGACTGGACGGATGCGCGAGGCGATCTCCTCGCGTTTCCAAGCCATTATTTCAGTGAGTTTGTCCATGATTCAGAAAGTTTTTTCATTCTTTGGATGGAATGATTTGCCAAGAATGAGATGACATACAGAATGCGCGAGAGTGAGCGAAATTCAACGACTAAGAGAAATCGTTTTCAAACTCCGGGCGCCGGATGGTTGTCCATGGGATCGAGAGCAGACCCACAAGTCCTTGGCTCGATGCCTGGTGGAGGAGGCTTCGGAGGTGCTTGAAGCCATTGACGATGACGATCCGGTTCTAATGGAAGAGGAGTTGGGTGACCTTCTTTTGCAAGTTGTCATGCATGCCTGTCTGGCTGAGGAAGTGGGCAGGTTCGAACTCGAGGACGTAGCCCGTGGGATAAACGAAAAGCTAATTAGAAGACACCCGCACGTGTTCGGAGATGAATCTGAACGAGTGAGCGATACCAGCGAAGTATTGGATCGCTGGGAATTGATCAAGGCACAGGAAAAGAAAGGAAGCCCTGATGGTAAAGCGCCTGCAAAACTGTTCAAGGATTTGCCTCCGCGTTTGCCTGCCTTGCTTTTTGCTTGGGATGTTTACAAGCGTACAAGCAAGGAAAGTCTCGAGTCTTCGGGAAGTTGGGACGAGGGGAAAGTCGAAGAGCTTTCAGCTGGCATGGACGAGGTTCAAGCCGGAAAATTGCTGTTTGAATTGGTCGGAGCCTGCAGGAAGTCGGGGATTGATCCGGAATCTGCGTTGAGAAGGTTTGCATCCGACCAGGTGTCTCTTCTGGAGGAAACGTTCTCGGCGAAGGGATAGCTTGGGGGGATGGTTGAAAAAATCAAGCGGGTGGCTCTTGATGAAGGGCCGAGTGTCCGGTTTGTTGACTGCGTTATGAGAAAGTCAGCTCGGGCAAAAAGGATCAGTTTGCGCGTCGCTTCCTTTGACAAGGCAATTCTTACTTTGCCTAGATGGAGTACTTGGAAATCCGGTTATTCCTTCCTTTCGCAGGAGCAGGAGTGGTTGAAGGAGAAAACGGGAAACTATCCGATCATTCCCTCCTTGTCCGAATACTTTTCCAGGGGAGGAGAGCTCTGGCTTGATCAACATCCGCGTAAATTGGATTGGGACAGGAAAAAGGATTGCCGAAAGAGTTTTTACGCGGTTGAGAAAGACGTGGTTTCGGTCCGTCTTTCGGGGAAGACCGATTTGGAGGATGAGCTACTTGAGGTCTGTCGTTCGCTAGCCAGATCTTCCCTGACCACGAGGCTCCAATCCATAGGGGAAAAGAATGATTTGGCGTGGAGCAAAGTGAGGATCGGCAACCAGCGAAGTCGCTGGGGATCCTGCTCGCAAAGCGGAGCGATCTCCTTGAACTGGCGGTTGATCTTGCTCCCGTGCGAACTTGGAGATTACGTCCTTTGCCACGAACTGGCTCATTTGAAACATCTGAACCATTCGGTTGCCTTTTGGCAGTTTCTTGAGCAAATAGTCCACGGTTCCAAGGCGTTGGACCGCCGGCTTAGAGTCGAGGGTAAGTTCGCTATGGGCCTTGCCCGAAGGGATTGACTTTACTTCTTGGGCGCGGGTTTCGTCTCCCGGCCAAGTTCCCAAGCCGTGCGACCGCCAAGGGCTCTCAAGTAGGGTAGCGCGTCGCCTTCGTCCTCCGCGACGTCAGTCGGCGTAATTCCGTCGTCGCCGTATCTAGGGTTAACCCCAAGCCCGAGTGAAAGCGCTCTCTTAACCATGCTTTTCTTTCCCGAAAAGGCAGCGCCATGCATCAGGGTGTATCCATCCTTAGCCGCAATTTTCGGGTTTGCTTTGCGGGAGATGAGAAAATCGACCACTTCTTCCTGCCCGGATACAATCGCAATAAGAAGAGGCGTTGCCCCAAAGGAGTCTCTTTCGTTGACGTCCCGTCCGCCATTGAGAAGTGCCTTCACCTTTTTGACGTCTCCTAATCCGGCGGCGACATGCAAAGGGTTTTTGTTTTTGACACCCATTTTTCTCAGGAGGTTTACGATTGCGGAGTGCCCACCTGCGGCGGCCAGGTCAATCAGGTTGGTTCCATGGTCGTCTTCGGCATGAGGGTCGGCCGACAGAGCGAACAAAATCTCGAGAATGTCCTTTTCCCCTCTCAAGGAAGCGGTCATGCCCGGAGTCTCTCCTTCTTCCGTCCGGGCGTTGACGTCTGCGCCTTCTTCCAAAAGTACTTCCAACGCGGCCATGTTCCTTCCCCAGGCGGCGCTGTGGAGGGGAGTCGAATTATGTCTGCCCTTTACGTCAGGGTCCCCACCGTTTCGAAGCAGGAATTGGAGGATTTGAGCGTTTCCCTTGAAAGCGGTGAAATGAAGAGGCGAGTGTCCGAACCTGTCGGTAGCGTTAATCAGAGCTCCGCTTTTGACTGCTTGTACGGTAGCGGTGAAATCATTAAGGGAGACGGCCCTGAACAAGTCCCGATTCGTTGAATCGATAAGTTCCTGCCCAATGTGATCCGACACTACTTGCCATCCCTGCTTTTCGCTGTCTGCCAGTTTAAGGGTTCCGGTCAGTTTTTCCTGGCCCTCGGAAAGAAGGGTGAGGCTTGAAAAGTCTTGCACCCAGCTTAAGGTTTTTAATTGATCGAAGCTCAAGTCATGATGGTCGCGAAGAGAGCGGTTTGCCTTTTGCAAATCCAAAGAGAGGGCGAACACGTGCTCGTCGAGCAGTTTTTTCCTTCCTTTCGAAAGAGGAGTGATTGGCTTTTCTGCTCGAACTTCACGGAGATAGTCGAACGTCGAAAGCCAGACCTCATTTTTACCCTCTACCAGATGGAGCCCATTTATGTCCAAAAGCGTATCCAGGGATTTGGACGAGTTCAGTCCGGCAATGAATTGCTTGAAAGTAAAGGGGCGGGATATGCCGGCGCCAAAGGCGAAGGACGGTTCAAGCTCTGTCGTCGTACGGGATTCGCCAGCAGGCATGATCTTCGAGCGAAAGGATCCTCCCGCAAGAACGAAGTCCCCGTTGGGAGCGGAAAGCAGTTCGCTCGCCGAGACGTCAAAGCCTGGCAAGACCGAATCCTGAGTGATCTTTCCATTGCTCATGAACTTGAGCATTTGGTCGAGGGCTTTGCCTGTAGCTGACTTGAAGGATTTGCTCGGAATGGTCCAGCGAAGGACCAAAGGAGCGTCACCGGGGAGTTTGCCGGTCATGGGCGAAGGAGGAGCGGCGACGGATTTCTTATCCGATTGAACCGAGTACTCCGTTGCGGTCAGCTTAACCGCACCCTTGATCGAGTGAGCGTGCAATCCCAGTTGCCTATTAAACAGAGGGTCGAAGGTGGGGAGGATCTTCTTCCATTGATCGTCCGGCCAAAAGTCTTCGATTATTTTTGCAAGTCCGGTCCCGTCGAGGTACACGGCTAGATCCGAGGTTTTCTCCAGGTGAGATTTCAAGCTTGCGGGCAATTGTTTTGTTTTTGCCCGGGACTGAAAGCTTTTTACAAAATCCGTTAATCTTTGGTTCATGGGTGCGCCATCTTCAGTTTTGGTAACGGGAGCAACTCCCAAAAGATAGCAGATTCTGCCCTTGCGTCCGATCTCGATGGGGAAGCCCGTTTTCCCGAACCTGACGCCTTTGCCCTTTATCCTTTCGATCGCGAGGAAGTCGGCAAGTTGCGCGAGCGTTTGGTCGGCTTTTTTGACGTCTTCGGCCAATAAGATAATCCCGTAGGAGGGGGAAGACGAATCTTGTCCACCCATTCGGGCAAAGACTTGTGCGGGTGACTGAAGTTTTAGACCGCTGGAGTTGCGGTCGATGAGGATCTCATGAAGGCTGGGGTAGGCGCGGGCCAGTCTTTCGATCAAGGGCGTCCAAGTTTTGCTTTTGAGAATATTCGTTTTTGTAAGAAGCGTTTCACCCTTGAGGGACAAAACCAGAAAGGAGTCTGCCGGAATGTAGTCAGTGCTTGGCGGTCTTGCATCCAAGGACCCATTGCCTAGTGCAAGGAAGAGAAACGCCATCGTTGCAAAGAGGAGGCTTTTCGGATAAATCGAAATTGTCATGGACATGTATCAAAGGTACATTTCGTGAGCAATGGGTCAAATTTTCTTTCAATCAATCCACAGGTCCTCTTAAGTATCCTTACTTTGAAATGTTTGCCGGTATCGTAGAAAACGTAGGTGAGGTTCTTTCCCTTGATGAAGGTGAGGAAGCTTGGGTGCTTCGCCTTTCTTTGCCCTTCGGGCACGGGGAGGGACTCGAGGCAGGGGCAAGCTTGTCTGTCAATGGTTGCTGTCTGACCCTGAGGGAGAGCAGCAAGGGAGACGAAGCGTCATTCGATCTTCTTGACGAAACCCTTGACCGGACGAACTTGAGCGATTTGAAAAAAGGCGGTTTGGTGAACCTTGAGAGATCTTTGCCTGCCAACGGTCGGGTGGGGGGGCATTTTGTTACCGGTCACGTCGATGCTCTTGGTGAAATCATGATTTTCGAAGAACGCGGGAAAAATCTTTATTTGCAAATTTCGGTTCCGGACGGTTGTGGCCAGTATCTGGTAGACAAGGGATGCATTGCGGTGGATGGATGTTCGTTGACCGTTTGCGATGTCGAAGGCGACTCCTTCGCCGTTTGGTTGATCCCGCATACTCTGACCAAGACGAATCTTCCCGACCGGAAGTCCGGTGACTCTTTGAATTTGGAGTTCGATCTTTTGGCTAAGTACGTTCGGAAGTTGACCGTTTCGTCATTGGGAGATTCCGTCGGATGAACCAAGCTGAAGCTACTCATTCCCTGTTCCTCGAACTTAAGCGTCTTCGTAGCGAAGGAGTCCGGGACGTTTACGTCGAGGAAGAATCCCTAAGTTTGCTTGAAGGCGTTTTGCTCGAAAAGTTCCCTCGCTCAGGCAACGCGGAGAAGGAGGGTGTCGTGGGCAATGAAGAGCGTTCCTCGCCTCCGCCTGCGTCGCGAGAGAGGGAGCCTGAGAAGGTGAGTGCGCCAAAGTCAGTGAAATCTGCCATTAGGGCCTTTGCGGAAGATGCGGATTCGAATCTTCCTGCTCCCCCGGTATTTGAATTGCCGGAAGGTTCCAAGGAAGAACGATGGGCATGGTTGCGTGACAAAGTATTGCAATGCCCTACATGCCAGTCCGAACTTAACCCTGATGGGAACGTGGTTTTTGGGACTGGGAACCTGAATGCCGATCTGTTCCTTTGCGGGGAAGCTCCCGGAGCGGAAGAGGAACAGCAAGCTTTGCCTTTCGTCGGTCCTGCCGGTGAATTGTTGAACCGGATTATTGATGCAATGGGTTTTTCCCGTGAAAGCGTTTATATCGGAAATATCATGAATTGGCGCCCGAGGCACAATCAGGCCTATGGCAATCGCCCTCCGACCAGTGATGAACTGAATTTTTGCCTTCCCTACCTGAAAGCCCAATTGGAAATTGTTTCCCCCAAAGTCGTCGTTGCTTTGGGCAAGACGGCGACCGACGGACTGCTCGGGCAGGATCCGAACCGTCGCCTTGGCGACGTTCGTGGGAAATGGAATCAATTTGAAGGAATTCCCCTCATGGTGACCTATCACCCCTCGTACTTGCTCCATAATCCGAGCAAGAACAGCAAGCGCAAGGTTTGGGAGGATATGTTAATGGTCATGGAGAAGCTGGACTTGGAGATTAGCGAAAAACAGCGCGGCTTCTTTTCCTAAGGCTTTTCAAGCCGGATCAAAATGAACGCTGAGACAACCTTGTTTGTTTTGGGAGGATCTCCCCCCTCCGACGAATTGCTTGGCTGGAGATATGAAGATGCCGACCATAGGGTTGCGGTAGATTCTGGGTTTCTCGCATTCCGTCATGCGGATTTGAATCCTGACGTTTTGATCGGAGATATGGATTCCTGTGGTTTTGACGAAAGCTGGGAGGTAGAGAACGCTTCCCTTCGCATAATCAAATTATCGGATCAGGATACGACTGATTTTGAGAAAGCCCTGGAGTGGATGAAGAAAGAGACCCGAACGATGAAACTGGTCATACTCGGGGGACTGGGCGGGCGTTCCGATCATTTTCTTTCCAATTTGATGAGCGCATGCAACCATGAGTCATCGGTTGAAATTACCTTTGATGATGAAAAGGAGTGGGTTCGCAGGGTGACTGAGCAAACTCCGCTCCGGTTAGTTGGTCGTAATCGGGCCCATGTGAGCTTGCTTCCCCTGACGCCATGCTCGAAGGTTTCGACAACGGGTTTGAAATGGAACTTGGAGGAGCAGGATTTGTCTCATGACCAAGGTTCGAGTCAGAGCAATTTGGCGGTTTCCGATTTGGTTACGGTATCCTGCTCTTCGGGGAATCTCTTTGTAATCCTGCAAAAATAATCGGTTTGCTCCATACACAAAAAAGGCTCCGTTTTCACGGAGCCTCTTTTATAAAAACAAAAGTGTGTGTCAGCCCTTGAGGTGTCCCCGCTTTACGGCCTCGGCAAAGTACTTGTCCGGGTCGCGCTTCCAACGACGGATGGCGCTTGAGGACCAAAAGTATACCTTCTTGCCCTTGTACATCTCGAACTTGGAGTTCGGGTTGACCACGCGTTCAGGATAGATGGGGCAGAAGCGTTGCTCGAGCAACTTTACCTTGTCCACTCCAAGCTTCTTCTTCTCTGCATCGGAGAACTTTTTGGAAAGAGCGGGCAGGGCCTTGATGTAATAGGCGGTGTTGGCATCGAAAGCTTTTACACAGGAACCGCAGCAGAAGTATACCTTCTTGCCTGCTACCTCGGAAAATTCTTCCGGATCGATTTCATCGCCAGCCATGATGGCGCAGGTTTCGTCTGCAGCGAATGAAAATTGCGCAAAAATAAAGCCGAACGTAAGTAATAAGATTTTATTCATATAACTAAAAATGTCTTAAGAACTCGATTTTATCAAGAATTTCCACACCCATAAGCAAAAAAAGATTGGAGGGTTTGTTGAATGGCGATTGACCTCCTGCCATGTTGCTCAATGATTTTTCTTAACCCCCTGACATAGTGGAAGACGATGAAATCGAGCGTTTACGAAAGAAACTCGAAGGATTGGCACAGGAAATCGACCAATATCTTCGGGATAGCGAACTTTCGGCTGCGGCTGTTGAGCCGGACAAGGGCTTGGGCCGACTTTCCCGAATGGAAGCCATGCAGGACCAGCAACTGGTCCTTGAGATGCGCAGACGTAAAAAGAGGCAGAAACTCGAGGTGCAGAATGCCTTGGTCCGGATCGAAGGGGGGAAGTATGGCAAATGCTCTTTTTGCGGAAAAGAAATCTCTTTTGACCGTCTTGAGGCTTTCCCTGAAGTACAGACTTGCGTAACCTGCGCATGATTTTTCCAAATCAATCAACCCGAACCAAAAGAATCCAAATGAACCGAATTACAGTCCTTGGCCTTACGCACGCTTTGCTCTGTTTGCCGATGATCACGCTTTTCTCCCAGTCTGGAAAGGGAAAGTTTCCCGTCCCAAAGGATTACAAGCTGGTTTACCAACAGGATTTCAAGAGCGAGAAGTCCCTCGGTGAGTTTGTTGCAACCGACAAACGGGTCTGGAAATGGGGTAGCGAAGGAGGGATCGGTTTCATCGAGCACTTTGGCAAGAGCAAGTATAAGTACAAGGTTCGTTCGCCTTATAACATCGCCTTGGTCGAGGGAATCGAAGTGAAGGATTTCATTCTCGATGCAAAGCTCCGTCAAACCGGAAAGGAATATGGGCATCGGGACATGTGTGTGTTCTACAACTTCAAGGACCGTTCCAATTTTTACTATA
>Ga0315322_10002062_pt1 | contig 15533 bp, 7 predicted proteins | sample M110021515metaG_FD_203461 | JGI IMG/M metagenome (GOLD analysis project Ga0315322, IMG submission 203461) | Ammonia-oxidizing marine archaeal communities from Monterey Bay, California, United States - M1 100m 21515 | ecosystem: Environmental > Aquatic > Marine > Intertidal zone | place: USA...
GTCTTTTTCGACCCGGACAAAGATTCGGACCGCACCGCCGAGTACAAACGGTTCCGTGTCTTGACCGGGGTCATCGCCGAACAGCCGTCCTTGATCGAAATGGGAAGCTCGGAATTTGCCAAGGTCGTCTTTTTCCTCGATCACTATTCGCGGGCCAACATGTGGTCGGAATTCTTTCCCATCCCCCCGGAAGCAAACGATCCTCTCGAAAAGTGGCTTACCGTGGGACAATCACTGGTCGGCGAGGAACCTCTTGATTCCCAGGAAAAACGCAACATGGACCCACGGGCATTCATCTCGACCCTCCGCGAATTGGTCACCCTGTCACCCGATGAATTGAGAAAACGCATAACTGCCATTCGGGAAACGCAGAAAATGAACCCCACCGCCCTCTTTGCCTCCCAATACGCCGAAGCCATCAAATTACGCCGCGAGGTAGATCCCATTATCGGACTATACGAAAAGCTCGGCATCAGTTACCGGGCCAATGATTTCGCCACCTTCAACGCGACCGTCGCTCAATTGCGCGAATTGGCCACCGAGCGGGCCGGCGAGGCGGGCTCAACTCTTCACTTCGAGAAAGCATACAACGGCTTCGAGCCTTTTTACCGCAGTTCCCTTGCTTATGTTCTTGTTTTCATCATTGCCTGCTGCTCCTGGCTCGCCGCGACTTACTCGAACTCCGTGGGCAAAAGCGACTGTACTGCAAAAATGCTTCGCGATACCGCCTATATCCTCACGGGTATCGTTTTGCTCTCTCACACCTTTGGTCTTTTCGGCCGGATGTACATCGAGGGCCGCCCCCCCGTGACCAATCTTTATTCTTCGGCCTTGTTCATCGGCTGGGGTGCGGTCCTTCTTTGTTTCGCCACTGAAAAATACCTGCGCCTGGGGGTTGCCTCCGCAATGGGCTCCGTCATCGGTGCGGGCAGCTTGCTCATTGCCTTTAACTTAAGCCTCGATTCTTCGCTTAACCCTACAGGCGATACGATGGAGATGATGCGGGCCGTGCTCGATTCCAATTTCTGGTTGGCCACTCACGTTGTCATCATAACCATCGGTTACTCCACTACCTTTTTGGCCGGATTTCTGGGAATTGCCTATGTTTTCTATCACCTTGGATCCGCTCTTTTCGGAAAACCGGAGGGCAAATTAAAGAAGACCCTCGAATCCATGATTTTCGGAATTACCTGCTTTTCCTTGTTGTTCAGCCTGGTTGGAACGGTTCTCGGTGGAATTTGGGCAGATCAATCATGGGGCAGGTTCTGGGGATGGGATGCCAAGGAAAACGGGGCCCTCCTGATTGTGATTTGGAACGCTCTTCTGCTGCACGCAAGGTTTTCCGGGATTGCCAAGATCAGAGGGCTTGCCGCAATCGCCATCTTCGGAAACGTCGTAACAGCCTGGTCTTGGTTCGGAACGAACATGCTCGGAGTGGGACTGCATTCCTACGGCTTTATGGACAAAGCTTTCAATTACCTGATGGCCTTCATCCTTTCCCAATTGGCCATTATTGCTTTGGCCTACTTCCCCTCCTTGGTCAAAACCCTGATCAAGTTGGCAGGCAAACTTATCTCCAGTCCACCCCCGAACGAGACCAGAACCTAGCTCTCCAAATTCTTTTGGCGCTTCTTGCGCTTGACGGGAGACTTTTTCAATTTCTCCCTGAGGGTTTTCAAAATGGGTTCGGCAGGCCTCCCGAACGAACAGGGAAAAGACAAGCGATCGCTTGACAGTCCTCTGGACTCCACTGAGCTCTCCTTCAATACGGCTACGATCAACTTTCGGTTGATGTAATCCTCAAGCTCAAAATCCTTGATCTCTTCATGTCGAAAACTCTCTTTTCTCCACCAACTACGGAGGTGAAAGCCCTCCGGATCAATCTTCAACCGAGACCATTCGAAAAGTTGGTCGAGCAAGTTCAAAAGACCGCCGAAGGCAAGAATGATCGTTCCAAGCAAACTGACACTTTCGCCAAGAGTTTTCGAGAAAGTACCACTAAGAACGAAAAACAAAGCGCACAGGAGCAAAAAAAAGGTGAATGCGGCTTGCCGCCACCCAATCGGTTTAATGACCGTGAAGTCATCTCCTTTACCTCGCTTCAGCATGAATGCCTATGCGGGTCGAAGAGTAGGAAAAAGAATGGTATCACGAATGTTCGATGCCTTGGTGAGGAAGATCACCAACCGGTCAATCCCCAAGCCCATCCCCCCGGCCGGAGGCATGCCATGCTCAAGGGCGAGAAGGAAATCATCGTCCAACTCTTGCGTTTCCTCTCCTACCTGTTTCATGAAGGCTTCTCTCTGAACGAACGGATCGTTTTGTTCGGAATACGCCGGAGCAATTTCCTGACCGTTGATGCAAAGTTCGAATACGTCGATGGTGCTCTCGTCGTCCTCGGTAATTTTGGCCAAGGGGCAAAGTTCGCGTGGAATATGGGTCACGAAGGTCGGTTGAATCAGGGTATGCTCGATGATTTTTTCGAAGACGTCGTTGGTGATCTCGAAATCCTCCAATTCAGGATCCACTTCGATCCCCAATTCCTTGGTCTTTTCAAGCTTGGCGGCCTTCGGTAGTTCAAACCAGTCGTCCCGGCCAACCGCACCAAGGATCAAGTCCTTGTACTTCGCCTCTTTCCAGTCTCCGGAAAGGTCAATCGCTTCCCCCTCTTCCCTTTCCATTTGCAATGTCCCCAAGGCGCGTTCCGCAACCTGTTGAATGAGGGATTGGGTCAATTCCATCATGCCACGAAAATCGGTGTAGGCCTGATAAGCTTCGAGCATAGTGAATTCCGGGTTATGCCTGCGTGACAATCCTTCGTTACGGAAGACGCGTCCGACTTCGAAAACACGGTCGAATCCACCGACCAACAACCTTTTGAGATGCAGTTCCAGGGCAATCCGCAGGTTGAAGTCACAATCCAAGGCATTGAAGTGCGTTTCAAAAGGTCGGGCGGCGGCTCCACCCGAAACCGCTTGCAGCATCGGGGTCTCGACCTCGAGAAAATCCCTGCTCCAAAAGAATTCGCGAATTTCCCTGATAACCCGGCTTCTCGCCCGAAAGCGTTCGCGGGAATCGTCGTTGACGATCAAGTCGAGATAACGTTGGCGGTAGATTTGCTCGTTATCCGTCAGTCCGTGCCATTTTTCCGGCAAAGGACGAAGGGACTTGGAAACCAGCCGGTACTCCTTCGCCCGGATGGTGATTTCCCCCGTCTTGGTTCGAAAGAGGGGACCTCGAATCCCGATAAAGTCACCAAGGTCAAGCTTCTTGAAGGCAACGTACTCGTCATCCCCTATTTCATCCCTGCGGACATAGGATTGAATTTTGCCATCCCGGTCGATGATCTTCAAAAAAGAAGCCTTGCCCATGAGGCGAAGGGCAACGATTCGCCCGGCTACCGAAACCTCGGGACCTTCCTCCAGGTCTTCGGGCAATAGTTCCAGAGCCTCGCTCGAAGTATGGGACTGATCCCAGTTCGAACGGAATGGATCGTTTCCAGATTCTCGCAAATGATCGAGCTTGCTTTGGCGGACCGCAAATTGATCGCTTCCGTCAAGAGATGGATCCGCGGCGGGTTTTGAGGGCTGTTCTTGGCTCATGGGAAAAGTAAGAAAATGGGGTAAATCCAAAGAAAGACAACGGTAAAGCCTTTCGATCGCAAAACCGCTCGCCCGAGAGTGCCCTAGGTGTTGGGCAAACGGGCCAAGGCCACTCGGAAGCCAAGGTTTCGGTAACGATGGAAGAGAGATTGAGTGTCTCGCGAGGAGGACTTGCACCCAGATGCCTTCTTCATGTAACTACCTCCACGGCAAATCCGGAACTCGTCTTGTTCGGTATCATCGAGCAGGGTGTTGACGAAGGAATTCCCAACCCATTCCCTGACGTTCCCGTACATATCGTAAAGTCCCCATGGGTTTGGCAACTTGAGTTTGACCGGATGAACCCGCCTTATGCTGTTCACCAAGTACCAAGCATGTTCATGCAATTCGGCAGGATCGTCTCCGAAATAGTAGTCGGTGGTCGTCCCTGCCCGGCTGGCATATTCCCATTCGACCTCGGTAGGAAGACGGAACTCATGGTTTTTCGGAAGGCTTCCACTATCCTTGGCCAAAACGGTCAGAGCCTTGCAAAACTCAACGGCATCCAACCAAGAAACTCGGTTCACCGGTAGATTGATGACTTCTGCGCCGCCATCCGTATCGACATCACTAGGATTCGTTCCCATGACTTCGGTGTATACCTCCTGAGTAACCAATAACTGGCTCAACCAAAAGTCATTGCGCACATGCACGAGGCGAATGTCCGAGGTATAGGGAACACGAACGGTTATTTTCCCTGAAGGAATCCACGAAAGATCACCCAGGTAGGAATCGGAAAAAGGTGGTTTATCCTGTTGTATTTTGTTTTCGGGTTCATCGACGATGACACCAACGGCAAAAGGGTGACGAGTCTTTTGAGCACTCAAGGCGTTGGGCGTTGCCGGAGAACGTGGGGGAACCGTTTGTGCGGGAGAGGGTTCGGTCTTCTCCTCCTTCTCAACCTCGGACTCTTTGTCTTCGGTAACCGAAGAGCTACCGTTTTGCCGACTGTACCGATTGACTTGGGCGGTGAAGACTTGCTCCATGATTTTCCATAAGGCTTTCCCTTCGTCCAGTACTTCCTCACCACTTGACTTGCGGTTGAGCAGATGGCGGTTTTGGCCTTGGCTGTCGGCTTTGGCTAGCACGTTGTGCATGACCTCAATGGCTTTCTTTTGCCAACCAAGTTTATAGTAGAAGCAAGACTGAAACTGTTGCAAGCAGAGTTTCAAGCTTGGGGTCAGTGTAATTTCCTCGAGAAAAATAGGCAGCATCGGCTTGTTTTCACTCAGGGCGAATTGAATTTCCCGGTTCACATGGGAAGAAGAACAGGCGCTTGGAGAAAGAAAGACGGCAAACATATCGGCTCCCATGATCTTTTGGGCAATTTCATTTTGCCACTCCTCGGCGGGAGGTATGCCATCATCATACCAAAGATTCAAATGCGCTTCATGAAAATGACGCATGGCATTGTAGACCAGAACTTTGTCGGCATGAGCATAGCTAACGAAGGCGAAGGGCTTGCTTCCCGAATAAGACTCAAAAGGGATTGGAATGTCAGGTGAGGTTGTCAAAGCGGGCGGAGGATGAGGGATTAGATGTTATCCTTGTATCCGGTACGTTGCAGGATGTAAATGGGATGACTACCGTAATTCTTGGCCAACTCCAAATTACCCACGTACTCAAAATCAAAATCATCGTGCCCGAAGGATAGAAGGGCAGCCATGATTTCCGAAACATAAACGGAACCTGGCAAGACGATCGGTTCGATTCGAGCGGCTTGATTGACATGTTTGCCAAAGAAATTTCTCCTCATCAAAACGGGGTCCAATTCTTCGTAAACCGGCCCGGCATGCATGGAAATCCTGACCTCCAGTCCATCAGTGAGCCCCAACTCTTCCCAGTTTCCCTTGGAGAAGTAATCCCTCAACTGGATTGCCAAGCTCAAGGCATCGTCCAGGTCGTCAAAAACCGCAAAGAAACTATCCCCCCACGTATTGACGAATGCAGGGGGTTTTGAAAGCGTTCCGAGACCATCGGAAATCCCGCCCAAGAACTTCTCCACGAAAAGCGGAGTCAACTCCTCCGACACCTTGGTAAACCCTTCGACGTCGGCAAAAAGCATAACCTTGACCGAACGGGACACTCTTTTCTTCAAGTCTCCATCGGACATGACGATTGCGGGCTTGGTTTCCCCCGAACTGGACTGGGCGGCATTCTGTTCGCCAACGGACGAAAGCACCTCCTTTGCATCAATCACAATCGGTTCGTTAAAAATGGATGACCATCTTTCCACAAGTTCCCCGGTTCCTCCGGTAGATCCTTTTTGTCCGTCCCAGAAAACGAGTAATTTCGGGTTTTCATCGAGTCCTCGTCCCCGCATGGCGGTGAACCCGAGCATGATGTCATTGCAAAAGGAATAAAGAGAGTCCTCTCCGTTATAGCCCTCACGCGTTACATAATGAACCGCGGTCGCACGATCAAGTACCTTTTCAAACCGAGCCACCCAATTGCCCCCCGCTCTCCTAACGCTTGTCTCGATGAATTCTTCCTTCGCGAAGGGAAGAAAAACATGGGTTTCCCCGCCCCGTTCGGCCATCGTCTCAAGAAAGAGTATGTCGGTTCCGCATGCGGCCGAACTGTACCCGCAACTCGCCCCCATTGACTCCAAGGCTTCTTCGATCTTTCGCTTAGCTTCGGGTTCGGCTTCCGGTGGAAACCTGCGCGCTCCTCCTGGGCTGTCTATGACATGGCCCGAACAAGCAACAATTCCCAATTTTGGAAAGGCAAAAGAGATTTTCTCAAGAATAGCCTCATCCTCGTAAACGCTGGCAATTTGAAGAGCTTGCTTGCGGGTACTCGCAATTTGGGAAGGTTCGGAATCCCCTAAAGACACCGCCTCAGCGTAAGCCGATGCAGCCTCTTCGATGGATCCGAGAAGCAAGAGGGCTTCCGCCTCGGTTACCTGAATCCAATAGTCCGAGGTTCCCTGATTCTTGAGTTTTTGGCAAATCTGACGGGCTTTTTCAGCGCGTTCTCTGCCTTTCTCCCGATCACCCGATAGAAAATGCATGAAAGCGATGTTGATACAGGGGTAGTACTGGGTCTCCAGATCCTGTCTCTGACTCACGCGAAGGCTGTCAAAACTGTTGGTGGAATAAGCCTCCTCGTAGCGAGCAATGGCTAACTCAGCATATTTTCTCTTACTGCTTTGATCGCTTGAATATTCCCACAAATCCTTGTAGGCACTCGCCAGCAGGCTATGAGTCTCGACATCCCGGTCACCACCCGCAACCAATTCCTCCAAAATTTTCGTGGCCATCATAGGAGACCCCGCCTTCGACAAGGCATGCCCCGCCTGTTGACTCAGCTTCTTGTGTTTCTTGAACTTCTTGAGCCCGGCACGGGCAACATCGTGAGCAAGGAGGAATTCACCCACCTTGATCATTTTCTCGCACAAAGAAAGAAACTCTATGGCCGATGCCTTTTCCTGATCAAGAAGCTTCCACTCCAAACGCAAGTTCGGGCTTAGTCTCTTTTGTAGCTGCGACATAAATAAAGTGTTTAGTTTTCCTTATGCGCCCTTTTGCCTTTTGGTTCTCTTCCCGAGGAAACCCCCCCGCAGAGGCTTACATCTTTTCGTAACGCGTACGAAGCATTTGGGAAAAAGCGGCAACCTTGCGGGCAATTCTCCTCTTGTCGGACGGCTTTTCAAAATATCGCTTGGCTCTCACGTCGCGAATTACGCCTTCACGGTCGAGACGTTTTTTCAGTCGACGAATGGCCCTGTCAATGGGTTCGCCTTTACGTAGTTTGATTTCGATAGTCATAAGAAAACCTTCCAAAATAGGTGTTTGCGTTCGCAGGTCAAGGAGGAACGAACAATCAGGCTTTCTTGGCCCAAGGTCTTTCAGGAGGAGGCTCGGGCTCGCGCATGACCACGCGGGCCCCCTTTACGGGTTCGCGTTTTCTCCATTCCTTGAAGCAATCGGGCGTCAACCGCATGGAAAACCTTGGATCCGTTTCGACCACTAGGCCATCCTCCTCTCCCTGCCGGGCAAAGCCCAAGCGGATCAATGTCCCCCCTTCTCCACGATCCCCTAAGGCAAACAAATCCTTGGCAAATTGTTCGGCATCCTCATGAGCAGGGTCAATCAGCCAAGTAACCTCTTCGGCTAATTCAGCAATTGCCCGGTCGATCGCCCGGACCGTACTGACCGTCATTCGGGTTTCGCCATCTCGGTGAGAGACCACGCCCTCGACGACAACGATCTTTCCCTCCTCGAGCGTTACCCCGTATTTCTCGTAAGCCTCGGTAAACATCGGCAATGAAAAATCCTTCTCTTTGGCCAGCAAGTTAAATCTTGCCCATGGCTTGGCGTCCTTCTTGGTATATCTTCTCTCGATGTCCGCAAGCACTCCGCACAGACGGAAAGAACGCCTGTCTTTGACTTTGTCCAAGTCCTCGGACTTGATCGTGTCAAGGAGCGGACCGAGGCCCCCCAAAGTATCAACCGGATGACCGGAAAGAAAAAAGCCAAGCAATTCCTTCTCCAGCTTAAGCTTATCGAGTTCCTCCATCTCGGGAACATCGGGAAGTCCGTTGTTCGGGGAGAATTCTCCGGAGGCACCTCCGGTTTCTTCCTCTCCACCCCCCATCATATCGAACAAGTTCACCTGTCCGGCTTCGCGGTCCTTTCTTCTCAACTGGGCCTCCCCCATCGCCCGGTCCAAGTCCGCCAGCAAAGCAGCCCGGTTTCCTTCCAAAGCATCGAATCCACCCGTCTTGATCAAGCACTCGAGGACCCTCTTGTTGACCGCCTTTCCATCCACGCGCTCGACCAGATCGGTAAAACTCTCGAAGGGACCGTTCTTTTCGCGCTCTTCGACGATCGTCTTGGCGGCAATATCCCCAACCCCCTTGACCGCGGCCAACCCAAACCTGATCGAATCACCCGTATCGCCCTTGCCCTCGATCGGAGTAAAGCTCTCGCCCGATTCATTGACCTCGGGACCAAGCACCGAAATTTCCATCTCGGAGCACTCCCCGATGAAGTTGGACAACTTGTCGGAATTACCCAATTCGCAGGAAAGAATCCCCGCCATGAAGTCAACCGGATGGTTGGCTTTCAGGTATGCGGTCTGGTAGCTGATGATCCCATAGGCCGCCGAATGGGATTTGTTGAACCCATAACCCGCGAACTTTTCCAAAATGTTAAAGATCTCGTCCGCCTTTTTCTTGTCGATCTCATTGGTCTCCTTCGCTCCCTTGACAAAGATCTCGCGCTGCTTGGCCATTTCCTCGGGCTTCTTCTTGCCCATCGCCCGCCGCAAAATATCGGCTCCTCCGAGCGAATACCCCGCAACCCGTCTGGCCGCTTCCATAACCTGCTCCTGATAGACCATCACCCCATAGGTTTCCTCGCAGACCTCTTCCAACAAAGGGTGCGGAAACTTGATCGTGGAGGGATCTTCCTTGCCCTTGATGTAGTCGGGAATCCATTCCATCGGACCGGGACGGTAAAGCGCAATCAAGGCAATGACCTCGTCCACATTGGAAATCGTCATTTGCTTGCACAGCCTTCTCATCCCTTCGGACTCCAACTGGAAGACCCCGATCGTACGGGCCTCGTTCAACAGGTTGAAAGTCAGCTCGTCCTCCAAGGGGGCATCCGCCACCCGGAATTCCTCCAATCCCGGCTTCTTCCTGATATGGCTCTCCGCCTCGTCAATCACCGTCAGGGTCTTGAGACCCAAAAAGTCCATCTTAAGCAACCCGAGATCCTCAACTGGATCCTTCGGAAACTGGGTAGTCAACACACCGTCCTGAGTCGTCAAGGGAACAAGTTCCTTGAGCGGACGGTCGGCAATGATAACCCCCGCGGCATGGGTTCCGACGTTTCTTACCATTCCCTCGATGACCTTCCCCGTATCCACAATCTGCTTGGCAATCGGGTTCTTTTCGTACTCGGCCCCGAACTCAGGGCTCTTGGCCAAGGCATCATCCAGGGAAATGTTCAGATCGTCCGGGATCATCTTGGCCAACTTGTCCGCCTCCGCATAGGGAAGATCGCGCACCCGGGCGACGTCACGCACCACCATCTTTGCCCCGAAGGTACCGAAAGTAATGATGTTGGCCACACAATCGCGCCCGTATTTTTCCCGGACGTACTCAATCACGTCTCCCCGGCGCCTCATGCAAAAATCGATATCGAAATCAGGGGGAGAAACCCGTTCCGGATTAAGAAAACGCTCGAAGAGCAAACCAAAGCGCAAAGGATCGATATCCGTGATCCCGAGAACGTAGGCCACCAGGCAACCCGCCCCCGACCCGCGGCCCGGACCGACCGGAATACCCTCTTCGCGGGCCCAGTTCATGAAATCCGCAACGATCAGAAAGTAATCATTGAATCCGGTCTTCGCAATGACTCCGAGCTCGTAATCGACCCGCTCGCTCAATACACGGGTCTGATCCTCCGGATCCTCCGCCCGTTTCTCCTTAAGTTGGTACTCCGCATCATACCTATCCTTCAACCCCTCGACGCAAAGATGCTTCAAGTATGCGACGTTATCCTCGACCTCCGACTTGATCTCCGGGGGCATTGAGAAAACCGGGTAATTGTTCTCCCCGAAAGGCAACTTCACCTCGCACATCTCGGCCACTGCAAAAGTGTTGGTGATCGACTCGGGCGCCTCCTTGAAGAGGTCTTCCATCTCCGCCCTCGACTTCAGGTAAAATTGGCGGGCATCGTACCTCATCCTCTTTGGGTCATCGAGCTTCGAACCCGTCTGAATACAAAGCAAGGCATCATGGGGGGCCCAATCCTCTCCCTTTACGTAGTGAACGTCATTGGATGCGATCGTCTTCAAATCAAACTTCTTGGCCAACTTGAGAAGTTCGGGAATGAGCTTGATCTGTTCCTCGATCCCATGGTTATGAAGCTCGACGAAATAATTTTCCTTCCCAAAGATATCGATCATCTGGCCCATCGCCTTTTCCGCCTCCTCCTCTTCGCCCCGCAAGATCAACTGGGGAATCCATCCCTGCATGCATCCCGTAAATGCGATCAATCCCTTGGAAAATTCAGCCAAAGTTTCCAAATCCGTCCGGGGGCGGTAGTAAAAACCATCGACGTGGGCGTCGGAAACGACCTTGGACAAATTCTGGTACCCCTCGTAAGTTTTGGCCAGCATCCCGATGTGATAGGATTTGTGGTTGTCTCTGCCCGGTTTCTCATCGTTCTTATGATCGGTCACCATATAGCCCTCGCACCCGATGATTGGCTTGATCCCACGCTTTTCCGCCTGCTTGATGAAATTGATCGTACCGAACAAATTCCCATGGTCGGTCAGGGCCATGGCGGACTGCCCAAGCTCGACCGCCCGGTCCATCAACCGGTCCATTCGGCAGCACCCATCCAGCAAGCTGAAATCGGAATGCACATGCAAGTGAACGAAATCTTTGTCTTTGTCGGCCATGAAATTTTTGGGGCTAGGACTTATTCATCACGCATGGCCCCACCTCTTTCAAGGCAATCTTGCGCACGTTCCCAAATTGGTCAGGCTTACTCGCCCAGAACGTTGATCGGGGTGAGCTCGAACTTGCGGAATTCCACCTCCGAACCCTCCGCCTGGATCGAGAGCTTTCCTTTCTTCGCGGTGCACTCGAACCCATGGTTGACCAGCTCCCCATTTACCCAGACCTTAACCTCGTCCCCCACGCACTCGATCCTCATCCTGTTCCATTCCCCGACCGGCTTTTCCGAGCCGTCGGTCAGGTTGACGATCCGGCGGGCCTTCCCCTCCGTGATCCCCCAGTTCTTCTCCGCCCCACGCCTCTTGACCATGTCGGGCACCACGATGTTCTCCACGATGCACCAGAAGTCCCCCGCATGGGTATGGTTCATCTGTACCTCGATCGACTTCGGGTACATCTTGTACAAATCGCGCAACTTGGAGGCATGGACCAATACTCCGCAATTTCCCGGCTTGCCCGCAAAGCGGTACTCCGCGATCACCCGGTAGTTCTCGAACTTCTCATCGGTCAGCAGATGCCCGCCCGGCGAGCCCAAGCTGACCAGCATCCCGTTCCGGGCAACGAAAGGCTTCTTGCCCTCCGGTTTCTTGTCGAGGGCGGGCACGTCCATCGACCACCCGCTCAGGTCCTTCCCATTGAACAGGCTGCGCGAATGGGGCGAGGACAACCCGTGCTTGTCATAGAGCCGGTGCCAGAAAACCTTCCAGTACTTGTCGTAGTAGTCGAGCGCCGCGGTATCGATATGGGGCAAATCCTCCGTCACGGGCGCCTTCTGAGGATCGTAGCCCTTCAAGTGTGCCTTGCCCGCCCGTTCGCGCGGGGAAACGAAGCGCCAGTCGCCCTCCCCCAAAACCTCCGAGCACAACTTCGCCAACTCGATGTCGTACTCCTTCAATTGCTTGCGGGTATGGATATGGTTATGGTCATGATCCATCGTACGGTTTGTATTGTACCAGCACTGCACGCCCTCCGCCCAGTACTCCGAACGGTTGCGCGACGCATAGCAGCGCTTCGGACCGCCGAAGGTGACCAGTACCTTGTCCTCCCCGTTCACCTTGACCGAAGATTTTGCCTTCTTCCCGTTTACCAACACGTCGCCCTCCTGCAGGCACTTTTTCAAAAGCTCTTCCGATTCTTGTGGGAACCATTTTTTCAAAGCCCCCAATAAAGAGACCTTCTTTTTTCCCTTCACCCGCCTGAAGCGCTGAGCCGCCCGGCCATCGTTCCAAATTTCCAACTCCCTCGCCTTCTCGAAGGCCGCCGTCAAGCGCTTCTGCTGATCCTCGTCAAAACCGGCCCCATGGATGACGTGTCCGAACTCATGAATCAAAATGCTCTCCAGCCTCATGCCCCCCTCGTATTCCATGACGTCCTCCTCCGCAAAGACGACCACCGGGCGCGGCCCGAACCAGCGCAAAAAGCCCCGGCTTCTCCAGTTGTAAAAATCCAATTCCTTGCCCTTCTTATCGGTCCTGAACTGCGGAACCTCGGAAGTCAATTCGGCATGTCCGATCAGGATGCACAACAAGCGCTTCTCCCGGATCCTCTCGGCCACCTTCTTATCGATCGACTGCATGATCTTCCCGAACAAATAGGCCGACTCGGCATGGGCATAATCCGATACCCGATCCGAGGTCGCGATGAGGATTCCTTCCACCTCCGTCCCCTTCTTGAAGAACTTCCCGTCCAGCTTGTGGACCTTGAGCTGTTTTTCGGTCAGGGGCTTGGTCTCGTGACCGGCCTGCAGGGCGATGGCAAAGACAAAGGATAGAGAAAAAGTGAGCAAGCGCAGGTTCATGAGAAAAAATACGGGTTAAGGGTTCAAGGGTCTCCCCACCCTTGCGGTTGCCCGCTCAAACGTCCACCAAGGAATGGGGGGAGGGGAAAAATTCCCTCCTTACTTCCCCAGTAAATCCTTGAGTATCTTTTTCGCCAATCGCTCGTTTATTTCGCGATGCCTGAGAACAGGCTGGGAAAATCCGGTTTCGGGCTCGGTGCCACCCCGAGGGGAAGAGCGGTTCAAAGACGGAGGTTATAAAGGGCCTGCACTTCCAGGTCAGAAAGCTTACGATCGTATATGCGGATATCATCAATGATTCCATTATAATAAATGGAGCCATCATGTGTTTTTCCAATGTGAAGTATGGCACCGTCTGAAAACCTGGTATTGTCCTTTTGAGTTGATGAATCAAGTGAACCATTCAAATACATGTTGAAATTTCCTACTTTACTTCCTCCAGAGTAAGCTTGGGTTCTAGAAGCCGCCAAATGCATCCACAAGCCGTTATTGACATAAACTTGAGAGGTCATTCGGCAAGCAACATCAGTTCCTGACCAGATCTTAAATTTACCCTCACTCAGCATCATAGCATGTTTATTTACAGGAGACGTAATTAAACCAATCTGACCATCCCAATTTGAAGAATTGGCATCTCCAAGATTTGTCGTGGTTTTAATCCAAAATGAGAACGTGTAGTTAATTCCCAACGCATTCGGAAGCATAATATAATCGTCAACACCATCGAATTTAACGGCGTTTCCGATTTGGCCTTGAACGAAACTTGTTTGATTGCTTTCAAAACCATACAGTGTTGCATGCTTATGGTTGCCGGATGAATCATATGCGGTGGTGCCGTTGGTCTCGTCGAAGGCAAGATGCACTTGAAGACCGTTCTCAAGAGATTTACTCATGATCGTTTCCGTGGGATCTGTTGGAGAGGTTTCTGCAGACAATTCAGAACTATCTGAGTCCCCATCGCCATCCGTGTCTGCCAAGTTTGGATTGGTTCCGAGCTCGGCTTCGCGGATGTCGGTCAGTCCGTCCCCATCTTGGTCAGCGCATAAGCTCATTATTTCAACATCGCTAAGGGAACGGGAGTAAATGCGCAGATCGTCCAATTTACCTAGATACTCCGAACATTCCAAAGAACCGGAGTTGATCAAGGGCGTTTGGTTGGCATTATTTCCTTCTTTGCCCTTGTTTATGCCGTCGGCAAACAATTCATAGTGCGAAGCACCAACGTCCCATCTAACTGCCAAGTGGTGCCAAGAGTTGTTATGAAAATATTTGCTGTTTCCCCGAGCAAGCCAGGTGCTGTAGCTGGTGGATCGAACATATAAACTACCAGCGGGGTCCTGATTACCTTTGTTGCCCCAGTCCAAAGTTAAATCTTCTCCTGATGATGGTGAAATCTTCAGTATCTTCTTTTCATACATATTGTAAGGCTTTATCCACATCGAGATGGTTCGGTATTCGTCGCCCAGGTCGGGTATGGTCAGGTTGTCGTCGATTCCATCGAACTCAAGAGCCGTGCCGGAAGTGCCTTCGGTCCAAGAGTTGGTGGTATGCATATTCTTCATCGTACCATGCTTTTGGTTTCCCGACACGTCGTAGACGACGTCTCCCGAACCCTCGTCAAAAGTCCAGCGACCGAGCAGACCGGTCTCGGGTTGCTCGGGAAGGGGCTGGGATTCCTGGTGTAGGGTCACGCTCCACTTGTCGGCCAAGTATCGCTCCACGGCATCCCGCTCGTTGTTTTGCAGGAAACGGTCGTAAAAGAGAATTTCCGAGATTTCACCGTCTAAAGAACCGATCCCGAGGTTAAGGCCCAAGTAGACTCCATTGTCCGAACCTTCGGCTCCAACGGTCAACGTGGCTATAAAGGCTAAGTTATCGGTCAAGGAATTGGGACCGGCGGAAACACGAACACTACCTCCAGTGCCTCTTGCAAAATCGTAGTGATCTGTATTTCCGATTACACCGGAATTACTAAACCTCACCATGTTCGTCGTTCCATTTGATCCAGCGAGCAAAGAACGCCAGTTGGATGAGGGATGTTTCTTAACCACTATGAAAATATGATTAGCTGTGACGTTCAGGTCTGAAATGACCAAATTATCGCTTCCATCGAAGGAAACGCTCCCATTGGACGACTTGACCGGTTGCTTGTTCAAATCGGCCTGGGTCGCATTCTTGTCGGTGATCTTGTCCGTCCAACTGGTCACCCGGTCGCCGACCAGCAGGCTGTCCGCATGCCCGTCGGCATCCAAGTCCTTGGAATCCATCCAAAGAACCAGTCCGTGCCTCGGAACCTGTGTGGAATTGGCCTCGACCAAGGGAGGGCCGGGGGTGCCGATGGCTTGCTGGAGGGTGAGTGGCTGGCTGGTGGTTTGCCCGACGGAATTGGTGAGGCGTACGGCGTAGGTCGCGTTGTCGCTCAGACTAGCGTTGGCGATCTCGAGCACGGGGCCTGTGGCACCGTTGATGGGTTGGCCGTTCTTGAGCCATTGGTAGGAGAGGTTGTGCCCGCGCCCGGTCGCCTCGATGACCGCCGAGTTAGTCCGCCAGTCGAAGCGGGCGAAGGGTTGGGTGGAAATCGAAGGGGTGACCTGCATGGCAGCGAGAGTCGCTGGGC
>Ga0315322_10002065_pt1 | contig 15524 bp, 13 predicted proteins | sample M110021515metaG_FD_203461 | JGI IMG/M metagenome (GOLD analysis project Ga0315322, IMG submission 203461) | Ammonia-oxidizing marine archaeal communities from Monterey Bay, California, United States - M1 100m 21515 | ecosystem: Environmental > Aquatic > Marine > Intertidal zone | place: USA...
AGTTAACTTCGAACGTATTTCTCATTTGATGGACCAGATCGAATTCATTTCAGGTGACCTTTTAGATCAACTGTCGATAATTGAGGCTTTAAAGCTTTTTGAACCTTCAGAGGTTTACAACCTGGCTGCTCAGTCATTTGTTCAAACTTCTTTTTCTCAACCTGTTCTTACAGGCGAGACCACAGCATTAGGAGTCACCAGAATGCTTGATGCTATAAGACTTACCGACCCTTCAATCCGCTTTTATCAGGCCAGCTCGTCGGAGATGTTCGGCAAAGTTGCAGAAGTTCCGCAAAAAGAATCAACGCCTTTCCACCCAAGAAGTCCTTACGGTGTTGCAAAAGTCTACGGTCACTGGATCACAGTCAATTATCGTGAAAGTTACGACCTTCACGCGAGTTCAGGAATGTTATTTAACCATGAAAGTCCTCGACGAGGATTGGAGTTCGTTACCAGAAAAATAAGTCATACTGCTGCACAGATTGCTTTGGGTCAGACTAATGAACTTCATCTTGGCAATCTGGATGCAAAACGAGATTGGGGTTTCGCGGGCGATTATGTTGAAGCAATGTGGAAAATACTCCAGCAGGATACTGCTGGCGATTACGTCGTTTGCACCGGTGAAACCCATTCAGTAAAAGAATTTTGTGAAGTGGCTTTTACACACCTGAATCTTGATTGGGAAGATTATGTGGAAGTAGATGAAAAACTTATTAGACCTGCTGAAGTTGACCTCCTCGTCGGCGATGCCAGCAAAGCTGAAAAGGTTCTCGGTTGGAAACCAAAAGTAGGGTTTGAGGATCTTGTCAGAATGATGGTTGATGCTGATATGGCTCTTCTAGAAGGGCGTTTAGAGGGCTTACATTGATATGCGTTCTAGCTGGTGGAGTTGGTGCCGCTCGGCTTCTCAATGGGCTAAAAGATGTAGTGCCTGCTGAAGAAATTACAGCAATAGTAAATACTGGGGATGACGCGATAATGCACGGACTTTACATTTGCCCTGATATAGATACTGTTACGTACACATTGGCAGGCATGAACAACACTGAAACCGGCTGGGGTGTTAAAGGGGAAGCTTGGTTAGCGATGGAATCACTTGAAAAACTTGGCGGTGAAACTTGGTTCAATCTTGGTGACAGAGATCTAGGAACTCATCTTTATAGAACCGGAAGACTCTCCGAAGGAGCTGGTTTAAAAGAAGTAACTGCCGAAATTACTTCTTCTATGGGCATTCGCGTCGACCTTCTTCCCATGACTGAAAACCGGGTTGAAACAATGGTTACCTTGCTCGAAAGCGGCGATGAAATTTCTTTTCAGGAATACTTCGTGAAACACCGTCATGCCGTCTCTATATCATCGGTGCGTTTCAATGATTCTTTAGAAGCAAAAGCCACTCCAGGAGTTGTCGATGCAATTAATGAAGCCGAAATTGTAATCATTGCCCCTTCGAATCCAATTGTTTCTATCGCCCCCATCTTTTCCATTCCTGAGATTTCTGATGCAATAAAAGGCCGGAAGAAAGATACAGTCGCTGTCTCTCCTATAGTTGCGGGCGCTGCTCTGAAAGGTCCTGCTGATCGGCTTCTTAACGAACTCGGACATGAAGCATCAGTTGAAGGAGTAGCAAAATATTACCAAGACCGGATTAATACTTTAGTGATTGATATAGCAGATGCTGATAGCGCCAAGAATATTGAATCATTAGGAATTAACTGCGTAGTGACTGAAACGGTAATGACTGACTCTCAAATAGCTGCATCTCTAGGCTCAATTCTTTTAGGATTGCGAAGATGAATTCTTACAAAAACGATGGCATTCATGTAATTCCTGTAAAAGGAATGCCGGAAGTCGCCCCAAAAGATGACTTGGCTGAGATGATAGTCAATTCAATCAATCTTTTAGATGGAGACGTTATAGTCGTAACTCAAAAAATTGTGAGCAAGGCTGAAGGTCGTCTCGTTGAAATAGATCCAGAAATTGGACATAAGCCTATCGTTGAAAAGGAATCCATAAGAGTGATCCGCAGGCGGGGTGATTTAATCATTAGCGAAACTGAACATGGTTTCGTTTGTGCGAATGCAGGTATTGACCTGTCTAATGTGGAATCAGGCCAAGCTGCCCTTTTGCCCAAATTCCCAGACAAGTCAGCAAAAAGAATACACGACTCCCTCCTTCATAAACACGGAGTACGAGTCGCTGTAATAATCAGTGACACCTTTGGCCGTCCTTGGAGAAGAGGAGTCACAGACATTGCAATAGGGAGTTTCGGCTTATCTCCTATTATCGACCTCCGTGGAACTCAAGATGCTTTGGGACGCGAATTGCAAGTCACTGAAGTTGCACTGGTAGATGAACTAGCTTCAGCAGCTGAACTTGTAATGGGAAAAGCAGAAGCAATCCCTGTTGCGGTTATTCGTGGAATCAATCCCGAATGGCTGGGCAGTGATAAGGGAGTGGTAAGCGAGGTAGTAAGAAGTCCTGAAGAAGACCTTTTTCGTTAATAGTCTGTTCTGCTATTGACTGAACCATTTTAAAGTGGAGTGAATTCCATCCTTTAGGCTGGTTCTGGGTTTCCAACCTAATATTTCTTCAGCTAGCGACGGGTCGAGTGATGAACGTGCTATTTCACCTGTTCTCTCCGCCCTTCTCTCGGGTTCACTGTCAATTCCGACGGCAAGCGCCATTTCTTCATATAAATTCTCAATTGAAGTCTCAGTCCCAGTCCCTATATTCAATAGTTTCCCGTCACCATTTTCCATAGAAGCCACAAATGCAGAAGCAACATCCCCTACGTAAACAAAATCACGAGTCTGCATTCCTGTTCCGTAAATAATGCAAGGATCTCCCTTCAGAAGTTTTCCTGCGAAAATCGCTACCACTCCTGCTTCACCGTGCGGATCCTGCCTCGGTCCAAAAACATTAGCTAATGCAAGCGTTGTTCCTTTTAGGCCATGCAAGGAACTGTACGTTTGGACATACAACCCTCCAGCCAATTTGGAAACTCCATATGGTGACAATGGGTTCCATGGCGTGTCTTCATTAAGTGGGAGTCTTTCATGATCAGGCTCTCCATAAATAGTTCCTCCAGATGAAGCAAAAATCAACTTTCTAGTCTGTGCCTTACGCGCTCCTTCTAGAACTCTTATCAGACCAATAAGGTTTGTTTCCGCATCATCCAATGGGTCTTCGACAGAAGCTCGCACATCTACTTGTGCCGCTAAATGAAAAATTATGGACGGCTGATAATCAGCAATCAAATTTGTCGTTTCCAGATTCCGAATATCACAATTTTCAATAACTAGGTCTTTAGTGGAAACATTTTTTGCTTCTTCTAGATTTTTCTCTGAACCACTAGAAAAGTTATCGATGACTAATACTTGATGTCCCAACTTTACGAGCTCATCAACCAAAGCTGAGCCTATGAATCCTGCCCCTCCAGTCACTAGTACCCGCATCTAATTGGCCGTTCCTGTTAAGCCGATCGATCGAAGTTGACTCCCTCTTTCAATAATTTCTTCGTGATCTACAATCGTTAATTCTAAAACTTGCGAACCTTCTTCCACTTTTGCTCTTTCGCCAACTATAGACCCTTCAATGCGTGAATTCTTTTCGATTTCCGCCCCTTCCATCAAAACTGAATTTTCCACATGCACACCGTCTGCAACTCTGACTCCTCTTCCTATTACCGATGACTTAACGACAGCATTTGGACTTACTAAAGCCTGCTCATGAACTCCACTGATCTTTTTTTCTCTAACCCCACTTAACAAATCAAGGTTCGCTTGTAGAAAAGTCCCTGGTGTTCCTGCATCAATCCAATAACTGTCCGAAGGGTATGAAAAAAGCTTCTTATCTTTAACCATTTTTGGGAAAATTTCAGTTTCAACAGAAACCGGTCTGTCATTTGCTATTCGGCCCAAGACTGACGGTTCCATTACGTAGTATCCAGCATTGATCAAATTCGTCGGAAAATCAGGTCCCTTTGGTTTCTCAATGAAGCCCGTTACTAAACCTTCGTTATCACTCGGGACAATTCCATACCGCGACGGGTCTTCAGTAGGTGTCAATGAAATTGTTGTTTCCGCACCTGTCTCTTTATGAAAACCAATTAGTTTACTTAAGTCAGTTTCTGTTAGCACATCACCATTACAAACCAAAAAGGTCTCATCTATTTGGGTCTGCAAAGCAGCAAAGGCTATTGCTCCTGCTGTGTCTAATGGTGAGTCTTCAACCACGTATTTGAGCGGTAGCCCTTCGCACATCTCATTTGGATATGCCTCTATGAAGGCTGAAGGTTGAAAACCCATAGAAAGTATTACTTCAGTAATTCCATATATTGATAATTGCTCCACTACTCTTTCAATCATCGGCTTGTTACCAACAGAAAGAATCTGTTTAGGTTTGCTGTTAGTTAAAGGACGGAGTCTAGTTCCAAAACCCCCAACTAGAATAATGGCCCTCACGGCCTAGCCCTTACCCTGTCGTATCGTCAACAGGCAATTCGAGTACAGGACTATCTGAAAGCAATGCTCTCGGATCAACTGTTTCAAGATACGTAAATCTCTCAGGACGAGGAGGAGGAGGAGTAAATTCTTCTGGCACGAAGGCAACGGTGAATGCTTCAAGATTTTTCAAAAATTGAACATCAGTCAAATTTTCTGTAAAAACCTGAGGTTCTCTTTCGCGGTCTCGAACATCATATTTCGCTACTTTTAATACGGCTGGTTTACCGTCACACAAGAATCCCTCTGTTATGACTTCTCCTGTGTCTAGTTTTATAGATGTGTCTGTTATGTAACCACCAAAAGCTTCGAAGAACTGACCCATTTGAGCGTCTTTTCCACTAGCCAGAGAATTAAATGGATGAATATGTATAAGACCATCTCCATGTGTGTGAATTCCATTTGGATCTCTTTCAATAACTATTTTAGATCTCCAACCGCCTCTAAAAGTAAAATCATCTAACGGAACTTCAGACTCAGAACAAACGTAGATGTCATATGCTGAATGCCAGTGATCTCCTACCCTGGGTGCTGAAGTCGCTTCTCTATTAGATCGTGACCATCCGACTAAAACGACTCCAAGTGCTACTACCAACAACATCGCTACAGGAAAAGCAATCTTACGACTTTCTGAGTTTCCTGTGCCCGCCCCAGCTTTGGCAGCACGCGCAATCTTTTGAGCCGAATCCTTTTTAACCATAGAAAACCACGTTACAGGGACAAACAGTAGTAGCGACTGATGTCATTTAGTTATTATTTCTGTAATCAAATCTGTGTAGTTTTTACTAATATTTTCAGATGTATGCCACTTTTCTGCCCACCTTTTTGCAGAGATTCCCATTTCCTTCCGCAAACTGTAATTATCTGCAAGAAGCTCTATGGCTTTAAAAAAAGCACTGGGATCATGCGGGTCGACCACAAACCCTGCTTCTGCATCTAGGACTACTCTCGCTATCTCTGTATCTGAATCGACGCTAGCAACCACGGGTTTACCACTCGCAAAAATGTTATAAATCTTTGATGGAACACTAAGATTGCCTAAACCTGACTTAAGCATCACCAAATGGATGTCGGCTGAAGATAAAACATTTGGTAAACGTTCGAGAGGTTGAAAGTCAACAAATATTAGATTATTAAGTTTTTCGGCTTCTTCTTTCACGTATTCAGCTTTTACACCAGAACCATTCACTACATAAATTAAATCCTCTTTATCAAAATGAGTTTTTGCCGCATTTACCATAATTTCTAATGGTTGAGAATGGCCTAAATTGCCCGCGTACATAACTATATTTTTGCCTTCTAATTGGTTTTCTTTTTTATAGCTTTCATCTTCTTCTAAAGAGAAAAAATTTGTATAAGCAAAATTTGGTATCACTTCAAGTGCAGGCATTTTTTTCTGTTCAATAAGTTTTCTATTTATGTTTTCCTTCATACCTTCAGATAAAACCGTCACAACTGATGAAGATTTGTAAGAATTGACCTCAAGTCTTTTTGAAAGCCTTATCAGTAACTGAGACTTTAAAATTCCCGTCTCAATAGCCACATCAGGAAAAATGTCTTGAATATTTAAAACAAGTGGACATCGATGTCGTTTTGATGCAATTTTTCCAACGACTCCAAATGTAATCGGTGGTGAGAGGCAAAAAACTGCATCAAAAGGGCCCCGAGAAAATATTGACACTGCCGATGCAAAAAGGCTGAATAATAAAAACCCTAATGCGCGTAGAAAAAAGCTCGACTTATTAAAAGGAAAAGGGTGCAATCTAGTGATCCGTAACGAATCATGTAGTTCTCTATCAATAAATCCTTTTTTCCAGTCTGCTGCTACTTTATGCTCCTCGTACCAAGGCAAAGATGTAATAACATGAACCTCGTGCCCCTGTTCACACCATTGTTGAGTCAATTCGGTAATAATCGTTCCTGTAGGCGCTGTATCGGGTAAAAAATGTGGTGTTATTACTAATAGTCTCAATTTTTTTCTTCCGTAAGCGTTACTAATTTATTCCACGCATCAATTAGTTGGATGGCTGAAGCGTCCCATGTGTAACCTTTCGCAAGATTAATGTTCTCTAACGCAATTTCATTCCTTAATTGATGATCAAAAATCATCAATTCAAAAGCATCTGCCCATGCGGCAACATCATAAGGATCAACTTTTATACTTTTTTCTCCAACTAGTTTTTCGACTGGTGTTCCTTTTGCAACAACAACTGGCACACCAGAGGCCATAGCTTCCAGTACAGGAATACCGAACCCTTCATAAGTAGAGGGGAAGGCTAGGAATAATGAGCTTGTTAAAATATTTTCAAGTTCTTGAGTTGACACTCTTCCTGTAAATAGTATGCGGTCTTTGTAGGGACTGCTTAGAGCATGGTTTTTAACTTCTTTTTCTGACCTGCCAGATGCTCCAGACATCACCAAATGAACTTCTTGATTCTTTTTAGCAATTTGATTAAAAGCTTCTATTAGAACTCGATGGTTTTTATGTGGATGCGTAATTGCTGGATAAAAAATTTTCAAAGAGTCTTTTGGCAAATTGGGTTTTTCAACTACGTATTTAACTCCTGTTGAAACGACTTGGATAGATTCAGGGTTTAAATGAAAAATTTCAACTAGTTTTTCTTCAACGGAACTGCTTACTGCAACAATCATTTCTGATCTTCTTACTGTTGCTGGTAAGACGTAACGAAAAAAAGTTCTTTTAATGAAAGAAAAATTCTTTGGTCTTTCCAATGGTTGCAAGTCATGAATGGTAACTGCATTAGGTCGCTTCGTTAATAGTGGTAAACGTCCACCGAAATGATGAACTGCATCACAATCTCTTGTTTTAAGTTTTAGCCAAGTTGACTCCGCTAGGATTCGTTTGAATCTTTTCCTTGCCTTAACTTTGCAGGTCACAGTTTCAAACATTGAACAAAGTTCAGGATGTTCTTTCTGGAAATCTTCTAGCACGAAAAGTACGGGCTCTAAGTCCAAGGGTTGGTGGTTTGCTACTGCTGTAAGGGTCTGCACCGAGTACTCTTCAGATCCTCCTACTTCTCCAGGAATAAGGTGAAGCAGGTTTACTCCTATTCGTGGTTTCTTTTTCATTTCCCTACAACAACCTCTTTATAAACTTGCTCTGTTAATTTGGCAGAATTATCCCATGTAAAATCCTTGGAACGCTCCGTCCCTTTTCTAGATAAATCTTTAGACAAATCCTGATTCTTAATGATTTCTGAAATTGCTTCAACTATCTCATCAGCATTTTCTGGGTTCACTAAAAGTCCTGAATCCCCAACTATTTCCGCTGTTGCTGTTGTGGCAGAAGTTATTACTGGAGTTCCGTGCGACATCGCTTCAACAACTGGCAAACCAAAACCCTCTAAAAGGCTGGGGTAACAAAAAACGTCAGCTGCTTTAAGCCACGCCTGCTTCGTATCATTATCTACTTTCCCTACAAGCCTAACTCGGTCTTTTACTGGCCGAATCACCTCTTCTATGTCGACTTTCCAACCCTTCGGACCTACGATCACCAAGCTGATATCAGGTATTTTAGAAATAGCCTCAATGAGTACAGGTAAATTTTTTCTAGGTTCTATGGTTCCGAGCCATAAAACAAAAAATCCATCTAACTCATAAGAGTCTCTCAAAGACTGAACATTTTGTTTTTCAACCACTTGGTGATTGACTCCAAGATTAATAACACGTAATTTTTTTGAGTCAAAACCCGCTGCAACCAAGTCTCTGCGAGTGGTCTCGGATGGACATACTACAAGATCTGCTCTAGAAGAATTCTTCAACCACTCTTCCGCAAAACGTATTCCTCTCGGAGGAAACCACTCTGGGTTGTGACGCCAAGATAAGTCGTAAATCGTCGAGATAAAAGGACGTTCTGTGGATGGAATGGCTCCCCCGGTGGCATGGACCAAATCGCACTCTCCAACCATTTTTTCCACTCTGGGTTTTTGAAGTGACTGCCATGATCTGTACAGCAAAGGTCTAGGCAACTTCGAGTGCTGTATGTGGAAATCTTTTGGTAATTCAACTTCTGGCAGTTTGTAATGTCGTGCTGCTATCCCTTTGATTTCAACTACATTTCTTTTGAATAATGCGCTTGCCAGCTCTGCAGAAGCTACAGCTGTTCCTCCTGGGACACGATGCCAACACTGCTCCACAAGGTAGGCAACTCTGAGCGCGTCCATGAATACTAATTAACTACACTCATAGCCGACAGGTGGCTGGCCATCTATCTCTTTTACGAGTCGCATTGGTGAAATATCTCCTTGTCTTGCTGGTATCACTTCAGAGTAATAGCCATTATGACTAAGCGCTTCTTCGTTATCTGAAAATAATTCTGCTAACACGGGAAGTGCTGATCTGGATTTGACATCCACCTCTTCAAAAGTTTTGGGGATCAATGGAAAAGTTTCAAAGTCGTTGCCCAATACTAAAATAACTTCTTTTTTTAACTTCTCATTAAATTTGAAGTCAGGTATTGGCTCAATAAAACGTCCCAACAAAACAGCTGCGTCATAATTTTGGCTCGATGAATATATGACTGTTTTTTCTTCTACTTCTCCTTTTTGGAATTCGACGCTAAAGCCTTTACGCTTCAACTCTTCGAAAATTTCTTCTGTGTCTTCATTTTTAGTTCTGGAATCTACAGCGGTAATTGAGAAACTTTCTGGTGAAGCAGACTCGCCGCGGAAAACCCCAAAAAAAGCATTGGCATTTTCTCCTAATTGAAGAACTTCTGAAGTCCCCACTAGTGAATCTTCGACTGGTAGCACATGGCGCTGCAAACTTTCTGGTTGAAACTCTGAGAATGCTCGGCCGAGCTTTAATAATTCTGCAATTGTGAGTCGATCATCAAAAACTACTGCCTCAGCTCCAGCTCTGACCAAATCGTCTCTGATTAAAACTGATCTTGCACCTTTAGAGATACCTCTTTGAATGGTTCTAATCAAAAAATCCTGTTGTCGCTTATTTCTCTCTAAATCATTCCAGACGCCGACTCTTTGCCAATCCCCATCAACGAATGCTTCCATTTTACGACTTCTAACAAAAGCTAAAGATTCCCTCCCATCTAAAACAGAACAACCTTGTTCCAATATTGTCAATCCTGATGCAAGGTCTCTTACTGGATAAGGAAACCAAAGTGGCACTCCTGACAATTCGTCAACTAGTTTTTCAAATCCGAAAAAATCTACTATGGCAAAATTGTGAATTGGTACATTAAAATTGTTGGTTATTGTTTCAACAAGAGTTGGCGCTCCTTTTTCTATGCCACCTACAAGAAGAGCGGAAGCTAGTTTTTCAGACCTTATAGACAAACCATCACGATAAATGGGGACATAAAGATCTCTTGGTAGAGACATTATTGAAGCTTTTGGCAGAGCAGGGTCAAGACGAACAAGCATTATCGTGTCCGCCAAACCTATACCTGCCGAGCGATCTCTGTTTGCAGCTGGGTCATCCGAATCTAAGCCGACTGCACTGTCTGTCCCGACTAAAAGAATGTTTCGCGCAGGGCCTGCGGGATGCAATTCAAAAACTTCTTTATTTTCTTGAAGATTTTGAGTTTCATTCACTCCATCTCTAACTTCAGTTTCAAGAGTTTCGATAGTTAAATCAGCTAAAACTCCTGCTGGTACTTCTATTCGCACAATGCTCTCAACGGCATCTTCAAATGAACTAAGCCTGATACTCCCAGCAATCAGACCTGCAGCAACTAAAAGTCCTAAACATATAAGAACTCCTTGTTTCCAAGACCTACGATTGTTGTCGTTTATTAATAAATCTTCCGGCACTAAAGCCGACATTATCAGCGCTTAGACTATTGGCGTGAACAGCAGATGGTTTTAATATGAAACAACAATTTTCAGAGTCAACAATCAATACATGTTGGGTTAACGGTCAGATATATTCACCTGAAGAAACGGCAGTTGTTGCAATTGATCATTCAATAATTGTCGGAGATGGCGTATTTGAAACAATAAAAGTTATTAACGGTCGTCCTTTTGCTCTGACTCGTCATCTAGAGCGTATGAAACGATCTGCTACCGGAATGGGTTTTAAACCAGCCGATTCAAACTCAGTTGTAAGTGCAATAGAAGAAGTACTAAAAAACGATAATAATGCGGAGCGACTTAGAATAACTTGGTCAAGCGGTCCCGGCCCTTTAAGTTCATCTAGAGGAAAAAGTCCTGGAACACTGATCATCGCGAGCAGTGGCGGTACCGATTGGCCTGAAACTGAAAAAATTCATTTATGCCAGTGGACCAGAAATGAAAATAGTGCTCTTACAGGGCTTAAAACCACTTCTTACGCTGAAAATGTTGTAGCTCTTCAAGCTGCACACCAAAAAAATTGTTCAGAGTCAATTTTTTTAAATACGGCAGGCAATATCTGTGAAGGAACTGGAACGAATATTTTTTTCGTTATCGATGACACACTGACGACTCCTTCTTTAAAGTCAGGATGTCTAGCTGGAATAACCAGAGAATTAGTTCTTGGATTAGCAGCAGTAGAAGAAAGAGACATTTCACCTGAAGAGATAAAAGTGGCATCTGAAGCATTCCTTACATCTTCTACTCGTGATTTAAGTCCTATATCAGCTATAGATGAAACTACTTTTCCTGAAGCTCCTGGTCCCAAAACTATTGACTTGATAGAAAAATTTGCAGATCTAGTTGCGAACAATATAGACCCGTAGTCAGGATTTTTACTGATTTCTAAGTTTTCTTACATCGCCTGAAGTTATTTCTGTAACTGTTGTGCCGTCGTCAACTAGTAGAAACCCCTCTTCTGTTATATCTGTTGCCAAGCCTCTGATTTGGCTTTTTTGCATTTCTACTTGAATCATTGTTCCAAGTGTCTCAGATTTAGCGATGTGTTCTTGCCGTAAAAGATCCTGTCCATTTGCTTCTGCTATCATTTGAAGTTTTTTTTCAAAATTTTTCAAAACACCTACTAGTAAATCCAACTTATTTAAATTTTTCCCAATCATCTTTAACGAAACTGCCTCTTCTAAGTCTTTAACTTTTTTTGTAGGCCAATTGACATTTACACCAAATCCAATAACTATTTTGTCTGGATTACCTGGAATGTATTCAGAAAGTATTCCTGCAATCTTTCCTTTTTTTGGCTCTTTGAGAACAATATCATTTGGCCATTTTATGAAAGCTTCAACACCCTCTTCATGAAGATATTCAACTATTGATAGCGCCAAAGCGGAAGTTATCAAAGAATTTCTGTTCATTTCCCAGTCAGGCAAAACAAGCAAGGAACAAAGGAGATTTTCTCCTGCTGGAGCTTCCCATACGCGCTTTAACCGGCCTCTTCCATGTGTTTGGTAATCAGCTACAAAAATGAGGTTCTCATTTACCTCAGGTGCCCGTGAAATTAGTTCGTCATTGGTCGAAGTTACCTCTTTGAAATGCTCTATTTGCCTGAATCGTGTACCTACAAGGGCTTCTTCGCATTTTTTTAACCGATTAATTTCGTCTTCTGTATGGGAATTGCGTTCCATTCGAGTAACCATAAAGGATGCTTTCTAAAATTTTAGTAGCGAACCGTGGAGAAATCGCTGTTCGTATCATTAGAACCTGCCGTGAGATGGGTATAAAAACAGTAGCCATCTACTCAGATCTTGATCATGATGCTCAACATGTCCGCTTAGCAGATGAAGCCTACAGGCTTGGAGGGTCCACCCCTAATGAATCCTATTTGAACACTGATGCCATTTTTGAAATAATCGAAAAAGCACAAGTTGATGGCATCCACCCCGGATATGGGTTTCTTTCAGAAAACTCGGATTTCGCTAGATCAGTTGAAAATCTTGATCTTACATTCATAGGCCCGCCTGTGGAAGCAATAGAAATTATGGGAGACAAAATTTCTGCACGAGAAGCCGCTGAAAAAGTCGGAGTCTCCGGCGTGCCGGGTTCGCTTGATTTAGTGGTTGACCCACAGCAAGTTATCGATTTTGCTTCGAATCACAACTGGCCTGTGGCTATTAAGGCGGTCTACGGAGGTGGTGGGAGAGGAATGAAAATCGTTACAGGACCACAAGAAGTTGAAGAATCGCTTGAATCAGCAAGCCGTGAGTCAATGAATTCCTTTGGCCGTGACGAACTCTACCTAGAGCGCTATCTAGCCAACCCGCGTCACATTGAAGTGCAAATTCTTGCTGATAAATCTGGAAACACTGTTTATTTAGGAGATAGAGACTGTTCTACGCAACGCAGGCATCAGAAGTTAATTGAAGAGGCACCTGCTCCTAACATCGATGAAGAAATACGTTCATCAATGGGTGAGGCTGCAGTCGCAGTGGCTAAAGGCTGTGGGTATACGAACGCAGGAACTGTTGAATTCCTATACGAAGAAGGTTCTTTTTATTACCTTGAAATGAACACTCGTCTCCAAGTTGAGCATCCAGTTACAGAAATGGTTACGGGTATTGATCTAGTTGAACAACAAATTCTTATTGCTTCAGGTGAAAATCTCTCTTTTAATCAAGAAGACATAAAGACTGAAGGTCATTCGATTGAATTCCGCATTAATGCAGAAGACCCTAGTAACGGATTGTTCTTACCTGCACCTGGAAGAATTACTTCAATGAGAGTTCCGGATGGTTTCGGAGTACGTTTTGATGGCGGGTATGAGACTGGTGGTGAAATTAGTCAATATTACGACAACTTGATCGGGAAACTAATCGTATGGGGTAAAGATCGTCAATCCGCGATACGAAGAGGTATGCGTTCTCTCTCTGAAATGGAAGTGGTTGGAATTCCAACCACAATCGAATCAGCTAAAGCGATCCTTGAACACGCTGATTTCCAGAATATGAAGCATTCAACTAAATGGGTTGAAGATGTATTAGAACTTGGCAGTTTCGCAGACCAAAATTCTCAAAACCCAATTTCGTCAGATGCAGGCTCATTCGCAAGACATGAACTGACCGTAGAAGTAGATGGTCGACGAATAGAAACTGCTGTGTGGGTGCCAGAATTGAATAATAATAGGCCAGTTAGAAAAACTCAATCTGGTAAAAAATCTAAAGACTTCGGAAGTGGTGAAGTCTTAGCACCTATGCAGGGAACCATCGTGAGACTTCTTGTTGAAATCGGCGACTCAATTGAAGCAGGTGACCCAATTTGTATTCTTGAGGCGATGAAAATGGAGAATAATGTTCTCGCAGAAAAATCTGGCTCTATAACAGAACTTCCTGTTAAAGAAGGTAATTCAGTTGGAACCGGCGACCTTATAGCAAAGATTGAGTAGTTTTGTCACTTCGAAATAACTTTCGAAACAGTTTGTGGAAAAGAAGGTTTCTTACTGCTAGTCGACTTCTCATCTCCGGAAAGATAAAAGATTTAGGTATAAAGACAGTCAAGTTTCTTAAACGTGTCTTCAAAGCAGATTCTGAAATCACTTACCCGCAATGGAGAAAGAAATGGGTTGAGCTAGATGCTTCTCGAAGAAATCAAATTGATGGAAACATTTTGTCTCTTCCTTCAAATCTCATTTTTACAATTTTTTTGTTTGTAAATGCTAATAACTCTCTTGAAACACAAGCAACGATTAAAAGTCTGATTGGGCAACGTTACCTAAAATGGAATTTGCAGCTTCTTGGTGATAAAAGTGCAGTCGCTTCAATCGTAAAAGAAACTGATGACAGTCGAGTTGCTTACTGCAATGATTCATCCTTTGATCAAGAGAAAGGATGGTTTTCTTTTTTGAACTCTGGGGATTTACTTCATGAAGCTGCTTTATTTGTAATTGCAAAGTCAATTATTGAAAATCCCGAAGCGAAAGTTTTTTATACGGATCAAGACCATGTTTCAACAGAGGGAAATTTTCAAGATCCTTTTTTCAAACCAAATTGGAATGAAGATCTTTTTAACGGAATAAATTATTTTGGGATTATTACAGTCTTTAGTAACGAATTATGGACAGAAAATTCTCATGATCCTTTTGAAACTAAAGGTCTAGGTATCAATGAAATAGCAAAAATCGACAAAAACCATATCATTCACCTTCCATATGTCCTAGCTAGTTCACCCGTTCATAATGATTCCTCGTGCCTAAAACTTGAAGCACAGAGAATCGAATATCCACTCCCCTCTCCAGCCCCCAAGGTCTCAATACTCATTCCTACAAAAAATAAAGGTCGAATGCTCGAAAAGTGCCTGCAAAGCCTAAGAAATAAAACTGACTACCCGGACCTTGAAATTATCATTATCGATCATGAAAGCACTGAAAAATACGCTCGAAAGATTATCGATAAAGCAGCTGAAGAAACAGATACGAAGGTAATAAAATATTCTGGTCTTTTTAATTTCTCAGCGATGATTAACCGTGCAGCAACAGTCGCTTCAGGTGGAGTATTTATTCTTTTGAACAACGACACTGAAGCTGTGAACTCCGGCTGGTTAAAAGAAATGGTTGAACAGGTTTCACGAAGTGACGTTGGAATAGTTGGAGCTCTACTGGTTTTTAACAATGAGACAATCCAACATGCCGGAGTGAATCCCAATTCAGAGGGCCTAATGATCCACAGTCACAAACATTGGAAAGATAACAGTCCAGGTTACTTCGGAAGACTGCTGGTAACCCATGAAGTCGCGGCTGTTACTGGAGCCTGCTTGGCGATAAAAAACGAAGATTGGAAAAAATTAGGCGGCTTAGATGAAGAGAACCTAGCTGTTGCATATAACGATATCGATCTTTGTTTCAAAGCCCGAGCACAAGGTCTTAAAGTTGTCCTAACTCCCCACGCAAAATTGTTACATCAAGAATCAATCACACGAGGTTTTGATGATACTTCAGAAAAAATCTCTCGACTTAACGAAGAACTGTCCGTTATGCAAAATCGGTGGCAGGAACTGTTAGATGAAGATCCCGCTTACAGCGTGAATCTAAGTTATGACAAAACAAGTTTTATAAACCTTGCTGATCCTCCTAGAACAAAACCGATATGGGATTGTTGACCTGTAATTTCTAATTTTATAGTTCGAGAGCGCGTGTAAGAAAGGC
>Ga0315322_10002067_pt1 | contig 15516 bp, 13 predicted proteins | sample M110021515metaG_FD_203461 | JGI IMG/M metagenome (GOLD analysis project Ga0315322, IMG submission 203461) | Ammonia-oxidizing marine archaeal communities from Monterey Bay, California, United States - M1 100m 21515 | ecosystem: Environmental > Aquatic > Marine > Intertidal zone | place: USA...
GGGCGCCTTGGCTATCAAATCTGCTACCAACGCTACCAATCCTCCCACCAGCATCGAGGCTGGAACCAAAATACGATGTTCCGCCGTCCTAAATAGAAAGCGACATAAATGCGGCGCAGCGATTCCCAGGAATCCTATCGGTCCGCAAAATCCTGTCACCACTCCCGCCAACAATGACGCGCTCCCCAGAATCATAATGCGGGCGCTCTTTACCCTAACGCCCATACTCTTCGCATACCGTTCTCCCAAAAGAAACGCATCCAGAATTTTAAACAACGGAAACAATCCGCCTAAGCCCAGCAAAATAACCGGAGCGAACACGCGAAATTGAGACCACGTTGTATTTCCGAAATTCCCAAACGACCAACTGAAAAACGACTGAAGACGTTCCGCCATACTGTAGAACATCAATATACTCACCATCGACCCTATCCCGTAGCTAATCATCAATCCAAGTATCAGTAAAGACATTACATCTACTCGCTGAGCTAAAACCAATAATACCGCTAAAACAGCTGCCGCCCCGCCAGTAGCCGCCAACACTACAAGCAAGTGACCCGAAAGTTGAAGATTCTGCGTCAATGCCACTCCGGAAGGGGCCAACAGTAACAACACCACCGCTACGCCTAGGCTCGCACCACTATTAACTCCCAATACGAAAGGGTCCGCCAGCGGATTTCGAAAAACCGTCTGCATCATCAACCCAGAAGCCGCCAAAGCCGCTCCACCCAATAACGCAGTCAAAGCCCGTGGAAACCGGAAATCGAAAACGATACCCGATATCACCGGATCAACCTCACCCCTTCCGAGAAAAGAACCGATAACTTCCCAAATCGGAATCATCACCGATCCGAGGCAAACATTCGCAACTAAGACAATCAGCGTAACGATCGCCAATAGGCCAAACGTAAGCGCGTATCGCCCCTTTTCCTGAACTACCGTTACCTCAGTCGAGCCGCTCATAGTAGACGAATTCGTGTTTCGGCAGCAATTTCGGATGCATGATCGCTATCAAATCTGCCAGGACCTCCTCCGGGTGAAGCGTTCCGCGCTCCCAAATGTCATTTCCTCCGTACGCGTTAACCCGCAATGTATTATTGAATACTCCCCCTTTCCCAAATGCCTTGAATCGATTGAAGCGCTCATCCAATTCGAGCAAAGAGGATAATGACCGGGACGGACCGGGGTTTAACCAGAAATCAGCCGAACCAGCTCGAAAATAAACGCTCTCGAAATCCTTCGGAACACCACCGAACGAACGATCATCCGAAAACACGTAATCGCCGCCCGCATCAGCAATCGCTTGGGCCATATAGCTTCGTCCTCCCGCAACATACCAAACTCCGCCAAACGGAGCGTTCGCAACAGCAGTTGGACGGTTCCCTGTCCGTTTCACCATGTTGGCCAAACGATTATACTCGCTAGATATCCTATCGAATATCTCTGTCGCTTCGTTCTCTTTGTCGAAAAAAACCGCTGTAAATTTAATCCATTCAGAACGACCCAACGGATGCTCTTCCATATATCCAGCAGTTACAACGACCGGCTGCTTCGCCCGCTGCAGTTGCGGGTGAGCATCGATTTGCGGATTGCCCATAGCGCTGGTGAAAATCAAATCCGACTTCAACATCAGCAACGACTCGATATTCAGAGAATTGCCTGTCTGAATTTCCTTAGTATATCCATTTTCAACCTGCCTTAAAGCCCTCTGGTCGTTCGTATAATTCAAATGAGGCATACCAGCCAGCTGATCGTAAAGATTCAAAGCCTGCACATGCCCTAAATAGACCGTCTCCAGGACCGACATTCGTTCGACAGGCGTACGAACGACCTGCACCTCAACGGGTAAATCAGGGACAGGAGATTTTTTCGAAACCAAAGCATATTCAAAAGAAAGGTTTTCCGCCCCGCGCCAGGGGTTGCGAACCGTCAAAAGGGTATGCGTATCGTATTTTTCTATACTAAAGTTATTAGCATAGAGAACCGGGGCACGATCGGCCTCCGCGATACCACATGGCAAACTCAAAATGAACACAGTGACGATAGATAGATTCCAGATCTGTCCGACCTGAAACCAATCACGATTTCGATTCCACCCATTCGCCATCATTCTATTCATTCTGCGAAGCATCCGATCCGATTGTATATCCTGACCCTAGAATCGCCATTCCAATCCACCGAAGGCTGCCAACCCTCTGGCTGGCACCCTGCCTGAAAAACTCGAATAAATGAAGGTATAATCCTCATCGAACGCATTCTCTAAACGCCCTGTCAGCGAAAGGCTATCCGACATACGATAACGCCCATACAATCGGACCAATACATAGTCATCGATGCCGGTACTCCCGAAGCTTTCGCGGCCCAATATGTAATTTATTCCTACGCCAGTCGACCATTTTTCGTCGATCCAAAGGTCATTGACGAGACTAATTTGATGGCGAGGCACTCCCGGCTGACGCGTCGTCGATCCGAACTCGAGATTAGTCGATTCCGATTCCGTCCACGTATAGGCGACGCTTGCACTCCAGATATTCGTAAGCTGAAAGTCGGCATACGCTTCAACGCCGTAATTTTCAGCGACATCGCGATTCACGTAAGTGCCATCCCACCCGGTGGTCGGAATCCACGTAACCAGGTTCTCGATATCATTGCAAAAATAGGTTAGTCCAAACTGCCCATTGCCATCGCTGAAATACTGATCGAATCCAATCTCCCAACTCTCGCTCTCTTCTGGTTTCAAACTCGGATTGCCGAGGGCGAACAGAGAAGTCGAAAATAGACGGAAGAAATTCGGCGCTCTAAATGCGCTACCTACTGCAGCTCGGAGTTTCGTCTTCGAAGGCAGCATCCACGAACCATTCGCCCGAAGCGTAGACTTCGATCCAGCATATTCATAATCGTCGTAACGCGCCCCAACGACAAAATTCACACTCTCACTTGCGGCGACTTCTGCCTGGGCGAATAGAGCCCAGTTCTCTCCTTCGCTTTCCGGAAACGAATTATCATTTCCTTCCTGTGCCTCCCAGGTTGAACCTGCGACCAATCGCATCGATTCGGAAACATCTATAACATTTTGCCAGTCCAAAGACACATTGCTCGCGTCGCCGATGTACAGTGATCCCGTTTGGCGATAGTATTCGTCGAGCAACGACAACGAAAGTTTTTGCGTCCATTCATTCTTGACCGTTTCGACATAAGCGCTCATCACCGCAGCGTCGCTTTGGATGCGAGCCGACGGCGGTGGGGTCAAGTCGCCGCTTGGATTACTGTAGTCCGAGAATTCCCCTCGAGAAACAATCCCCACCGTCGTGTTTTCGCTCACATCATAATCGAAACGAAACGAATAGCTTTTCATCTTGCCTTCATTATCCAAACGCTCGTTGTCGCTTTCCTGGCCAGCCAAGTGAAACGAAAAGTCCAAATCGCCCGACTCGCCCTGTCCCTGAAGCGCAGCCAAATAGCTATTGAAGGAACCCGCCTCCATCGTCACCGCGTAGCTCGGAGCTCCGCTACCTCGCCGCGTTTCCAACAAGATAACTCCGCCAATAGCGCTAGACCCATAAAGCGTACTTTGGGCTCCTCGAATCACTTCGACGCTATCCAAGTTAAACCCGCTCGCGCCAGCCATGAATCGACCAGCCGAAAATATCGACGAATTCGTCTTCGCCCCATCGACAATACTCAGAACTCTCGAGCCAGAATTCCCTCGAATCATGACCTCACTCGTCGACGCCAACGCTTCATCGCTGGGAGCGTACACGCCGCTCACATTGAACAACGCATGCCTCAGATCGCGGTACATCCTTTTTTCAATTTCACTGCCAACAAGACTATCAGCACTCACTCCCAAAGTATCAGCAGCACGTTCCGTCCGTGTTGCGCCAACGATAAATGGATCAAGCTCCACCGTCTCGTCGCCATTTAAAAACGGCATCGCCAACAACGACGCGATGACTATCCCGCGACGCGTAAATGTAGCAGTATGGTTGTTCGAATTTTGAGTTGTCATATAATTTTCGTATGAAGCAGTTAATCATCACGAAAAAATGAATACAGAAAACCCGTAGGCCCACCGTTCAGGCAACTTCGATCAATTACTGAAAGATAGTCCTGATACGAGGTGATCGACCTATAGCGTGCCGCAACAGCGGAACTCCCAAGATCGAATCACTCTATACCCCTTGTTTACGCGACAAGTGTTAACCGAGACGCCTTAGCGTCACGATTGGCATTTTACTCGCAGCAAGCATTAGGACTCGGAACATTCTTCGAATGCTCCATACCTCAGCGCGACTGTCGCCGACTCTCACGGCGTTTCCTTTTTTCTGCGAATGAAATTGGTGAAAAGAACAAATCAGAATCGCTAAAATTCGCGATACCTTCGCGATGAAGATCTTTAGGTGTTGAGCGACGCAAGCACAAACTCAAAAAATCGTCAGGGTCGCCAATATTCGATCAAAATTACCTTATTAAAACCTATGCGGCGCTAGTCGACCTGTATCCGCAAAGCGGATCCTGACATCATTATCCAATTAATTCATAGAACGTTTAAGACAAAAAACCGGAAAGATCGGATAATATTCTCCTTCATATTACGGGTAGCTCAATAAGTTGTACCTTAAAAAGGTCTCACCCTCGTATTGAGATCACAATTCTTTGATCCAAATATTACGAAATTGAATACGATTCGAATGATCCTGCAGCTTAATCGGCATCGCTTCGCTCGGAGCCGGATCCGCGCGATCTTTCTGCACATGCGCTGTTTGGTGACGCAGCTCTTCATTCTTCTGAACAACAATCCCATTCAACCGAACCGTAATGCGCGGCAGCGATTTCATTTTTCCGTTTTCAAATTCCGCAGCCGTATAATTAATATCATAGGTCTGCCACTCCATCGGCGGACGGGCTGCATTCACTTTTGGAGGCGACATTTTATAAAGTCCACCTAGTTCATTCCACAGACCTTCCAAACCGTAGCTGTTTAAAAGCTGGGCCTCGTATCCTTGAAAAAAGAGTCCGCTATTACCTCGGCCTTGACCGCTCTTGCCCGGCTCGACCGGATAACGAAATTCCATGTGATAGCGCACGCTCTTGAAACTGCGCTTCGTAAAAAGATCGCCGCCGATTGCCGGATCAGCGCCTTTGTTCTTCGCCTTCGGATTGATCTCCATCACTCCGCCTTCTATAAGTGACCAAGTGGCCTCGCGGCCGTCAGAATGCTGCCATTCGCCCATTCCACCTTTTCCCAACAGCACGATCGCCCCCTTTGCCGGCTTGGCACCCATCGTAGGCGATCCGAGCTTCACGCGTTTTAGCGAGAACGCCTCAACATTGTCGCCAATCTTCCCCTTACCCGTCAAACCAGAATCGGTTACGCGGATATCCCAACCATTCTTTTTTGCGACAATCGCCTTTCCTTTCAAAACCGCATCGCCGGAAAAATAAACTTCCGCCCGCAAGTTGTGGTCCTGAGTGAATTTCAGATGATAGAGTCCTTTGTCCACGTTAATAACTTGAGCACAAATACTCGGATTAATTTTTTGATAACCGCCTTCAGGATTCGTCCACTCGCCAACATAGTCGCCCATGAGCGTTTTATCAGCTTCGGCAACGTCAGTCCACTCCGGACCTGAACGAGCACCAATAAGAGACGTGAAAGGCAAGGAACAAGCTACAAATAAGGATACAATTCGAATATTCATGACAAAGATTGAAGGTTTATCTATTAACTAATCCCACAGTACCTGAACCACCGGACGAGACGAAGCAAATCTATATTGCGTTGAGATATTTTTTGTAATGCAGGAATTTCGTTTTGCGAAAGAGCATAAACGATATGGAGCGCTTGGTTCTTAGATTCGAATTACGGAATTCGTCATTGATCTCACCTTCTCCGATGGATTTAATTTTGATCGTGAGACAAATCTTCAAATTCTCTCTTATATCGCTCCTGGCCTTGTGCTTGTTCGCGAGCGGTCTTTTGGCTGAAGACAGCAATGACAAACGCCCCAATATATTTCTCGCGATCGCCGATGACTGGGGCTGGCCACATTCAAGTTCCTATGGAGACGCGGTGGTGAAAACACCGACTTTCGATCGAATCGTAGCGAGTGGGGTTTTGTTCACCAACGCTTACGTTTCCTCCCCCTCTTGTACCCCGTCTCGGAACGCAATTCTTACCGGACAGCATCATTGGCGACTAAAATCGGGAGGAAATCTCTGGAGTAATTATCCCGAGGGATTTCCTTCTTATGTACAGGCTCTGAAAGAGGCCGGCTATTTTGTAGGTTCCTACAGAAAAGCATTTGGTCCTGGGTCCGATGGAGGCAAAGAGGTTGCAGGGAAAGCGTTTCCGAGTATTGAAGCCTTTTTGCAAGAGCGTCCGAAGGATCAGCCATTTTGCTTCTGGTTTGGAGCTTCTGATCCTCATCGCGCATACCGATGGGAGTCCGGTTTGCGATCAGGTATGAAGCTAGAGGATGTCGAGGTTCCGCCGTTTTTTCCCGACACGGAGATTATTCGAACGGACATTCTGGATTACTACTTTGAGGTAGAGCGATTTGACCGCCAGGTAGGGGAAGCGCTTGCCTTATTGGAGGTGAACGGCGAATTGGAAAATACACTAGTCGCGATGACTGGTGATCACGGTTGGCCTTTCCCCAGAGGAAAGTCGAATCTCTACGATTACGGTACACGTGTTCCCTTGGCTATGAAATGGCTTGGTCGTGTGTCTCAGGATCGAGTGGTCACCGATTTTGTGAGTACTACCGACCTGGCACCAACGTTTCTTGAAGCGGCTGGCGTGAATATTCTGCCAAATACGACAGGGCGGTCCTTGCTTCCTGTTCTGAAATCGGACGCTAACGGTCGAATTAGCTCGGATCGCCAGTACGTGTTGATGGGAAAGGAACGCCACACCTTGGCCCAAAAGAATAACCCGGGAGGGACTCCTATGCGGGCGATTCGCACGGACGATTTTCTTTATATCCATAACTTTCAACCTGAGCGTTGGCCGGCGGGTCACCCTGAAGGAAGTTATCACGGAAAGACCTACATGGATATTGATGCGAGCCCTACCAAAAGCTATATCATCGATCACAAAGACGATTTGGGTATGGGTATATACTGGCAGCTTTCCTGCGGGCTTCGTCCAGCCGATGAATTATATGATCTGCGTATCGACCCTTTTCAGATCTCCAATGTAGCGAATAGCGCCGAATACGCGGATAAACTCAAGGAACTGAAGGGAAAGCTATTCTCTAAACTTAGGCACAACGAAGATCCCCGCGTGGTTGGTGGCGCGGAAGCGTTTGACGAGTACGAGTATTTGGGGCGATTGGTCAGGCAGCCTGATTAGGCATCCTGCAATGCGGGTCCCCATCGTTCGGATTGGGTATGCCTGAAGTCAACCAGCGTGTCGTTTGATTGGGCTGGCCCGGGACGACTTGTTCCGCGGTCGATGAGTTCTTTAAGGTTTCGGGTCAGGCGTTGGACGATTTGCGGATTGGCCTCGGCGACATTGTTGGTTTCAGCGACGTCATTCTCGAGGTTGTAGAGTTCGGCTATGGTTGAATTTCCGCGTATTTTGTCGAGAGGACCAGCCTGATTGAGGAAGACGATTTTCCACGGTCCTTCTTGGTATCCAAATTCTCCACCGGTGGATTGGCTGATTACGTGATTTCGAGTTGCCGGACTTCCGTGCCCTCGCAATTGCGGAAGAAAGCAAACCTATTTCACGGCGGGTTTCCCGCATACGGGCTCTCGAACTTGGACAGTAACCTTAATATCGCTAGGGCCCGCATCATCGGTCCATCGCTTCCCAGGCATCAGGGAATTCAACTGTAAAATTTCTCGGTCAGACGATTGAATGCTTGCGTTCTTTCCGAGGCATCTTAATTGCTTTGGTTTATTTTTTGGAGCAAATCAGATCCACAAACCATCATTACTATGAGTAATTACATCCCTCTTATTTCGTCTAGCCTAACTGGCCCGTTGGGCATCATGCATCTGCCTCGGCTTTGGCAAAAAGTCTCGCTTAAGGCGACTGGGCTACTCCACGGCGATTATCCCGATATCGGCGGTGGCTACGACAGCATGGTCCTAGGTGCCTTGAGTATCGAAGCAGACGCCTTCCGGGCCTTCGTCAGCGAAAACAAACCCAGCTACATCGAGTGTGAAAACTGGGTCGCTCAAAACGGAAGCCTCACCCCTTCAGGAATAGCCAAACTAAACCGGCAGATCACCCAGTATCATCACGACGACGCCACGCGAAACGAAATCCTGAGGGCAGCTGGCCTCGACGATTCGGCCGCGATTTCAGACGCCCCCAACCTCAACAATTTGGACGACTGGACGGAATTCCACAAAGAGGTTCTTTCATGAGGCGTTTGATCCTTAAGGATTTCAGCTAAGCCCTATTAAACGAATCCCGCGTTCCGCTAGAAGAAACCGGGATTTTTTGTCGAAACAGCCGACGCAGCGAGAAAGATTCCTTGTGCGACGCCTTCCGAAGCGATGGCTGTGATCTTCCAATCGCAAAACTTTTACCCTGACCATATAATGAAAGACAAAAAAATCGGCTTTGTAGGATTAGGCCGGATGGGGGCGAACATGGCCCGCCGACTGAAGGACTGTGGATACGCAATATCGGGCGTGTTCGATATCAACAACGAGATCAAGGACGCTCTAGCAAGCGAACTCAGCACCGCTGCTAGCCCGACGCTGGCAGACCTAACTGCATGTTCGGACATCGTTTTCACGGTGGTCACCAACGACGTTGCCATGGATGCCATCTTCTTTGGAGATGACAACCTGTTCACACGTGCCAAAGACACACTCTTCATTAACTGCGCGACCTTGTCGCCCGACCTCCACCGAAAACTCGAAGCCGAGTCCGCTAAGGTCGGTGCCGAATCACTGGAAGCCTGCATGGCATCCAGCATTCCCCAAGCCCGGAACGGCGAATTGTACCTCATGATTGGCGGAAACGAAGAGACGTTTAACGCGATCAAGCCCATGCTCGACGACATGAGCAAAGACCTCAGCTTCGTTGGCCAAGCTGGCAAGGCGGCGGAAGTTAAAGCGCTCGTCAACATGGTAATGAACGTCAATACCGCCGCCCTCGCAGAAGGCCTCGGCCTCGGCCACGCTCTGGGCCTGGATCTGGAAATGCTCTGCCGCGTATTCAGCCAGACTGGTGCTAATTCTCGCGTGCTGGAGACTGACGCCGAAGACATGCTCAGTCGCGACCACGAATGCTATTTCTCAGCTGAACACGCCGCCAAGGATTCCGGGATCGCCCTGGATCAGGCAGCCAAACACGGACTCAAACTCCCGCTCGCCGTCGCAACCCTGGAGCAATATAAAAGGATGGTCGAACTCGGGCTAGGCGAATACGACAAGTCCGGCATCGCAGAGCTGACCTTCCCCGGAAGAAAAGGAACCTCCTAATCATGGCAACCACGATCAGGAACTCCTCCGGCGAGGAAATCGACTACGAGCTCCTGGAAAGCGATGGCCGATTTTCCGACTGGATTGTGCTGCTGGGTCATGGCGTAACCGGCAACCGTGACCGTCCCGTAATTGCGGATACAGCTGAAGCTCTCAATCAAGCGGGGTTTACCGCTCTGGCGTTTTCATTTTCAGGCAACGGAAAATCCGAAGGTGCCTTCAACGACTCCTGCGTCTCGAAAGGCGTCACAGATCTCGAGGCAGTGTTGAACGCAGTGGGAGACAAAAAGATCGCCTACATCGGCCACAGCATGGGTGCGGCGATCGGAGTCTTAACTGCCGCGAAGAGCGATAAAATCCAACGGATGGTCTCTCTAGCGGGCATGGTTAACACTAAGCAATTCGCGCAAACCGAATTTGGCAATGAAACCCCGAACCAAGGATGCATGTGGGAGGACGAAGACTGCCCGCTATCGCAAGCCTTCATGGATGACCTCTGCCAGATCGTTGGCACGGTGATCGAGAAAACCGATCAAGTAACGGCACCCTGGCTCCTCCTTCATGGAAGCTCTGACGATGTCGTGCTTCCACAGGACAGCATTGATATAAAAGAGCGGCTAGGCGACCGCGTGGACCACATAATAATAGAAGGTGCCGACCACAGCTTCAATGACCACCGCCACGCTCAGCTAGATGCTGTTGCGAACTGGCTGATTGTAAATTGCGGCTAGTATTTACACTCCCTTGTTCATTCGCCATTGGTTGGCAGCCAACCATTAACTAATTAACCACACACGCAACCCCATGAAAAACTCCCTCTGCATTCTCGCCACCCTCATTCTCCTTTCAACCACATTTGGCTCAGTCAGGATGGGAAGTGGTATCATGACATTCGATACCGTTACAGGCTGGGGCCTCGGTTCCGATGGCAAATCCGTCTTAGGTCCGACTCACGGATCGGTAGTCATCGATAAAGCTGGAAACATTTATACAAGTGCGGACAAGGGAGTCGTCGTTTTCAATCCCTCAGGGAAGGTTTTACGCTCATTCATCGACGAGGAGCACAGCAACCTTCACGACATGGAAATCCGCGAAGAAGACGGCGTCGAATATATTTACGGTGCACGAAACAAAGGCGGGGTCGGAATAAAGTTCGAAGCCCAATCTGGAGATATCGTCCTAACTCTTGGCTTAACCAATGAATCGGGACTCGCCTTGACTACCTTAAAACCGACGGCGATTACCGTCGCGCCCAATGGCGATATATTTTTGTCCGACGGCTACTCCAGCAATATCATTTTCAAATACGACAAGAACGGCAAGTACCTAGCCCACTTCGGCAAGAAAGGTGACGGCCTCAAAGAATTCCACACGCCCCACGGAATGACATTGGACACCCGCTACGATCCGCCGCGCTTATTGATCTGCGACCGCAATCATTTGCCTATCGGGCGGCTATTGCACTACGATCTAGACGGGAACTTCATCGAAGTAGTTGCAACTAACCTGAACATGCCAACGTCTGTCGCAATTCGAGGTGACTACGTATCGGTACCCAGTCTCGAAGGCCGCGTATACATACTCGACAAGAACAACTCAGTCGTATCCGTGCTTGGGTACAAAGCCAACCCCGGAGAGTCTTTGTACAAAGTTCAACAGGAAGACTGGGTAGAAGGCATCTTCTCCGGAACGCATGGGTCCTATTGGGACAAAGACAGCAACCTTTACGTACAAGACTGGAATATCGACGGCCGCATCATGAAACTCGTGCGGGTGAAGTGACCCTTCAAGGAGAAACTGTGGGGCGTAGCTTGCACCGACCATTAGTTAGTGTTTTAGCTACTTTTGCGGTCGCCGCAACCGATGCCCCTATAAAAATCACCCAGTCGTGATCGGTGGGCAAAAACTCTACCCGACTTTCACCAGCTTGCTCACGCGTCCTGACACGACCCACTCGGCCAAGAATATATTTCCGTCGTGATCAAAGCACGCATCGTGCGGGTGAACAAACTTACCGGGCTCCCAGAGGTTGCGCTTCGTGCGCATGGCGGTTTTCTTGTCGAGCACCTTAGCACGCCAGGCCTCATCATCTCCAAGGTGAGCAACGACCTTGTTTTCCTTATCCAAAATTGTAACACGGGCATGTAAATCGGGAACGAGCATGAGATCTCCCTGCACGTCGATGTCCGCCGGAAAAAGGAACCCGTCCTGCTTCTTGAGATACTTCCCGTCCATGCCGAACCATTGGAGTCGTTTATTCGCACGATCGGCAACGACAAGTTTCGGCGTCCCATCGCGGTCGTCTAGCCACTGCCCATGCGGCGTGGAAAATTGGCCAACCTCTTTCCCCTTTCCACCGATCGCCCGAACGAAGCGATCATTTTTGTCGTATTCAAAAATCAAGTTGCTGCCATAACCATCTCCGAGATAATACCCACCATCTGGCCGGAAGCTGGCGTTAGTCGGACGGAAATTGACCTTTTCGCCAAGCTTGTCGCTGGCTTCGTCCAATTCCTCACGGCCCTTATTCCAAACCACTTCGCCATCTAGAGTCGTCTTCGAGTAAGAAAGCGAGGAGTCGTTCGGCGAGAGATAAGCGAACTCCTGATTTCCCTCTCTGCGAATGTCGATACCGTGGCCCTTCCCTCCCATCTTGCCATCTTTGCCTTTGACTCGATGGTTGCTAACGAGCGATTTTATAAACTTCCCGTCGGGATCGAAGACGAACATCGAGTCGGGTGTCCCCTGGTGGGTGACGTATACGAGCCCGTCCGCATCGACAGCCACTCCGTGCGACGCGCCGCCGTAACTGTGACCGCTCGGCAGACTGTCCATCCCCCAATCGTGGTAAACCTCGTAAGTGTGTTCCCCGCTGCCGACGCGTGGCCGTTTAGAATCGGACTTGCGGCACGCATTCAAAATCAACGGTCCCGTTGCCGCGGCAGATGCCCACGCAGCGGTTTTCAGAAATGAGCGGCGAGAGAGATCATCTTTCGGGATAATCATAAATACAGACATTAGCATGTTCGCGTTGTCGAGAGAAGCTCGCACGCCAAAAGATTCGGACAATTATTGCAAACCCCAATTGCAGGCTATCAAGCCCGAGGATAGTCAGCCAGCTGCTTCAAAATTAGCGAATAAATTCTTACTCCAGGCCGCCCGCTCGGCTCAATGACTCCACGTGATAGTCGAACCAAATTTCGGAATAGAGTTTCGTCGTCGCTTTCCGATCGGGGTCCATGTCTTCGATTTCCAAATACGTATGCTTCACATTCATTTCCAGCAACGCTTGATAAAAATCAAGGGTCGAGACCAAGTGGCCCCGGTCTTTCGTTTCAAAAAAATATGAATTCGTAGCTTCCCGCAAATCCAATCGAAATTCTTCTTTAGATGCTCGAAGGCGTAATTATCGATAAAGCTCTGCTTGTTCGGGCCCAAGGAATCGTTTTAATGCTCGTCCGGCTTTTCCGGATCGAACATTCACAAAGTGCGAGGCACATTACCTGACTGGCAGCTTAGTGAACAGAAAAGTTCAGGATATGTCATCGCCAACCGCGTCGACCCACGGCCTCCCATTGAATACCCTTCGATACAACGCCCTTCGCACTTAGCAATCGTTCAAAAAAAGTCGCATCGATATGGTGTATCAACTCTTTAATGACAACTATCTCCAAAAGAATCTTCCCGTCAGAGGAATCTTTGTAAAAGGTCGTCCGCCCACCATTTAGGCACACCATAATCATCGGAGGCCACCGACCATCCCGAATCCCTTGGTCTAATAACTGCATATCGTTGAACTCGTGAAAGAAGTCTTCCAGTTCCCGTGCAAATCATAAATGACCGGATAGCGATTCGAGCCCGAGTCCTTATAGTTTGGCGGCAAATGAACATAGAAGCTGACTGCTTGCCCGACTGCCTCGTTCTCGAAAGTCCTCCAAGACACGCCCGGTGGAGATGGGTCTTCGTGCGGTCTCGCGTCCCAATCGATAACCACCCGTGCGGTCGCGGAATCGTGGACCGCGGACTGCGGACTGCGGACTGCGGACTGTGCCAATTGTTCGGAAATCAAATAGAGCGAAAACGCAGCTAACAGGTGCGGGCTCGGAAAGCCGCGTTTCAATTGGGGCAGGTTCAACATGACTCCCCAAAATTTTGAAACGGGAGCCTTCTGTCTAGCCCTTGGATAACGACAGTCCACCCAATTCTTAATCGACGATTTCACACATCTCGACATTGACAGAAGTTTCCTTGATTCTACGGTGATCGATCGTGTCTCTAAACCAGGCCGTTAACAGAAAAAGATCATGTCGCAATTCGATTCCGTATCACTAGCTCCCGCAGATCCTATCCTCAGTATCACTGAAGCATTCAAGGCCGACTCCAATCCGGATAAAATCAATCTTAGCGTTGGCGTGTTCGTCGATGATTCTGGCGTCACTCCAATCCTTGGAACCGTCCGCGAGGCGGAAAAACGCATAGTCGAGACCAACGCCACCAAGAGCTATCTTCCGATCACGGGTAGCCCAAATTACGGAGCTCTCACTCAGAAACTTTGCTTCGGTAACTCTCTAGCCGATTCGCTCAAAGGCCGTATCATCACCGCCCACACGCCCGGCGGCACAGGAGCCCTTCGGGTCGCAGCAGACTTCATCTCCTCCAGTCTCGAAGCAAATAGCGTTTGGCTAAGCAATCCGACCTGGGCTAACCACAAGGGCATATTCTCTGCAGCCGGACTCGAGCCTCAAACATATGCTTACTTCGATCAATCGACTCTAAGCCTCGACTATCCTGCTTTCATCGAATCGATCAAAACGATTCCCGCAGGTGACATCGTAATCCTGCACGCTTGCTGTCACAATCCGACCGGTGCCGACCTTTCTCCTGCCCAATGGGACGAAGTAGCCGCAATCGCTGCGAACGCCGGCTGGATTCCCCTCCTGGACTTCGCCTATCAAGGGTTTGGGACGGACATCGAAACCGATGCCTACTGCGTAAGAGCTTTCGCCCAAACCGGAAAAGCACTGTTCGTATGCCAATCCTTTTCCAAGAACATCGGCCTCTACCGCGAACGCGTCGGAGCCCTACACGTCGTTGTAGGAAATGAAGACGAAGCCAAACGCGTAACCAGCCAGGTGAAAATCGCCGTTCGCACCAACTACTCGAACCCGCCAGCTCATGGTGGAGCTATCGTTGAAACCGTGCTCGGCAATGCCGATTTGCGATCAACATGGATTACCGAAGTCACAGCCATGCGAGAACGCATCCACGAAGTTCGCGACCAATTTGTCAGGGCTCTCGAAGCCGCTGGCGTCGGCCGGGATTTCAGCTTTTTGAAAGAGCAGAAAGGCATGTTCTCCTTTACAGGGCTAACCAAGGAACAAGCGATCGGGCTTCGCCAAGATCACAGTATCTACATCGTTGACAGCGGCCGCATTAACGTCGCAGGCATTACGTCCAAAAACCTTCCACGCCTCGTCGAAGTCCTTAAGGGCACCCTGAGTTAGCAAGAGGCGATATCATATGATCCTTTCCGACCAAGCCATTCTCGATTCAATCGAACTCCGCGAGATCGTCATCGAGCCCTTTTCACGCGAATCGCTCGGAACGAACAGCTACGACGTTCATCTAAGCAAACACCTCGCAACTTACACTGACGAGGTCCTGGACGCGAAGAAGCACAACCCGATTAAACGCTTCGAAATCGGCGAGGAGGGTTTCGTCCTAGATCCCGGAATCACCTACCTCGGCTCGACCCTCGAGTACACTGAAACCCACAAACACGTTCCCTTTCTCGAAGGCAAATCCAGCATCGGTCGCCTCGGAATCGATATCCATGCAACAGCAGGCAAAGGCGACGTCGGCTTTTGTAATCATTGGACGCTCGAGATTTCGGTCTCACAACCCGTGCGCGTCTACGCGGCGATGCCAATCGGGCAGCTCATCTACTTCCACGTCCAAGGCGACGTAGAAACCATGTACAACAAGAAGGTATCGGCCAAATATAATAAACGCTCCCCTTTGCCCATGGAATCGATGATGTGGAAGAATTCGTTTTGATACTCATAA
>Ga0315322_10002068_pt1 | contig 15516 bp, 15 predicted proteins | sample M110021515metaG_FD_203461 | JGI IMG/M metagenome (GOLD analysis project Ga0315322, IMG submission 203461) | Ammonia-oxidizing marine archaeal communities from Monterey Bay, California, United States - M1 100m 21515 | ecosystem: Environmental > Aquatic > Marine > Intertidal zone | place: USA...
GCTAAGTTTTGCGAGGAACTCGAATCGATTGCTCAACTTGTCGCCATCGGGGTCGGCGTCTGGTCCGGCTATATTTGGGTTGAGAAGGTCATCTCCGGCGAAAAATAATTGAAGCCATGTGGCGAATTCGGTGGCCTTTGGTTGCGTGTAAAGCAAGAAGCTCGTAGTCGATAGGTAGCCAATAATCGTTTCGGGACTGTCGAGTCCACCCGTTTCGTTTACGAATATGACGTCTACTTCGTAGTATTTGTTTTCTGAGAAAGTATTTTCGGGAATGGTGAACGAAGTGGCCGTGGCGTCTAGGAATTCGAAAATGAGTTCTTCGTCGTCCGTGTCATCGTACAGGTTAAAAATTACTCTATCCTCGGGACCGGCTCCAGTGAAGGCGTTCCAGGTGACAAGGAAGTCTTGAGCGTAATTGGTGTCCTGTAGTGCTTGCGCATTTGTAATGTGAGGAGCTATAGGGTAGCCATCCCCAGTAATGGAAAAGGGGCCCAAATCTTGAGTTTCGCCTCCATCAGTAATACTAAAAGAAAAACTGCCGTTTGGATATGCCGCATCCAATGCGGCTTTGGTAGCCAAGCTATCCGGATCTAGTTCGAAACTGCCGTCTTCTCCAACGATGGAGGTTGCGTTGTTCTCGCCAGGCAAAGAGACGGATACTGCGGTGAGTTGTTCGTCTCCTGATACTCCTGCTCCGAAGCTCCATTCAGTGGGCGTGACGGGTTGAGTGTTCCCCTGCTGATCGAATACTTGTTCTTTTATGGTGAAGATGAACTCGATGGTCGCATTTGCATTTGGCAATAGACAAAAGCTGGCCAATAGGGCGAAAGATAGAAGGGATCTATTCATGGAATTTTGGATGTATTTCACTGTTAGATTATAAGAAGGGTATCGGGGACACAAGTACTTATAAGTTAGGTGATTAGAATTGGAATATGATGCAGTGCTAGCAACGAAATTATTGAAGTAGATTTATGGTAATTCGATTTCGCCTCGGGCTATTTTGGCGAGCGTATCGGGGTAGAGTTGGTGTTCTTGGTCGAGAACGCGGAGTTGAAGCGCTTCAGGGGTGTCCCCTGGATACACAGGAACGGTGGCTTGTTGGAGAATGGGGCCTTCGTCGTATTGGGAGCCGATGAGGTGAACGGTGGCTCCGGTTTCGATTTCGCCGGCTTCCAATACGGCTTTATGGACGCGAAGGCCGTACATGCCTTGGCCCCCGAATTTTGGAAGTAGAGAGGGGTGGATGTTGACGATGCGGTTGCGGAATGCGGCCATCGTTAGCGGGCCGATCTTCTTCATAAACCCGGCTAGGACGATGAGGTCGATTCTAGCATTCGTGAGAGCGTCCAATATCGCATGATCGAGAGACTCAGGGTCTGGGTGGGTTTTCCCGTTGAGGATGCGTACGGGCAGATCAGCCAATTGAGCGCGTTCGACTGCTTGGGTGTTTGGGTTGTTGCAGATGAGTATCGCTGGAGTCGCTGAAATCCATCCATCGTCGCAACCGTCCAGGATCGCTTGCATGTTGCTGCCGCCGTGCGAGGCGAGAAAACCCAGTTTCATATCGGGGAGGTTGAAACGAGATCTTTGGGAGATCAATAGTCTTTGGCGGATAGTCGCCTGACTACGAGGCCGCGTAGTGCGCTATTATGGCGGCTATGGCAGCTATAAAACAATAGATCGCGAAGTGAATGAGCTTTCCGCGCGTGACGATAGCGATCATCCATTTGCAGGCGAGTACGCCGGAAAGAAAAGCTGCGAGGAATCCGGCGAGCAGCGGTAGGGCACCGATTGAGCTGTTCGCCATTCCACCGTCGAGGATGTCCTTCGCGTTGGCGCCGATTATCGGAATCAGAACCATGAGGAAGGAGAAACGGGCGACTTTCTTTTTGTCGACGCCGAGCAGAAGACCTACGGCGATTGTTGAACCGGAACGCGAGATGCCAGGCAGGACGGCGATAGCTTGAGCGATGCCGATGATGATCGCTTTGCCTTTGGTGACCTCGCCCCCGTCTTTGGGCGAATAGTAGGTGAATGCCAACAACGATCCGGTAACCAGCAGCATGCAACCGACGAGCAAGACGTTGTTGTTAAAGAAACCTTCGATTTCTTCTTTGAAGAGAAGTCCGATAATAGCGACGGGGATTGCCGATAGGCAAATCTTGAAAGCGTAGTCGGTGGAGTCGTTCCATTTGAATTCGAAGACGCCTTTTAGCAAATTGATAATATCGCGATAGAATACGACGATGGTACTGAGAACCGTCGCTCCATGCACAACTACGGTGAAGGTGACGTCGCTGCTGGGCTCAATTCCGAGGAGGACTTTGCCTAGCTCCAGGTGTCCGCTACTGCTAACGGGCAGAAATTCGGTGAGACCTTGAATGATTCCGAGTATGAGAGCTTCTAGCAAAGACATTTGATGAGATGGGAACGCGGAGTGGGATTAGAGCGCGGAAGCCGTTTAATGCGAGCAGGAATAGCGTATGAAATCGATCCAGCTGAGTTTCTAATGATTGTGTTACGAGAGTAATTCGTCCGTCATGGCCTGAGCTTGAGCTGCGTAGCTCGAACCGAACAGGTTGTAGTGATTGAGGCAGTGGTAGAGATTGTAGAGCGTTTTGCGTTTGTCGTATCCAGAATCGTATGGGAGCGTATCTCGGTAGGAGGCATAGAAACAAGAGGGGTATCCTCCGAAGAATTCGGTGAAGGCTAGATCGGTTTCGCGATCGCCGAAATAGCAGCAAGGGTCGAAAATGAAGGCTTGGCCGTTTTGGTCGAATGCGGCGTTGCCCGACCAAAGGTCTCCGTGAAGCAGAGAAGGCCAAGGGCTGTGGTTTTCGAAATAACCTGGAAGGCTTTGGAAGAGGCGATCGGCACCGTTTAGAATAAATCCGTTATAGCGAGCCATGTCTATTTGGGGACGTAGCCGTTGATCGCACAGAAAGCTTATCCAGTCGTCGCTTTTCGGATTCGATTGGAGCGTCGCGCCGATCGCATTGTCTCTGTGCCATCCAAAGTAGGGCTGGGGAGTTTTGTGAAGGGCAGCGAGCTGACGGCCGAATTCGGACCAGCTGCGGGTGTTGGGCGAACCGGGTTGAATGTATTCTAGTAGGAGGTACGCGCGATCATCGGCGATTCCGGAAGCGATGGGTTTGGGGATACGAATAGTCGCGGTCGCGGCGAGCGAATCTAGCGAATCTGTTTCCGCTTCGAAGTTACCGAGGAATTCGGTTCGATTGGTTTTTAGGAAATAGGATCGGTTTGGGTCGCTCAGGCATTCGGCTGCGCTGACGCATCCGCCGCCGATGGGTCGTCGCTTTTCGATATTGAAGGGCTGTCCCGTTGTTTCGGACAGGACGGTTTCTATTTTGCGATAGAAGGACATGGCCTTCGGTGTTACGCGAGATTTGTTCGAAGCTGTTCTAGGATGCCTCCGCACCCGTCTTCCAGGAGATCGAGGACGCGCTCAAATCCCTGGGCTCCGCCGTAATAAGGGTCGGGGACTTCATTGGTTTCGTGGGTGCGGCAGAAATCACAGAATAGACGGACCTTCGCCTGGGCCACTTTATCGGGAGCCATGTGTTTGAGATCCTCGAGATTGGAGTGGTCCATTGCGAGAATGAGGTCGAAGCGATAAAAGTCGGCTTGGGTGATCCCCCGAGCACGTCCTGTCATGGGCAAGCCGCGTCGTCGCCCTGCTGCTGCCATACGGGGATCTGGCACATTGCCTTGGTGGGCGCTGATTGTACCGGCGGAGTCGCAGCGAATATCGCTGAGCTCGGAATTCTCCAAGAGCTTTCGCATGACGTTCTCGGCGCTGGGGGAGCGGCATATGTTACCCCAGCAGACGAAGAGGATGGATTGAGTTTTGGAGTTTAATGGGGTCATTGGCGAAATTGGAGGGGAAGGGAGTGTTGTTCAGAAGATTTTAGGATTGATAGCGTGTTTTATCGATTGCCGTCACTATGAAATCGAACTAATTTTTCGTTCGTTATGATAGACGTAATAAAAAAAGCTATATTGGCGGGCGTTGGAGCTGCAGCCTTGACGAAGGAGAAAGCTGAGGAGGCCCTTAGCGATTTAGTTGAAAAAGGGAAGTTATCGGCGAACGATGCGAAGGAAGCTGCGAAGAAGATCGCGGATGACGGCAAGCATGAATTCGAGACGGCTGCTTCCAAGGTTCAGGAGAAATTCGATGAACTGGTTTCTAAGGTTGGGAAAAAGCAGTCGGACCGTATCGATGCCTTGGAGACGAGGATCGCGGAATTGGAGGCTCGTTTGTCGGATCAGGACTCAGCGTCTTCCGAGTGATTGGATCGTCGCATCAAGTTTATTAGCAATTGAGTAAATATCTCGAAACTTTCCATAGGTCCTGAAACTCTTGAAGGTTTTTTTATCGTTAGTTATGGTCGCGGCCGTTCTCCCAGCAGTTATTGGTCTAGCTTAGCGGGATCAACTACTTTGAAAGCTATGGCCGCTCGGAGTACGGCCGCTACCAAATCCAGCAACGAAGCAAGCTTCGAGGTATTTACCCAGAGGGAATAAATTGAAGCTCGTAGAATCGGCAAACGCCGCTCCTATCGAATCCTCAGAAGACAGTGGTATTTCTTCGCTTACGCCAAATGTGCGCGTCCTCCTCTGGGAATGAAGTTTCTGTCTTCAAAGTATAGGAAGATTAAACTACGTCCAGAAGACCTGCGACGTGGAATCCGAGTGCGACTAGAGATTCGCTTACACTCGAAGGTAGAAGAGAACCCGGTTTCGCCACGCGAACTTTTGCTAGGAAAGCGTTCTCACTTTAAGAATATCTTCGAAGCAGGGGTACGCTGCTTGAAGGGTTATTCTCTGATTGTGAAATAGCCCGATTCATTGGTGGCGTCGGCTCTGATAGGGACGACCGGCTCTGTTCTCCCTGATTTTGATTCCGCTTTGCCGAAGACAAGGCCTAGAGCGGTCTCGAAAGATTTGAAAAAGGCTTCGTTTGCAACTGTTCCGCTGTTACCGGGAGTGTTGTGAGCGAAGCCTTTGTGTATTCAGGCGACGGCTTTTTCTGCCGGTCTAGTAGTCGCCTTTAGTGTAATTGCGGAGTCGATTGATTAGAGATTTGGCTTCGACCGGGGGTTCGAACCAATCGCTGGATACTATTTCCGGAGCGTTGTACTGGGTATTGTAGAAAGATTTATTGGCTACGTTGTCAGGCTTAACCCAACCGGCTTTTACGGAAACGCCTGCGAAAAGGCCTTTGGTTCTCGTGTAAACGAGGATGTTGGCGTTCTTGTAGTCATCGCTTTCATTGGCTTCAGTGAGAATACCGACGGGCCCAGCGACGGCTGCGGCATCGGCACTTAAATCGAAGCGTCCAGAGTAAGCTTTGCGAACCGTGTTTTCGTCCATTATTACGTAAACCGTGTCGAGCTCCTTCACGCCGATTTGAAGCCCTAAATTGGCTCCGCCTGTTGAGACGAAAGCGGGTACTCCCCATTTGCCGGTCATGGAATTCTTAACGACCAAGACGCCGCGACCTGCGTGGCCGCCGATTATGAACCCTCCCTTGTAATTAACTGTGAGGATGATGCCTTTCGCTTGTTGGAGGATCGAAGCCGGGATCCTGGTCTCGTTCTTTGCCATGATTTCCTCGAGAGCGTATTCGCTGTTTACGATACGATTGACGAGTTGGCTGCGCTTTGGCGCGGCGATCGCCCCCAGCCCGATAGCGAGCGAGAGAGCGAGAGTGATAGTCCGAAAAATGTGGTTCATTTTAAGTGAGATGAGCGGTCTTTACAGGATGTTCCTTTTAGAGGGAAGTTGACTTTCTGGGATTATTGGGGACTCGCGACTTGGATTGCAATAGAAGAGCGCTGATTTGCAGGTAGGAATCGGGAGCGACGGTCTATTTAGATCACTTCAACATTGATTCGTGCGGCTTCCTCCAGCAAAGATGCCATTTTCCCAGAGAGCGATCTATCGTAGCGTTAGGAGATGGATCACTCGAACTATGGAGTTCGTGGCTCTTAATCAGCGTCGTCGGTTCCATGTCCTCGCTTTGGTGATCGGGGCTTTGAGCGGACTCTCAGCGGTGGCATTTTATCAATCGATCCATTGGGCCGAGGAGAATTGGATTCACCGAATAAAAGATTTGCCTGGCTGGTTGGGTATTGTCGGTCTGATTACGTTGCCGGCTTTAGGGGGCGTTTTGGTGGGATTCTTGTTGAAGCACTGGGCTCCGGAAGCGGCGGGCAGTGGAATTCCTCAGACGAAGGCGGCTTATTATTTGAAATTCGGCCGTATTCGGTTTCGGATGGCGATCAGCAAATTTATTTTGGGAACGATATCAATCGGCACAGGCGCAAGTCTAGGGCTGGAAGGCCCTACGGTACAGCTTTCGGCGGCACTGGCTTCGTACGTCGGTCGCTGGTTCGGCTTGGCTCCGAGGCAGGTTATGGCGTTGATTCCTATGGGCTGCTCAGGGGGGGCGCATGCGTTCAATACGCCATTGGCCGGGATTGTATTCGCGATCGAGGAAATAATGGGAGACCTGAAGCACCGCACGTTTGCGGGTATTGTAATGGTTGCCGTGATTGCCACGGTCATAGAACAATCGATATTGGGTATGAAGATATGTCAGCGGCTTTGTTTGAAGAACTGGGGAATGCGTTGCTTGTAGTTCTCATGGTCGGCAAATTCGCCGCTACGATTTTCTCTTATTCGAGCGAAGGCACAGGAGGGATATTCGCTCCTACTTTATTTATTGGAGCGATACTTGGGGAGTGACTGGATTGTTGGACGAGATGATGGGAGCGAGGGGATCATCGATGTCGGGTACGCTTGCTCTAGTTGGAATGGGTGCGATGTTCGCAGGAATCATTCGGGCTCCAGTGACGTCCATTCTCATTATCTTCGAATTGACCGGAGACTATAATCTAATTTTGCCTATTATGGCGGCGAATTTGAGTGCTTATGCCATATCGAGCCGATTACGTCAGGTGCCGATTTACGAATCGCTGCTTTTAGAGGACGGCATCAATTTGCGAAAGTTTCCGATCTTGAGGCTTAACAGCGGATGGCAGTCTTTGCCAGTGAGCGTGATCATGACGAATACCGTTCATACCTTGGAGGGCCGGTTACCTCTCGAGCATGCGTATCTGAAAATCAAAGATGAACGCTTTAAGATATACCCAGTTGTCGATTCGAATGGCAAGTATGTCGGGATGGTGCATCGAAAGGGTATAACCGTCGTTAGCCAGAAGGATCCGGATAAGCTAGTGCAATAGTTTTTCGTCGCTCAGGATTTTCCCAAAGTCTATCCTGACATGAAGAGTCGCGACGTGGCTAACCGTTTCGTGGATACGGAATGGAGCGCCTTGCCGGTTATTAGTCGGTTAGACGAAGGCTGCGTCGTCGGCGTGGTGACGCTGCACGATATTAAGCGTCAGCAATTCTTGCAGGAGCGCGAATCGTAAGGAGGATATGTTAATCTTAGGTGCGGATTTGTCCGTCGCCCACGACTTTGTATTTGTAGCTGCAGAGTTCTTTGAGTCCCATTGGCCCGCGAGCGTGTAGTTTATCGGTGGATATTCCGATTTCGGCCCCGAAGCCGAATTCGAATCCGTCTGTAAAACGGGTGCTGACGTTCCAATAAACCGTTGAGGAATCGACGCCGTTTAGGAACGTTTCGGCTGCATCGGAATCGGTGCTGAGAATGCAATCGCTGTGCGAACTGCCGTAGTGGTTTATGAAGGCGATCGCTTCGTCAATCGAGTCCACTATTTTGATCGATAGAATGAGGTCTAGATACTCTGCGCCCCAGTCCTCTTCGGTAGAGAGTTCGCATTCGATTGATTCGCTATCGAGGATCGACTTGGCATTGGGGTCGGCTCGAAGCACGACTCCTGCCGTTTTCAATGCGCGGCCGATTTCGGGCAAAGCTAGATGGGCTACTTCGCTATGGACGAGAAGATTTTCGGCCGCATTGCAAACGGATGCTTTTTGACACTTGGAATTGACGATCAGCTGGATCGCTTGGTCGGTATTCAAGGATTTGTCGGCGTAGAGCGTGCAGATCCCATCGAAATGTTTGATGACGGGAATGTGGCTGTTTTCCGATACGAAACGGATTAGCCCTTCGCCGCCACGCGGGATGATACACTGCAGGTATTTGTCGAGTTTCAGGAGCGTGTTGAGCGCTGCTCGATCTTTGGTGGGAATGAATTGGGATGCTTTCGCGGGAAGACCGCTTTCTTCCAATGCACGCGTTACCAATTCAGCTAGCGCCATGTTCGTATGGTAGGCTTCGCTGCCGCCCCGCAGAATACTGGCGTTGCCTGACTTGAGGCAAAGGATTGCGCAATCGACGGTGACGTTTGGACGCGATTCGTAGATGATTCCTATAACGCCGATAGGTACGCGTACTTTTTCAATGAGGAAACCTTGGGGATGGCGGTGGCTCTCGAGCGATTCACCGAGTGGGTCGGGGAGGTCGGCTACTTGCCTAGCGCCAACCAGCATATCAGAGATCATGCGGTCGCTCAGTTCCAGTCGTTTGAGCATCGGTGGGGTAATGCCGTTTTCTTCAGCCGCAGCGAGGTCCTTGCCATTCTCGGCGCGCAGGGAGTCTGTGTTCTCTTCGATTAGCTCGGCAAGTCGAAGAATGGCTTGGTTCTTTTGGGCGGTAGGAACATTCGCCAAGGCGAGCGAGGCTTCACGGCCTTCGCGGGCCATGTCCGTTACGACGGCTTCGATATCGATTGCTTCGGTTGTCATGGTGATTTTTCGATTAAAGGCTGGGGACGATGCCGTGACGATTACTTCGTGGCAAACTTTTCTTGAAAGCGGTATTTTTGCAAATTGCCAGAGTGTATCGGATGAGAGCCCTCAATGGCGGTGCTTTCTTGTTATGCATAGAGCGGCAGGTATCGCTCTTTCAAATACCGAATGAGACTTCGGGGAGAAAGCTCTTGTCCGGTAGCTTCCATGGCGAGGGCTTTCAAATCGTAGCGCATGCCATGGCGGTGGACTTTTTCGCGGAGCCACTGCAGTAGGCGCGAGAAATCGCCTTTTTCGAAATCGTTCTCCAGGTCTGGTAATTCTTCGACCGCTGCGTACCAGAGTTGGGCGGCTAGCATATTTCCAAGGCAGTAGCTCGGAAAATAACCGAATGAAGCGTCGGACCAATGGACGTCTTGGAGCACTCCTTCGGCATCGTCCTTGGGGTCGATGTTAAGGAGTTCCTTGTAGAGAGCGTTCCAAGCCTGGGGCAAATCGCTGATCGATAGGCTGCCATCGAAAAGACGTTTTTCGATTTCGAAGCGGATGACGATGTGGAGATTGTAGGTGACCTCGTCCGAGTCTACGCGAATTGGATTTTTGGATACCGAGTTAATTGCAAGATAGAGGGCATTGCTTGAAACGCCGTCGAGTTGCTCGGGGAAATACTTGCGAAGCTCGGGTTCGTAATGTTTCCAAAATCCTCGACTGCGGCATACTTGGTTTTCCCAAAGGCGACTTTGACTTTCATGGGCACCCATTCCGGCTGCCTGACCGAGGGCGTTGTGGAGTTGATCGATAGGCAAACCTTGTTCGTACATGCCGTGCCCAGTTTCGTGTATCGCACTGAAGAGCGAATCAAGTGGGTTGTCTATGTCGAACCGCGTTGTCATCCGAGTGTCGGCTCCGTTACCGCCGCAGAATGGATGTATGGAAGTATCGATACGACCACGTTTGTAGTTGAACCCTAAAGCCGTCGTGACTTGTTTGAGGAAGTCGGATTGTTGGGCGATAGGGAAACCGTTGAATATTTCCGTATTGGCCTGGATTGCGGAATCTAAAATTTGGCTGACGATTGGGACGAGATCTGCTTTTAGCTCCTCGAATAATCCCGATATGGAGGCAGTATCCATTCCGGGATCGTGCAGATCGATGAAGCAATCGTAGGGGTTGTCGATCGCGCCCAAGTAGCCGGCGAATTCCTTGGAATGATCTAGTTGCCGCTGGAGGAATGGAGCGTAGCTCGAGAAGTTGGCGTTTCGCTTCGCTTCGACCCAGGCATGGTAGGATTCACTGTCGAGACGAGCTTTGCGGCTGACGAACTCGGCGGGTAGCTTGGCGCTTCGGTTGTATGATTTTCGGGCGTCTCGGATAACGATTCTCTGGTCGCCGTCGAGCTCGTCATCGCGTGTTTCGAGTTCGGAAAGAAGTGTATCGATTTCCGGGTCAACGGAAGCGGCATGGCATACCTGAGCCATCGCGGCGCACTGCTCTTGTCGCTGGTCGGCGCTGTCTTCGGGGAGGTTGACTAACTCGTCCCAGCTAATAAGGCCGGAAATCGAATTGAGGGCTTGGATGCGTTTGAGTTTGGCATCCAGAAGAAGGTATGGGTCTTCGGACATAGGGTGCTTGAGAAATTGGATTGAGAGCAAAGAAAAGCGGAGACCCTAAGATTGGGACTCCGCTTTACAGATAAAAATCAAAGTATCGAAATTAGAACAGCTTTGGCATCTTAACACCGAATTTTGTCAATAACTTGGAGGCTTCTCCAATGAGCTTCGTCGCTACATCGTATTCTTTTTTATATTTGGTTTTAAGGAAGCGATTTCCTCGAGGGATTCAGGGTTATACTTCGCGAGGATGTCTTTGAGCTTCTTGACGCTGGTTTCAAGATCAGGAATCTGCTCTTTAACGACTTTGAGTACTTCTTTTGGCAGGGCGCTCTTCAGCGAATCGTATTGCTTTTAAAGTCCAGTGACTTGGTTGGTTAGGCTGCTTGTACTCGCACTGAGTTCCGAAAGGACTTCTTCGCGTTGTTTGGAGAGGGCGGCTGAAACTTTGGCTTTCAGTTTGGCGGCTTGGCTTTCCGCGTTTTTCTGGGCGTCGGCTAGTCCGCTGGCGAGATCGCTTTTAGTTGCGGCGGTTGGGGTTTCAGCGGCAGTAGCGGCTGTTTCTTCCGTAGAGCTTGAACACCCGACAAGGCCGAAAAGGGATACTGACAGAAATGCGATGCGTGTTGTGCGGATAATTCGTTTCATGGTTAGGGATTAAAACAGGGTCTTAGGGGTTGAGCAATAGAGAATTTCAAGGACGAGATTTCGCCCGAGGTCCGGTATTTCTAGTCGATTGCAGCCGCGGACCCGGCGATGCGTCCAGTAGTCCAGGCTGCTTGGAAGTTGAAGCCGCCGGTCACGCCGTCGATGTCGAGGGCTTCGCCTGCGAAGTAGAGTTTCGGTTGGCGTTTGCTTTCGAGGGTTTTGAAATCGATTTCGTCCAAGCTTACGCCGCCGCAGGTCACGAATTCTTCTTTGTTCATGCTCTTGCCGGTTACTTGAAAGCGACTGGCAACGCAGGTTTCGGCGAGAGCCTGAAGTTGGACCTTGGAGATTTGGGAGTATTGGGTGCGTGGTTGAATCTTCGCAAACTGAATGAGACGTTCCCAAAGCCGTCGCGGGATGGGAAAGGGAATGTGGGAGTTGATTTGCTTGGCTCCGTTGGCTCGTTTGCTATCGGAAAGGGCAGCGATGGCTTGGGAGCTTTTGAGCGAGCCGGTCCAATTGACAAGTAGTTCAAAACGGTAGTCTCTTTGGGCGAATTCCCGTGCCCCCCATGCCGATAGTTTTAGGATTGCGGGGCCGCTTAGCCCCCAGTGGGTGATCAGCAGCGGACCGGACTGTTCCAATCGAGCGTCGTGGCAGGAAACGGTGACCTGAGGGACCGAGAGTCCAGGCAATCCGTCGAGGCGTTCGTCGCGAATATGAAAAGTGAACAAGGATGGCACAAGTTGCGTGTTTGTGTGGCCGAGGGAGGTTGCGATTGCGTGGCTCGAGGCGGACTTTCCGCCGCCAGAAGCGATTATGAGTCGGTCGAATTCTTCGGACTGTCCGGTCGCGAGCGAGAGTTCGAAGTGGTTGGAATCGATTATACGAACGGAGTTGACTCCGGTTCGACTGCGTAGCGCGATTTCGGAGTCGCTAGCACTTCCCAGGAAGCAATCGATGATCGTTTGCGAAGAGTCGGTGACTGGAAACATGCGTCCGTCGCTTTCAGTCTTAAGTTCGACGCCCCGGGATTCCAGCCATTCTATCATGTCGCGCGGCTGCCATTGGTAGAAGGGCCCGAGAAGGGCTTTGGAGCCTCGCGGATAGCATTTGACGAGCTCTTTGGGATCGAAACAAGAATGCGTGACGTTGCAGCGACCGCCGCCAGAGACTTTGACCTTAGATAGGAAGTGTGGGGACTTTTCGAATACGGTAACCGCTGCCGTAGCATTCGCTTCGGCTGCGGAGATCGCAGCGAAGAATCCAGCAGCGCCTCCGCCGATGACGGCGATTAGCATCGGGGTGGTTGGTTGTTGGCTCATCTTAAGCGCGCCTGTTTAGGCGAAAAGCTGGTAGTGCGTTTCCTTGGCTTGGTTAGCGCTCAAGCGAGGGCCGAATTTGGCGACGACACGGGATGAGGCCAGACTGGCGAGCTTGCCGGCTTCGGCGAACGATTTGCCATGGGTGATTCCGTAGAGGAAGGCTCCGGCAAAGAGATCGCCAGCTCCATTCGTATCGACTGCGTTGGTAGGGAAGGGGGCGATTTGGACTTCGTTCTGGCCATCGAAAAGAAGGGCTCCTCTTGCTCCGAGCGTGATGACGAAGGTTCTCGCGACCGACTTGAGGGCTTCCTTGGCACTGGCGATGGTTTCGGTGTCCGTAAAGAGCATCGCTTCTTCCTCGTTGCAGAAAAGCAGGTCGACGCCGGAACCGACGACCTGGGTCATTGGCTCCTTGAAGTATTTGACCATGCTCGGATCGGAAAAGGTCAGGGCGGTTTTGACGCCATTGGCTTCCGCAAGGCTTTTGGCGGTTTTCATCGCTTCGCAGCTCGAATCTCCCGTAACCAGATATCCTTCTATATAGAGGTACTCGGACTCCTTGAGGGAGACTTCGCAGATTTCGTTAGGTGAGTAAGTTGCGGTAATGCCGAGAAAGGTGTTCATCGTGCGCTCGGCATCGGGCGTGGTCATAACGAGGCATTTTCCCGTGATGCCTTCCTCGTGGTTTCCCGGGGATAGGTTTGTGCTGACACCGTTGGAAGTGAGGTCCTGATGGTAGAAATCGCCCATTTCATCGTTGGCCACTTTGCAGGAGTAGAAGCAGGAAGCTCCGAATTGAGCGGCGCCGATGATGGTGTTGGCTGCGGAGCCGCCGCATTGCCGGTCGCTGCCGGGTAGGTAGATGGCGTTTACGAGCTGATGCTGACGTTCCTCGTCGACGAGGGTCATGAGGCCCTTTTCGATCGCGTGTTCGTTAACGAACGCATCGGAAACTTCGGTTACGATATCGACGAGCGCGTTGCCCATCCCATAGACGTGATATTTTTTCGGCATGTTGAAATATTTTTTGGCGTGGGCGTGCTGACCCGGTTCGACGAAATCGCATACATTCGAGTGCGCAACATAAATTCGAGGTTGAAGCGCATGGTGCCGTTCTCGTAGTGTGCGACGGGATGACGGGCGTGATCGACGAAATTAGAAAACTATTGGAGCTTTATCCGTCGTGGCTTGTGACGACTTGCTTGATAATCGTCGCTGCGGGTATTCTTTACGTCGTCTGGCGGGTCGTAAAGTTTGGCATAGTATTGATGGTAACGGCTTTACTGATAGCGTTGGTTGTGTTTGCCGGTTGGACCTTGTTTGGGTCCTAGGGAGTTTCGATATTGGGGGCACTGCCTGGAACGGCTCATTTTTCGTTTTTAGGAACTCCCTAGTTGACCTAATTGGCACTTTCACATTCACATGGCAGACGACGTGCAGAAAGATAAGCTTAAGAAGTATATTTTCGTAACTGGCGGCGTTGTTTCATCGCTGGGTAAAGGTCTGACGGCCGCCTCATTAGGAGCATTGCTCGAGGAACGCGGAGTCACTGTAAGGATTCAGAAATTCGATCCTTACTTAAATGTGGATCCGGGGACGATGAATCCCTTCCAGCATGGGGAGGTATACGTTTTGGACGATGGCGCGGAAACCGATTTGGATTTGGGGCACTACGAACGCTTCACTTCCGGTAAGCTGAGCCAACTCAACAATCTTACTTCGGGACAGGTTTACGAATCGGTGATTCAGAAGGAACGTCGCGGCGAATATCTTGGCGCGACGGTTCAGGTGATCCCTCACGTGACCAACGAGATCAAGGATCGTATCCGCATGGCGAGCGAAGATATCGATGTCCTTATCACGGAAATTGGCGGCACGACTGGTGATATCGAAGGACTTCCATTTTTGGAAGCGATGCGGCAATTCGCTTTAGAAGCTGGGCGGGACAACGTAATGTTCATCCACGTGACATTGGTTCCTTTTCTCAAAGCGGCTGGGGAGTTGAAAAGCAAACCCACTCAGCAAAGCGTCGCGAAATTGCGGGAGATCGGTATCCAGCCGGATATTCTCGTTTGCCGTACGGAGCACCCGATCGATCGGGAGATTCGCGAAAAGCTCAGTCTGTTCTGTAATGTTCCGGTGAAGGCAGTTATCGAGGAAATGGATGTGGAGTCGTCGATTTACGAATTGCCGCTCGCCTTGCAGCGCGAGGAGATGGACGACTTAGTTGTCGAACGTTTGGGTTTAGATGCTCCCCAAATCGAACATAGCGTTTGGGTCGATATCGTGCGGCGTTTGAAGTCGCCATCGGAGCGCGTTGATATTGGCGTTGTCGGCAAGTATATCGAATTACAGGATGCTTATAAGTCGGTTTACGAATCGCTGACTCATGGGGGCATCGCCAATGATTGCGCGGTGAATGTTGTTCGAATAGACGCGGAAGCGTTGGAAGTTCCGGATGGCGTGAATAAGCTTAAAGGGTTAAATGGGATCTTGGTTCCAGGTGGTTTTGGAGATCGCGGTATCGAAGGTAAGATTGCGGCGGTGAAATTCGCTCGCGAGAATAAGATTCCCTACCTAGGGTTATGCCTTGGCTTGCAGATCGCAGTCGTCGAATTCGCTCGAAATGTTCTCGGTCTCGAAAAGGCGAATAGCTACGAAGTTGATGAGAACTCTCCCGATCCAGTCATTTCGATGATGAATGAGCAAAAGAATATCGTAGATAAGGGAGCCACGATGAGGTTGGGCTCTTATGAGTGTAAGGTAAAACCGGGTACAAAGGGATTTGCCGCATACGGGCAGGAATTTATCCGCGAGCGTCACCGTCATCGTTACGAAGTGAACAATGATTACGTGGAGCGCCTGGAAGCGGCTGGCTTAACGGTCAGCGGGGTAAATCCGAAGCGCGATTTGGTCGAAATGGTGGAACTGGAGGATCATCCTTGGTTTCTCGCGGTCCAATCGCATCCAGAATTCCTCTCCAAACCGAGCAAGGCTCATCCGTTGTTTCAAGCGTTTGTGTCAGCGAGTTTGGAGGGAAAGCGCGTTTAGGCGGCCTTCTCTCGAGTTGCCGTTTCCAAGCAGAATAGATCTACTCATTTTTTCAAACGAAATTCCACCATGTCCAAGCTATTGATTGAAGTGCCGATCCCTTCGATGGGCGC
>Ga0315322_10002071_pt1 | contig 15511 bp, 14 predicted proteins | sample M110021515metaG_FD_203461 | JGI IMG/M metagenome (GOLD analysis project Ga0315322, IMG submission 203461) | Ammonia-oxidizing marine archaeal communities from Monterey Bay, California, United States - M1 100m 21515 | ecosystem: Environmental > Aquatic > Marine > Intertidal zone | place: USA...
TCAAGTACACCAAAAGCTCAATAAACACGGGAACATAGACCATCCCTGAGACAGTTGCCTGCAAGTCATTACTCAGACCGGAAAACAGAGCTACTCGGTAGAGCCATGATGGGTGGAATGCTCACCTCAACCGTTCTCACCCTTCTTATAATCCCGCTTCTACACCCTTTTCGACGATCTCAGAATCCTTTTCTTCAATCGCCTAGCTTCAGTTTTCTTCTGGAAACGCAAAGCCCCTCAAGCCGGGGTGCCAGTACCTAACGGCGAAATTAAGCACCCCACCAACTCTCACCTCTAAAATTACGGCGTTATAATTTTAAAGGCGAATATCCCCCGCTATCCTCACAATCGACCAGGAACAAAGACATTCGTCGATTGCCAGCATCTCACAGTAATCAATTATCCAATTGATTAACCCTTACCCATCTCGCAATTTAGTTGCTCGGAAGACGCTCGTCGAACCTCTAGTACGATCCCATGAAAAAAACCTCATTCACATTTCGCCTCCTTCCCCTGCTATCAGTATTAATCTTAACAAGCTGCTCTAACAAAGGATCTCATCCCGAATCCGAAGGCTGGGTTCCGCTCTTCAACGGCATAAACCTTTCCGGTTGGGAATTTAAAGTCGATGAAGCCAAATCAATTTGGAGCGTCATCGATGGTGTCATCGACTGCGAGCCTAACCTAAAAATGAAAGGCGACAAAAGCCTTTGGTCGACCAAGTCATATGACGACTTCACTCTTCATGTAGAATGGCGACTCAAGGAACTCAAAGGCATTTACAATCTGCCCACTGTTTTGCCGGATGGTAGTTACCAATTGGATGCCGACGGCGAGAAAGTTATCAACCCTGGGCCTGGTGCCGATTCCGGTATCTACGTGCGCGGAACCAACAAAGCTCAGATCAACATCTGGAATTGGGCTATTGGCTCGGGTGAAGTCTACAGCTATCGCAACAATCAGAAAGACCCCGTCATTCGAGCCGGCGTAACGCCTAAGGTCAACGCTGACAATCCGATTGGCGAATGGAACACTTTCATCATCACAATGAAAGGCGACCGTCTCACTGTCGATCTCAACGAAAAACGAGTCCTCGACAATGCCCAACTCCCCGGCGTTCCCGAAAGCGGCCCGGTCGTCCTCCAACACCATGGAGGCTACAATCACGAAACCAAAGAATGGAGCGGAGCCTCCAGTCTTGTTCAATTCCGAAATCTACACATCAAGGAGCTCTAGGCACCTAGCCAAAGCCGTCCTCCTAATCCTTTAAACTACAACATTGTACTTTTAAAGGCACCACCTCTGCCATTTTTCCCAAACGAGTCCGAATACAAATCTATCAATGACCGGAAACACACCTTCTTTCGATCTGACTGGCCGTACTGCTCTCATTACCGGTTCCACTATTGGAATTGGTTTCGCTATTGCAGAATCCCTCGCTGCGGCTGGGGCCAACATTGTTCTCAACGGCATCGAAGACTCCGAAACTGCCCAGGCATCAATCGACGTTCTAAAAACCGCGGGACAGAAAGCCTGGTACTGCCAGACCGACCTATCCAAGCGCGGCGCTGCCCACGCACTCTATAAAGCGGCTACGGAAAAGTCAGGGGCCATCGATATACTTATATCCAATGCTGCGATACAATTCGGGCAAAAACTACCAGAGATCGGCGAAAATGAAATGGACCTTCAATTCGCCACCAATTTCAAAGCCTCGCTCCAACTGATCCAATTGGTCCTCCCTCACATGAAGACTCAAGGCTGGGGTCGCGTAATAACAATTGGCAGCGTCCAAGAGGAAAATCATAACTCCAACTTCATCGTATATGCTGCACTCAAGAAAGCCCAAACGCATTTCGTCTGCAATCTCGCCAAAGAATATGGACGCTTCGGGATTACTTTCAACAACATCGCTCCGGGCATAATCGATACGCGCCGCAATAAAGATTTTCTCAGTAGTCCGGAAAATCGCGATAGTTCCGTATCCAAAATCCCCTGCGGTCGTCTTGGAAAGGCTGAAGACTGCGCTGGTGCCGCTCTCCTTCTTTGCTCCGAGGCGGGCAGCTACATCAACGGCTCCAACCAATTCATCGATGGCGGTCTGAGACTGTAGTTTTAACAAAACCTGTCCCCCGGAAAACAGATGCCAATCAAACAACTTCGTATTTCAATAGCCGCATCGATTTCTCTGCTTGGCACGCTGGTCGCCGTTTTCGCCTCGCCGCTAAACGCAGAAGATCAAAAACGCCCCAACATCCTTTTCATCATCGCAGACGACCAGTCGCCATTCGACCTAAAGATCTACGATCCCAAATCTCCGCTAGACACGCCTCGGATAGATCAGCTCGCTCGAGAGGGGATGATCCTGGATGGAGCCTACCACATGGGAGCCTGGCTAAGCGGCGTATGCGTTCCATCACGCCACATGATCATGTCGGGCCGCACCCTTTGGCATGCGCCCAATCGACCAGGTCGAACCGACAATCCCCACGCAAACGACCCCAGCAAAGTGCCAACCGATATCGTTCAGAACACTTTGCCAGCAGTTTTCAATCGAGCCGGTTACGACACCATGCGCACATGCAAACGCGGTAACAGTTTCGAAGCTGCCAACGTTTTGTTCGCCGATCGTCGCGACGCCGACAAACGGGGCGGCACCCACGAATCCGGTAGCGGCTGGCACGGAGACAGAGTTCTCGAATATCTCGATGAACGCGAATCCTCCCAAGATACCGATCCATTCCTAATCTATTTCGGTTTCTCGCATCCCCACGATACCCGGGACGGCAAATCCGAGCTTCTTACGAAATACGGCGCTGTAAATCACACCGATCCAAATACTCTGCCATTAGTAAATTCCAAACAACCGAAACTCCCGCCAAACTATCTGACCGGTCACCCCTTCCCTTTTCGACTACCCGGAGCTCGGGACGAAGAACGCGTAAGCGGCGTCTGGAAGAATCGCGACGAAGCGACTATTCGGAACGAACTTGGCAGAGAATTCGCGTGTAGTGAAAACATCGATATACAAGTTGGACGCGTTCTCGACAAACTCGACGCAATGGGCGAACTCGAAAACACCTACGTCATCTACACTTCAGACCACGGTATCGCCATCGGCCGACATGGATTGCAAGGAAAACAAAATCTCTACGAACACAGCTGGCGCGTCCCCTTCATTGTAAGAGGCCCCGGCATCGAACCCGGCACTCGTGCAACCGGAAACCTCTACCTGCTCGATATTCTCGCAACCCTCTGCGACTTCGCGCAAATCCCCGCCCCGAAGACCAACGAAGGCATCAGCCTCAAACCGGTTTTCGAAGGCAACACGGACGCAGTCCGTGAAGTCCTTTACGGCGTTTTTTGCGCAGAAACCCGACCAGGACTCCGGTGCATTAAAAAAGGCGATTGGAAACTGATCAAATACGATGTGATGGATGGGCAATATCGCAAAACCCAGCTCTTCAATCTTGCGGACAATCCGCACGAATTGATTTTCCAACACCACGATCCAATCGTTACCCGCCTAACCGGTCTCAGTCCCAAACCCAATCAGACCAATCTCGCCGACAACCCAATTTATGCAGACAAGCTTGAAGAGATGGAGGAGCTTCTACTTTCCGAAATGCGTCAGCACGACGACCCGTTCCGTCTCTGGAACCAGCCAAAAGATTAAAGAGGTCTAGCGTAAAACCGTCGCTACGCCTTTTTCACGAACTCCAATTTCAGTTTCATCGCCCCAATCCCGCTAATCTTACATTCGATATCGTGATCTCCGTCCACTAGACGAATATTTTTCGCCTTGGTGCCGGCTTTGACTACCAGTGAAGAGCCTTTTACTTTTAGGTCCTTAGTCACAGTGATCGTATCCCAATCCTGCGAAACGTTCCCATTTGCATCCTTGATAGCCGCATCCTCTACCACCGCTTCGCCGACTTCATTTGGCAACAACTCATGGGCGCATTCCGGACAAACGAACGCAATTCCGTCTTCGTAGCTGTATTCGGAATCGTATTCCGGGCAGTTAAGCATATCGTTTTAAATCCGATTAGTTGAAAATCGTACTGCGTAACGATTCAAACCTCCGCAAGATCTTGATAGGATATCCCCTCCCAACGCCAAGGCTCACAGTGATCTCCGAAACCTGTCACCGTTTTTCCGCATTGCAAATCTGCTCCGAATCGTATCCTACAAGCCGAATATTATGGAAATCGCATTTACAAAGATGCATGGGGCCGGAAACGACTTCGTGATGATCCAAAACCTGGACGGCTCAATCGAGCTTACATCAGAGCAAGTGGCTGCCCTTTGCGATCGTCACTTCGGAATCGGCTCTGACGGGCTCATTCTCCTCAATCCACCCCAGCAGTCTGATAGCGATGCAACCATGCTCTATTACAACGCTGACGGCGGACGCGTAGACATGTGCGGCAACGGAGCTCGCTGCTTCACTTCTTTTGCAATACTCAGCGGCGTCGGCAACGGAGAGTCTGTCTCCTTCCTCACGGACGCTGGTCCAATGAAAGCGATTGCCCAAAACGGCATTTTCACCATTGTAATGACTCCCGTCCACTCCATCGAGCTCGGACAAACGTTGTCGACTACCCAGGGAGAATACCCTTTCGACTTCATGAATACCGGAGTCGAACACGTAGTCGTCTTTCGCGAGAACGTCGATAATATAGACATCGTAGCGGAAGGCAGCGCTATTCGCTATCACGAACGCTTTCCAGAAGGCACCAATGCCAATTTCGCCGAAATTCAAGACGACGGTATAATCAAGGTACGTACGTACGAACGCGGCGTCGAAAGCGAAACGCTCGCATGCGGCACCGGAGTCACCGCAGTTGCCATCGCAGCCAATCTGACAAAAGAAATTCCTACGCCCCTAACTATTCGGGTGCGCGGTGGCGACATTCTTAAGGTCGATTTCCAACGTGATGGCGATACCATAAGCAACATAACGCTTACCGGTCCCGCCAAAGTGGTCTTCACCGGTACAGTAAACGTTTAGTCGATTCTTCTTCCGCTAGGATTCGAATCACCTTTCTATTGCAAATCGCCAAACGACGTTGCCAGGCTCCGAGCAATTCGTTTTCCGAGAAGCGGGCCTTCGAATATCATACCCGAATACAACTGAACCAAAGTCGCTCCTGCATCGATTTTCGCCTGAGCTGTATCGGGACTTGAAATACCTCCAGCTCCGATGATCGGCAACCGGCCTTCCGTTTGCTTGGCGATTCGGGCAATAATCTCAGTTGATTTCACGCAAACCGGCATCCCGCTAATACCTCCAGCCTCATTAAGATCCTTAAAGGGTCCCTCACGAGACATAGTCGTATTGGTCGCGATGATACCGTCAAGTTTCAGATCAATCAGAATTTGTAAAATGTCATCAAGCTCGCCCTCGCTCAAATCTGGAGCGATCTTAAGAAGAATCGGCCGACGAACGCCGCCAGCTTTCTCCAAACGCACTTCGTTCTCGCGACAAAGCTCGCTCAGCAGTTCCCGCAGGCGATCCCCTTCTTGGAGCTTTCGCAAATCAGGCGTATTGGGACTACTAACATTCACCACCAGATAATCGGCATAATCCGCCAGTACCCGAAACGACGTTCTATAATCTTCGACCGCTTGATCCAAGGGAGCCACCTTGGACTTTCCTATATTAATTCCCAGAGGAATGCCTCGCTGACCAGGCCCCGGCAAGGTTTCCAAGCGTTGAGCGACCTCCAAGGCTCCATCATTATTAAATCCCATTCTGTTCAACAACGCCTCGTGCTCCGGGAAACGAAACATGCGTGGCTTCGGGTTCCCCGGCTGAGCTAAAGCCGTGACCGTACCAATTTCAACGTGTCCGAACCCAAGCGCTTCGAATGCTGGCCAACACTTCGCATTCTTGTCGAATCCCGCAGCCAAACCAACTCGGTTTGGAAACTTCAATCCAAAAGCCTCAATAGGCTTCGAAGCCTGAGGCAATTGATTGAATGCAGCCATCGCCGGACGAATTAGCGGCGTTTTGGAAAGAAGCGAAAGCGAACCCACTACCAACTCGTGAGCATGCTCTGGATCCAAACGAAAAAACAGCGGTTTGAGGATGTTTTTATAAAAGAAACTCATGGTTCAATCATGAAGCCATCAGAAGCGTCGTGCCTTGAAAAGAAAATTTAAGCAAAGGCGATTTTTGACTTCCTTGAGACCTAAGGAAGCCTGATGCTTGTTATTTAGCTGACGATAGAAATTCGCATATCCAGATTATTGGGACATCCTAGAGATGTTTTGGTCTACATTTTTGTTTATTTCTCTCGAAAAACGCAAACTTTACGCTTTTTAATCTTTTTTGGACTTTCATTTGTTGACTTAAACTTATCACCCGCTTTTTGGTAATGTCGAATTAGGAAAAACATGCCGAGCACAACGAATCATATCGAATGGTGTACAGTCAGTCTTGGAGAAGACATGAACTGGTGGGTTAAGGAAGTCAGCGACGAAGTCCATTGGGACGTCGACGGCTTGAGTATCATCGATCCACGCCAAATGGCTCACTTAATCGACCTCGCCGAACCGCTCCGCGAATACAATTTCGACCAAGACATTATGGATCGCGCTTTTATCGCGTTTAAGATTCAAAAAGACCTTGGCGACGGCATCGTACGCCTAGTCCGTACTAAGGAGAGCTTCTTTGACACAGACGAAGCACTCTTTGCCCTTCCTGACGTAGTCGATGAAGTAAACGGTCCCTATGCGGATCTGATGAATCATGTTACTCGCGTTCGCGTTAACATGCTCAACGACATTATCGATTTCGAACAGAACCTTACGATTGACGAACTAGAAGAAGAGCTACGCGAGGAGGAGAACAACAATTTTATAGAGGGACTCAATGTCCATATGTTCGATGAACTTACAGGAGTTCTCGAATATGTGCCCGCCGGTTGGGAACTCGATGGAGACGATGCAGAAGAAAAGTCGGAAGAAGAGGAAATAGAAGATTTCCCGGAAATCGACGACGAAGAAGCCAAGAAGATCAGCGAAAGCGAAAATCTCAAGTGGGACGAAGACGAGGAAGTGGACAAGAGCAATGAAACCTACGAAGGCGGCCCACCTGACGACGAGAAGAAAAAAGACAGCAAATAATTGGTGAGACCCAATTCCCAATAATTTCTGAAGCGCGGCTTATCTAGTCGAGCTTTTTTATAGCCCAATCACTCAACTCTCTGGGCCTAGCAATCGGATACAGGTACATACAGGTACATTCTCAACCGTTTTTTGCTGAACAAGCATTCCCGACTCCTGATTCACTTCGAAGAAAACAATATTATTCGAATCGCGATTCGCAACGGCCAGCAATTGACCCGACTTATCCAGAATGAAATTCCGCGGATGTCCGCCGCCCGAAGAAATTCGCTGGACCAACGCCAACGAACCATCGGATTCGTCGACCGAATAAACCACTATGCTGTCATGCCCCCGATTTGAAGCGTACAAATAGCGATTATTCGGATGAATCAAAATTTCAGCCGTGGTACTAGAACCCATAAAATCGGATGGAAGCGTTTTAACCGACTGCCGCGCAGTTAATTGTCCAACCTCAGAATTCCAGTCGTACAAAGCGACGGTTCCATTCAACTCATTGATCGCGTATACCCAACGTTCGCAACCATGAAATGCTAAATGTCGAGGTCCAGACCCTGGAACAGCTTTCGCATATGGAGTCGAAGCTGGTGTCAATACTCCAGTCTCCACATCAAATGCATACACGTAAATCCGATCCATCCCCAGGTCGCACACGAATACGTAGCGATTCGTAGGGTCCGTATAGACCGAATGCGCATGGGGAGCCTCTTGACGCTCAGGGTTCGCCTGCGACCCTGCGCCCTCGAGCTGAAACGATTGCGAAAGTTCGCCAACCGTCCCATCGACTGCCAAAGGAAAAACCGTGACGAATGCATCATTGTAACTCGTCGACAAAAGCCAGCGTTCGGAACGATCTAGATTTAGATGGCATAAGCCACCACCACCCGCAGCTTGACTACCAAGTAAAGACAGGTCTCCCGTACTACTATCGCGGGAAAAAGCGTTCACCTGTCCTTCACCTTCAGATCCAGTCTCAATCGCATAGAGCAAATCGCCTTTTCGATTCAACCGCATAAAACCGGCTTTATTGTGGTGGCTTATCAATTCTGGATCATCCAAACTCAACGGAGCATTACTCAGAAACTGGCGATAGATCCCATTCGTTTCATCTGATCCGCTCGTTCCGTAATAGGCTGTGTATTCTACAATTTGGTCTGTGTTCATTTTCAGCGACCAAACCCCTACCTGGCGCAAAAAGCAACTCCCCGTATTCAACTGTTCCAAAATCAATCCAACAAATTGATTAGACTGAGATTCCCTTAGCATCATAACTTACACCATCTCCACGCACCCCTTTTCCCATCAAAAGTACGCAATCAATCCATTTAATGAACTCTCCACGCAAATCCACACTCTTTCGTCCCATCTCCCTGTCCCTCGCTCTCTCATTCGCCGCCCTGCTATCGCCACTCTTCTCAAGCACGTTCGCTCCTAAAATAATTCGAAGTGGCAATTTCGAAATCACTGTCAACCGTCTACCCAAAAACCCAATCATCACCCACGCTTCCTCGGATACGCTCGGAACGAAAATCAATGGTCCCTCGGTCATTCGCGTTCCCGACTGGATTAAAAGCCCTCTCGGCAATTACTATCTCTATTTTGCCCATCACGACGGTAAATTCATCCGTTTGGCATACGCCGACGCTGTAACTGGCCCTTGGACCGTTTACGAACCTGGAACGCTAAAACTCGAAGAATCGCCAGCCTTCATTGGCCACATAGCGTCTCCCGATGTTCATATCGATCATGCCTCACGCCAAATCCGCATGTATTACCACGGGTCGCGCGATGGTGAAAATCAGAAGACCTCGCTGGCGACATCCAAAGACGGAATTCATTTCACCGCTTCCCAAAGCGTCTTAGGGCAGGCCTACTTTCGTGTATTCTCGCACCGCAGCGCTTTTTACGCGATCGACACGCATGGATTCCTCAATCGCTCCCAACATCACGACAAAGAATGGGTGATCGGCGAAAACCAGCTAATCGCCCCGGTTACAATAGATGACCAATACGGCAAACGCGACGACGTCCGCATCCGGCATAGCGCAGTCGTAAAACGAGGTAACACTCTGCTTGTTTTCTATACTCGAAAAGCCGATGCCCCAGAACGCATTCTCTTGAGCACTGTATCTATGATCGGCGACTGGAACCAATGGACAGCGAGCGAACCGGTCGAAATTCTTCGTCCAACAGCCGAATACGAAGGTATCCAATTTCCAATCAAACCATCCAAAAAAGGAGGCAGCATCAAAGTCCAGCAACTGCGCGATCCAGCGATCTTTGAAGACGCTGGTCAATCCTATCTCTTGTACTCCATCGCCGGAGAAATGGGCTTAGCCGTTGCAGAACTTTCGATCAAGAAACTTCAAGATTAACCCGATTTCGCGAACAAGCTATGATCAAAGCCGCATCCATTCAGTTCAATCACCGTCCAGGCGACAAAGCTTACAACCTTCAACGAATCGCTGAATTCTGTAAACAAGCGTCGATATCATCGTTTTCCCAGAAATGTGCACCTCAGGCTATTGGCACGTCCGCAATTTGAGTCGCGAACAAATCGATACGCTGTCCGATGACATCGGTAACGGATTATCGCCCCAATACCTCAAACGTCTCACCAAAGAATACAACTTGATAATCGTCGCTGGCCTCATCCAAAAAGCTCCTAATGGAGCGCTTTACAATACTTACGTCGCAGCTCAACCCGATGGCTGCGTTCATAGCCACCGGAAGCTCCACTGCTTCATCAGCCGACACATGTCGAGCCACCAAGACTACACGGATTTCGATTCCCACTTAGGGGTCAGAATCGGCATCCTCGTTTGCTATGACAACAATCTAGTCGAAAACGCATCCAAGGGCCCCAACCGACGCGAATGGCTTTTGCGCTGGCTTCCGTCGCGAGCCCACGACAATGGAATGTTCATTCTTTTCAGTAACGGCGTGGGTAGGGATGACGACGAATTGAGGACCGGCAATGCAATGATCATCGACTGCTACGGACGCATTCTCGCTAAAACCTGGAAAGCCGAGAACAACATGGTAATCGCCGAATTAGATCTCACTCTTCTCGACCGCTGCACCGGACGTCGTTGGCTTCGCGCCCGTCGACCTAAATTGTGTACTCGTCTCGCCAAATCGACTGGAAAAGAACTTTCCCCCAGAGAAGCTCGTTTTTCGCAAGATAGTACCGAGTGAGTCACGTTTCTATTTCTATCTAGAATAGGTGGACTGGATTTCACAGTTTACATTTCAGGTCTTTCCTACGAGTACCTCGGGCTGCAATTTTGCAGTGAACGCAACATAACTCATCATGTTCGACCTATTTCGCACCAAAAACACCAATTACAAAGACGATCTCCTTTCTGGCCTAACCGTCGCCTTGGCCCTTGTGCCAGAAGCGATTGCATTCGCATTCGCAGCCGGAGTCGATCCGCTTGTCGGCCTTTGGGCAGCTGTCTTTATGGGCTTCATAACTTCCACTTGCGGCGGTCGCCCAGGAATGATTTCAGGTGCAACCGGCGCTATCGCCGTGGTAGCAGGCAAAGCAGTCCAGCACGGCGACGCCCTTGGCGGGGGCCTAGGACTTCAGTATTTGTTCGCGGTCATCATGATCGCCGGAACCATTCAAATCCTTTTTGGCGTTCTAAAGCTCGGACGCTTCATACGCCTCGTCCCGCATCCAGTCATGATCGGCTTCGTCAACGGACTCGCTATCGTGATTTTAATGGCTCAGTTCCCTTCGTTCAAAGATCTGAACACCAGCGAATGGCTCTCCGGCCAGCCATTGGCTATCATGGTCGGCTTAGTTGCACTCACGATGGTGACGATTCAGTTCTTTCCAAAAATCACCAAAGCAGTCCCTTCTTCGCTTGTGGCCATTGGTTCGGTAGGCGTCATCGCTTTTCTATTTTTCAAGGATAGTGCGACAGTCTCGGATATCTTGGCTCAGTCGCCTAGCAACCCCGAAGGCAAACTTTCCGGTTCCTTCCCATTAGCTCATTTGCCGACAGGAATCGCGTGGGCGACCGAATGGCCCTTCCTACTCAAAACAGCCTTCATCGTATCCATGGTGGGAATTATCGAATCGCTCATGACGCTGCAGCTCATCGACGAGATTACCGAAACACGTGGTCAAGGCAATCGCGAGTGCGTTGCCCAAGGTGGAGCGAATTTCCTCTCCGGACTCTTCGGAGGCATGGGCGGTTGTGCGATGATCGGACAATCTCTCATCAACATCAAATCCGGAGGGCGGGGACGCCTTTCGGGTATTGCCGCCGCAGCCGCCCTAGCAACCTTTATAATGGTTGCGGGACCCGTAATCGAAGTCATCCCGATAGCCGCCCTGGTGGGCGTTATGTTCATGGTCGTGATCGGCACCTTCGAATGGTCCTCCTTAAACACCTTCGGCAAGGTTCCTTTTTCAGAGATTATCGTCATCGTAGCGGTAACCATTATCACCGTGATCATGCATGACCTAGCAACAGCGGTCTTCGTCGGCATCATTCTGTCCGCTCTAATATTCGCTTGGGAAAGTTCGAAACACGTTTTCGTAACCATAGAAACAGAAACGGAAAACGAACGCATTTACTCCTTACAAGGCTTACTGTACTTCGGATCGGTTCGCGAATTCACAGACAAATTCCAAGCCCGCTCCGACGTAAAGAATATCGTGATCGACTTTGGCCACGCCCGCGTCTGTGACATGTCGGGCCTTGAAGCAATCAATTCGTTAGTAGAACGCTACCGTAATGCCGATAAAAACCTTCGTCTACGCCACCTTTCCCCGGACTGCCGTCACATGCTCGAAAAAGCGGGCAACCGCGTAAACGTCGAAGTTCTGCCCGACGATCCCTACTACACCGTCGCCAACCTAAGAAGCAGAGCCAAGTAAATAGGACTCCGGATCCAATGAAAAGATACTGAGTTTCGTCCTATTTGATTGAGAATTGAAAATAGGCGAAGCGTGGCGGTCGGATTGTCGGATCTCAACCTCGAACGGTCTCCCCACACTATTGCCCGAGACGTCTTCGAGAATGGTCTCGACCTGTGCTCGATACGCACTGCTCGACCAAGATGCACTTAGCTCGAAGGACTAGCGTTTCTCTCCTTGATCGATTTCCACGGATCCATCGATGACCTGTTCCATTGAATCAATCACAAGTAGCATGCGGCTCAATAAGGCCTCATCCAACGCCTCTGGAAACTCCAAACGCACAGGCGACTTCGGTAGGCCTCGGGAACAACTACCTTCCAGTCGACGAGACGCGGCGACTCAGTATCTGGCGGTGCTACTGAAAACACCTTTCGATAGCTCGATTTCAGTGGTTGCCCTTTGGCATCCAGCCAAAAATCGGATACCGCCAGAGTGTAATGCCGATTCATTTCATTAACCGCATCGAGAACGGTAGCAATTAAAGAGATAGAGAAGATCTGATAAGTCTTCTCGCCGAGGAGAGCGGAAACAGGAACACTCATAGGCCTAAGTCCTAGAGTAGAGATGAAGCCAAACTGAATGCAATGATAGAATCTGAAATCAAGCGGGAGCTATATCCTACTGGCAAACCGTAACGAAAGCCGAAACCCTCTTCCGTAACAGATTCCTACTTACGCATTCGGAGGGACTCTTCATCCCTCAATGCCTTCATCGCGATATATCGCTCGGGCTCATTCTCTATCAAATTGCGTTTCTCGTAAGGGTCTTCCAATAGGTTGAATAAAAATTCTCCGTCGCTTGGCGTTTCCAAATACTTCCAATCACCCGAACGCAAAGCGCTCCACGGATTACGTCCAAGCTCCTGATGGGCTCCCAATTCCCAAAACAACGAACGATCCTTCCAATCGTCTCCCTCGAAAAGCACCGGCACGAGCACTCGTCCATCTAAACGATCGTCCTCCAATTTAACACCTGCCAATTCGCAAAACGTCGGAAATAAATCTAGCGAACTACACAACGCATCGTTACGTGCTCCCGCTGCAATCTTTCCAGGCCAACGCATAATGCACGGCACGCGCAAGCCCCCCTCAAAGAGCGTCGCTTTATCGCCCCTGTAGGGCTCATTGTTGCCGCCGTAAACCGGATCCCCGCCATGATCCGTCAAAAAGACGACAAGCGTATTCTCCTCCAACCCATTGGACTCGAGAGCATCCATTACGCGGCCCACGCCATCGTCCAACGAAACCGCCATCGCCGCGAATTCGCGTCTAACTTTGTCCTCTATAAATGACACGCGTTTGAGGTCCTGCGCCTGTGGCTGCATTATATTGATCGGCGTCTGAGCACTCGGACTCCAGCCTTTACCGAAATGCGGGGCATTGTAGGCCAAATACAGAAAGAATGGATCGGAATCGCTCTCTCTCGAATTCAAAAACGAAATCGCTTCGTCTGTGATCAATTCCGTCGCGTATCCATTTTCCGAAACATGCTTTTCTTGGTGATACCAATCGGGAATAATTCCATAAGTCATCGTAAAGAAATCGATGCATCCGCCCGTGTGTCCGATAAACGAATCGAACCCATGACTCATCGGCAGGAGCGATTTATTCCCATGCCCAAGGTGCCACTTCCCGATCAACGAAGTATCGTAACCGGAATCCCGCAAACGCTCCGCGATCGTCGTTTCACCAGCTTGAATACCGGTCGTTTTATGCTCGTCTGCCATAAACATAAGAGCGCTGAGTAATTGGTGATTCGACCGACTCGGATTTCGACCAGTCAACAAACCGAATCGCGACGGCGTGCAAATTGACGAAGCCGAGTACCAGCGCTCGAACAACATTCCTTGCCCCGCAAGCCTGTCGATATTCGGCGTCGGAATCTCGCTGCCGTAACACCCCACATCGTTGATCCCTTGATCATCCGTGAAGACCAATAAAATATTCGGTCTATCTGCTGGATACAGCGACGTCAGAAACACGAAAAAAACCAATAGAATACGGGGGTAGCGCATGTCCAACTATGCTCGACCTGGACCGAACTATGCAAGTCTACAGGTCGCGGCACAAAACAAGACTGCCTAGACTATTGACCCGGACTAGCCCGCTTGGGTATTAATGACCTACTTTTGGAACCGAAACCAACCAGTCCTTATATTGTACAAAGCGCCGTTGTTCGCCTCCACGCCGATGGAAGCGCTAACACGATTAACGACGATGTCGCAGTCGAGGAACCTCTCGAAATCCGCATCGGCAACGATCCTTTTGTCGTCACTATGCGCACTCCCGGGCACGACGAAGAGCTAGCGACTGGATTCATGATAACCGAGGGCATCGCTCAATCGAAAACCGATTTCAAGGAAATCAACCGCTGCAAGCTTTCCACAAATCCCGAAAATACGATTCGAATTCGACTGAACGACTCTATCCCTCTCGAAGATATCCAATCCAATCGATTCGGAGCCATTTCTTCGAGCTGTGGCGTTTGCGGCAAAACCTCCATCGACTCAATTAAGCAAGCGTATCCAGAAATTGACAGCAAGTGCGTCATCGATCGCAAAACGCTTCTCGCACTTCCGGAAATCCTTCGTAAGAACCAAGTCGTTTTCGACCGAACGGGCGGACTCCACTCGTCGGGAATATTCGATAGCCAAGGCAATCTCCTCTGCCTTCGCGAAGATGTCGGAAGACATAACGCTCTCGACAAGGTCATCGGATACGCAGCGCTCAACGATCTCTGGCCCTTGGAAAATCATATTCTCCTGGTAAGCGGTCGGGTTTCCTTCGAAATCATCCAAAAAGCTCTGGCTGCTAGAATACCGATAGTAGCTGCCGTTTCCGCTCCTTCATCTCTGGCGATTTCTTTCGCCAGGGAATCCGGCCAAACACTGGTCGGTTTTCTCCGCCACCCGAAGATGAATGTCTACTCGCATCCACAGCGTATCATAGGATAAGAATTTGGGGGTATACCATCTCCCAAAAATCGGTTGTCGACATTTCAAATCATCAGATTCATTAAAAAACTAGCACGTCCCAGTTTATTTAAAATGAAACCCCCTTTCAATATGACTTCAACAAATCTAACCTCAGCCCTAGCCATTCTATCGATCGCCTTATTGCTCAACGACACTCACGCCTCGAAACCGAACATCCTCTATATCATGGCTGACGACCACACTTGGCAGGGTATTGGGAGCTACGGTAGTCACCTCAAGGAAGTCTGCCCAACCGAGAACATCGATCGACTGGCCAGCGAGGGCATGCTTTTCAAGAACGTCTACTGCACCAACTCCATTTGTACTCCCAGTCGGGCATCCATCTTGTCCGGCCAATACAGTCACAAAAACGGATTGATGACGTTGGTCGATACTTGGGACCGCGATCACCAACCCAATCTTGCGGTAGAGCTCCAAAAAGCGGGTTACGAGACTGCAATCATCGG
>Ga0315322_10002072_pt1 | contig 15507 bp, 16 predicted proteins | sample M110021515metaG_FD_203461 | JGI IMG/M metagenome (GOLD analysis project Ga0315322, IMG submission 203461) | Ammonia-oxidizing marine archaeal communities from Monterey Bay, California, United States - M1 100m 21515 | ecosystem: Environmental > Aquatic > Marine > Intertidal zone | place: USA...
AATTATCACGATGTCCTGGTCTATAATCAGCGCGCCACAATCGCGGACCGAAAATTCCTGGCGCGTGAAGGCGCTCTCAATGTCTATGCGATGTACCGGACGCACAATCTGCATTTCGCCATATATGGTGCCATGTTCCTTGGCCAATTCACTCCGGCGCTCGCTGCCGCCCAGGAGTTGATCGACACAACGCCGGAAGACCTGTTGCGCATCCCCTCCCCGCCCATGGCTGATTTCATTGAATGTTATATCCCTATGAAGCAGCATGTGCTGGTGCGGTTAGGCAAAATGCAGGAAACCATACAGCAGGAATTGCCCGAAGACCAAGCGCTCTGCGCCTCAACCACAGCAATGATGCGTTACGCGAAGTCCGTCGCTCATTCGGCTATGGGCAATGTGGCGGATGCTGAACGGGGAAAGGCCGCGTTCCTGCAAGCAAAAGCGAAGGCGCCAGACACGCGCCGCGTTCACAACAATCTGGTGGTCGATATTCTGGAGATTGCTGAGGCCATGTTGGATGGTGAGTTGGAGTATCGACGCGGCAATCACTAGATCGCGTTTGACCACCTCCGCCGTTCCGTGGCCTTAGATGCTTCACTGGCCTATGACGAGCGTTGGGGCTGGATGCAGCCCGCGCGCCATGCGCTTGGCGCACTGTTGATGGAGCAGAACCAATTTGAGGAAGCGGAGGCCGTTTACCGCGCTGATCTAGGTCTCGACGACACGCTCAACCGCGCTTGTCAGCACCCAAATAATCTATGGAGCTTGCATGGATTGCATGAATGCCTGACGCGCCGGGGTGAGACAGTGGAGTCGCGTTTGATTAAGAAGCAACTCGACTAGGCTCTGGCCAGGGCCGAAGTCAAAGTCCAAGCGTCCTGCTTTTGTCGTCAACAAGCGGCGGCTTAGCTTACGAAGCTGCAGATTGACAACGTTCGGCCAACGATGAGGTCCTGATAGCTGTCGCGCACATCGGCGAGGCGTTGGGACTGCCTGTGTTCTGCAAAAGCTGCGTCGTCTGCATAAACCTCATGCAGGTGAACAGCGGCAGAGCCGTCCGTAGGTGTCAGGACGTCAAAACGCTCGCAGCCTGCTTCTTCGGCGAGTGTGCGGGCAGCGTGGGCTTTGATGATCTCCAGGAACGGACCCATCTGGCCAGCCTTAACTTCAAAAGCAACGATAACGGCAGTCTTAGCCAAGCTCTTTCTCCCTTTGCCGCCACATCAGCGGTTTGCGACATATGTATCGAACATCGCGTTGGCTTCTGCAGCGCCCATGCGTTCCGCTGGCATGTCACGATCTTCAGGTACACGGCTAACTTGGTCCCGCAATTCCACGGTTGTGTAGCGCCGCTTAACGGTTGGGTTATCGCCCGCCATCGCCTGCATGAAGCGGGTACTGTCTCGCCAATCCGCTGCGTATACGAGCCGTGCCATATTGGCCAGGATCATTGTTGCGACGCACATAGAACACGGCTCGGCAGAGGTATACATCTCCGCCCCGGAAAGGTGCGTTGTGCCTAAGCGCTTGCAGGCATCCCGGATCGCTTCAACCTCACCATGGGAGGTGGGATCATGCAGTGCTACAGCCCTGTTCAGACCTTCGCCAACGATCTTGCCTTCCAGTACGACGACGGCACCGTAGGGCAGCGCCCCCGCCTCATCCGCCGCTGATGCCGCTATTTCAATCGCCCGCGCCATGAAGTCTTCCCGGCCCATCTACTCACCTCCCCTATGGCTAATCGCTTGATGGCTGATGATAAGCCGCCATCGCCCGCTTCTCCAAACGTCCAAGCACTGGTATCAAAGGCTATCCAAAAATGCGTCAGCGCTTTCCACGTAGGAAGCCTGTTTCTCATCCGACCAACCACTTAATGTGCGGTAAGGCATTCTCAGGCGCGGATTGGTTTTCAGCGTATCTTCGTTTCGGATCAGAAACGCCCAGTACATGGCGTTGAAAGGGCAGGCGTCAGGGCCAGTTTTCTGCTTGATGTCATAAGCGCAGTCTTTGCAGAAATCCGACATCCGATTGATATATGCGCCAGAGGCCGCATACGGCTTCGAGGCCATGCGTCCGCCATCAGCAAACACCGCCATGCCAAGGGTGTTTGGCATTTCCACCCATTCAAACGCATCAGCATAAACTGCCAAGTACCATTGCTCGATTTCCGCAGGGTCAACGCCAGCTAGCAAAGCAAAATTGCCCGTCAACATTAGGCGCTGGATATGATGTGAATAGGCATGGCGTCGGGTGTTATCGATGGCCTGATGCATGCAGTGCATGTCCGTCACGCCGCTCCAGTAGAATTCTGGAAGCGGGCGTGACGCATTCAAGGCATTGGTCACTGCATAATCTGGCATCAGCGCCCAATAGATACCGCGCACATACTCCCGCCACCCCAAAATCTGACGGATGAACCCTTCAACTGCGTTCAAAGGCGCATTGCCGCTTCGCCACGCGACCTCTGCTGCGACGCATACTTCACGCGGCGATAGCAAACCGATGTTAATGGCTGGGGCAATTAGCGAATGATAGAGGAACGGCGCGCCTGCCTTCATGGCGTCCTGATAATCACCAAAGTGCGGCAGCGCGTTTTGAAGGAAATCATCGAGCGCCTCCAACGCTTCCGTGCGTGTGACGGGCCAACCGAACGCCTCCAACGCACCAAAATTCTGAGCGAACTGTGCTTCCACCATCTCGATCACGGCCTGGGTCATTTCATCTGGCGTAAATCGCGCACGGTTTGGGGGCGTCGTTTTTGCTGGAAGGCGCTTTCGGTTGTCAGCGTCGAAGTTCCAACGGTCGCCCTCGGGCTTGCCGTCAGCCATAAGAATATCGTGCCCTTCCCGCATCTCCCGATAGAAATGCTCCATGGTCCACGTTTTTCGGCCATCAGCCCATTGGGCAAATCGGGCGTGAGACGCAAAGAACCTATCGTCTTGGAGAACTTCCATCGGGATGCTTAAGTCCGCGCCCCAGCCGTCCACCATCTCCTGAACCCGCCATTCGCTTGGTTCTGTAATCACTAATTTGCGCGGCTTGAGCCGATCAACGGCCCGTTGGACCTCACTCGTAAAACTTCCTGTATTTTCGGAATCATCCAAATTTACATATTCAACCTGGATGCCAGTGTCCCTCAGTTCCGCCGCAAAGTGGCGCATGGCGGATAGTATAAGCACCAGCTTCTGTTTGTGATGCGGGACATATTCAGTTTCATCCCGCACCTCCATCATCAGAACAGCGTCTTGGTCGGGGTCAAGGCCCTGAAGTGCTGCCACGTCGTGGGAAAGCTGGTCGCCGAGAACGACGCGAAGAACATCCATAGTCTGCACTCACCAAGGAACCTGATCGCCGCGCCAATCAAAAAATCCGCCCGTCGCGTCCGTACCCAATTGATCTATCACGGACAGCAAATGTTGGGCGGATTGGGCTGGTGTCAGAACGTCTAACCCGGTCTTCGCGAAACTATCTGAGAGTGGCGTCGCAACTGTTCCAGGATGCAATGCTACACACAACGCTTCGGGTGCGCGGCGGGAAAGTTCGATGGCGGCGGTGCGGACGATCTGGTTTAAAGCGGCTTTTGATGCACGGTAGCTGTACCAGCCGCCAAGGCGGTTATCTTCGATTGATCCGACCCGGGCTGAAAGCGTGGCAAAGACCGCTTTGCCCGCGCGTGGAAGCTTTGGCAGCATGTGCTTCATCAGCAGCGCTGGCCCAATCGTGTTGACGGCGAAAGCGTGGGCGAGTTGATCCGCATCCAGCGCCCGCCACGTCTTCTCAGGTGCCATTCCCTGCCCGTGCAGAAATCCGGTCGCGTCGATCACAAAACGCACTTCGCCAGATTCTGCAGCCTCACTTACAGCACCGGCGATGCTGGCCTCATCCGTTATGTCTATTGGAATTGCGCTCTGGCGGCTGAAGCCGTGAACTGTATCGAACCGACCTGCATCCTTAAGGGCCGCAAGAAGGGCCGCGCCAATACCGCCAGATGCGCCAAAGACAATGGCGACGCCGCCTGCTGCTATCGATTCCAAAGCCCTTGCTCCCATTTGCTGTCATCGGCTTTTGCGTGGGAAGCTACTTCCCCCTAAGCAGACTTAGAGCGCATCATGACAATCACAATCCGCCCCGCACAAAGCGCAGACGAATCCCGGTGCCTGGAGCTCCTGTCATTGCTGCGCGGCACGCCGCCAGAACCGGAATGGGGTACCGTATTCCGCGCCCTTTTAGATGGCGAACGAGGCTTGGTGCTGGTGGCTAATGAAGCGGGCGCACTGCTTGGCAGCGCTGCTGTCTCGTTCAATTTGGCCATGCGCTATGGCGGGATTTATTGCCAGCTGGAGGAGCTAGTTGTCGATCCAGCAGCCCGCGGGCGCAATCTGGGCGGCCGTTTGCTGGAAGCGACGATAAGCGCGGCAAAGGCCAAAGGTGCGGCCGAATTTGGCCTCTATCTGGTCCAATCCACCACCCATAATCGTCCCTTCTATGAGAAGTACGGCCTGCAAACGGTCGGGGACGAAATGCGAATGCCGCTGGCCCCCGCAAAACAGCCTGATTGACGCATGTGCAGATTGCCGCACATACTTTTGCAGTTATCGCCGGTAATGGCGCTAACAATCAGGGAGAAGCATCATGAAACGGATTTTGGCGGGTGCCGTAGCGCTCGCGGCAATTGGGGCAGGCTCAGCCGCTCTTGCACAAGATATTAAGATCGGCGTCCTGTACCCGACATCGGGCGGTGGCGCGATCTATGGCGGCCCGGCAATGGTCGGCCACAATCTGGCAGTAGACGAAATCAACGCAGCGGGCGGCATCAACGGTCGCAAGCTCGTAACAGTTGCGCGCGATTCGAAACTCAACCCAGCCGCTGCAGCTTCCGCTGCCAAAGAAATGGTGACCAAGGATGGCGTCGATGTGCTGATGGGCGGTCTTTCATCCGCCGTCGGCCTCGCGATTTCTGAAGTCGCGAAACAGGAAGGTGTCGTTTATCTGGCGACCATTCCCAAAACCATTCAGATGACGACCTCTAAGCTGCATCCCCATGTGTTCCGCACATCGTCCAATACGGACTTTGAAGGCGACGCCATGGCGCAGCTCATCAAAAAGATTGGTGGCAAGAAGGTCTGTGACATCCAGCTCGACTATGCTTACGGCCATGATCTGTCGGATGGTCTGAAATCTGCTCTGAAGCGCCATGCGCCTGATGTGGAAGTCGTGCTCGACCTCCGCCCCAAGCTGCGCGCGACGGATTACAACGTGTTCATCACCCAGATCATGGGTGCAGGCTGCGATGTCGTGACGTCTGGTCTCTGGGGTTCCCACTTCGTGGACTTCGCACAGCAGGCCTCACCGTTTGGTCTCTTCAACAACATCAAGGCCTATATCTCAGGCGGCGAAGTCGCTTCCCACGAGATAGCGGGCAAGATGGGCGATGATTATCCGCCAAATGTCATCTCCAACACCTATGAGCTTTGGTATCACGCTGTGAGCCCGAACCATAAAGTGTTCCAGGAGAAGATTTCCGAAAAATCAGGCACCAAGGAAACGGCGATGTGGCCGGTTCTCTCCTACACCGGCGTGAAATTCTACGCTGAAGCAGTGATGAAAAGCGGCGGCACTAAGTCCGACGGTATTATCAAGGCGCTTGAAGGCATGACCATTGATACGCCTGTCGGCCCGCGCACAATCAACGCGGACGACCACCAGGCCAACACTGGCCAGTTCTGGGGCCCAATGGTGGACAAGGACGGCTTCTCTTACAAAGTGATGGATCCCGTCACTTATATTCCGGCTGAGATTAAGTAAGCAGCCGCGATTTCGCAGCGCCCCCCGCCCTGGATATCTGGGGCGGGGGACCGTGAATACTGATTTAGGGGGGTCGGAGCGCGATGCTCGATCTGATACGCGAATTCAGCCCGGGGCTAGCAATTCTGCTAACCAACCCGCAATTCGCCTTTATCCAGCTTTTGAATTCAATCAGCCAGGGGATGAACCTTTTCATCATTGCGGCCGGTCTTTCGCTGATTTTTGGTGTGTTGAAGGTCATCAACTTCGCCCACGGCGTATTTTATATGTTCGGCGCTTATGTCGTTCACACCGTTTTCATGGACTGGGGTGCCCCGTTCTGGGTGGGCGCCATCGCATCTGCTCTGGCACTCGGCGTCATCGCGGCCATTATTGAGCGCACCTTATTCCGCCAGATTTATGAGGCGGAGCATTTGATGCAGCTGCTGCTGACCTTCGCCATCGTCCTGATTATGGGCGATCTGGCAAAAGTTATCTGGGGCACAGAACAATATAGCGTCTCATATCCCGCCAGCCTTAAGGGTGCGACGGATCTTGGAATTACCTTCTATCCATCCTATAGATTGATGCTCTGCGTGATCGGCCCACTGATCTTGATCGCGCTGTACTGGTTTGCGGAACGCACCCGCTGGGGCCGCATGACCAAAGCCGCGACCCAGGACCGTGAAATGCTGGCCGCCCTCGGCATCAATGTGCCGTTGATTTACACCAGCGTCTTCATACTTGGTTCGGCACTTGCAGGATTTGGCGGGGCGCTGGCCGCACCCTTCTCCAGCCCTGTTCCTGGAATGGACGCAACGCTGATTGTTGAATGCTTCGTCATTGTGATCGTTGGCGGCCTCGGCAGCCTGTGGGGCACCTTTGTGGGTGCCTTATTGTACGGGCTGGTCTTCAACTTCGGCTCGGTCATTTATCCAAACGGGCAGGATGTGTTCGCGTATCTGCTGTTGTTAGTCGTGCTGCTAATTAGGCCTTGGGGCCTCTACGGCAAGCCGGAAGCGGGAGGGCACTGATCCAATGACCTCTCCTCTCTCAAAAACCGGCATGGCGGCCTGCTTGATCGTCTTGATCCTGTGCGCGCTGACGCCCTTGCTTCAGTCCGACTATCTGATCGACGTCGTGACGGAAATCTTGATCGTCGCGTTGTTCGCGCTCTCGCTGAACATCATCATCGGGTATTCGGGCAATGTGAGCTTTGGCCATGCAGCCTATTTCGCCATTGGCGGGTATGTTAACGCCATCCTGCTAACAACCTATGGCTGGCCGCTACTGCCATCCGCCGTCGCTGGCGTATTCGCAGCGACGCTGACGGCTGCTGTTGTCGCATATTTCTGCACACGCCTGACTGATATCTATTTCGCCATGCTGACATTGGCGTTTTCGATGCTGGTCTGGGCGATCCTGTTTAAGTGGCGCTCGCTCACAAATGGCGATGACGGTTTCACGCCGGTGCATGTGCCAGCCGTGATCGATGACCGTACCGCATTCTTCTACTTCACCATGATCGTCATCGTGATTTCGATTGCGGTGCTCTGGGTCATCACCCATTCCGCATTCGGGCGCTCGCTCGTGGCCGTGCGTGAGAATGTTGGCCGTGCTGGATTTGTCGGCATTCACACAAGGCGGATGCGCTGGCAGGCGTTCGTGATCGCCGGGTTCTTCGCGGGCGTCGCGGGGGTATTGTTCGGCATGTATCACCGCGGCATGTACGTAGAGAGCGCCTTCTGGACGCAATCGGCGCAGGTGCTGATCATGACGCTGCTGGGCGGAATCTATTCGTTCTTCGGGCCGCTCATCGGTGCTGCGGTGCTGTTCATGTTGGAACGATTGACCAACGAATACACCGAATACTGGCCGACCGTGTTGGGCTCAATCCTGCTGATCATCCTACTGTTCCAGCCGGACGGTCTGGTTGGCCTCGGCAAACGAATAAAGAATAAGTTCGGCGGAGGAGGCAGCCCATGACCGCGCTCTTAAGCATCAAGAACCTCTGGAAGGATTTCGGCGGCTTCGTTGCGACCCGGGACGTCACGTTTGACCTGGCAGAAGGCGAACGGCACGCAATCATCGGCCCGAACGGCGCTGGCAAAACCACGTTCTTCAACCTGATCACCGGCCATATGCATCCAAGCAAAGGCAGCGTGGAATTCCGTGGCAAAGACATCACTGGCATTCCACCGCATAAGGTCGTCAAGCTGGGCATTGCGCGTTCTTTCCAGCGCATCAACATTTTCCCGCGCATGAGCGTGTTTGAAAATGTGCAGGTGGCGTTAATGAGCCGCGAAGACCAGTCACTGAAAATGTTCAAGCTTTGCTTTGATCTGCATGTGGCGGAGACCAACCAGCTATTGGATACCGTCGGCCTGTTGAGTGAAGCGGAAGAAACCGCTGGCGAGTTAGCCTACGGTAAACAGAAGCAGCTGGAACTCGCCATCGCACTCGCCGAAAATCCGGACGTGCTGCTGTTAGATGAACCCACCGCTGGCATGTCACCAACGGAAACTGGGGACGCAATCAAGCTGGTTGACCGCATCACCAAAGAACGCGGGCTGACACTGCTTTTCACAGAACATGATATGGGCGTCGTATTCGGCATTTCAGACAGGATTTCGGTCCTACATCATGGCGAAATCATCGCCAGTGGATTGCCAGACGACGTACGGAATGACCCAGAGGTCCGCAGGATCTATCTAGGCGAGGACGCCGATGCCGCAGCTTGAAGTCAACGAAATCCGCACGAGCTACGGCCTGAGCCAGGTCCTGTTCGGCATTACCTTGGACGTGGAAGAGGGCGAGATCGTATCCTTGGTCGGTCGCAATGGCGTGGGCAAAACCACGACAATGCGATCCATCATGGGCCTCACCAAGCCAAGCCAAGGCAGCGTGAAGTTTGAAGGCAAGGAAATCGCTGGCCTTGCAGCGCACCAGATTTCCAAGCTCGGCATCGGCTTTGTGCCCGAGGAACGCCGCATCTTCCCGGACCTGACCGTATGGGAAAACCTGGATATCGCCCGCCGTCCCGCCCCCCAAGGGCGCGAGGCGTGGGATGAAGACCGGGTCTATACGCTGTTCCCGGACCTTAAAGAAATTCCAGACCGCCCGGGCGGCGTCCTATCCGGCGGGCAGCAGCAAATGCTGACGATCGCCCGCTCGCTCATGGGTAATCCGCGCCTGCTATTGCTCGATGAACCATCTGAAGGCCTAGCGCCAAAAGTGGTTGAGGACGTGCGGGATCAAGTGAAGCTGCTGAAAGAAAGCGGGCTGACCATCATCCTCGCCGAACAGAATCTAGGGTTCATCCTGTACCTATCAGACAAAGTGCACATCCTGGAAAAGGGTGAGGTCAAATGGTCTGGCACGGGCGCAGCCCTAAAAGCTGACAAGAGCATCGTCGAGCAATATTTGACGGTGTAATCTGGTCGCCGCAGGATCATAGGAATCAATATATGTCTGCTTCTACCGTCACACAGCCTGACGTTGACGTTCTCATTGTTGGCGCAGGGTTTTCCGGCCTCTACCTGCTGCATCGTTTCCAGAAGGCGGGGTTCTCCGCCAGGTGTTTCGAGCGCGGTGATGGCGTCGGCGGTACCTGGTACTGGAACCTATATCCGGGTGCGCGCTGTGATGTTGAAAGCATGCAGTACTCCTACGGCTTTAATGAGGACCTGCAGCAGGAGTGGAACTGGCCGGAAAAGTTCTCCGCCCAAGCGGATATCTTGAGCTATGCCAACCATGTGGCGGACACGTTCGATCTTCGGCGCTACATAACGTTTGAAACGGAAGTCTGCGCCGCGCACTATGATGAGAGCGCGCAGATTTGGCGGATTGAGACCAATACAGGCGAAACCGTTACGGCCAAGCATTTCATCATGGCGGGCGGCTGTATCTCAACTGCCCAGGTACCGCAATTTGAAGGCCTGACGGACTACAAAGGCGAGACCTACCACACCGGTAACTGGCCGCGGCATCCGGTGAGTTTCGCGGGCAAGCGCGTCGCCGTGATTGGCACCGGGTCCTCCGCCATCCAGGCAATCCCAGAGATTGCCGAGGAAGCGCAACACCTCACAGTGTTCCAGCGTCAGGCCAACTTCTCCATCCCGGCACGCAACCTGCCTATGACGGCGGAATATGCCGACTCTTGGAAATCCGGCTATGCAGAGAAACGCCAGGAAATGCGTTACATGCCAAACGGCGTGCTGCGTGAGGTCAATGACAAATCAGCGCTCGACGTCAGTGAAGCGGAGCGTCAGGCGACATTTGAGGCCCGATGGGAGGCTGGAACTGGTGCGTTTTTAGGCGCCTTCAACGACATCCTCACCAACAAAGCCTCCAACGATACGATGGCTGAGTTCGTGCGCGGCAAGATTCGGCAAATTGTGAAGGACCCGGCAACAGCAGAGATCCTCTGCCCGACCACGCACCCCATCGGCACCAAGCGCATCTGCATCGACAACGGCTACTACCAGACGTTCAACCGGGACAATGTTGATCTGGTAGACATCAACGAAACGCCAATCGGCCAGATGACAGAAACGGGCTTTCCCGTCGGCGACCGGAATTTCACGTTCGATGCCATCGTGTTCGCCACCGGTTTTGACGCCATGACCGGCACCCTGTTCAACGTCGACATTAGGGGTCGCAAGGGTTTGGCGTTGAAGCAAAAATGGGAAGCAGGCCCGCGCACATATCTTGGTCTCATGTCCGAAAGCTTTCCCAACCTGTTCATGATCACCGGCCCAGGTAGCCCTTCAGTTAAGGGCAATATGATCAACTCAATCGAGCAGCATGTGGACCTTGTGGTCGACACAATCATTCATATGCGCGAGCAAGGCTTGCAATCGATTGAGCCGGAACTGGAAGCGGAGAACGAATGGGTCGATCACGTGCAGGTGGTTGCCCATAAAACGCTCTTCCCCCAGGCGAACTCCTGGTACATGGGTGCCAATATTCCCGGCAAGCCTCGGCTATTTATGCCCTACATCGCTGGCGTCGGTGCCTACCGCCAAACCTGCGAAGAGATCGTTGCGGCCGGATACAAAGGCTTCCAATTTGAACCCTCGGACCAAAGCCAGACGCCCTAACGCCTGATCAGATTATCGCACGGCCGCCGAACAGGGTGTCAGCCTGGCCATCATCGGACGGCAAATTGGCATGATCACTCTGACAATGGACACACAATGGCAGATAACCGGGAAGACGACGCGGGTGAGTTAGAAACTGCTGACTTCGCAACATCGGCTAGGCGTGGCGGCACGCTAGTTTATTGGATTACGATCACCCTTGGCGTCATAGGCATCGGCGCGGCAATCAATCAAAGTTTTGGGATCAATCCTGCTGGGTTCATTCTGATCGACAATGCCTATTACTACCTATTGATCGCCATTTTCCTCTCCCTCTCTTTCCTGCTGTTCCCCGCCATAAAACGGCATGAGAACCGTGTGCCGATCTACGATTGGGTTCTGTTCGTCAGCACGCTCTATGTCGGCCTTTATCACGCCTATCATGGTGGTGAGATTATCGAGCGTGGTTGGGACACGGTAGCACCGCTGGAACCGACACTCATGGCTGCCGCCCTTTGCCTTCTGGCCCTTGAAGGTGTGCGTCGCGCGGGTGGGATAGCGCTTTTTTCCGTCTGCATGATCTTCTTCACCTTCCCGCTCTGGGCAGAGCAAGCGCCCGGTTTCCTTTGGGGTGTCGGCAAAACACCAACGGAACTGGTGCGCGCCTACGCCATGGGTTTTGAGAGCATCGTTGGCCTGCCAATGCGTGTCGCAGGCAATATTCTGATTGGCTTTTTGATCTTCGGCGCCGCCTTGGTCGTGACCGGCGGCGGCGAATTTTTCATGAATTTCGCGGCGGCTATCCTAGGACGAAGTCGCGGCGGCCCGGCCAAGGTTGCTGTACTGGCCAGCGGATTCTTTGGCTCCCTTTCCGGCAGCGTTATTTCGAATGTCGTGACAACAGGGCGGCTCACGATACCAACAATGAAACGGGCGGGTTATTCCGCCCCCTATGCAGGTGCGGTTGAAGCCTGTGCGTCCACAGGCGGAACCTTGATGCCGCCAGTGATGGGCGCTGTCGCTTTCATCATGGCTGAGTTCTTGAACATCCCTTACAGCGATATCGTCATCGCCGCCGCCGTCCCATCCATCCTGTTCTACGCCGCTCTTCTGCTTCAGGTGGACTGCCATGCCGCGGTCCATGGGCTGAAAGGACAGCCAGCTGAGGAAATTCCAAGCCTTAGAGCGACCTTAAAGCAGGGCTGGTTTTATCTGCTCAGTCTGATTGTTCTGGTCTATGTCCTGGTCTTCGCCCGGCTGGAAATTTACGCCCCCTACTTCGCCACCATTATCCTGGTCGCTTCCGCCGCTTTATTTCGCAAGAGCGACCGCTTTGGCTTTCGGCAATTCCTGGCGCTGATCGAAGAATCAACCCGGACAATCGCCAATATTGTCGCGATCCTGGCGGGCGTGGGCGTCATCGTCGGCTCCCTTGCCTTCACGGGCGTTGGCGGGGCTTTCAGTCGCGAGCTTGTGGGCTTTGCGCAAGGCAATCTCTGGCTGTTACTTGCCATGGGCGCGATCACAAGCTTCGTTCTTGGCATGGGGGTGACAGTCAGCGCTTGCTACATATTCCTGGCGATCGTGTTGGGGCCAGCGCTGATAGAATTCGGCATTGATCCTGTCGCCAGCCATCTATTTATTCTGTATTGGGGCATGCTTTCCTACATCACGCCGCCAGTGGCGCTTGCCGCAGTCGCCGCTTCAGTGATTGCGGGATCGAAGCAGATGGAGACGGCGATAACGGCCATGCGACTTGGATCCATCAAGTTCGTCCTGCCGTTCATCCTGGTATTGACGCCGGCGCTGATCTTGCGCGGCGAAGACGTGGGCGAGATCGTCGCCGTTATATCCGCCTGCTCTCTGGCCATCGTGCTGCTGGCGGCGGGCTTCGAGGGCTATCTTTATGGCGTTGGGCGCATCGGATTCTTCATCCGCCTCGCCGTATTTTTTTGCGCTGCGGGCCTGCTGTACCAGGATTACAGAAGCTGGATCGCGGCAGTCGTCGGGATGGCCTTAGTCTATCTCCTCGCCTGGCAAACCCGCGCCCGAAAGACGCCTCAGTAAGGCAAAGGCGGCGGCATATCAGTATAAGCTGCCACTTCCGCACCGTTCGTGCCGTCAGCCTCGACAAACCAGTCGCCGATTTGGCCAGATGTCATGAACACCGTTTGTGGATGCTCCAACAGCAAATCCAGTGCCTTCTCAAAGTAATAGGCGATATGCGGCACGCCGATAATATGCGGATGCAGGCCAAACGTTAGAACTCTTGGGTTATGCTCCGTCTCTCGTTCAAAGACCGCCAATGTCGCCTCTAGCCGCTTCAGAATTTCATCAGTGGAAGAATTCTTGATCGCGTAAACTGGAACGTCATTCAACTCAAGCGTATAGGGCAGCCCCACCATTGGTCCGTGCTTGGTGCGCATCCAGTACGGCAGGTCATCAACCACCCAATCCAATAGGAAATCGATGCCGGCAGCTTTTAAGTGGTCAACGGTGTCATGGGTTTCGCCCAGGCCTGGACCGAGCCAGCAGCGCACTTGCTTGCCATCGCATTCTTTCAGCCGCGCCAGTGAACGTCGGATCACGTCCGCCTCGTCATCAGCCTGTTTTAAAGATTGCTGCTGCCAGCCGTGTCCGACCAGCTCCCACTCCGCTTTGACCATCTCGTCCATAAGTGCAGGATAAACGTCTGCCACTTGCGCGTTGGTCAATGCAGACGCCTTCAGGCCACGATCAGCCAACATGGCCATAAAGCGGGGCATGCCCGCCCGCATGCCATATTCCACCCAGGAGTAATTCGGCACGTCGGGCGGTTCAATCTGCGCGCCATGAGGCGGCGGCAGAACACCGCGCGGCATTGGCTTGTTATAAGGCCAATATTCCACATTCATGCACAGATTGACGATGATTGGCTTCCCGCCCGGCGCCTCTAAGCGCTTGCGTTGGCTGGTCGTCTGATACGGAATGCGCGGGTTCGACCACATGCCGAAGCTCCCATAGAGCGTTAGTCAAATTGCGAGCGAAGTCAGCCTGCAGCTACTTCCGTTCGATCAATTGATACATGACGCCATGGCCTTCTTTGGGATGAAGGAAGACCTGCTTGCCAGCGTCGATAACCCGAGCACCGCGCGCTTTCATGTCTGATTTCGCTGCATCAAGGTCCGCGACTGCAAGTGCCACCAGATGTACACCTTCGCCCCGCTTGTCGAGACCTGCGCGAATTTCACTATTGTCACCGAGCGGTTCCGCCAGTTCGATAAACGTGCCAGACGTGCCTAACTCAAGCACGGCGCGACGCAGACCAATCTCAGGCTGATCCATCGGCGGCTTGGTGACAGTGAAGCCAAGACGGTCGGTATAGTCTTTGATAGCCTCATCAAGGTTCTCAACACGGACAACGATATGGTCAATCCATTTATGCATCAGACTCACTCCCCTTCTGTTCAGTTCACGCAGAGTATGAGACAGACTTTGCGCTGCGTCGACGCCAGAAGATTTGTGACCGCAAGAGCCTTAGCGGTGTAGATCAATCGAGTTTTATAAGCCATGAGAACTATGATCATTGGAGGGGGTCTATCCGGCCTCGCCCTTGCGAACGCGCTCGAAACTGCAGGCCGCGACTATCTCTTACTTGAGGCACGAAACCGCTTTGGCGGCCGGATAATGACCGAGCATCACGAGGCTGGCCATTTTGATATGGGGCCAGCATGGTTCTGGCCGGGGCAACCGCGCATCGCTGCACTCATAGACCGATTAGGGCTTAAAAAGTTCGATCAATTCGCTGATGGTGATCTTTTATTCGAAGACGACCGGGGGAACGTTCAACGCGGTCGTGGCTTTGCCTCAATGGAAGGCTCATGGCGACTGAAAGATGGGCTGGCTGCCATTACAGACACTCTCGCCAGCAAACTACCGGGTGCCCGCACCCGCCTGAACGCCCATGTCAAAACACTAACCAAAACCAGCGCAGGCATAACTGCAACGCTATCCGACGGGGGCGATCTAACCGCTGATCAAGTCGTCCTGGCTCTCCCGCCCCGGATCGCGGCTGAGATTGCTTTTTCACCACCCCTACCAGACACGGCAGTCCGCGCGATGCAAAACGTGCCGACATGGATGGCCGGACAAGCAAAGGCCCTTGCAGTCTACGACACCGCATTCTGGCGCGAGGCCGGTCTCTCGGGCGATGCATCAAGCCGGTTCGGCCCAATGGTCGAAATTCACGACGCCTCACCAGCCGAAGGCGGGCCCTATGCGCTATTCGGATTTATCGGCGTTCCGCCACAAGGCCGAAGCGACGAACAGCTTTTGCGCCAGCACCTATTGCGGCAACTTATCCGCCTGTTTGGGCGGGGCGCAGCGGAACCAGCACAGCTTTATGTTAAGGACTGGGCATTTGATCCGCATACGTCCACAGAAGCGGATAAGGCCCCTCTTTATGCGCATCCAAGCTACGGGTTGCCGAACGCAATGATGGGGCTTTGGGACAACACGCTACATTTTGCCGGAACTGAAGTCGCACCACTTTTTGGCGGCTACATTGAAGGAGCTTTGGAAGCGGCTGAGACTGTTTTTTACGCTTTAGAAAATCAGCGAGATAGGCAATTATAAAGTCGTATAGCCAAGTAGGTGGACCGCA
>Ga0315322_10002078_pt1 | contig 15484 bp, 8 predicted proteins | sample M110021515metaG_FD_203461 | JGI IMG/M metagenome (GOLD analysis project Ga0315322, IMG submission 203461) | Ammonia-oxidizing marine archaeal communities from Monterey Bay, California, United States - M1 100m 21515 | ecosystem: Environmental > Aquatic > Marine > Intertidal zone | place: USA...
ATGGCACGGTTGCAAAAGCATCAGCACCATTGTTTGGCCCCCATCCTTCATCGGGGTCTGACCAACCATCAGCATCTGTATCATGGCAACCTTTGCGGTCATTTGTTGAAGTACCAAAGGTCAAATCACAATCATCTTCGTTATCGATGAAACCGTCTTCATCACTATCGCGATTATCCTGATTCAAAGATGGGGTTAAGGTATAATCAACGCCATCATTACACCAACTATCCTTGCCCTTGATTTTGACATAAACCCACCCGGCTCCTGGCATTGTTGTAGAAAGAGAGGTCGATGAACCAGAATCATCCATAGCCTGACTAGCAACTTGTGAAACTGGGACTCCGGCATGAATTGAAAAATCTGCTTCCCAGCCATCGCCAGGACACCAAATCGCAGCATTGCTCATCGAACCAGAAAATCCAACTTGAACGATATCACCTTTGTAAGCATAAATTTTCCACCAATCGACTTCATCATTAGGCGAACATCCATCATCAAAGCAAACATAACCGTTGGTGGATACCCCATTTGTCAATGGAGTAGCGTTTGTGATATCATCATCCGCTTCAACGAGTGGTAAAAAAGTCAACAAGGCCACTGCGAGGAAGAGTGCCACCAACTGCCTCGCGCGCATGTACATGCATGCGAGGGTTTGGTTTTCAAGACAACGCCGGCACTTCAGATATCGGTAGCGATCCAAATCGGCCCGTGAATGGCATCATCTTCATCCAAAGGAATTAGTTCTGGGACCTCGCTAACCACGTTTGCTCTAACGAATTTTATGTATCGTTGCTCTTCATTATCCTCAAAGGGGTGGAGGCCAATATTTTGTTGATATGCAATTCCCATCCAACTTCCATCAGGGCTGTGTACCGTCTCAAAGAAATCATGTAATGCGTGTACATCGCCGTTTGCTTGTTCGTAAGAAGTCACGGTGTGTAGAGGAGTTGGGTCTGCGATAACCCATTCAAAATCATCACCAGAATGTGGCTCATAAATCGCACCTGCCATCAGATACCATTCATCACCTTCCGTATAGCCATCTTCGCCATACTCCAATCCATACCAAGACATTGAAACCATGTTGTTTTCACTAATGGAGACAAATGGATACATTGTAATCCCGCCGGACTCTCCCCAATCAGGGGCGATACTCCAGCTTTCTTCCCATTCCTCACCATGGTCATACGAAATGGCCATTCTCATGTCCCAAGCTCCTAAATCACCGCTTGGGCAATCTGCCCAAACTACGACTACAGTACCCGCTTCATTGTTATTGACTACCGGATAACCCTCTGGACAATTTCCGTTTCTTGGTCCTAATTCCTTCGGCGCAGCCCAACTTCCATCGGAAGGACCTGGGCCTGTTCCTCTTCCATAATCATCGCTGATTCTAATCTGTACATGCCCAGAATTTGAGTCTGCATTTTCTTGAGCTACATAGACATATGAACCATTCTTTTCAGAAGAAATTGTGGACCACCCACCAGGCATAGCATAACATTGAGATTCGATAAAGGAATTGCCACCGTTTTCAGAATGATAATACCAGTATCGCCCAGAGTCTCCAGTACACTCAGGTGGAGACGCTCCTGAATTTCCAAGATAGTGAATTATTCCATCCCCTTGAGCAGCAACCCAAGGCCGGTCATCTGCAGCCATTGTGTTCATTCTTTGACAGACCGAGCCCATCTCATAGGATTCGCCCCCTTCGGTGAACCGGTGCCACCAATTATCCTCAAGTGTAGTGTCCAAATAGTAAATTACGTCGTTTTCATCTACCGCAATATCGCCTTCATCGCCTAAGCATTCAGAGCCACCTCCCGTTACCGAGCCTATTGCTGAATTTACAAGATTACCAGGTGTCGGCTCAAAACTATCTCCGTGCCCCCAAGTCGTACCGTTATCGGTAGATACCCAAAACCAAGAAGCCCAGTAATCCCACGAGGTCATTTCTCCATCTTCACAAGCATACCAAGTGTCAAGATTTCCACCTATAACTGGGGCGAACGGGTTACCCTCTCCTCCCCAGCGCAAATCTTTGTGGGCAGTGATTTGCATATTGCCCTTAGAATCGATGGATAGAGAGGGTTCGTATCCAACACCATAACCGGCATATTCAGCATCTTGACCGTTATCCATGTCAATACATTCCTCATGACGTGGCATGTAAATTGGTTCATCAAACGTGAGTTCTACTGGGTCACCTGGAGAAAGCGGTTCAGTCATAGCTAATGGAGGGTCATTAAGGATCTCACCGATACTTGATGCCAAAATCAAAAATGCCACGGATACTGCAAAGGTAACCCCCAGCATTCCATTTAGCATATTGGAGTCGTTTTCTTCAAACAACTCGGCATCCTCAACTTCGAATTCAATCGAAGGGATGCTCGGTGACTTACTAGCCATATCTTACCACACCTATCGCTTTGCTTTCAAACTTCGTAAATTATGACCATTTCTTTATTGCTCGTTTGAATACAGCTTCGTAATCAGAAGCATTGTGTTCATAGGTGTATTTTGATAATACTCGCTCTCGACCTAATCTGGCTTTTTCTGTAGTCTCTTCGCTGGATAACATTGCATTAACACAACGTGCTAAATCGGTTGAGTCGCCCCTTTTGAATAACCCACCAACTGAAGAATCAATCATTTCAGTTAATGGCTCTTGGTCCACGGTTGCTACCGGCGTACCACTAGCTAATGATTCGAGGGGAATCAATCCTTGACCTTCATAATATGAAGGATAAACCACTAAATCCGCCGACCTGAAATGTTGTGATAATTCGGCAAAAGATAGACTACTTTGAATGTGTATTGCATCTGAAATACCAAGTTTCTTAGCATTTTTCTCCAAACTTGATTTCATGTGGCCACGGCCTACAATCACCAATTTGGCGCCTGGGTTTTCACGGATAATTTCAGGCATTGCCCTAAGTAGAGTCATGTAACCTTTTCTCGCCACCAATCGGCCAACTGCAAGTAACATTGGAGTCTCTGTATCCGATGAATAAGAGAGTGCTGCTTCGTCTCCACAGCCATATTCCTCTCGAATCCTTTCATGTTCTAATTGTTCGGATTCATTATCGATATTTGGGGGGCGGAACACTTTGTGATCACATCCCCATAGTATGACTTCACAATCAAAACTCTCATCCGGGCGATACCATCTGTTGAATTCCTTGAGCGTAGATTGAGAATTCGAGACACAAATACTCGATTCAAGAATTCCTGCTCTTTCATATTTTGAATACCAGCCTGCAGTCGTAAGAATTGCGAGATCGTTTGGATTCTTCCAAGTTGCTGATTCTCTAGCGGCTGCAGCGCGCTTTACGCCTTCTTTTTCACCTAACCAAGAGCCGTGAAGGCATGATACTACAGGGGCAATATGCTGTTGCAGCCATCTGAACTCCTTTCTTTTCCATGAAACCAAAGGTAGGTGAGCATTGATAATGTCTATCGGTTTTTCAGAATGCAATCTCTTCAACGCTTTGATGGCACTCTTACCATATGAACGAGTGAATGCCATCGGAAGACGAGTCCAGCGAACTGGAATTACATCAACCCCTTCTTGTGAGGGGACAATATCTGAATGGGAACGTGTGATGATGCTGACCTTATGGCCCAATTGAACAAAGTGTCCGGCTAAGTGGAACACTACAGAACCAATTCCGCCCCAGCGTGGCGGATATTCACCTGACACTATCGCTATGTGCATGTCGAACAATTAGCCCACATCGTGTTGCGCTAAATAATCCAATGGATAGGTGCCTTCAAATGAAATACTTGAATCGACAGAGCATGGCCGGCAAGTTGCCAGTATCCGTCACTGTAATTCTCCCCACTAGAAATGAGGAGGAAGCACTCGCTCCAACTGTGGATTCAATTCCACGCGATTGGTGTGATGAACTAGAGATTATGATTGTGGATGGGAGTTCTACGGATAAGACTCGGCAAATCGCATTGGAGAAAGGAATACGAGTACACTTAGAGCCACGTAAGGGATACGGCCGAGCATACCGTACAGGTTTCGTAGTCGCCAAAGGTGACATTATCGTTACAATGGATGCTGATTGCACCTACCCTGCTGAAGTAGTTCCAGAATTGGTCAAGAGATTGATTGACGAAGATTTAGATTTCATCACCTGTGATAGACTAACACTTGCTGAAGATGGGTCTATGTCCGGTCTACACGGATTTGGAAACTGGATGTTATCATTCAATGCCCGTATGGCATTTGGATATGGGATCAAAGATTCGCAATCCGGAATGTGGGTCTTCCGCAAATCAATTTTCGAAAATGAGAAAATGCGTCCAACAAATGATGGAATGCCACTATCTGAAGAAATGAAGATTCTTGCCCGCAGAGTATTGGGTAAGAAGAAAGCAATCGAGGTGTCCGTCCCTTACCGTCCACGTGTTGGGGATGCTGAAATTCACACATGGGGAGATGGTTGGAAAAACTTACGATTCATCTGGGCTAAGCGATTTGGTCTACACCGCACACGTACTGAATGGGGGCCGCTAGAGGATAATCCAGATTCTCTGAATGGTGACATTCCTGAACAGAAGTAATCACGTATATCTGCTAATAGAGAGACTGTGGAGACTCACTCCTCATTCATTATTACAATGTTATTACTATTCATCTCTTCTACGAGGCCTATGTGTTGTGGCTTGGCGATACTAACCATATTTGTAAATCCAATAATAATTGGAGTGGCTACAAATAACACTAGCCACGCCCAAATTAATTCGATTACAAATGAACCATAATGAATACCTGCAACACCATCCATTGCAACGAATGAAGGATGGTCTTCGCCTGGTGGGGCGGCAATAACCGCATCTAACTCTGAATGATTAACCAATCCAAGATCATATCCTTCGATTACAAAGTTGTAATCGAGGTCTCCTGAGATTAAGTCGAAATTTGGTTCGCCTTCCATTGATTGATGTACAGTTGATTCTCCATCAGAAGATTCTTGGGTACCTGTTCCAAAATCCATTCCACCAAAATACCCTATTGGTGCCAATATAGTTAATGAAATAATTATCCAAAGAACTAACCCGTTTAGAATTAAACCAAGTATCGCTCGGTTTTTTATTTCAAAAAATGTTAATCCTAGCATTAAGATACCTAAGGCAGATGCTATTTTTACATAGAGAGGCACATTTTCTTGAATTTCTGAAAGAGGAGTTATGTCCATTTCCTCCTCATAACTTTCAACAGATTCGACATCAATGGTAGTATCGTTGCGAGTATTCTGATACTTCATAAAAGTAAGAAAACCATCGATGTGGATACTACCATCTGCATTTTGTTGGTCTACTTCCAACTTTAGTTCTAAACCAGCGCCCTCTGGTAATCCTTCTGAATAGTCGATATCTACTACGCCTGTATACCAAATTTGAGTATTAACTGCCTGAATGAGTGATATGAGAACCACTAGCTGCGCCACATGAAGGAGCAACTTGGCATACGGCTTCCCCTCCTTCATAATTGAAGGAGGGGGGCGCATCTCGTTTCAAATCTTGCTTCACTCTTTACGAGTACGAAGGCTTGCAACTAGACCTGCTACTGCAATCATCGAGATTGTCAGAACTGGGGAGATGAATGGTAATAGACCACCATCAGTTTCCTCGTCTTCACCAGCAGAGCCTGTATCGGCTGGCCCACCTGCTTCTGGACTATTGTCCGAAAGTGATTCCTCTATTGCTGCTTCGATAATTTCATCATTGTGTTGTGTAATATCAACCAATTCTTCGAGAGTTGTTTCATCTTCCATTTGTACTTCTTGAGCAATTGCTTGCTGTCCGGAGAAGTATGTTATAGAGAGCGGCGATGGAGCAATACCATATGAGTTGGATTCTGGTCCAATTAATGTATACCACATGTTGCTATCTTCCGTTGATACAACCATCTGGAAACCGACTACCATATTGTTGGTGTTGTCCCATAGAATGAATGCATCACCATCATCATAGGGGAAGTCTGTTTCATAATCCTCTAAACGATATTCGAGGTTACTTGCAAAGTTCTCCATTACATTCTCTATAGTGGAGTCTTCGAATCCTTCAGCAATAGCGATGACCAAATCACTCGGTTCCATCTCCTGTGAGATGTCTGTACATGTTTGTACTGAGTCAACAATTTCATTATTTGTAATATCCTTTAACTGAGCAGTAACACAGTGTTCTCCCCAAGAGGAGGAGGACATTTCTGTGCTGTGATAATCGTCCCATTCATCATAGATAACGAAGGATTTTACACCCTGGGTGATGCCATCTGAGTCTTCCAATACAAAGGTGAGTTCGTAGTTTGTATCTTCTTCAAGATCCCATAACCAAGCAGTGACTTCAATCTCTTCTTGACTGTAAGGATACATATTTAGCTCCATATTCTCGCCCTCGCTCCAAGAACCGCCATCAGAATCCAAAGATTCTACAAGTTCTTCAGTACTGTCTATAATCATGTCTTCAAGGGTTGCAGCATCTTCAGAACCAATGAATGCATTGTAGAACAGATTTCCAACATGGCAAGACATTCCAAATGGAATAGGTGTAGTATGTGCTTGCATAACTTCGATTTGGTCACCATCTGTAGTGATCATCTGGGTTCCCTCAAAGAGTTGCATATCCATGTGACAATCGAAATTCTTCTCGAAGCTGCCGGCGTCGGTTTCTTCGTCACTTACAGATACATCCCACTTTCCTTCAGGGAATCCCATTTCTTCAGCGGGCAATCCTGTTACTTCAAAGTTGAATCCTGTTGCTGTAGAGAATGTGCCTTCGTGAGACTCGATTTCGTCTTCTACATTATTTAAAGGGCTGGTTTCGTCTTCGAAGTGTGTCCAGTCCATTGAATCTTCATACCTGTCATCATACCCGAAATCATCCGTGCATTGGTATCCGACAGTGTAATCCTCACAGTATCCCCAATAATTCCAGTCATCCATGTAGCCATCTTGATCATAGTCGGATTGGCATTCGTATTCATATCCATTCCAATAACAATATGTTTCATCAGCAGGGAAATCCTGCCACGAAATACCTCTTTCAGGGGCTGTATCATCTTGGTAATGAGTCAGAATTAGGGAATCTTCAAAATTATCACTCCAACCGAAATCATTGGTACAGTAGTAGACTTCCCAAGCGTCATAATATTCACAATAGCCGTAATACATTTTATCCCCATTACTAGAAAATCCGATGGGAAGGGTTTCATCTTGATAATTGGTATCGGTTAAGTGGTACTCCCATTGGGAGTCGTAACCGAAATCCTCTGTACAAGCATACATATCCTGTCCTGTATTGTTGTAATATTCACAGTAACCGAACCAGTAGCTATAGCCCGGACCATAGCACTCCCATTCATAACTGGCCCAATCACAACTGTCGGCATCAGTCAAGACTGTCCAATCGGCGGAAAATGGTTCTTCACATACATATCCATTATCGTAATCGGTGTCCCAATCGCAATTGACTTGTTCGGAATCAATAGACTCCCACCAAACGTAACCATACTCATCATCATCCTCTCCAACTCTCCACTCAAGGTATTCTCCTCCTTCTAGGTCAGAAATTTCCTGGTATAGGGTGCTTGGTTCAGAGTAAACTACTGAACTTTCGGCATCGGTCACTGCGTAAGAGACTCCCATTTCCATGTGAATGTCAAGAGGTAAGACTTCGTCTCCGTCTTCGGCTTCTAGGTGTCCTTCGAGGTCAAAGAAAACCATTTGCTCTGTATCAAGAGACATTTCGACATCGTGCCCGTAAATTAGTCCGCTAGCATCACGGTACTCTACGTAGTGAGCATCAGCAGTGAAGACACCTTCAACACCGCCTGAGATTGTTAAATCCCAGCCAGCACGTGCATCAGACCACTCGGTAATCATAGCCATATCCGCAAGGCCGCCATGACGAATTTGCAGGTCAGTAACATGCTTTGTTACCTCTACTGATGAGCCATCTGTGGCTGTAAACATCATGTTTCCATCTTCATATTGATCAATAATCAACGATGAAGACCCTGTGATTTCTTCCAGAATTAGCATTTCAATTCCGGCGTCATCAGCAGATTGCATGACATCCGCAAGAATGTCATCTAATGGCAATCCGGTCATAGATTCAAAATCTTCATTCATATTCGACCAATCATATTCTATACCAAACGCAAATTGCTCAGCATCTCCATCGTCAGCAACAGCGCCTTGTGGCAAAACAGATGCACACAAAAGTACGGCTAGCAAAACGGCATTAATTCTCGAGAAGTTTCCTCTCATGTTACTGCGTCAGCAATACTCAGTAATGAAGGTACTGCCTACGTATTTTTAGTCACAATTCCAATTCTTCTTCATTAAACTCTTTGGCATCGCTACCAAATACGCCCCATGAATCGATCAAATCGATATCGGCCAAACGCTTTCTTCTCCTTAGAATAAGTATTGCAACCACAGATGATAATATGACAAATCCACCTATTGCACCTGCGGTTACGAACATTGATGTGTTATCGTGTTTTTCTTCTTTGAATTCGATATCAATGCTCAAATAATCTAAATTTATACCATCGATGGCGGTTGCTTTTAATTGTGCTTTACCAACTTCACTAGGCATTATTTCGATTTCACCATTCCAAATACCATCACCATTATCATCGGTTAAATTGAATTCCCAAACTTGAAGATTCTTAGTAATGGTAGCATTAATTTGTTGAGTTGTGCCATCTGGATCACTTAATTCCACCGAAACCTGTATTGTAACTAATTCATCGATTAAAACGAAATTTGGTGTTGCTGTTAAATTTGAGAGTTTTGGACTACTGGATGCAACAGTAATATTCAGATGTACTTCATCTATCCCTCCTCTTCTATCTTCAACAAATAATGAAACATGATGAACCCCGGGCAAAAGGTTGGTCCAATAAATTGCATCATTGGAAAGAACAGTTGGATAAATTTCTCCCGGTACATACAACCGCCACTCTCTACGAGTTATGTCCTCGTCAGCATCATTCGTCCCATTTGAATCAAACAATACCACTTCTCCAGGTTCGTAGAATTGATTGTTCATCGGCTCATATATCACAGCGATTGGGTCTGATTCTATTACCAGCAAACTAACTGATTCCATACGTGAGAGTCCGGTTTCATCAAGGAGGGTGAAGGAGAGATTATGTTCCCCTGCATCGAGCTGAATTGAATGTAATTCCATTGGGTTTACATTGCTTAGTAAGTCGCCAGAGATATCACTTGTCAAACTAAAAGTAAACTCATCGCCATCATAATCTATACTATCTCTGATGTTAAGTTCGATTAAATCACTGGAATGGTAGCCAAGAGAAAGATTAGGCTCAATTAGTCCCAATACTGGCGCTGAGGCTGCGACTTCTACTGTAATACTGGTAGATTCTGGAGGGTGAATCCCATCGTCGATTGTAAGGGTTATTGAGTGAGTTCCATTACTCAAGTGACCTTCAAAAATCAGCCAATCCATGCCATCTTCTTGTAAAACCCCATCGATATCAGATTCCCATTTATAGATCAAATACTCTGAACCTGTAGCAGGTTCATTTTCAGCACAGTGCCAAGAAATATTTGCAGGTAGTGTGAAACATGCGCTATCCCAATCGCCAGAACCTGAAGCATTGAACTCAAATGTATGACTAGAATCGCGAGATTCATCATTTGCTGGAGAATGAATTATTGCTTTTGGAGGGCTATTTTCAACAATTACAATCGTTGTATTTTCATCTGTAGAATTAAGATGTTCGGACCGGCCATCATTAACTTGTAGAGAAATTACATGAGAGCCCCTAGAGAGATACCCGTTCCACGTGCTTTCATTTGATAGAATACCATCTAGAGAACTTTGCCAAAGATAAGTTATTTCATCTTCTTCTGGGTCTATTGTTGTACTAACCAAACTTATCTCATCTTCAGATAAATTACCATCTCGATTAACATTGAAGGACGCCACGGGGTTTTCGTTATACAATTCAACTGGAACAATCCACTCTCTTGGTGAATTAATCCCATCAGAAACTGAGAGGGTAAGGTCGAATGTACTCGCACTCATATTTGCAAAAGATAAGTATCCTGTACCATTTACACAATCGCCGATTTGTACATTATTTCCTGGCCATGACCATGAACAAGTTAGTACGTCTCCTTCAGCATCATAAGTGCCGTTTAACCAGAATTCGACAGATTTAGTAATCGGAGTAATCAGTTCGCCCCAAGAAGAAAGTGAAGGGTCGGTACTGACGACAATAACCGGAGGTTGGTTCACTAATTCAATAGTACGAGATTCGTCGACACAATTGCCTTTATCATCACAGATTTCAAGCGTGATATCGTGAATGCCATCGGATAATTGGCACGCAAAGGTATCGTCACTATTGGCAGTAAACGGGACACCTTGGCTTGGCCCATTTGGGTATTGCCATGTTCCCGTACAGGTCGATTCGATGTCGCCATCCAAACTGCTCGTCCATGAAAAGGTAAGTTGGTCATCATCTAAATCCCATGAATTTGAAGCGTTAAACAGAATTTCACCTTGAGAAGGGTACACGTTTTGGTCAATAGGAGATTCCCAGATGATGAAAGGTGCTTGATTTGAGAGAGGCAATAAACACCAAATTGTCCTATCTTGAGATAGGGATGTATTTGTTGAATTTGATATTCCGTCATAAGAACATTCTATCTCAACTGTAGTGTAAGGGCTTTGACTACCACTACTGTACTTTATTCCACGCAAGTTAGGGAAACTAAGGGTTCCTAGGTCATTAGTTTGATTGGACATTGTATTTTCCAATTGGTCAGGTAACAGATTTACCATTGCATTTGGTACTCCATTTGAATTGTTGTTAACTACCCAAATGTTGAGGTCCCACGCCTCTTCAATCCAGCCATTACCAGTGATATTAGCGATTGAATAGTCGACATTTATCGGCTGATGTAAATGTAGATGTGAATTTGTATCCACATTCAATACATGGGATGATTGGTCCTCTAATGCAGTCCAATTTAGTTCTACATTTTCGAAATCAAGGGTTCCGGTACATCCGGTTGTGATTATATTTCCAGAACCTGATAGTTGGTCATGGTTTGACAAATTAAGACACCCTGTCCCTGATAAATTAGCATTAGATAGTACGCTTTCTCTCTCTACGTTATGGTCTGCATCCCAAACTAAACCAGTGTGTGAACCATACATATCCAGGCCATCTATGACCCCTTCTGCGCCTGAAATATCGATTGCTGGGCCACTGTAGTTAATCCATGATTCAACATTTTGCAAATGAAATAGTCCACCTTGAACACCAATATCCAACCCACTGTTATCTATCGAAATTGCCGGACCTACCGCAGGGTCGTGGATTTGTAAATCGTGGAGATACAGATCCACGGAATCTGTAATCGATACTCCCCTTGCGTCATTTGTTGACGTGCAAGATGTACAGCGTACGTCACCCGAGCCGGATTCGATATCGTTAGCCCGATTGAATTCTAGACCTGCGTCTCCATTATTCGAACTTGAAAGGTTCGATAAGAATACAAATCTGGCATCATCAATATGAACACCTGAATCCCCGTTATTATTCAATTGAATACCATCGACAATTGTTGCTGCACTTTCTAAGTAGAACCCTTCCTGGCCATTATGATGAAGGTCCCAATCAGTACCTTGAATCGCACCTCCATTCAGTGCAAAGACCCCCGGTCCTGTCGCATTGGATATTTCTAAACCATTAAATTCAGCAGCGAAATAAGAGGACCTTACCGATATCCCCGCACCGTTTGCGCCACTACCTGAGCCCCCGGTATTGTTGATTATAGTATTAGTAAAAACGGTTGTCGAATCAACGAAATATAATCGAACACCAACCGCATCATTGTCTTCTAAGAATGCGTCTTCAATCCATGCACCAGTTGCATTAATGTCGATTGTTGCAGTTGCTAGGCCAGCGGTTTTTGCATCGGGACCTCCGGTGCCGCTAATCTCTAAACCTTCGATAATAGCACTTTGATAATTTGTGTAATTTGTATGGTCTTCTTTGTCAATAATCAGCGCTTTATACATCGAATTGGTAATCTCAAGGTTTCTAATTACTGCCCTAGTATTAATTCCATCATCGATATGGCGAATAATTACTCCATGGTCTGCTTTGTCAACACTTACACCTTCAAACAAAGGAACGCTATCTTCAATCCAAACTCCTGCTGCTTCGGCAAGAGTTGCACCAGTCACATTGGTGACTGAGATGTTTCGGAATATGCCTCCTGAATTGCCCCACATGTTTACTCCCCGTGTAACGGCGTCATTGATCGATAAACCATCGACGTTCGGAGCAGAACCTGCGCCGATAGAAAAGCCAATTCCATATCTCCAATATGATGGGAAGTTCCAATCTTGACCCGCTTCATCTATCACCATATTGCGAATTGTAGGTGTTGCCGAATCGAACATATCGACCGCTACATCATCAGCATTCCAAATTGTGACATTAGCAAGGTAAGGGTCTGATGCATAGATTGTGACCCCATATGTTGCATGGACGATTGAGGCGTTATCAATACGGCTACCTCGGCCATTAGATGTCGAATTAAATTGGAGGCCCATATGGTCGCCGCCACCTGTAAAATCAAAGTATACCGGACAAGCTTCTGTACCTTCAACAGTAATCCTACCTTCAATATAGATTCTAACTCCACTAGCCATCGTAACATTGGTGCAAGCCGAAATTACTAACTCATCTGTGACATTGATGGTGTGATGATTGTTCAGCACAACATTTCCAGACCAAGTTGTTTGGGAACGCCCACTGGTTTCACTCGCTTCTACATTGGCAATTAATATTGGAGAAAAAGACGAGAGTAATAGTACTGCAAGTACTGCAAACACCGGGGTAGTTCGTGCACTCACCATACCTTTGACTGATATGCGATACCATTAGACTATTCCCCTTCCAAGTTTAACAATTAAAAGTCGTTATCGACATAGTCAAGAAGGGAAGGCATGTGGCTCGAATGATGCCTGAAGCCTTTGTCTTATTCAAAATCGAGCCCACTAAAGAGCGGGAGGTATACCTCGCACTTTCAGAAAATGAAAGTGTTGCTGAAGTGCACGTACTCTATGGGGAATACGACCTCCTTGTTCAAGTTTCATTAGATGATGCAAGGGCACTGACTGGGATGTTGATGCAAGAGTTTCGTCAGATAACAGGAGTTCGAGAAACTCAGACTATGATTGCAGTTGATTATTGAGGTGAAAAAATGGCTACAGGATTTGTATTGATTACCACTACCCCCGGAAGGGAACATGATGTTAGAAATGATTTGGATAAAATTGAACATGTTTCCAATCGTTGGATGCTCTTTGGCGAATATGATTTAATCGCTAAAGTTCAAGCCGATGATGAATTTACACTGACTAGAGTTATCGTTGAAGAAATTAGAACGATTTCAGGAATAGAAGAGACAAAGACTCTACTAGGTGCTGAAATTTAATCAGTACAACTTGTGCATCATTTCTGTAGCTTTATTTGCTGCAATCGGACAGAGAGATTGCTTCCAAAGAGAAATTGATTCAGCCAGCGAAGAGAATGCGTTATGAGTCTTGAATTTCGCTCTCAAGAACCAAATTATAGCAGCGACTCTCCGAGCTGAAGATAGATTGTTCTGTGCATCATCCCCTGGCATTCCTACTCGGTTCAGAAGAGATACTGCTCTCTCGCCTTCACATCTTTCTATCAAGGAAAGTTGTAGCATTGAAGCCTTTAGACCAGTCTTTGAAAAGACGTTTTCAATCAATTTTTCAAACGAAGGTGAATTAGGTGAAGTTTCGGCGATTTCCGCTCTCATTTTCATAGCTTTCAGTTGCGGGTCCTCGCTGTGCGAAATCGATTCGAGGTTATCTCTAATCTTAGCCGCTTCACTCCAATTATTTTGTGAAATAAACCATGCATGGCGTATATGCGCCGCCGCTACAAGCATTATTTTCTTCAACTCACCCTCTGCCTTAGAAAAATCAATATCCTCCAATAATTCTAGGATTTCACTATCGGGGAGCCCCCCTGGCAAACGGTCATCCATACGTCTTGAGGCTTCGGAGAGAATAAGTCTTGAATCCATATTTGACGAATTGAAATCTTCCGTTTTACCTTCTAACAATGAAAGTGAATATTCTAAATCTGGTGCATCACAATGTTCCAAATGTTCAGATGCAATTTCAGATTCTCCGCGCTCGATGGCAACCAGTGCTGCAATTCTGTGCAATGACTTTGTTGGATGGCGATAAATCGCATCTCCAATCAAAGTTGCCAATCCCGCACTTGAACGAATCATTAGAGCCTCAGCGTTTGATAATAGATGGGATTCGATATCTTCGCCAGATTTCAAAATGTGATGCATCTCGACCAAACGGGCAAGGTCGCCTTCTTTTTGCGACCAATATTCCGCTGCCATCGCGTGGTCCTCGGCAGATAACATTGTTGAACGTACATTACGAACTAAGTGATGTAATTCAACACTTTTATCGAACCAACGAAGTAAAGCATGGTCGTCTAAATCAAGGATATATTGCTCATATTGGAGGCAATCTGTAGGAACAGGTACTGGCAGTAAAGATAACTCGTCTAAGGCCTTGATTTCATCGCCAAGTTCTGCTAGGACAACTTCTTTGACCCATTCTTGTAAGTCATAACCGGCCTCTGGTAATTCCGAATTTTCATCGTGTAATTGTAGGGCCAAGGGATGGCCCCCCAGGCGGTCTGCGACCAATTTCCTATTTTCTAAATGACTAGGTAATAGGCTAACTGCATCCTCTATTTCGAGCGGCGGGATTTCTATGATCTCAAACCCTTCACTGATAGGCAATGGTGCTCTGCTAGCCATAATCAAATTTACAGATTTCTGGGCAAACTTCTCTAATCTACCAACATGTCTGAGACTTACTTCTTGCACTTCGTCTAGAATCAAAATTTCATTCTTCGTAGAATTCAGTACTGCGGATTCGCTAGTGTATTCTAGGCCCCATTCCTCAAAGATTTCAGTAATATCTTTGAAAGATTCCATAGTTGCAAATCGGACTGTCTTACCCTCGGAAACCAATTCATCCGCAATTGACCTAAGCAGTGATGTTTTGCCAATCCCCGGCAGTCCTGTGAGTATCAGTTTAGCCTCGCCCTTCAGTTGCTGAATAAGTGAATCCCTTCCATGCAATATAGTCCTGGCAGGAGGTTGGCCAAGCAATTCCCCAATCTTCTTTTTATTGGGAACTGTAATTTCTTTACATTCATTACGACCTAACTCTGTGATGTGGTATACTTTCCTTTTTCTACTTCCACCCCCGATAACATGGGCTTTGCGTTCAATAATCAATTTCTTGCTGCCCAACTCACTCAATGGCGCATGCAATGCAGAACGTACTACACCTAGATATTCAGATAATCCTGGTAAACAGATGTCACGGGGCA
>Ga0315322_10002080_pt1 | contig 15477 bp, 16 predicted proteins | sample M110021515metaG_FD_203461 | JGI IMG/M metagenome (GOLD analysis project Ga0315322, IMG submission 203461) | Ammonia-oxidizing marine archaeal communities from Monterey Bay, California, United States - M1 100m 21515 | ecosystem: Environmental > Aquatic > Marine > Intertidal zone | place: USA...
CTTAGCAGTGTCAACAAATGTTGTCATTACTCCCCAACCAGAGTCTTTGGGGGATTCTCGCAAAACTCGCGATTTGACCGGCAGCTTTGAAGTCACGCAGGATCTGTAGGGAAACGTGATGTCAGTTTCCTGATCCCGTTTCAGCGAGGCAAAAATGAAACTTTTTAATTTCATTGTTGTCTGTTTGGCTGTTGTTCTGATTTGCGGATGTGATCGTTCGCAGCCAAGGCCTGGGAGCATTCGCGATAATATCGCACCGGTTGCGACCAACACCTTTTCCTTGCGCCTGAGCGATGAAGCATACTTCGAACCAGTTTTACCTCACCCCATCGAATTGCACCATTGTGAGTGAGAGAATCTTGATCGGGCGTACTGCCCGGAAAGGACTTTTACAATGCCTCCGAAACGTCACACAGTGGATCAGATCGTTGCAAGCTGCGTCCTTCCACGCCGCCACAACTTTCCCGTAGTTTGGCACGCGGAACGAGATTGAAACGAGGACAACTTGACGAAAACATGGCGGGAATGAAAAGGTGTCATGGTACGGTTACGAACCAACCACCAGAATATTCCAAAGCAAAAGTTGCAGACAGATCACTGTCAGCGAGAGGATTCAATCCTACTCAGTTTTCCTGGTCGGTTCAGCGGTCTTGGTCGGTTCAGCGGTAATGCGTTGAATGGCGCGCTCCGCATGCACTCTGACGCTGAGAGTGACGTCTTTGATGAGAATACTTTTGAGCACTGGAATGGCTGACGTCGCAGCTGGCCCCAGACTGCCGAGCAAACTAATGGCAAGCGACTGGGACCGATCCGGTGGGTTAGCGTCGTAATCGTGAACCTCAAGGAGCATGATCAGCTCAGGGAGATACGCAACGGCTATCTTTCTGTTATCGTCACCCTGAAGAGCTTCAACTGATATACGGATGAGTGTTTGTTGCTCCTGATCCAGATCCCCGAAGGGTTTGGTGACAGTCAGCGAACGCCGCAAAAATGCCCGTGCCTTGTTGGAGCGCATCGGGTCAATTTTGATCGACGAGACTGCTGCCAACGTAGCAACCTGCGGCGACTCGTCATTCATGAGGCCGAGTAGTGACGGCAAAGCTGGTTTCGCAATCGAACCTAGCTCGACCAACGTCCGAATTGCAAGAATGCGGTGATTCCGCCAGATGTGTCTACGATTTTGCAGTAACTCAATGAGTTTCTTGACACCAATTTGTGCATTTGCTTCATCGACTTTAGCCAGCGCCTTGACCGCGGCAAGCTGCAACAGGATGTTCTTCCTGGTGGTTGGTTCAGATAGTTTCGAAATGAGTGTGGGACCTAGCAGTGCTGCCGATTCGCCCATTGTCTGAACCGCCTGAATCGCTTTCGTTTGGAGCGCGGAAATCCGCGAATCATTCGGGAGAATGGATTCCTTGAGGACGGGTAGAAGTTCGCTGGCGTGGTGAGGCTCGATCTTTGTGATTGCAATCGCCGCTTCGACACGCACCTGAAAAGTCGTGTCCTTGAGCAGTTTTAGGAGAACGGGAATTGCGGGCGCCGCAGTTGGGCCGATTCGACCGAGCGAACTTGCCGCACGCTCGCGGCGCTGCGGCACGTCATCACTCAGGCAAGCGGTGAACACGGGGATCGTATCCTTGACCTGCGGGGCTTCGAGGGACAGGAGTCCCTCCGCCGCTCGCAAGCGAACTTCAACATCACGATCTTTGAGCGCGGGAACGAGAGTCTTAATCGCTTCGGTTCGAAGATTGGCTTCCAGGAAATAGTAATAACCACTCATGACGGAGGCTGCACCAGCTCGAATTCGGGCGTTGTCATTCTTGATCGCTAACATCAGGTGTGGCATCGCCAACTCGCGCCAGTGGTGGATGAGCGTTACGAACTTGTAGTGAACTGTGTCGTCCTCGTGATCAAGCCCCTTGATCAAAAGGGGCATCGCTTCGGCGATGACCCCTTGGAGTAAAACTTCGGCCTCTCCATGCCGAAACGTGTTGTTTCCGGAATCGTGATACGCACGAATCAGGTTTGTCTCAATCCCCTCGATGATGGCAGGAATCGCATCGTCTGCTTCCTTCGGTGTCAATCTCGCAATCGCTTCGCCAACATGGACTCGGACACCTATTCCCTTGTCCTTGAGCAACGGTCGCAGCGCGTTGGCGAGATCCTGCGCCGTCACGTCGCAGTCATGCAGGTAAACGATGCTTTTTCTGTTTGGCAACCCATTCAGGACTCCCAACACTTGCGCAGAACGCTCCCGGACTTCCGCTGATTCGTCCTTGAGCAACTCAATCAATTGCTTCACTGTCCGGTTTGTGAAATCACGTAAGTAGGAGGCATTGAATTCCAGTTCTCGGATACCTTTTCGAGCTTGAAGAGTCAATAGATGACGCGTTGCAACCTTCGTTTCGGGCCCGCCGATTTTTCCAATGGCCATCGCATAAGGACCTGCACTGTGAGTCTTGATCCTGCTCATTATCTCGACGAGTTTCGGCAAAGCGCTCTTCGCTTCCTTGCCCATTGAGGAGATCGCTTTGAGCGACTCGTTACGTACGCCTGAATCTTCGTCCTCGATCGCCTTGATCAAAGCAGGCAGTGCCTTCGGGTCAACTCGTTCAAAATGGTTGATGGCAACGACTGCGTTGTATCGTGTTTGCCTGTCGTTGCTCCCCAAGTCTGAAATCCATTCGTCAAGCGTTTTGTCCGGCACTGCGTCGTGCATCGGATCGAGTGCCTTGACTCGATCAGTTGTCACAAACAGGGTCAGGCAAACCAGAGTGGCGTAAAGAATACGGGCAAACATGGAACGATCCTCTGTTTTGAAGCGTAATATCCCAGGGCATGGGTTGGCGGGATCATTTCTTCGCAAGAGATTCCACATTCTGCGAGTAGTGTGGAACGATTTGCAATAGTTCGATGTCTGACTCCTTCAAGGCCTTTAGAACTTCAATGGCCTCCCGAGACGTCGGGTGCTCGCTTCTCAAATCCCATCGAACGCTACATCTGCCTTGAAATCCGACGAACAATCGGTGGCTGACGGTTTGCGATGCCGTGTATTTGCCACGTTTGCCGTCGGTCAGGTCGGTTGATTGAATTTCCGTTCGGTTCCATTCTTTGCCCGCTATTCTCGCCGCGACACGGACTTCGTCGAGCGAGCGGAACGTCGCCTGATACCTCATACTTCGTGAACAATTGCCGCAGTACAAGTCGAAATAGGCTACGGGCTTTTTCTCGACGGCCGTTTGAGTCTTGTTCGCCTTTTCCTCAGCCGATGTTTGCGCAAGAGTAACCAGTACCAGCAAAGTTGTGATGCTCGCAGCACGCATTTTGAAACGTAACGTATTCATGGTTCGTCCTTTCGGAGTTTTGATTCGGATGAGTCGATCAAACCGACTGCCTCTACCTATCCATGCGTAGCGGGCGAACAAGGCGGGCCACATTTTGTTGAAAAAACTTTTATCGCGGAACTTTCACCCCCGTTACAACGTTCAGCATGTCTACGGGCAAAGCCAATGGTATGATGGAGATATGGCCGAATCACGTTCCACTGATGCCACAAATGTGACCCAACGTTTGCTCGTGAAAGCAAACGCCGGCGACGATGCTTCGCGCGAGCAGTTGTTTCGGCACTGTTGTGAGCGTCTCGAACGATTAGCCCGCAAGATGCTCGCCGACTTTCCAGTGGTCCGTCGTTGGGAGCAAACCGACGATGTCTTTCAAAACGCTGCGATGCGATTGATGCGATCATTGCGAGACGTCAAGCCGGACTCCGTACGACATTTTTACGCGCTGGCTGCCACTCAAATTCGTCGCGAGTTGATTGATCTGGCGAGACACTACGGCGGTGCTAACGGCCAGGCCCGCAATTTGGAAAGTGCAAAAAACCGAACGGAAAACGACGATCGTTCCGGCCTTGCACCTGCCGATCTCACCAACGCGCCGGATCGATTGGCATCGTGGACCGAGTTGCATGCGCACATCGCAGATTTGCCCGAAGAAGAACGCGAAGTGTGCGAGTTGTTGTGGTACCAGGGACTGACGCAACCGGACGCTGCCGAGGTGCTCGACATGCCACTACGCACGTTGAAACGCCGTTGGCAAAAAGTGCGGCTTAAGTTGCACGACGTGATGAACGACCAGTTTTCATAATTGGAGTGACACGAAATGCCGATTGAAATGCAATTAGACGACTTGTTGTATCGCTGGGAAGAGCTTGCCGTGGATGGCGATCCGGCGACGCCCGAGGCTTTGTGCGCTGACTGTCCCGAACTCGCTGAAGAACTGTCCCGTCGCGTAGCCATGCTGAAGACCATGGACAGTGTTTTCGACACGACAACCATTGGAACGGATTGTGACGAATCTGCCGTGACGGAGTTTTCTGTGGCGGGTTACGAGATGCTCGGGAAGATCGGCAGCGGTGGGATGGGAGTCGTGTACAAAGCTCGCCAAACCAAACTCGATCGCATCGTCGCCATCAAGACCTTGCGCGGCGGACTGAACGCGACGCAGGAAGACATTGATCGTTTTCAAACCGAAGCCGAGTCTGCCGCAAAACTGTTGCACCCAGGCATCGTTGCGATTCACGAAGTGGGCGAAGTGGACGGGCGACATTTCTTTTCGATGGACTTTGTCGAAGGTCAGAACCTCGATGAACTCATTCGCGACACTTCGTTGTCGGGCGAGCGCGCCGCTCGATACTTGAATTCAATCGCCGAGTCGATCGAAGTTGCACACGGGCAAGGAATCTTACATCGCGACCTCAAGCCATCCAACGTTTTGATCGATTCGTCGGACCGACCGAGGATCTCGGACTTCGGCTTGGCGAAACGCATTGCCAGTGACTCCAAACACACGGCCACGGGACAGATTCTCGGGACACCAAGTTACATGCCGCCTGAGCAGGCAATCGGCGACAACGAAAACGTTGGTTGTCGCAGTGATGTTTATGCGCTAGGTGGTTTGATGTATGCAATGCTGACTGGACGCCCACCGTTTCGGGCGGATTCATCTGTTGCGACGGTCATGCAAGTCATCAACGACGAACCCGTTCCGCCGCGGCGACTGAACTCCGGCATTGATCAGGATCTTGAGACGATCTGTTTGAAGTGCCTCGAAAAGAATCCGCGTGCTCGTTACGAAACGGCCGCACAAGTTGCGGACGAGTGCCAGCGGTTTTTGAATGGCCATCCCATTCAAGCACGACCGATTAGCAGCGTTGCCCGCAGTGGCCGTTGGTGTCGCCGTAACCCGGCGATCGCAACTCTCGTCGCTGCTGTCTTTGTCGCATTGCTTCTGGGCACGTGCGTTTCGACTTATTTTGCCATCCAAGCCAATGAAAACGCGATCGCGTCCAATAATCATGCCAGGAACGCAGAAAAGAATCACCTCGAAGCTCTCGGAAATCTCCAACAAGTCAGAAAACAGAAACAGATCGCCGAGCGAAACGAAGACCGAGCTAATCGAGCCGAAGCAAAAGCGGTCAAACAGTCTTCGCAATTGCAAGTCCAAGCGACCCAGTTGCAAACACAAACGAGCGAACTGCAAACACAAACAAAACTGCTGCGTCAAAGCATTCATTCGTATCTGAAGATGTATTTGCGAACCTGTGCGATTGGCGGCGACCTCGCAGCGACCTCCGACGTTGAGACCGCCAACGCTGTCTTTGCAAGGTTCGATTCGCGTGAGCAACTCATCACCAATGACAAGATCGTACAGGCGAAGCAATCAATTCGCCGCCATTTGACTGCATGGACGAATGAAGCGAACCGGCCAGACGATTTGAACTTCGCCGTCTTGGAACTCACTCGGCAATGTCGTCTCGCGTGGGAAAGCCGCTGCGACTCAATCTTGTCGGTCGACGGTGGTCGCGGGCGAAACGGCGGGGCTTCATCAAATGTAATTCGCGATATCGAACGTCAACTCATTGTCGACGAACTCTATGCTCGCGCAACACAAACCGCACGAGGGATCGCCAAGGCAAACAACTTCGCTAGTGCTCGCAATCTTCGCGGTGCTTTCGAAAGGCTCTATTGGGGCGAACTGCACTTCGTCGAAAGCAAACGCCTCAACAGCGACGCCGTTGAGTCTGCCATGGTCCAAATCCGAGAGTGCATCAAACTTTGGAACCAGGGGCCACCTCCAGCCGAGCTTGCAGAGCTGGTCGTCCAATTAGAAAGCGCCTGCGACCAGGCAAGGAGCCAGTCATGGGAAGAATAGGTCCCTGCTGAAGCCACTGGGAAATGGGGAGAGTCGCGAGGAATCTGAACCTTTCAGCTTTGGGGATGTGTTTCAAGGGAACGTCGATAGGACTGTGGTCCGTCAGCCAATCGAACCGGTTGAGTACGCGCCGCAATTTTGCGAAACCTTGCATTTGGTTGAAAAAGGAGTCAGGTACCGTACTTAGTGCAGATTCGATGTCTGGTTTTAAGAACACAAAAACCGTTACTGATACGTTCTGCGAGGGACGCTTGAAAAGGATGACGTGATGCCAGTTCGCATATACTCGAGTCACCGCAGTGCGGTGTTCATGTTCCGCAGAATGTCCGGTAGTTGGCAGTGAAGTTGGTGGAAGCTGGCGACGCATACCGAGCGAATTTGGGATCCTCGGCGAAGGGATGTCGTACTGCTTGCAGAAGATTTTCGAAAGGCGTCAGGTTGCCATCGTCTGACGCGGCCGCTAACGCTTCTTCAACTAGGTGGTTGCGGGGAATGTAGATTGGGTTTGTGGCACGTATTTCTGCTGCGACCTCAGTCTTTGGGACGTCGTTCAAAAAGTCACCCCAGTGTTCTAGGAAGGTGTCCAGTTCGGCTGGCTCGGTTATGAGTCCCCGAAGGTTGGACGGGTTTCCCTCTGCCGCGTCCGCCAGATATCGCCAGCTTCTTGTGTAGTCCACTTTATGTGTTGCCAGCAGTTCGAACCATTCATCAATCAAACTGCGTTCTGCGGCATTCGTGTTGTCTGTGTAACTCGAGCTGTTGCGAGATGTCAGTCCCAATTTGGCTCGCGCTCCGTTGTACCAGTGGTTCTGGAATTTCGGCATGAATGTTTCGAGGATCGCGGTCGCCTCGGCAACCGCTTGATCGCTATCATCATGTCCGAGGATTGGCAAAAGTGTCTCTGCGAATCTCGCGAGGTTCCATAGCGCAATCGCGGGCTGGTTTCCGTAGGCATAGCGACCAGCATGATCGATAGAACTGAATACGGTATCAGGAGCGTACGTTTCCATGAATGCGCACGGACCATAGTCGATCGTTTCACCCGATATCGCCATGTTGTCGGTATTCATGACTCCGTGGATGAACCCGACCAGCATCCAACGTGCAATTAGATCGGCCTGATGGTCAGCTACCAACTTCAAAAGAGACAAGTAACAGTGGCTATCTCCGGAGACGTCGGGGTAGTGCCGCTGGATGACGTAATCTGCCAGTTTACGCAGGGAATCAATTTGGCCACGGGCAGCGAAGTACTGGAATGTTCCGACGCGGATATGGCTGGAGGCTACGCGAGTGAGGATGGCACCGGGTAGTTGACGGTCTCGCATCACAAGCTCTCCTGTGGCAACAGCAGCGAGTGCCCGAGTTGTCGGGATTTCCAACGCGTGCATCGCTTCGCCAATCAGGTACTCCCTCAGTACAGGTCCGACGGCAGCCTTGCCGTCACCCCCGCGAGAAAAAGGGGTGGCTCCCGATCCTTTCAGCGCAACGTCCCGACGTTTTCCGTTCTGATCGGGAATCTCACCAAGCAACAGCGCGCGGCCGTCGCCTAACTGGGGAACGAAATTGCCGAATTGGTGACCTGCATACACCTGCGCGATCGGTTGCGCATCGCGCGGCAAAGCGTTACCTGAAAAGAGTTGCTGTACAACATCCGGGGTCAACTGTTCGCAATCGAGACCGAGTTCGATGGCGAGCGGAGTGTTGAATTGCAACAGCGACGGGTTAGGAACCGGAGTAGGATCGAGGGTGGCGAAAAAACCCGGCAACTGTTCAGCGTAGCTGTGCTCGAAATTAAGCGAAAACTCCAAGGAGGAGGCATTCATGGATGGAGTCCTGATTTACGTATTAAAGGGGCGGATCAGCAATCACAAGCTGAACGGGTTCCAGTTCCGAAACTCATTCTGCGCTCTTCCCGAGCAAAACACTGATCGTTCTCGTCTGACAGGCATTGAGTATTAAAGAATGAATTTCTCAGTGGTGATATCGCAAGGGGCGTTCGAGGAGCAACGCAAAAATGTGTGCTGTTGTTCCCGCCCAGGAGTTGCTAAGATGGGAAACAGAGTTGCCTGCGGAACAAATGGGTTGCAGTCGTTGCGATTTTGGAAGGACTGTTCGCGACGAGAGAGGCGAAGCGTGAACGACACGGATAGCAGCAGAACTCTCAAAGGAAAATCCAAACTCAGGCGAACAAGCGAATGGGCAAGTACGTTGCGGCACTGGTGATGAGCGTGAGTTTGTTGTTAACAGGATGTGCTCAATCAACTGAAGACATCCTGAGCGATGTTGCTAACAAAGGAACCATAACAGATCGTCAAGCCAATAGTCTACGCAAACGTATGGACTTGCGATTAACTGGACTGACATCCATCACCGACGCACAGGCAGAAATTCTAAGCGATGTTCGTGGGGTCCTTGAATTAAACGGTCTAACGTCCATTACCGACGCACAGGCAGAATGGCTGAGTAATGTTCCTATTCTCCGCATAAGCGGCCTCACCTCCATCACTGATGCACAGGCGAAAAGCCTGAGCAAGGTTCGATCTCTCAGTCTAAATGGCCTCACCTCCATCACCGACGCACAAGCGGAGAGCTTGAGCAATACGAGAGACCTTTCGCTAGATGGCCTGACCTCAATCACTAACACCCAGGCAGAGTGGCTGAGTAAGGGTGAAGAGCTGCAATTGAATGGCCTCACCTCTATTACTGATGAACAGGCAGAGAGGCTGAGCAAGAGTAAGATTCTTGGCTTAGACGGCCTAACCTCCATCACTGATGCTCAAATCGATACCCTCAGCGAGATTGAATCTCTTTCGCTCAACGGTCTGACAACGATCACTGAAACACAATTGGGGATTCTGAGTCAGCGTGTTTACGGCTGGACATTTTCAAATACCATCCGATGGCAGATCGACGAATATAACAAGATCGCCGCACGCGACATGAGCGAGATCAACGCTGCGGGAACGATGACTGACGAACAGGCAGAGAGGCTGAGCAAGAGTAAGAGTATGTTTCTCTACTTATACGGTCTAACCTCCATTACTGACGCACAGGCAGAAATTCTAAGCGATGTTCGTGGGGGTCTTGAATTAAACGGCCTAACGTCCATTACCGACGCACAGGCAGAGTGGCTGAGTAACGTTCCTGTTCTCCGCTTAAGCGGTCTAACCTCCATCACTGACGCACAGGCAGAAATTCTAAGCGATGTTCGTGGGGTTCTTGAATTAAACGGCCTGACCTCAATCACTAATACCCAGGCGGAAAGTTTGGGAAAGATGGAAAACCTTGCATTGTATGGCCTCACCTCCATCACTGACGAACAGGCACTAAGTTTAAATAAGGTTAAGTATCTTGGGGTTCGCAGATCAATCCGATCGCGGATTGACGAATTCACAGAACAAACTCGAAACGACATTAATGATACTGCTGCTAAGATCAATACCACCGGAAAAATGGATGACGCACAGGCAGAACTCCTAAGTCTTGCAGAGCAAGTTTATTTGTACGGTCTAACCTCCATCACCGACGCACAAGCGGAGAGCTTGAGCAATACGAGAGAACTTTGGCTTAGTGGCCTGACCTCAATCACTGACACACAGGCGGAAAGTTTGGGGAAAGTAGATTGGCTTGTATTAAACGGTCTAACCTCCATCACCGACGCACAAGCGGAGAGCTTGAGCAATACGAGAGACCTTTCGCTAGATGGCCTGACCTCAATCACTAACACCCAGGCGGAAAGTTTGGGGAAGATGCAAAACCTTGCATTGCATGGCCTGACTTCCATTACCGACGCACAAGCTGACAGTCTGAGCAAGGTTAAAACTCTACTATTGGGTAGCCTCACTTCCATCACTAACGCTCAGGCCGATAGCCTGAGTAAAGTAGGGAATCTTTTTGTCTCAGATTCCATTCGATCTCAGATTGACAAATACAGGGATGAATGAGTGACCCGCATATCGACAGATATGCATGAAGAAATAGAACTTAATCCAAAACGAAGCTTAGTGTTAATTGCGGCTATTGCTCCCTTGGGTGTAATTCTATGGTGAGGGAGGTCAGGGGCTCACTTCTTGAAGTCGCCATTGCAACCGTCGTCAAATTTCAGCACGACTGTGTTGGCGGGAATGGGTTACTTGAGAATCCCGCAGGGATCTTGGGCAAGGGCAGTTGTGGCAACGGTTAGCACAGACAAGTAAAAGAGATTCCATCGCTTTGCTGTCTCTGTGTTAATGCATCTTTGTCACTTATTTCACTTCTTTGTCGGGTTGATCGGGTAGCGTAAACGTCGCGACCACCGCACGGTGGTCAGATGGATAAGGCGTAACAACGATGTCTGCATACTCTTTGCTTTCGCCAACAATCTTTACGTCGATGACCTCTAAGTCTGTACCCTTGAAATACACAAAATCGATGCGATCATGGTGATCCTTTGGGTCATTCTCCATGGTTAGAGGCGACCAGGTGTAGCCAGGCTTTTTCATCTCATCGGGATAAATTGTGCGCCAGGCATCGGCAAAGCCTGCTTCGGTCAGGCCCAAAGACGTTGGGTATTCCACTTTGATCGGATGGCGACCGGATCGGGCTGCTTTTTCAGTCCAGTCGAGGTGCGAGGGTTCGTTGAAATCGCCAACCACAAAAACAGGAGATTCTTTGTCGGGAAGGGCGGTTATCTGCTTGAGCAGCGATGAGACGTCTGTCCCGCGCGCTGCTCGTGCTCCGGCAATTGCCTCCGCTTCAGTTTTGATGAAAAGAGTATCCCAGTGTTTATGCCATTTTGGGCGGATGCCCAAAAGTTGGTAAGGCTGATAAGGATTGGAGGGCAGGTGCAAACTGAACACATAGGCTTCCTCCCCGGAATCAAGTTGAATCTTGATGCCACCGTTGTGCCGCTCGACAATCTCATGACGCGTCAAGATACATTTGTTCCTGCGGTCCAGGTAGTGATTCCACCCTAGCAACTTGGCCAACTTCTCCCCATTAACACCGCGAGGGGAACGCGTTTCCTGAACACCGACCACATCTGCCTTTGCCTCCCGGATCACGTTGGCCGTTTGGGACAACGGTTGCCCCCGCATCGTGCCACCGCGATAGATATTGTAAGACATCACGTTAATGCGAATTTCTTCAGACTGTGCAGTCAGGCCAGTCGTTAGCACTGCGAACCAGATGCATAGCGATCGTTTTATTGTCACCGTTCTACTCCTTAATGTGCTTAATGAATTGTTCCCAATAGCTGACTTAGCCGCCGATCATGACCACTCTCAAGGCTCTGCCGATAAGCCAAATGCAGTCGCCAAATGAGTACAGATATGATGCGCAGTTCATCGCATGTCGCTGATACGGAGCGATATGTATGGGTGCTTGCATAGAGTTAACTGCCCCGTAAGTCATTGCCAATGGTAGTGAGATTTGTCGTCGCTCCCACGTTCGTTGGTGCCATGGCCAATCTATTGTGACTGCGGCAGTGGCCTGCAGGAACCGGCCCCATGTCATCATTTCAGGATGGAGTCGATGTTGCCGCCCAATTCGACCAACGATATGTCGCCGGAGCGATCCTTGTCTGCTTTCTTAAAGAAAGTATCCAAGTGGGCGGTGGTGCCAAAAAAAAATGACGAATTCCGGCTTGCTGTGTACGCCATCGGAATTGGCCACACATCAAATCGCCCGAAACTAATCAGCTGTAACTAATCGACGCTATTGGAATGATTTCCGCGTTAGAGGCAGTGCCGAGATCAATGTCGCCTCATTTAATGACGGCCAACTTCTTCAGGTGCATGGCAATGATGAGTGAAGCGGCTTCGAAGTCGCCGGCAAAGACCGCATGTTTTACCCGGTCACGGCCAGTATCGGAGATCAGAACACTCAGGATGACAACCTTAACGTCACTTGGATCACACTTAAATCTGATCAGGTGGGGGAGCCTTTCTACATCCGCTACGCGCAGGGCAAACACGAATCGCAAGCAAATCTTGTCAATACGTCAGCCGAACAAACGCTGCCGTTCCAGGCGCTGCCGTTCCAGGCGCTGCCGTTCCAGGCGCTGCCGGAGCAGGCGCTGCCGGAGCATTCGGTCCACAATGATAAAAACAGGGGATGGCAGGTCAGAGGACTTGTTCGTGGATTTTCTTGAGGAGCAAGTGCAATGGAAATTCCCATAGGTTTGATCGTACCCCTGGCAATATCTGCAGGGGGAACTCCTTGCTCAAGCATCTCAATCGTCTTCAGGGCACGATCTCATGGTTCTTCAGTTAGCCAATTCTCGACGTTGCAGCACATGGCTAGCCTTCCTAGCGGTCCACTAACTCGCTCTAGTTTGCTGCAGACGATTGGGATTGGATTGAGGTTCACCATTTAAAAAAATACTCGATGGCGGTGATGGATGTGATCCCATTGAATACCAGACCTGACAGAATGCCGAATACTACAGCTGGCCAGATGGTTGGTCTTTCTATTTTGCGACGGAGCGTGCAATAGCAACAGCTAAATGCCAAGCAGGTCAGAACGCTTGGCAGAGTAGTGGCAAAGATAAATATCAGTTCGACGATATCTGGGCCGCGAGTTCTTCTGAACTGTGTCGGGGTGGCTCTGATGAGTAGGAAAATCCAGGCAGGTACCACTGCGATCGCCACAACCAGACTCGGGATGTAGCAATACGTGAAAACCCGGACAAGACGCATGCTTACGGGGATCCTGGGCGAGTTCACTGAGCCTGTCGCTACGCCAGCGTTCTGCTCGCCATTGGATGTGCTGGCAAGCGCGTCGCTCGGGGGTGCCAGGTAAGGATTGTTTTTGTTGTCCATGTACTAACAGTTGAGGTTCTTCGTTGAGGCGTCGCAATCAAGGGCAAAGCGAGAAAACGAACGCATCAGCCTAGGAACGATTCGCTGGGAGTGTGTGTTTTCAGATGCTGGCTGGAATGAAGTGGGAACACTCGTGCGCCTTAGTGAGTTCCTGCAAAGGATTCGTATTCATTCAGTCCACGGCGGCTAACGCAACAAGTTCTTTCAAGCGTACCGGTTCGATAGCCTCGACTTTGGCTACAAAGCCACGTTTGTGGGCAAAGCGTACATCGTTCTCGGCTTCGATCAGTGAGAAATTCAATCGAGGGCAGTCTTCGTAGGTGGTCAGTCCATAGCCGGTTCCCCTTCGATCGGGATAGATCAAGGCATGGACATTTTCTTGTTGCTCTTCTTCAGCGATGAATGCGTAGAGTCCAAACGACGGATCAGTTGCGATCACGTCACATTGTTCGAGAAACAAGGCCCGAATGGGAGGAGCCTTGGGATCCTGGGTCTCGATGTTCCACCACTGACAGTGCTGTTTGAGGAAATCCAGGCGGGATCGTAGGGAGTGTAGGTAATTGAGAATGTCTTCCCCAACCATGCACATGACGTGATAAAGCACATTGTCGGGCGTCAATTCCGTGAGACTCGCAAATCGATTTAGCAGCGTGACATCGATGGGTGAATTCAATTCGCTCAACGCCGCGCGTGGAATTCCCATCAATTTCGCCGTTTCGTTTGGACCGAGTGTATCGAGCCATTCAGAGGGTCGAAGCCATGCGCAAAAGGACAATGCATCCTCGTACACTCCCAAGCTGAGAAGGACGAGTGACAAAGCACATTGGGGGGGAGCATCGCGGGGAAACTGATGATGATCAAAATTGTTGAGTTGGGCGTCGTGAGATCCACCGACGTCAACCACACAGATCGCTGGGTCGCCAAGATCGTCCTTTGCCGGTTCACGCCGCTGGATCGGCACACCGTGCAGGTGTGCAAGTAGACAGCATGCCAGAAAGTCATCTTTGTGGGCGCCGCCAGGGTGGGTCACAATCAGTTGAATAGTCATGAATCCGATCTCGGCTGAGTGAAAGAACTGTTTCGCTGGAAAGCGGCGGGGTCACGAGCCCCAATGGATTGGCGAATCATGACTTAGCGAATCATGAAGCCCAGTGCGCAGGCGAACCATCCGTACAGAGGAGTCTGAAGAGCGTCTGTAGATCCCAGCGTATTGAGAAGTGAGTAAGTTGAGAAGTGGTGAGGCGGGATATTGCTTCACCAAACTCGCTCGTTTTAGCCACAGTGGCAGTGTTCAATGTCATCCGCGTAGCGTTCGTTCACTGCGAGCTGTAGCGGAACTACAGCGTTTGCACCGTGGGTGATGATCTGGTCCCATGTGTGTGACCCTCGGACGCCGGCGAGGTGCGGGTGATTAGTTGAGATCGTGAGTGACAGACGTCGCGACACGAGACTGAACAGACCTATTTTTTCAGTTGAACGCGACGAATTTGCCCATTGCTACCCGCGATGGCGATGGTTCCGTCGCTTGGATGAGCCGCGACTGCGTAGGCCCATCCTTTGATCACCGGAATTATCTGAAGTACCTCGACACTCTCGGTATCAACAATGCGTGCTTGCCCATCTACACAGCTTGCAACCATTACCGTCTCACTGATCCAGCAAATATCTAGCGGTTCGGATTCAAGACGAATGTAACGCATCATGCGCCCAATGGTGGGTTGCCAAAATCGGATGCTGCGATCTCCGGCAGCCGTGGCGATCATTGGCCTGCCGACGGAAATTGGGCAGACTGAGATCGAGTTAATCGGTCTCGAGTGCTGGTTCAAAGTGCGAATCAATGTGCCTTTGTCAGTATCCCACACGCGAACCGAATGATCGTTGCCAGCGGTTACCAGTTCGCCGGTGCTAAGAATGCAGGCCGACCTGACCCCGCGGGAGTGGCCGTGGTAGGTAAGAACTGGAATCTCGGTTGTAACATCCCAACGTTTGAGCACTCGATCGAGACCGGCGGAGGTTAAATGACGGTTTCCTTGCCATGTGAGTGACACAACGGAATCATCATGGGCAGAGAAGTTCGCGTTTAACTTTAACTCGGGCCAAGTAAAAACCTGCACGATACCCTCCTCTGATGGGTAACCACCGGCGACGGCTAAACTTTTTCCGTCTGGTGAATACGTCACGCAGTGCAGATTGTCAAACGACACATCGCACTTCATCATGAACTTCAATTCGGGCCATTGAAATACCTGAAGACCTTTCTGCGAACAGCAAACAATTGAATTGCCATCGGGTGCAAATGCGATGTCCGTGATAGGTGGCTCTTGTCCAAATGTGGATGAACTGCAGAGCAAGAGGATCATGACTGCTGCCATGAACGGTACGTTGGCAGTCACATGGTAATTCATACGCTGTACCCGGTGGGTCATGCCAATAGTTCCTTAACCACTTGTGATTCTTGTGGTGC
>Ga0315322_10002081_pt1 | contig 15477 bp, 14 predicted proteins | sample M110021515metaG_FD_203461 | JGI IMG/M metagenome (GOLD analysis project Ga0315322, IMG submission 203461) | Ammonia-oxidizing marine archaeal communities from Monterey Bay, California, United States - M1 100m 21515 | ecosystem: Environmental > Aquatic > Marine > Intertidal zone | place: USA...
GGAACCTTGTTCCCGAGAGAAAAAAGATTTACTGCTAAACCAGGAATTCAAATGGCGTTTACCATATCTGTATTAGTGCTAATTATTGTTGTGATTCCCTGGAAAGAATTAAATCAAGAGCAGTCAAATTTAGCGCTTCAAGAAATTGATTTGGAGGAAAAAGAACCCTCGTTAGAACCTGCTGAAGCTATTTTAGAAAAAAGTAAGGAAGAATTGATGTCTAACGAAAATAATCTTTGGACAGTTCAGGATTCAATAGCGACATTTAGGAGTACTAGTGATTTAAATCAGCAACATTTAAATTCTGTTATAAGTGATGAATTAGCTGATTCTGAAGAAGAAAACGTGCATGTGTTTGAAACATCAGGAGAGATCTTGGATGGAATGATTTTGAAAGATGAAGTGCCTATCGTTTACAAGAAGCGTAGCCCGTCACTGAAAGGGGAATTAGCTAATCCAGACAATAAAAAAGAAGCATCCGTTATGGACGGTGCTGAAGAACGGAATTCATTTGGGGGTCAAATAAGCACAGACAATGAAGCTAATGATGATCGAGTAGGTTTGACAATAGGTGCGAATGAAAATCTTGAAAAAGCGTTCGAAAATTCAGATTTATCAGGTGCGTCAATATCCCCAGCTATTTCAGAGGATGTAATATTATCGGAAAGTGTAAGTAATTCAAACAAAGAACGAAAGTCTTCTGCCCAGTCTCGGTCTCTTAAAGCAGATAAAGAACTCATTGAGCTTTTATTTACGGCAATGTAGCAGGAGTCGATAAATTACGATTCAGCATAAAGCGAATACAATTGTTTCCAATATTATTTTCGATTGATTATATTTAATCATGTTCAAAAATTGGAATATAAAGGATAAGTTGATTGAAGAACGGAGAAAGCTGGCTACTTCGTATGACCCTGTTAAAATTGCTAAAGCCATATACATTGAGCAAGAATATGAAGACCATAGAATTCAAAAAGCTTTGAATAGTTTTGGTAATGATTTTCATGATGTTGATGAATCATCTTTAGATAGTAACCGAATTTACACCCTCAATGAGATTAAAAAAATTGCGATTAATTATAGGTTAAGGTTTTTGCCGTCCAAATATTTCATTGGAGAAATTCCATATCCAGCCATAATGGAAATTAAAGAGTTGAATAAATTAAATGGAACTAATGTGAGTAAATTTAGAATATTAGCGCCAGCACGCCGATTTGAGTTAGAAGATGAAAATGCAGATCCTCTTTTGTTTACGCCCCTTCTAAATGGAAAGTATTATCTGCTTCACCAATGGGGCAATGATTTGGCATGGTATAAAAAAGTGTTGTTTTTTCCCTTAAGATCTTTTAAGCACATGGTTTGTTTTGCATTAATGATTGCATTTATCGTTGCGCTTGTAACGCCTGGGGCTGTTATTATGAGGTCAAGTAGAGCTCTGGTTGATTATTTTGATTACTATCGAATCGCTTTCTTTTTCTTTATGAGTATTGCCTTTTGTGCAATAACTGTTTTTAGCGCCTTCGTTTTTAGACTGTTTCCGAGTGATTTTGTGTGGAAAAAGAAAACTTTTTAATAACTGTTTATGTAAGCGCTAAGCGCTAGACTTCACTGTCCTTTCGTCAGCAATTTATCTTGTACTCATTGTGTGCTGTGTCATGATTTACGATGTTTTCGACATTTTGTCACAATATTGCCCTTGGCACATGCTTTGAGTAGCAAGAAATAATTCGAAGAAATTATAACTAACATAAATTACTATAATCATGCAAACAGGTCAGATAAACGTTCAGACTGAGAACATTTTTCCGATTATTAAAAAATTCTTGTATTCAGATACAGAAATTTTTGTTCGAGAATTGGTGTCGAATGCGGTTGACGCAACACAGAAGATAAAAACACTTTCGTCTTTAGGTGAATACAAAGGAGATCTTGGAAATCTTCAGGTGGAAGTATTACTTGATAAAGAGGCAAAAACACTTACCATAAGAGATAGAGGTATCGGAATGACAGCGGATGAGGTTGATAAGTACATCAATCAAATTGCGTTTTCAGGAGCGGAAGAATTTGTTGAAAAATACAAAGATAAAGCGGAAGCGATCATTGGTCATTTCGGATTAGGATTTTATTCCTCCTTTATGGTTTCAGACAAAGTAAACATCATCACTAAATCATATCAAAAAGATGCCAAAGCAGTAAAATGGGAGTCAAATGGCACTCCTGAATTTACGATAGAAGAGATTGAAAAGGAAGAGAGAGGTACGGACATCGTATTGCATATTGCAGAAGATTCTGTTGAATTTCTTGAAGATGCTCGAATCAGTGGTATATTAAAGAAATACTGTAAGTTTTTACCGCACCCAATCATTTTTGGCGAAAGATCAAATTGGATTGAAGATCCGGAAGGAGAAAAGGACGAAGAAGGAAACGTTAAAAAGGTGGAAGAAAAGGTTCCAGACCAGATTAACAATACTGCTCCAACTTGGGTAAAGAAACCATCTGATTTAAGTGATGAAGACTATAAGGATTTTTACAATGAATTGTATCCATTTACGGAAGAACCCTTATTTAATATTCATTTGAATGTCGATTACCCATTTAATCTGACGGGTGTATTGTATTTTCCACGGCTGAAGAACAACGTTGAAGTACAAAAAAATAAGATTCAATTGTATTCGAATCAAGTCTTTATTACGGATTCAGTTGAAAATATTGTACCTGATTTTTTAACTCTATTACATGGTGTCATTGATTCTCCGGACATTCCATTAAATGTTTCAAGATCTTACCTGCAGAGTGACAGCAATGTGAAGAAGATTTCTAATCACATCACCAAGAAAGTGGCTGACAAACTAAGCGCGATGTTTAAAGATGATCGTGATGATTTTCAAAATAAATGGGATGATATTAAGGTGTTCATTCAATATGGGATGTTGAGTGAGGATAAATTTTACGAGAAAGCACAGAAATTTAACTTGTTCAAAACCACTGATGGAGATTATTTCACAACGGATGAATTCAAAGAAAAAATCAGTGCGGCTCAAACGGATAAGGATGATAAACTGGTTATTTTGTATGCCACTGACGTAGATGAGCAGCATGCATTTATTGCCACTGCTAAAGAAAGAGGTTATACTGTTGCGGTGATGGATAGTCCGTTAGATGTACACGTAATTTCTATGTTGGAGCAAAAGTTAGACAAAACAACTTTTGCTCGGGTAGATGCCGATACTATTGATAAGTTAATTCAAAAAGAGGAAGAGCAACCATCGAAATTGACAAAAGAAGATGAAGAAAAACTTAAACCTGTTTTTGAAGGCCTGGTTAGTAAAGATAAATTTGTAGTGCAGTTTGAAAGCATGAGTGAAACTGATGTTCCTATGATGATTACGCAAAGTGAATTTATGCGACGAATGAAGGAACAACAAGCCATGGGAGGTGGCGGAATGAACTTTATGGGCAATATGCCTGAAATGTTCAATCTGGTAGTAAATGCCAATCATCCTTTAACTTCTCAGATTCTTGGAGAAAAGAGTAAAAAGGCGCAAAAGAATTTAGCTAAACAAGCCACAGATTTAGCACTTTTGGCCCAAGGTATGCTAAAAGGGGAAGAACTTACTGCGTTCATTAAACGCAGTGTTGGTTTACTATCACAAGAAAAATAGATTTGAAATAAATTAGAATGAGGCCCAAAGTAACTGCAAAGTTTCTTTGGGCTTTTTTGTTTATGGCACTAAGTGCTTAAATTAAAGTACATTATAAGATTTTGTTCTCCTTAATATTAGAGTTCTAGTCATAAATGGCTAATGATTCATCGATAATTTGATTCAATTAGTATAAAATACTGTAATTCATTGGTTTGTAGAACTTTAAAGAAGTAGCTTTGAAATAACAAAATAATTTTACCTTTTTACTACTTATTATATATACAATGCTTACTATAACTCGAAATGCACTTAGTTTAATCGTATTTAGTCTTCTTTATTCAAGTTTCTTTGCTCATGATACTAGAAACGACAATTTAGAACGTCTTTTTGCAGAATATCCTGAGAACAAAATTGTTATTGATGCTTTTTCTCCTGGTCTTAATTACCAGTATGACATTGGTGAGAAGGACGAATTTTATCATAAAAGTGAGTCTTTTTTAGTGTTTGACAAGATAATTATTGAGCCTGCGCAAAAAATGTTCGGTAACAAATTAGGTCTGAAATTTTCTTTTCTTGATCGAGCCGGTAATAAAATTGTTGCAGATAATACGGACATATTCAAGCTGACGCCTGGATTCGATTGTTCCGGAGATATGTTGTTGCCAGAAGTTTTATCTGAAGAATACAATCGATTTGGTATTCAGTTTCGCCGATGGAGAAATGAGTTTTCGATAGAGGAAGTTGCCGGTATGCCGAAAGAGTATGCGGATGCTTTTAATAGAATATACAGGGTTCAGTTGGTCAATAATTGCCTAGAACCAACTAAATGGGAAGTTGTAATTGATACTGAAGATTATAGTGATTATAAGAAGAGACGGAAAAGTGATAATCACTTGAATCAAAGACGAATAATTGCGCACAGCTGGTTTAATGTGCCTTTGGAATTTTACAAAGATCTTTTGAGCCTGAAAAATCCAAATTTTGATCTTGATCTGGTTGATCTTAGCTACGAAGAACTTAGCCAAAGGGCTGAGCGTGTTAAAATTGATTTTTCTTCTTTACGAGGTCCTGTGCTAAATGTATTAAAGACAGAAATGGTTGAAGTTGGTCACAAGAGTGAGCGAAAAATAGTCCCATTAGATTCAGAAGAATATTATAAAAAGCAATTTGGCCTGATTTTATCAGGAAAGGAGCATAACTACAAAAGCATTTTAGATACCGATTTGTCTTTAACTAGGTTTAAGGATCGTGGATTCTACAGAATCGACAATGAACCATTTTACATTAAATGGCTTCGATATGTGGATGATGTGAAAATTAAAACTGTTAAAACTAGTGATTCCGAGCTTTACTCAGAGATTTGCATTGGTGGTGAATTTTCTCCTTATGAAATTGTTTTAGGCAATGTTGACTTGGCGTTAATGAATGAACAAATTCTTTGCGGATTTTTATTTGGTGTAAATACGTACATTACTAATATTAACAATAAATCAACTCTCCATGCTATGGGGTATGATCCATCGCAATACCCAGATGATAAGAAACCTTATTTATACTTGCTTGATAAGCAAACAGGTAAGTGGGTGAATAATCAATTCAAAGGGGTTGAAAAGGTATATGTGTCCTATGATGACATTGAAAGAGATGTCGTTACGATTCACGTCCTTTCGTACGAAAGAATTATTCCCGTTTGGATGGCAAGAGTTAAATTGCCTTCAGATTTCGTAGAGCAAATAAGAGTACGAAGAAGATTATTTAACTACTAAAATCAGAAACATGAGACACGTTCGGCACAGCACTATAATATTATTGAGTTTATTGTTTTTGTTTCAATTTTCAGGGATTGCTCAAACTTCAATAAAGTTTAAAAAACAACCTACAAGTTTTCTGTATTCGCAATTGAATCTTTCTGGTGGTATAATGGATGAAGGAGATGGCTATGATTGGTTGCTTGGCTCAAAGGGAGTTCGAAATAGGGTAACTGTTCAAGGTTTTTTTAGATCAGGAAAAACCTTGCAAAAAGGCTACATAAGAAAAATCGGAATTCGCAATGCATGTTTGGCCGCTTCCGTTGATTATGAACCATACTATTACGGTGCTAATCGTTCCGGTGTTTTTCAATTAAGGTTATTGGACAATTGGATTGGATTTGGAACCAAAAAGAGCAGAGTGAATTTTTTTCTAGGAAATAAACGAGTAGAATATGGTCATAATCCTAGAATTGATGCTGAGAGTAATTTTATGGATAGAAATTCTCTTCAGCTGAGAGACTTGGGATTTTGGTGGGATTTAGGATGGTTTTTTAAAGCTCCTTTAAGGAAAGATCCCAATGCACGGCTTGACATAACTTTGCAAGTTTCAAGTGGAGGATGGCTATTCAATGGTGCAGGTTCTCAAGGTACTATTCTATTTATGGGGGTACAAGATCAAATTAGTCAGGAAACTTATTTAAACCCGGTATTTGGAAATTTGAAGTACAACAATACTTTTCTTACAATTGCTCAAATAGGAAGACCGACCTATACAACGTCTGAATTTGGCGTTATTTTAGTTGCAGGAAATATCAGAGATCAGTTTAATCTGGACAGTACGGTATTTGTAGATAGAATTGGGGTTGAACACATTTATAAAATAGGAACTCAACTGAAGATTGGCAATCAGATTACTTTGGGAACGAATCACTATCAGGATGGTAGAAATATGGTGACTGGTCACATGAATAATAGTATAGATTATAACTTCGCAAAGAGATGGGTATTTAGCTTTTGTCAATACACGGGTTTGTTTAATGATTATGAAAAGAAACAAACCATTGTTGACTATTCTGCAGTAGCGAGTTTCGGTTACATTATTAAACCGGATGTAAAGCTACGAATAAATGGTTTTTACGATCGAGAGGATCATTGGAACAATCGAGTTCATAAGGGGGTGTATTTACAGCTCGTTGCAGGGATTGGTAAAAGGCCATAAACCAACTGTTCATTTGTTTTTTTTAACACTTCTTATAACAACAAACATTATAAATCTTGCAGTCTTGCAGTCTTGCAGTCTTGCAGTCTTGCAGTCTTGCAGTCTTGCAGAATTGCTCTTAATTTGCGGCTGGTTTAATCCAGCTGTTAAATTACTTTAGTGATAATCATTTTATTGCCTTTACGCTTACATTGCCATTTCCGACCAAAAATCTGCGGTAAGTACCGATCATATAAATTCATCCGTTTACTTGGTTCATTATCTAATTCTTTATCTGTTGGTTCGCCAGAATATTCGAATGATCTTAAATTAGGGTGCTCAGTAATGTACTTTTGTACTACTTTTACAATTGTAGCCATGACTCTGAAAACCTCACCTTTATTCACGACAATGTATTCTTCGCCTTCATACTCTTCATTAAGAACGCCAAAGGCAATAGAACAATGCAATAAATTGTTTTTTTTACGTGCAAACCGCACTTCATATTCAAGGCCGGATTCAGTTGTAAATAGGTATACACTTCCAGATATGATTGCTGGTGGAATAATAGGATATGCAGGGGCCAAAACAGGCATAGTGCAAGTATAAACAAATAAATAGATTAGGGCAATTATGTTTACAAAGCTGCTATTATTGTTAATTGTTATTGGAATTATTAGGCAAGTTTTTTCTTCTGGAAGAGCAGGGGGGAACAGGTCAAACAATAATTTTTCTGGTGGAAGTTATGAGGATTTCTACCGTCAACGTGTTATGCGTAGTAATTTCCCAACAAGTTTGATGCTGTTGTCGGCAGCAATGATGCGGGCAGATGGCAAAGTGTTGAAGTCAGAATTAGATTATGTAAAACGATTTTTTGTACAACAATTTGGTGAAGCAACTAGTAGGAGGTATTTGCTTGAGTTAAAGGATATTTTAAAAAGAGAAGTGCCTTTACAGCAAGCTTGTGCGGATATTAGGCAATCTCTAAAGCCTGAAGTGCGGCTGCAGCTATTGCATTATTTATTTGGTATTTCTCAAGCCGATGGACATGTATCTCAAGCTGAGGTTAAAATGGTTCAACGCATTGCCGATTATTTAGGCATTGCTAAGCAAGATTTCGAATCAATTAAGGCCATGTTTTACAAAGATCCTAATACGGCGTATAAAATTCTTGGCTTGGCTGAAAATGCGTCAGAAGAAGAGATAAAAAAAGCATACAGAAAGCTTGCTATTAAATATCACCCTGATAAAGTGCAGCATTTGGGTGAGGAGTTTCAAACCGGTGCGAAGGAGAAATTTCAAAAGATTCAGGATGCCTATGAAACCATAAAAAAAGAACGTGGAATCAAGTAATTATTTCCTTGCTATAATATTCGAATGTCCGAAAATTTAAGAACAGATATTGGCGATATGTTAAAGGCGACTAGGGTGCCTTTACTTTTCTTGTCGATTTGCTGGGTTGTATGGTTGGTTGACTGGAATTACGCTCTGAATTTATATCATTACGGTGTGAAACCAAGAACAGGAATGGGGCTTTTAGGTGTTTTGTTCTCCCCCTACATTCATGACAGTTATAGCTATGAACATATCGTGAATAATTCTTCGGCCATGTTTGTGTTATTATGGGCACTGTTTTATTTCTATAAGAAAATTGCTTGGAGGGTATTTTTTGGAATATGGTTTATCGGTGGACTATGGCTTTGGTGTCTTAGCAGAGATGTGTTTCATATTGGTGCCAGTGGAATCATCTATGGTTTAGCCAGCTATATTTTTATTAGTGGTTTGATCAGAAAGAATATAAATCTAATGGGATTGTCTATGATTGTAGTATTTCTTTATGGCAGCATGATTTGGGGGATTTTGCCCTTTGATTATTTGTTAGGTAGTCATTATGTAGATCTTTCAATTTCGTTTGAAGGACATTTTTGGGGAGCTGCTGCTGGAATTTTATTAGCATTTTGGTATCGTGAACAAGGCCCACAAAGAAAAAAATACATGTGGCAATTAGAGGAGGAAATGGGGCTTGAGCCGCCTGATTTTGAAGGCCAATTGCGACAACAAGAGATGGAGAGTGCCAAAAGCCAATCGGCACAAACGAAGATAAAATACATCATTACTAAGAAAAGTAATGAGAGCAAAGAGTAGAATAAAAAAGGCCACAATTAATTGCGGCCTTTAAATTTTGTAAAGATTGTTTTACTGTTTCAATATGCTAACCGCATTATTTCCAAACACATTGCCAGCTCCATATGGAGAACCTTGTCCATCCCAGCTTTCCCACTTTTTTAATTCAATGTATTGTGGATTTTTGCTGATCTGTTCTGCTTCAAGTTGAATAGCTTCAGCCTTGTAGCGAGCAGAGATGACCAAAGAAGAATCACCTCTAGATTTTTCAATTCTAGCATTCGCTAAATATTCTTCTTCCTTTTGCTTTTCCTTTGCCGTTAAGTTTTTTTGCTTTTGCGTTTCTTTGTTTACAATTTCTTGAGCAATATTAGCAGGCAAGTCAACATCAGCTATTTCAACATAATGAAGCTTTAAAAAATTAACATCAAAGTCTTCCATTAAAATAGATTCTATTTCCCCTTCCAATGACTCTCTTTTTGTACTGTACACTTCTTCATAGGTGTAACGTCCAATTACATCCTTGATAGCTCCTTGTGCTTTATCGTCTATAAAAGAAATGTATCCTTTACCGAATTTCAAGTGCAAGGAAGCACTTCGGGATTGTTTTACTGCGTAATTGACAGCAATGTTAACAGTAATGTCTGTTCCATTCTTGTCCATTACGGTTGATTTGTAATTTTTTGATTCCTGAAGGATGTTGTAAGTAATCAATTCGTTCCAAGGCGCTATGAATATGGTACCTTCAGGGTAAGGTATTTCTTCTTTGTCAATACCACCTCCAAAAGGTCGGTAAATGAAGCCTTCTTCGCCCGGTTCTACATCCTGCCAGGACATAAAAAACATAACTACACCAATCAGTGCTATAACTGCGATAATCCCTAATTGGATCGTCTTTTTATTTTCCATTTTTTTATTTTTTTGTGTTTTTAAACAAGTAGGAATACGTTAAATAAATGATTCCAGCATTAACCGCCAAAGCTAAAATTTTAATTAGAGGTGGAAGTACTTTAATGAATTTAATTGTGAGCAGTAAAACAAAGGCAATAATCAAACCGCCCATTATAGTCTTGAATAATTGCTTTACACTTTTTGGTTCCATATTCTACGAATTTCTTTTAAGAAAATACATTAAATACAGCAGATATGCGTTATCCATATGCTGAACGGTAGTAATGTGCTTTATTAGGTTTTATTTATCTAAGAATGAACATATCCTTACGAAACCTGGCTACAGTAAAAGTAATTGATTTTGGGCGATGTATGCTTATTTTGTTTCAGTTTTATATCCGGTTCAGACTCATTGTGTCTATTAATAACAATAAATTTTATTTAAAAAGTAACGACCTCAATTCGAGATAGCGGTATTAGTGCATTGTTATTTTTCTTTGAACTTCATGTGTTTCGTCTGCTATAGATACGATGTACTTGTTGCTCAATTCTCTTGGTAGAAGTACTACGTTGATGTAATTAGGGTCTTCAATTTTACAAATTGTTTTGCCTTTAGTATTGATTATTTTTATTAAAAGAGAAGGACTTAGCTTTTCAAATTCAATACATAAACTTCCTGGGCATGGATTGGGATAGAGGTGGCAGGAGAAATGCTGAAAACGAGCAATTTTCGCTGGGTGCTTTTTTACGTTACAATTTTCAAAGTCATTGAATGCTAAGATGTTATTAAATTGTTTTTTAGAGTCTAACACGCGGCTGATATCGGAAATTGCGAGCTTATTTGAAGCTAACATTTCAATTGCTGGAAGTGTTTGGACTTGGGCAAGAATGGGATTACACAAAGGTAAGAATGCGATGACCCTTAATATATATTTAGCTTTTTTACTTTTCTTTTGAATCACTAGATGAAGTTTTACATTTTCAAATTTTGTAAAATTTCATTTCTAATTAAACATTTTTAATGTAATGTTAATCTATAAATTTCATTTCTAAGGATGATTTGTTCCTTGTTTACGATATCTAAATGTCTATTATACAACTTTTTACTGATAAAACATTGAAGTAATAATTTACTCTAATATAGTATAATGATTCACGCGGATTGTTTCGTTATTTACGATGAAATAACACGAGATCTTGTAGAGTTATAATTTAAGAATGCCCAATTGGTTTTCCCATGGGCCCACTTCTTTCGCATACTTTTTGGCCATAATTCGTGATATTTGAGTTAAGTGCGCAAGGTCGTGAACTACCCAAGTGGATAGAAGCTCTTTCAATGTGACTGTGCCTAAATCCGGGTGAGTCGCTGACGAATCGAGATCTTTTTCTTTTATGTTGTAAGCTTGAACAATATCTACATTGATTTCTCGAAGATATTTAAGCTGAAAGATTAATTCACGCATTGATTTTTCACTCATTTTATCAAAATGTTCTTCAACATCATCTGTGGGCTCAAATTCTTTGGTAGGAAAGTTAGACATAATCATTTCTAATCGAGGTGTCCAGGTGGTGCGTTCACCATAGATTAGATGGCTCACTACTTTGTGCACACTCCATTTTTCATCCCCTTCAATTGAGTATATCCAATCCTTATTGAGCCCCTCTAGAAGAGATTCTATTGCTAACGGAGTTCTTTCAAGAATTTCTATTGATTTATCAATGTCAAAATTCACAACAATCGGAAGTATTATGTCTAATGATTATCGAATTTAGCTGTATTGACAATAACGAAAGAGAGCTGCTGATGAAACCAGGTCTAATTGACCATTGTTCTCTTTCTGCATTGATTAACTGAATCTGAATAATAAAAGCGCAATTTTTAATGCCAGAAGGTCTTAAACAAAAAATATAATCGCGTAGCAATTTAATGGCCTTACCTATTACAAGTTTGCGTGACGCTAAGAGCATGTTATTAAAACTATTTTTGTTTCGAGTGATGCGTTAAACAGAGAATTAATCTGAAAAATAGCAACCCTTCTAATTTATCACCGGTAATATAAAAAATTAAATGGCACAAGTCCCAAATAAAATAAGCGTTCACTAGGTTAAATTCCCACTGTCGCCATATTTACTTCGTTGAAATGGTATTATTAGGCTTTGGATGAAGGAAATAGGAAAGTTATCCCTGTTTTAGTTTTGTCTTTTTTGTTTTGGATGATGTTTCCGTTGTAATAGGAGATAAGTTTGTGGAGTATTTCTGTTTCTGTGTTGTTTAGTGCTTCAATTAAATTTATTGCACTTCCTGTAGTAGATATTTTAATCTCTACATGGTTAGCAATATCAAGTTGAATTATTATTGCGTTGTCTTGGCTATTCTTTATCACATAATTGCAGGTGGTCACTAGGAGCATGTACATGAGCGTTTCAAATTCCGGAGATAACTGTGGATTAGCAACAACATTGTGCTTAAAGCTAATTTTGTGTGGTAAGTCTTTTGATGTTTTCTGAAGGTATTCTTCAACTGCCGAGATAATGCCTTTGTCGCATAATTGAGGCGAGGTAAGTTCTGAGGATAATTTTTTTGAATTTCCAATGATGTGTTCAAAATTTTTACGTACAGATGTAATTAGCATTTGCATTTCCTTGTCGCTGAGAATTTTGATCTTTTCATCTAAAGATTTAAGTAAGTATTGAAGACCGGATAAAGTGGTGGTAATTTCTTTAGTAATCGCAGAGCCTAATCTTTCTTTTTGGTTACTTTGTGCAGTGGCAATCTGAAATAATAATTTTTTCTCAGCTTCTTTTCGATTTGTAATGTCTAATTGAATAATCAGAAATTTACCATCGTTTATTGGAATTATGTTGTTGTCAACCCAGAAGTAAGTGCCGTCTTTAGCCTTTTGTTGCTGATCGCTTCTCCACGGTTCACCTTTCTTCAAGACTTTCCTGATTAGCTCTAATTGTTGTGCATTTTCGGATGCGGTATCGAATATGCCTTTTCCAATCAATTCTTCTTTGTTATAATTAGAGAGTGTACATTTTTCTGAATTTATACTTTCAATAATCTCTTCAGAATTTGCAATTAATATTCTAGCGAATTGGTTTAAATGGTGGCTGTGAATATTATTAGAACCTAGGGATTCCTTTAAGTTTAAATTTTCAAGTTGAAGTTTTGATTTTTCATTAAGAACAAATTCAAATTCTTCGCTAAGCATATTTAATCCGAAGCTAATCACATCTATGATGTCATTATTATCTGATAAATCAATTTTTCTGCTAAATTTTAATTCAGACAAATCGTTCATCATTTCAACCAGTGCATTTAGCCTATCGTCAGAAATCTTTGAGTATTCCAATAACCATTGGCTAGCTTGGTCTTCATTAGAGAAGTTCCGCATGGGGTAGAGCCCACGTGATTGAGAGGTAAGAAAATTCCCGAGTAAATTAGTTATGGGATTAGCTGAAAAAACAGCAAGTGCTTTCGTTGCCGCCACCATTTCATCCGAATAAATAAATCTCCTAGATTGTTTGTTGACCTTCGGATTATTAGAAATATCAAAAAGTATTAATAGTCCTGTTTTCTTTTCCAGACTGGAGAGAAGCGCATAAAGTTCATTGAAGTCTGCAAGGTCAATGGTTGTATTGTCATCCTTTATGCTAATGGATACAATGCCATCCTTCCTTACAGAAGTAATGAACTTATTTTTGATATGTTTTTTTGCGCACATAGGAATGCGGTCGTGGTTGACAGGTATATACGGATGCCTAGTTCCTATAGTTTGTCAGAAAAGGCATTGTTCGATGAGTGAACAAATTACTCCGATAACTGCCCTAAATACATGATTTTAGCATGTATATACTATTAATAATAAGAAGATGCTACGTTTTGCAAACAGTTTAATTGTCTGTTTAGCAGGGTGTTAGGTAGTAATTTGGCGTTAGCAGGATGTTAAGACGGGTTTATCTTTTAATTCAGCATAACGGGCATTACTAGCATCAATATGTCTTCATTTTCGTCTTGATCTCCTCCGGGAACAATAATTCCAGCTCGATTAGGGGCACTCATTTGAATAACGGTTTCGTCCGAATCCATATTAGAAACCATTTCGACTAGAAATCTTGAATTGAAACCAATTTCCATATCTTCACCTTGATAATTACAGGTTAACCTTTCGTTTGCCGCATTTGAAAAATCTAAATCTTCCGCTGATAATAATAAGTCGCTTCCAGTCATTTTTAGTCTGACTTGGTTCGTTGTTTTGTTTGCGAAAATTGACACTCGCTTAATTGAGCTTTCCAATTCATTTCTGTCAATCGTTAATTTATTAGGGTTCTCATTGGGGATAACTGCTTCGTAATTTGGATATTTCCCATCTATAAGTCTACATATTAAGGTGATACTGTCAAAAGCAAAGTATGCGTTATTTTCGGTGTATTCTAAGGAAACAGTTCCGTCAGAAGAAGACATCAAGCCTTTAAGCAGATTCAATGGTTTTTTAGGAACTATAAATTCAGCTCCTTTATCCGCTAACACGTCATTTCTTTTGTATCTAACCAATTTATGCGCATCCGTAGCTACAAAAGTAATTCCATCGCTTTCAAGACTAAAGAATACGCCACTCATTACAGGTCTCAAATCATCATTTCCAGCAGCAAAAATGGTTTTATTAATGGCTTTTGCTAGCACACTTGCTGGCATTTCTACTTTTGAAGGTGACTCTAATGGCGGTACTTTTGGAAATTCTTCTCCATTTTGTCCGCTTAGCTTATATTTTCCATTGTCTGAAGAGATTTCAATGCCATAAGTTTTCGAATCTATATTAAATGTCAATGGCTGATCAGGAAATGCCTTCAGGATATCCATTAACATTCTTGCAGGAACACAAATACTGCCGGTTTCTTTTGCTTGAACCTCAAGTGTCGTAGTCATAGTAGTTTCTAAATCTGACGCTGAAACAGTTAATGCATTGTCTTTAATCTCGAATAAAAAATTATCCAAAATAGGTAGTGTATTACTGGAGTTTAGTACTCCTCCTATTCCTTGTAATTGCTTGAGTAGCTTATTGCTAGTGGTAACGAATTTCATTGACTATTAATTTAACTTGAGTAGTCAACAAATATAACCGTATTTAGGTGCCTAACCTTCGGTAATTATCAACAGAATTAACCTTCTTATTAACAACTATTTTTCTGTGAAAAAGGATATTGGTTTAAAAACAGGTCCCCAGCTGAAAAACTGAAGTTTCATTAGTTCCGAAGAACCTTCTACATTTCCCCAGCATCGATCTTTATCCCATTTAATTTCGTCCCCTTTGTAATCTGTTAATCCAGCTGGCGCCAATTTTTTATGTATAACTACCTTCTTGTCGACACCATCTGAATCGGTTATGGTTACACTGTACAACGGAGTAGAGGCAAGAACGGAATCTGAGGCGTGCATATCCAATTCTTTATTGAATCCTTCGTAATTAAGTTTCATTAATAATGTGACATAGCGCTGTGCTGCTGTTTTATTGAAATTATTGATGGCTTTTCCTTCATTATTGAAAAGTTGAAGATCTCCAGATTTGCTAATCTCGAGGATGTGAGAGCTTTGAGGGGCTTCATAAAATTGAAGATGAATTTTTGAAATATCACCTCTGCCATATCGGAATACGGCGGTGCTTCGCCATTCATTCAGATCAGAAAAAAAACGACTTTCCAAGTGACCGTACATGCCGGGTTTATACATAATGCATGGAACAGATTTGTATGATTTTCCGTTTTCATTTTTAACCAGCACCATGAATGTGCCGAGTTTGTCGGGTGTTGAATTCCCAATGTAATAGGTTTTGAAAGGCTCAATTTTACCGTTGTTGAAAAATTCTAC
>Ga0315322_10002084_pt1 | contig 15472 bp, 9 predicted proteins | sample M110021515metaG_FD_203461 | JGI IMG/M metagenome (GOLD analysis project Ga0315322, IMG submission 203461) | Ammonia-oxidizing marine archaeal communities from Monterey Bay, California, United States - M1 100m 21515 | ecosystem: Environmental > Aquatic > Marine > Intertidal zone | place: USA...
GTCCCGACGATATCGTCACGAAGGATAGCCTCAGTTGAGGGCATGGGTGCGGATATAGATTGGTTGCCCAAGGGTTTCGGTAGGTTGAGCAACCAGACTGAAGTTGCCGTCGGCGAAGGTTTGCGAGCTTCCAGTGCCGAAAACTTTTGTTTTACGGCTTTATGCCATGAATAAGCGAAACGCCGCCCGAGTGATCAGTCCGTGAGGATCTCCTTGGCGGACTTTCCTTGGGGTATCATGGGTAGGACGTGCTCGGTATAGGGCACGATGACTTCCAAGAGGTAGGGTTCGTCTGCCTCGAGCATTTCACGGATGCCGTCGCGAAGATCTTCACGCTTGGATATGCGACGAGCCTTCACGCCGAATCCTGCTGCCATGGTTATGAAGTCCGGGTAGATCGCGTCGAGATTGTCGGGACCACCTAGGTTTTCGGGGTCGCATAGTATGGTGTGACCACGGACGCTTTCGTAGAAGCGGTCTTCCCATTGGACGACCATGCCGAGGTGCTGGTTGTTCAGCAGGAGGCACTTGGCGTTTATCTTCTCTATCTTGGCGGTGGCGAGCTCCTGAACATTCATTAGGAAAGAACCATCGCCGTCGATGTCCACCACTTCCTTGTCGGGGCGAGCCACCTTGACTCCTACCGCAGCGGGATAGCCGAAGCCCATGGTGCCCAAGCCCAGCGAGGAAATGTAGGTGCGGGGATCCTTGAACTTGTAATACTGAGCGGCCCACATTTGGTGTTGGCCCACGCCTGTGGTAATGATCGCCTCGCCTTTCGATTCCTCATAGAGAGCCTCGACGGCTTCTTGAGAGGTGATGTGTTCGCCCTTGTTATAATGGAAAGGGTTTTCTTCCTTCCATTTGTCGAGGGAGGCGAACCATTCGGAGAGGTCGGGTTTTTTGAACCCTTCTTCCTTGGCGAGTTCGCAGAGGCGCTTGAGCGCGTACTTGACGTCGGTTCGGATGGGGAAGTGGGCGTGTACGTTCTTGTTGTGCTCGGACTTGTCCACGTCGAAATGGATGACGTAAGCCTCTTGGGCGTATTTGTCCACCTTGCCCGTGATGCGGTCGTCGAAGCGGGCTCCGGCGCAGAGCAGGAGATCGCTCTCGCATACCGCCCAGTTTCCCGCGACGGTGCCGTGCATGCCGTACCAGTATAGGGACTGCGGGTGGGCGGGATCGAATACGCCCAACCCCATCAGAGTATGGGTTACGGGCAGGCCGGTGATCTCGGCAAATTCCTTGAGTTCTTCGTGAGCGTCGGCGGAGATGATGCCGCCTCCGGTGTAGAGGACAGGTTTTTTGGCTTCGGTGATGAGTCGCAGAACTTCGATTAATTCTTCGTCGCTTGCTTTGGGAAGATCGAGTTTATAGCCTGGGATTTCCCCGACTTCTGCGGGGAAAAAGGGCTCGATAACGGCTTGCTGAACATCCTTGGGGATATCGATTACTACTGGACCCGGGCGACCACTTTCGGCCAAATAGAAAGCTTCCTTGACGATTCGCGGAAGGTCTTCCGCATCCAGTACGAGGTAGCTGTGCTTGACCACGGGGAGAGTCATGCCGAAGAAGTCGGTCTCCTGAAAGGCGCTCTTGCCGATGAACTGCTGGTAGACCTGACCTGTGATTACAATTAGGGGAATGCTGTCCATGTAGGCGTCGGCGATACAGGTCATGAGATTGGTTGCTCCGGGACCGGACGTAGCCATGCAGACGCCCGCTTTGCCCGTGGCTCGAGCATACCCGTGCGCCATGAATCCGCCACCTTGTTCTTGTCGTGGCAATATAGTACGAATGCTCTTTGAACGAGTTAGCGACTGGTGCAATTCCATCGATGCCCCGCCCGGATAGGCGAACACGGCTTCCACTGCCTCACGTTCGAGGGAGGCCACCAAGGCGTCTGCGCCGTTCATTGCGGATCCTTGCTCGCCTTCGGGTAGAGGTTGTTCTTCTTTGATGGTTTGTGTGTTCATTGATCGTACGGGTTATTGGGATATACAAAACTCATTTTCTCAGAATACGCCCCGTTTTTCAAGGGCAAAGGAATAGCTTAAATGAGCTCTTTGAGGTCATTCATTGATATGGATGCGTTGGCCGCTTCTCCCGCTTCGAAGACTTCGCTTAAAAGCTTTCTTTTACTCGCCTGCAGACGAAGCACGTTCTCCTCCACCGAATCCGCGACGATAAGCTTGTAGACTTGGACCGTCTTGGTTTGGCCTATGCGGTGAGCTCGGTCCGTGGCTTGAGCCTCTGCTGCGGGGTTCCACCATGGGTCGAAGTGGATTACCTGATCGGCGCCCGTTAGGTTTAGTCCCGTGCCTCCCGCCTTTAGGGAGATGAGGAAGATGGGTACTGATTCTTCGTTTTGAAAACGGTCGACCTGCTCCATCCGATCTCTGGACGAACCGTCGAGGTAGCAGTGGGGAACCGATTCCGCTTCCAGCTCTGCTCGGATCAAGGCCAACAGTGAGGTAAACTGAGAAAAGAGCAGAATGCGGTTCCCCGCGTCCATCGCCGCATGCAGGATTTCCCGGAAAGCCGCGAGTTTGGCAGAGGTGGCGGATTCTAATTTATCGTCGAGCAAGCGGGGATCGCAACAGGTTTGGCGAAGCCGCAGAAGTTGCGTGAGGGTCTTCATTCGGAGTTGGCCTTCGGGAACGCCCGCTTCTTCCATGGCGACGATTTCCCTTTCGGCTCCCGCCTTAGCGAATGCGTAGGTCTTGGCCTGCTCGGGCGTCATGTCGACGTAGACGACTTGTTCGATTTTGTCGGGGAGTTCCGGCGCGACGATTTTTTTGCTTCGACGCAGTACGTACGGGGCCGCTTGTGCGAGAAATCGTTTTTCGTGCCATGCGCGTTCCTCACCGCGTGAGGACGAGGGAATCGGGTGTAGAGCTCCCGGCATGAGAAAGGCGGTTAGGGACAGGAGGTCGTTTAGGCTGTTTTCGACGGGAGTGCCGGTCAGAAGGAATCGTCCTCGAGAAGAGAGCGATGCGAGGGACTTGGCGTTGCGTGTTCGGCGGTTCTTGAGGTTTTGAGCTTCATCGCCGATCACGCAAAGGAACGAGGCTGAGGCGAAGAGATTTTCGTCTCTAACGAGAGTTCCATACGAAGTGATCAACAGGTCCCATTTCGCGAATTCATCCACTGTTTTGAGCCTGTTGGGCCCATGGTGTACGAAAACCGAAAGTTCTGGGCAAAATCGTTCGGCTTCCCGCCGCCAATTTTCAACGAGTGATGCGGGACAAACCACGAGCGAGGAGAAAACGGAATCATCGAGGGTGATCTTTCTCTTCTTCAGGCAGGAGAGGACGGCCAGTGTCTGAACGGTTTTCCCAAGGCCCATTTCATCCGCGAGAATGCCGCCGAGTTTGTGTCGAAACAGATGGAGCATCCAGCCTACGCCGATTTTTTGATAAGGTCGCAGAACACTCTCCAGTTCCTCGGACAGGGGAGGGGGGGCGAGCTTGTCGAGGTTGCGAAGCGCTACGGCTCGATTCTTCCAAGTTTCGGGCGGTTTGAACTTTGGATCTAGTTCCAAAAGCATTTCTTCGCTTTCGGCAGTTTGCTCGGCGGGTAGGCTATAGGTCCCCTTGCGTAGGAGTGGAGCCTCAGGCGTTCCTGCCAAGCTACGCTGGAGGGCATGAGCTTTTCGCAGCATTTTTCTACCGAGCAAATAAACTTTGCCGTCGGACTCGACGTGATTGCTGCCCATCGCCAAGGCTTGCTCGATCAGATTTTCGGGAGCTTCACCCGCCCTGATGGTGACCTGTACCTCTGCCATCCCTTCACTCTCCTTGGCTTCTGTTCGGACGGTGGCTTCTCGAATACTTTTGGTGTGCTTGTGGAAGTTGTCCGTGAAGGTCGCGTTGAAATCGATTTCTAGGGTTTCCTTGTGTTCGGCTAGGAAATCGAGAGTCTTTTCACGACCGCGAAGCCACCACCAGCGCCGGTTTTGTCGATCACGTAGAAAGTTTGCCTCTCGCAGAAGGCGAAGAGTCGACTTGTAAGCGGGATGCTCGTCGGACGGCAGGGTGATCATGAGGTACTCGGTCGACCCTTCCACCTCGATCGGACGGCCCTCGTAATCTACCCATGCTTCTTCGCGAATGGAAGGAGCGATCTCTTCATTTTCTTCCGAAGTTTGGGCAGGGGCGGTCGACCCTAAGTTCGAGCCCGTGTGTGTTTTTTTCTTGGGCAGGTGTTGGGAAACACCGAGCAAGTCGCCATCCTCCCAAGGGATAGCATCCTGCGGTTTGTGGGCGAAGTAGAAGCATGGAATTCCGCGAAGTATTTTTAGAAGTTCGACCAAGTGTTCTTTGCTTAAGTGGAGAAGAGATGACAATTCCCCGCCGCACCATTGGGCCATGACAAAGGCTGCGGCCCGTTCGGCATCGGGAAGTCCTGCGAGCCCGGAAGGTCCGGCTTTTTCGGGAGTAATGGGATTACCTGTTTCCGGGGCGAGCTCCAGCTTGGTGGGGATGGCGTTCCGTTCCGCGCACGCTGCGAGGGTAGGGGGCAGGACTAGCCTGAGGTTCACGAACCTTGAGATGGGAAAGCGAAGTCGTCGAGGGTTTTGTCTGGGTCGCTCCCAGCGGGAGCGCCACCCATGGCGAAGTCTGGCTTTCCGCCGCCCTTGCCTCCGAAAAGAGTAGATAGTTCACGAACGAAGTCACCTGCTTTGTGACCTTTTACCACAGCTTCTTCCGCCGAGATGCAAATGATTGTAGCTTTCTTTCCTATGATGGATACGAGGGCCGTGACGGAAGGAGCGGTGGCGTGGTTGACTTGAACGGCAAGACCTCGAAGATCGTTGGGCGCGACGTCGTGAACTATCCCTTTTACGAAGCGAATGCCGTCGTGTTCGACAGCATTCGCGATCAGCTCGTCGCCAAGGTTGGCTTGTCCTTTCTGTTCGTGCGAGCGGAGCTTTTTTTCAAGATCTTTGTTCTTTGCCTGAAGAGCGACGATCCGTTCGAAAACCTCTTCCGGTTTACAGGCAAGTTTTTGGGCGATGGAAGTGAGTTGACGAATGCGTTCGTCCGCGAGGGCGTACGCATCCGAGCCTGCAACGGCTTCGATTCGACGAGTGCCCGCGGCAATTGCGGATTCGCTTGTGACTTTGATGAAGCCTATTTCTCCCGCGGACTGAACATGAGTGCCACCGCACAGTTCCTTGCTCCATCCGCCAAGGTCCACTACTCGAACGACGTCCCCGTACTTGTCGCCGAAGAAGGCCACGACGTCTTCGGGCTTCTCCTCGTAGGGTATTTCAACGGCTTTAACTGGATCGTTTTTGAGAATATGTTTGTTGGCGAGGCTTTCTATTTCTTCGATTTGGTCGAAGGTCACCCCTTCGAAATGTGAAAAGTCGAAACGCAGGCGATTGGGTTCTACAAGTGAGCCCGCCTGCCGAACATGATCACCCAGAACCTCGCGTAGGGCCCAGTGCAAAACATGGGTGGCGGTGTGGTGCCGCTGGATTGCCAAACGCCTTTGAAGATCGACGTTCAGGATTACCGATTGTCCACTTGGGTCTGTGGGGAAGTCCCCCCTGACGGGATGAAGGAAACGTCCGGCGGCATCTTTGCTCACCTTGCCAAGAGGAAAAGTGATGCCACTGATTTCGACGGTTCCGGAATCTCCCACTTGTCCACCCATTTCGGCATAAAACGGGGTTTGATCAAAGATTAAGTATGCGTTTTCGCCGTCACGAACAAAGCTTTGGCAGTTTGCGGAGAATCCCGTGAGGTTTTCGGGTTCGTAGCCAAGAAACTTTGTGGATTGAGCATCGTCTTCGTCTGCCTTTACCTTGATTTCGACAGTCTTGTGGGCGGCGCGAGCTCGGGTGCGCTGCTTGTCCATCTCCATGTTGAATCCATCCTCGTCCACAGAGAGGTTTCTTTCACGCGCCATAAGTTGAGTCAGATCAATGGGAAAGCCGTAGGTGTCGTACAACCGAAAGGCGAATTCGCCCGAAATTTCCTTTTTGTCCCCGAGCTCATCACTTTCACGGCGAAAGAGTTCTATGCCCCGATCAAGCGTCTTGTTGAAGGATTCTTCTTCCGAACGAAGAGTCTTCTCTATCAGTTCGCTACGGTTTTTCAGTTCAGGAAATGTATCGCCCATCTGCTGGACTAGTACGCCGACCAGTTTATGGAAGAAGGGTTCGGAGAAACCGAGCTTGCGACCGTAACGAATAGCCCGCCGGAGGATACGCCTAAGAACATAGTTTCGATCTGAATTGCCCGGCATGATGCCGTCGGCAATAGAAAAAGACAGTGCCCTGAGATGGTCGCCGATTACGCGAAAGGCGATGTCAACCTCTTCTTGCTCTGAGCAGTCTTGACCTTCGGGGATAGAGGAGGAATAGGTTTTGCCCGAGAGCTTTTCAAGTTTATCGAATAGTGGGCGAAAGACGTCGGTGTCGTAATTAGAAACGGGTTTTGAGAAATCGCTGAATCCGTTCGTGCTTTGCATTGCGGCGACTACGCGCTCAAAGCCCATGCCCGTGTCGACGTGCTTGGCGGCGAGAGGGGAAAAGCCACCTTTCTTGTCGGCGTTGAACTGAATGAAGACCAAGTTCCAGATTTCAATGCAGAGGTTTGAGTCTCCGTTGACGAGTTGGCCGGCAGTATCTCCCTTTGGCGATAGGTCGATATGGAGTTCGCTGCAAGGTCCGCAGGGACCCGTTTCGCCCATCATCCAGAAATTGTCTTTCTTGCCCCCGTTGATGACGTGAATATTCGGATCGAGCCCTTCCTTTTCAAAGATGGCGGACCAGAGGTCGTGGGCTTCTTGATCGAAATCGGCTGGCTCGCCCTCCCCAGGGAAATAGACGGTGGCGTAGAGTCGTTCCTTTGGGAATTTCCAGATATCGGTTAGTAGCTCCCATGCCCATTCGATGGCCTCGGACTTAAAATAATCGCCGAAGGACCAGTTGCCGAGCATCTCGAAGTAGGTATGGTGGTAGGTATCCAAACCTACGTCTTCTAGATCGTTGTGTTTTCCACCCGCCCGAATGCATTTCTGTGTGTCGGCGGCCCGCATGTAGGGTGCTTTCCGGTCGCCGAGGAAGTAGGGCACGAACTGATTCATGCCTGCATTGGTGAAGAGGAGGTTCGGAGATTCCGGCATTAGAGAGGCCGAAGGTACGACTTTGTGAGCCTTTCCGGCAAAGAAGTCCAAAAAGGACTTGCGGATTTCTTCCGACTTCATGTTTTTTCTGTCTTGCCCTAGAAAAGGTTCAGGTCAGCAGAGTCGCTCAAGGATGGCTTGGCCCATCTCGCGAGTTCCTATCGAAGGCTTTCCTTGCGCTACGTCGGTGGTGCGAAATCCATCGCAAATGGCTTTTTCGACTGCGTTTTCGATGGAGGCTGCAGCTTCTTCCAGACCAAAGCTGTAGCGCAGCATGAGAGCCGCGCTGAGAACTTGAGCGCAGGGGTTGGCCAGATCCTTGCCCGCGATGTCGGGGGCGGTGCCGCCTGCGGGTTCGTAGAGACCAAAGGGATGTCCGTGCCCGTTTTGCCGGACTCCGATACTGGCTGAAGCGAGCATGCCGAGAGACCCGCAAATAACTGCCAGTTCGTCGGATAGAATATCCCCAAACATATTTTCCGTTAGGATAAGGTCGAACTGACAGGGATCCCTCACCAATTGCATGGCGGCGTTGTCGACATACATGTGTGAGAGCTCCAGTTCGGGTGCTTCTCGCGCTATTTTTTCCGATACTACTTTTCGCCAGAGAACCGAGGTCTCGAGGACATTCGCCTTGTCCACGGAGCAAATGCGACCCGAGCGCAGTCTAGCTGCGGTGATGGCTATGTCGGTGATTCGCTCGATTTCGCTTGATCGGTAGACCATTGTGTCGATGGCTTCTTGTTCCCCGCTCGCGAGATCTCGTGTTTGCTTCGGTTGGCCAAAGTAAACGCCCCCAGTGAGCTCTCTGACGCAGAGGACGTCTATTCCGTTGGTCACGGTTTCTCGACGAAGAGGTGATAGGTCGGATAGCTCTGGAAATAAATTTCCCGGCCGCAGGTTCGCATATAGGGAGAATTCCTTTCGCAGAGGTAGAAGGGCTGCCCGCTCGGGTTGTTGTTTGGGAGGAAGGTTCTCCCACTTTGGACCGCCTACTGAACCGAATAGAATGGCGTCTGCCTCTCGACATGCTTCCAAAGTTGAGCAGGGAAGGGCTTCTCCGTGATTGTCGATGCCGGCTCCCCCGATGTCGTGAAGGGAGGATTCTATGACGAAGTCGTGAATTTCTCCTGATTGTCGTAAAATTGCGAGGGCAATTTCCATGACCTCGGGGCCGATTCCGTCTCCGGGGAGCGTGGTGAAGTTCAAAGTCCTCATGTAATTCTAAAAAAAAGTATTTTAAATACCAGTTCGTCGTATTTACGGAAAGGATAAAACCTAGGTGCCTTTTACTCGCAGGATAGCATTGACAAAAACAGAGTTTGAAGATTTATTATTCATCTTTCCAAACAGTCTCATCTTAATCTTAGAGGAGCGGGTACGACCGCTCTTTTTTTTTCTATTAACACTTCAAATCAAACCAACTTTCGACCATGAGCAGCGAAATACTCGCCGTCCTTGAATACATGGAAAAGGAAAAGGGGATCAGTCGCGAAGACATGATCGCCACAATCGAAAGCGCCGTGAAGGCTGCAGCTGAACGCGGCGTAAACGGTTCGGGAGAGCTTCGAGTGGAAATTAGCCCCAAGACGGGGGCAATGAAGGCTTGGACCCAGCTTTCAGTTGTCGAATCTGTTTCCGACACTGCTACTGAGATTCACATCGATAAGGCTCGACTCTACGCGGAGGAACCCAAAATCGGTGAATTAGTGGAGCGCGAGATCGATCCTGCGTATCTAGGTCGCATTGCTGCGAAAACAGCGGAGCAGGCAATAAAGCAACGGTTGCGTCAATTTGAGAAGGAACATATTTACGATGAGTTCAAGGATCAGGTCGGTAATCTAGTTTCTGGAATTGTACGTCGGAGAGAGAGGGGCGATTTAATTGTCGAAGTAGGCAAAGCCGAGGCGGTTCTGCCTTGGCGTGAACGCGTACCTGGCGAAGACTGGGTTGCCGGTGAACGAGTTCGTTGCTTGCTCCTCAAGCTTGAAGCTCAAGGTCGAGGTCCCGAATTAATTCTCAGCCGTTCGAGCATGAGCTTTATTCGCAAGCTTTTCGACGTCGAAGTTACCGAAATCGCCGATGGTACCGTTGTGCTTGCGGCGATGGCTCGCGAGCCAGGTTACCGAACTAAGGTTTGCGTGAAGAGTACTGACCCGAAGGTCGACCCCGTGGGTGCCTGCGTGGGTGCTCGTGGTGCTCGCGTTAAAAGCATAGTTCGCGAATTGAACGGTGAAAAGGTCGATATCGTTCGTTGGTTCGAAGACCCTATAGAGTTACTTTCGGAAGCTCTCAAGCCTGCGGTACCCAAGAACGTAAAACTGGATCGTGATAAACGCCGTATGTATTTTGAAGTTGAAGAAGACGACCTTTCCATCGCTATTGGGCGAAAGGGCATTAATGCTCGACTTACCTCCCGCCTTTTGGGGTGGAAACTCGACATTGGAAAGGTTGAGGTCAAGGAAGTTGGGTTTGATGAGCGCAAGGCTCAGGCTGCTCAGGCTCTCACTGCGGTCGGCGTAGAATTTGAGTTGGCGGATCGTCTGGTGGCCGTTGGCTTGGTAAGTCCCGAAGCTTTCGAAGGGGTGACTTCGGAGGATTTAATGGGACTTGGCTTTACAACCGAGGAGGCTGATGGAATTTTGATTAAAGTCGCCTCTTCCGATGATTCCGATGATGTCGCCGACCATTCTGACGATATTAAGGACGGCGAAGATACCGCATAACTGAAACTGTTGCCATAGTTGGAATTTTTAACGACCCAAAGGAATATTTCTCGCCACTGCTAAATGAGTTTCCGCGTACATGCTATTGCCAAGGAAGTCGGCATTACGAGCAAGGAACTTGTTGCCCTGCTTGTCGAACGAGGTTACGAAATCAAAAGTGCTTCCAGTTCAATTGACAATATTACTGCGGAGTCGCTTATCGAGGAGCTGAAGCCCGCGGAAACCGAGCATGTCGAGCAGCCGGTAATTGAGGATTCACCCAAAGAGGCAGTCCTGGATGTGGCTTCTCCGGATGAACCAGCCGCCGCCGCCCCGATCGTCAAAAGCAAACAGGATATTGATCGAGAACGGTTGGAAAAGCAAGAGGCGGCCGATCGAGAGAAGGAAACTAGTTCGCCATCCACTTCCCCCGATGCCTCGGAACTTTCTTCGGATTCCGGCTCCGTTCCCTTGGTTCCACCCCCACCGACTCCGGTTGCCCCGACTCCGCCGAAACCTTCGGCTGTTATGGCTCCCCCCCCCCCATCGACTGGAAAACCTGCGGAATCTTTGAAATCTCAGAATGAGAGTGTTGAAGCTGCTGTTTCGGCAGCTTCTTCCGATTCTAAAGTCGTACTTGTCAAGCCACCCATCGTGGTGCGTGAATTTGCAGTTTTGATTGGGCTCAAGCCCTTTCAGTTGATTTCCGAATTAATGGAAATGGGCATTTTTGCTTCCATGAACCAAAGTCTAGAAGAGGATGTTGCCAAGCAAATTGCCTCAGCGAAAGGCTTTGAGTTGGATATTCGTCACCGTGGAGAAAAAGCGGAAACTACTAAACGAAAAGAACAAGAAGCTCTAAAAATTTCCGAGGACGACGAGTCCTTACTCGAACCTCGTTCTCCAATCGTTTGTATTTTGGGTCATGTCGATCATGGTAAGACAACCTTGCTTGATACTATTCGAAAGGCGAATGTCGTTTCCGGAGAAGCTGGTGGCATTACTCAGCATGTTGGAGCCTACCAGATCGAGCGGAAGGGCCAAAAAATCACTTTCTTGGATACCCCTGGTCACGCAGCCTTTTCAAAGATTCGCGAAAGAGGAGCAAATCTAACCGATATTTCCGTAATCGTTGTTGCCGCCGACGATGGCTTTATGCCGCAAACTGACGAAGCACTCAAGTTTGCTCAACGAGCCCAAGGTTCCATAGTCATTGCAATTAACAAGATAGATGTCAAAGGCGCTGACATCGACAAAGTGAAGACCCATATGCAGGAGCGGGGAATACCTTCTGAAGATTGGGGGGGAGAGACTGTTACCGTGCCGATTTCTGCGCTCAAAGGTGAAAAGATTGAGGACTTGCTGGACATGATTATTCTCCAAGCGGAAGTCATGGAATTAAAAGCCAATCCGAATGCAATCGCCGAGGGTGTGGTAGTGGAAGCTCGTCAAGAGGTCGGTCGCGGGGCGACTGCAACTGTAATCGTTCAAAAAGGAACCCTCAATACTGGCGATATAGTCGTCTGTGGGTCAGTTTACTGCAAGGTCAAAGCTATGTTGAACGACCAAGGCGAAAAGGTCGATGCGGCTCCTCCGTCAACCCCCGTGAATATTTTAGGTTGGTCGGATGCTCCTCAATCCGGTGACATCTTTCGAAAGGTTAAGAATGACCGTGAAGCTAGAAACCTTGCGAATGACGCTCTTAGAGATGCCAAATCCAAGCTAGTTAGCGTTCCGGTTGCGGCATCTGCAACTGTTGATGATGAGGATGCTCCATCTGGAATCGATGCCCTATTCGCTGCTATCGCCAAGACTAAAGCAAACTCATACAAGGTTATCTTGCGGGCGGATGTTCGTGGTTCGGTGGAAGCCTTGAAAGCTTCGTTGGAGGAAATCATAAGCGATAAAATTTCGCTCGAGGTCGTGCAGGCTGAAGTTGGTCAGATTACTAAGAACGATATTGGAATGGCCAGTATGTCGGGGGCCGATGTCATTGGGTTTAATGCAAAGATGGAAAATGGTGTTCTCGGTGAAGCCAAGCATAAAGACGTTAATGTTTTTCAAAATAACATAATTTACGAGTTAATCGATTTGGTGAAGGACAACATGGCGGACTTGTTGGAACCTGAATTGGTCGAGAAAAAGACTGGACGAGCTGAAATTCGTGAAGTGTTTAGGATCAGCAAAGGTCGTGACGTTGCCGGCTCGATGGTTATGGAAGGAAGCATTTCTAGAAATGCGGCAGCCCGACTATTGCGGGGCGGTGAAGTAATTGCAGAAGGAAAGATTGATACTCTCAAGCGTTTTAAGGACGATTCTACTGAAGTTAAGGCCGGTTTTGAATGCGGCATTCGGTTGGAAGGTTCCGTCAAATATGAAGAAGGCGATGCCATCGAAACCTTTGAGATCGAGAAAATTCGACCTTCCCTTTAGCCTCCTTCTTCATGTGTCCCACAAAGGGAAATTAGTTTAATCATGGGGCAACGAACCCAGAGAGTGAACGAACTCGTCAAACGGGAAATCAGTAATTATCTTCATATTCGCTATCGTAGCGAGTGCGTGCGGTGGACCATTACCTCCGTCGATGTTTCCCCTGATCTTCGAAATGGAACGGTTGCTTACTCCGTACTTGGCGATGAGGCTCATTTTAAGGAGGCTGCTGCATTCTTTCGAAGGAAAGTAGGAGAAATCAGAAAGGAAGTAGGACGGCATGTCGTACTCAAATACAGTCCCAAATTACGCTTTGTTCGGGATGAAGGAATCGAGCGAGGCAACAGAGTACTTGAAATTCTTGATGGTTTGCCCGAAGCACCCAAAGAAGATGGCGCCGATGAGTTCTCCGATCCTGAAAACGAACTGTTATAGACAATGTTCCATGATTAGTTATTGTCGAACAAGTCACAGTTACTGTGACGTAGTTGTGACTCGCTGTCACGTATCTACATATCCATTCTTTAGTCGGCGACCTCTTTTCTTCCCGTAAGCCCTTGCAGGTGAAGGCTGTGGGGGTATTTGTGCTGTTGGGCATGCATCTTGCAATGTTTGTATCGTGAGCAAAATTATCGGCATAGACCTAGGTACCAGTAATTCCTGCATGGCAGTCATGGAAGCTGGCGAACCCAAAGTAATTCCTAATTCCGAAGGCGCTCGTACGACCCCTTCGATCGTTGCTTTTGGTAAAGACGGTGAACGTTTGGTTGGTCAAGCGGCCAAAAGACAAGCAGTTACGAATCCCTCTAATACAATTTTTTCAGCCAAACGCTTAATCGGTAGAAAGTTCGACGAAGTCAAGGACGAGGTCGCTAATCAACCTTGCAAGGTTGTCAAGGGGAAGAATGGTGCTGCGGCATTCGAGTGTGAAGTAGACGGAAAGCCGGAAGTCTTCATGCCCGAACAGATTTCCTCCATGATACTAGCGAAGCTCAAGGCTGATGCGGAAGCTTATCTTGGAGAACCCGTGACGCAGGCTGTGATCACCGTTCCTGCTTACTTCAACGATGATCAGCGTCGTGCAACCAAAGATGCGGGTTCGATCGCCGGACTCGAGGTCATGCGTATCATCAACGAACCGACTGCTGCGTCTTTGGCCTATGGATTGGAAAAGAGCGCTGAAGAAACGATAGCTGTTTACGATTTGGGAGGGGGTACCTTTGATATTTCTGTACTCGAGATTGCCGAAGGTGTTTTCGAGGTAAAAGCCACTAACGGGGATACCCAGCTTGGAGGTGACAACTGGGATAAGCTAGTTATCGACTGGCTTGTCAACGAATTCAAGAGTGATCAAGGCGTTGACCTTAGTTCGGACCCGATGGCCATGCAGCGCTTAAAGGAAGAAGCCGAGAAGGCAAAGATAGCCCTTTCATCCACTCAAGCCACCGACATTAATTTGCCCTTCATCACGGCCGATGCCTCTGGTCCCAAGCACCTTAACGTGAATTTCACACGCTCAAAATTAGAGCAAATTTGCGAAGACTTGTACGAGCGCACGAAAGGTCCTTTCGATTCCTGCCTGAAAGACGCAGGGCTTTCCTCCGGCGAGGTAGGTAATTTAGTTCTTGTCGGCGGTATGACGCGTAGTCCCAAGGTGATCGAACTGGCTCATGAGCTTGTCGGCAAAGAGCCCCATCAAGGTGTCAATCCAGACGAAGTGGTCGCAATTGGCGCCGGCATCCAAGGCGCTGTGTTGCAAGGGGATGTGAACGATGTTCTTTTACTTGATGTTTCCCCCCTCACTTTAGGGATTGAGACTGCAGGGTCAGTCTCCACTCCCATGATTGAGAGAAACACGACGATTCCGACCAAGAAGACGCAGACCTTTTCCACCGCTGCGGATAATCAGCCAGCTGTTGATATCGTTGTTTTGCAAGGCGAGCGACCAATGTCCCAAGATAACAAGATTCTTGGCACATTTAAATTAGATGGTTTACCTTCCGCTCCCCGAGGAGTTCCGCAAATCGAGGTTACTTTCGACATTGATGCCAACGGAATTCTAAATGTAACCGCGAAAGATTTGGGTTCTGGCAAGGATCAGAAAATAACCATTTCGGGCTCTTCGAGCTTGGATGAAGCCGAGGTCGAGCGTTTGCGCAAAGAGGCGGAGAAGTACGCGGATGCCGATAAAACCAAAAAAGACCAAGTCGTCTCTCGAAATGATTTGGATTCCATGGTGTACCAAGGCGAAAAACAACTTGCCGATCTTGGCGACAAGATTCCCGCCGACATGAAATCGACTGTCGAGGATGCCATCGGAACCGCTAAGAAGGTTTTGGAAGATCAAGAAGCAAGCACCGAAGATTTAAAGCATGCCAAGGATGCCTTGCTCAAGTCCCTAGAAGCTATCGGGAAGCAGGCATATGAAAACACTGGTGCTGCAGGTGCATCAGTCGATCCTGCTGCTGACGATAAACCCGAATCTTCCGCAGAGTCCAAGGAAGAGGACATTGTTGAAGCCGACTTTGAAGTGGTAGATGATGCCAAAGAAGAGGACAAAAGCTAGCTCTACTCTTTCACTTCACCCCTTTATATACCGAGACAACACATCTGACTGATTTCTTTTTGTGAAGTCGCGGTATCTATCCTCACAACTAAGCTAAACCTAATACCAACAAAAAATGAGTAAACCAAATATCACTCCTTTGGGTGATCGCGTCCTCGTCAAGTCCGTCGATGATGACGAGCAAGTCAAGGGCGGGATTATCATACCCGATTCCGCTAAGGAAAAACCGCAAGAGGCAATCGTTGTCGCTCTCGGCACTGGCAAGAAAGATGACGACGGAAACGTCGCTCCTTTTCAAGTCAAGGTCGGAGATACGATTCTTGTCAGCAAGTACGGTGGAACTGAAGTCAAGTTTGACGAGGAAATCTACCAATTACTGCGCGAAGACGACATTCTCGGCATTCTCGGGTAATTCCGTTTTTTCCTATCATTAACCAATAAATTAGATTTTAAATTAATCATGGCTAAGCAAATATTATTTGATGAAGCAGCCCGTAAAAAGGCACTCCGTGGCGTTGCCACCCTTTCTGATGCGGTCAGTGTGACTCTCGGTCCTAAGGGTCGTAACGTGCTAATAGACAAAAAGTTCGGATCTCCGACTGTAACCAAGGACGGTGTAACCGTTGCCAAG
>Ga0315322_10002091_pt1 | contig 15428 bp, 15 predicted proteins | sample M110021515metaG_FD_203461 | JGI IMG/M metagenome (GOLD analysis project Ga0315322, IMG submission 203461) | Ammonia-oxidizing marine archaeal communities from Monterey Bay, California, United States - M1 100m 21515 | ecosystem: Environmental > Aquatic > Marine > Intertidal zone | place: USA...
TATCCATCAGGAAACGCTGCTGCTGTCGTAGGAGGGTTGGGCCGCGTCACCGTGCTCGCAGAAAGAGGAGGGGAGGATCGGTCGTGTGCGACGGTTCTTGAGTCTATATTTCTTTCGGCACGAGCGGGGACGACTGTGCCTTGAGGGCTTTGGGAGAGGAGGGGGAATGCTAAGGCTTGGGGTGTTGAAATATCGAGGCCAGCTTGTGCGGTGGGCAATGGGAAACCGGAGGGTCCGCGGTAGTCAGTGTTCCTCCCGGCATGAGGGTAGCCGGCGGTGGCTGGGAACATTTCTCGTGGGTTCGCGTGCTTCACTTCGGGCAATGCTCTGACCCGAGCGGTATGGTGCGCGTATGGGAACGCGCGATTAGAGCAGGCGAGCCCGGAAGAAACCGATGGCAGGGCAAGCTGATGGAACCGTTTCCAAATCTCCTCTTCGCCACAGTGGTGAGCACGAAGGATCCCGACAAGCTCGCGCGGGTGCAAGTCGAGGTGCATGGGTTTGGGCAGAAGCTGATGCTGCCCTGGCTCAGAACCCTGCAGGGACTCGCCGGAAAGGAACACGGTACATTGGTTCTCCCGGAAGAGGGAGATGAAGTGGTGGTGTTGTGCGGGGCCGGGCGCGAGGCCGATGGAATGATCGTTTTGGGAGGGGTCTACAACAGCGAGACCAAGCCAAAACAATCCAATGACGACGGGAAAAACGCCCTTAAGCAGGTGCTAACGAAAGGAGGCCATCGGATTACCCTCGATGACACCAAGGGCGAGGAGCTGATCGAGGTCATCGCCGCGAAGGAGAAGATTTCGCTTAAGATGCAGGTGAAAGAGGGGATTCTCTCGATTGAAGCCGACAAAGAGATCAAGGTGGTGAGCGCGGCCAAGATCACGGTCGAGGCAGAGGACACTGTCACAGTCAAGGCCGCCAAGAAGCTGATCATCGAGGCGAAGGAGGTCATGGTGAAGGCGACTGGAAAGTGCGAGGTCACTGGAGGGGATGTCACGGTGTCAGGAGACAACGTTACGGTGGACGGCTCAAGTAAGGTTGATATTAAAGGCAGCGCAATCAACCTCGGGTGACGCATGACCACTGGGCGCGGCTCAGATTCGAGCGCAGGCTCATCGCCCGCGACTGTAGATGAGCAAATGGCAGACTTGCCGCGGTCCGTTCCCTCGCCACTAAGCGAGCTACACCGCCAAGCGGGTCGGCTCGCCGCTGTGGCCACGGAGATACCCGTCACCCGAGAAGATCTCCTGTACGGGCCACATGGACTAAAATTTCCCGTGTTGGCTCTGCTCGTAAACCGACATCTTGGCCCGGTCCGGCACGCTCTTGCCCAGCGCACGGTGGCCGGAGGTATGACGATCCGGTTCGCGCCAGGCGACCGGCCCCTCGATGAATCTGACTGACATCGAGATTGGTGGGATGTCAGCCTATGAGACCTGTGATAAGTTCCGCGAGTCAAATTTGCAGGATGAGGATGACCCTGGTCATCCCGAGTGCCGAAGGGAGATTCGATGCCAGAGTACCGCACGCCGGGTGTATACATTGAGGAAGTATCTGGGGGGCCGCGCCCCGTACAGGCCGCCGCCACCACCGACACCGGGTTTGTTGCGGTTCTGACATTGCCAAAGCAGTTTTTGCCAGGGCAAGGAACCGCAGCCGCGTTGTTCCTCCCAGCCGCGGAAGAGCAGGTTCGCCTCAGCTGGAACCGCGCTCTCGCATTCCGGTCGCTTGAGGCCGTCGCTGCTTCCGAGCCGCCTGCCGCAGCCAAGGCCACCGATGCCAAGGGCAAAGCCAAAAAGCCTGCATCCCCAGCGCCGGCGGCCCCGTCGTCCACCCGTCTGCAGAGCCTTGTGAACGAGTCGCTTTCGGGAGCTTGGAACGTGGAGCCCGCGGGAGCCGATTCGGCGCTGCGCCTTCGCAACGCGCAGGGGGAGGTCCTTCGGGTGCCGGTGGCGCGCTCGCTCTTGAGCGTCAAGGAGTCGGGCGACTGGGATCTGGCCTGGGGCGCAGACGAAGACAGCTTCGTCATGACCCTCGCCGGCTACGCCGCCCGCAACGATGTGGGCCACTCCGGCACCCTGGGCGCCGTGGCTCCGAAGGGTGCTCCGGTCAACATCGACGCCGACGACATCCACCAGCGGCTCATCAAGCCTGCGCCGTCCATCACCAACATGACCGGCTACCGGGCGTGGCGTGGGGAGCTTGGCGAAAACCTCTTCGTTCAGATTGTGGGTGAAGCCAAGGGCATCAACGACACCAAGGCCCAAGCCATCTGGGACACCCTAGACGACAAGGTCAAGGCAGCGTGGGACCGCTGGCTTCGTGCCCACCCGGGACTTCACCGTCTGGAGATTGGGCTTCAGGGCTTCTTCGATAATGGTGGAGCGACGGCCTACCCCGCCGTGGTCATCCAGGCCCACGGTGCCGCGGGTCCCAACAAGCGTCAGTTCCTTGAGGCGTCCTTCGACAGCGTGAGCAATGTAGCGATGCTCGCAGCGCCCGGGCTTGAGCTCGGCTGGCAACAGGCCATCCTAGAGTACGCCGGTCCCAAGGGGCGGGGCGACCTCTTCGCGGTCATGGAAACCCCTCGGTACCTGATGACCAAAGAGCCACGCGGGCTGTCCCTCGACGACTTCCGCTGGACCAAAGACGGCGCGCCCTACGAGATGCCTGTCCTGGAGACCATGGCCTACCCGAAGAGCAGCGAGCTGCGCTTCCTGGGCTTCTCCAACGACGAGCTGCTCGACCGAGCCATTCCGCGCGATGACACCGGCTTCGGCGCGGCCTATGGCCCGTGGCTCATCGTGGAGAACCCTCTCTCTACTGGCGCACACGACCGCTACGTCATCGCTCCTCCTTCGGGGCACGTCGCGGGTGTGATCGCAGGCACCGACCTCAGCCCGAGTGGTGGCGTCCACAAGGCGCCAGCAAACGAGCAGATGCTGGGCTGCGCCAACTTGGTCACCGAGATTTCGGACCGCGAACAGGGGCCGCTCAACACCAAGTCGATCAACATCATCCGGCATCGCACGGGTGGTGGCATTCGCATCTGGGGAGCGCGCACTGTCGCGTCCGATGCGAACTGGCGCTACGTCAACGTGCGGCGGCTGTTCCTCTTTATCGAGCGCTCGGTTCGCGACGCCGTGAACTGGGCGGTCTTCATGCCGAACACCGCCCTCACCCGCCGCGACCTCGGCACAACCATTCGCAGCTTCCTCTACAGCTTGTGGAACCAGGGAATGCTGGACGGCGACTCCCACTCCGACGCATACTCCGTCAAGTGTGACACGGAGAACAACCCGGATGTGGATGTTCGAAATGGTCTGCTGACAGTGGATGTGACCGTCAAGCCGCCGTTCCCGGCCGAGTTCGTCCGGATTCGCTTCCGCCAAGCCCCCATGGAAGTCCCTGGTTGAGGGTATGAGCGGAACTCTCCTTTAAAGTGACCAACGAAGCATGACCGGGGCCTTGGCTCCGGTGCAGTGGAGAGCATGTGGCAAGTCTAGATGATTTTGTCGGTTCCTTCGTCTTCGAGGTGTCCATTGAGGGCCTGGATGGCTTCTACAATACGTTTACCCGTGTCTCAGGCGTATCAAGCGAGTCGGAGCAGCTGACCTGGATGCAGGGCACCGATCGGTCGGTCAACACCGCTCCGGGGAAGGTGAAGTATGCAGACATCACGCTCGAGCGAGTCTTTCAAGGTCCCGACAACTTCTACAGGTGGCGGAGAGACGTGGAGCTCGGGCGGGGGATGGACTCCACCGACGCCAACAAGTACCGAAAAGACGTGAACATTCGCTTGTACAAGCGTGACCGCAATGGAAGCCCAGACGCCGTCGGGACCCTAGTGAGGCACGTCGTCCTTGTTGGAGCGTGGCCGAGTCGATGGCAGTTTCCTGATATGGACGCAAGTGCGAGCAATATGGCAACCGAAACGATTGTCTTGACTGTACAGGACTCACGCGAAGAGTACGCAGAGTTCGATGCAGAATCATGAACCTATTAATATTCTATTTATGCGATAGCTGCGAACAATAAGAGGTGAGTAATGGCGCTCTTTCCCGAGCTGGACACCGACAACTATATTGGCTCATTCAACTTCCGGGTGAGCATTCCTGACGTTGCGGGCGACATCAACCAGGCGTTCGTACGGGTTTCGGGTGTTGTGAGCACCTCTGAGCCCATGGAGTTCATGCACGGCACCGACCCCTACGTCCGCAAGGCCGTGGGTCGGACCTCCTACGAAGACGTCACTCTTGAGCGGATCTACAACGGCAACGACGCCTTCTACGGTTGGCGTATGGAGATCGAAACGGGCGGGGTCACGCGCAAGGATGTGAAGATCGAGATGATGAAGCCCGACGGTACGGTTGCTCGTACCATGATGTGCCGTGGTGCGTGGCCGAGCCGCTGGGAGCTGCCGGAGATGGACGCTTCGGGCAGTCAGGGTGCCACCGAGCGAATCCAGCTCACCGTCGAGCGAGTGACCAACGAGTAAAGGATGAACCTTGAGCTCTCCAATCGAACAACGCGCCTTCGTGGAGCTGCCCGTCGGGGTGCTCAACAAAGAAGGTGAGCTTCAGCGCGAAGCGGAAGTTCGAGCCGTCACAGGCGGCGACGAATTCTACATTGGGATGTCGGCGGAGTACACTCGTAATCCGAACGATCTCGTGTACAAGACCCTTCTGTTGTCACGCTGTGTGCGTCGTATCGGCGAAAACACCGTCGTGACGATGGCTGACATCAAAAAACTTCACGTTCAGGACGTCCGCGCCCTGGAGTATGCGGTCTACAAGCTCTCCTACGGGGCAGCGGCGATTCCGAAAGGAGATCCCTCCAAGCCGGGGGGGTGAGTGTGACCTACCCTCTTGCCAAGATCCGTGAGGAGTCCGCGTTCATCGCGTACCATCTTCACTGGAGCTTGGAGGATATTCTCGCGCTGCCACACCGAGAACGGGTGGCATGGGTAGGTCAGGTGAGCGCGATCAACAAGAAAGTGCTGGAATCGGAAAGCTGATCCGGCATCTCCCCTCTCCCTAAAGGCAGTCGATGCGAGTGATTCACCAGCCCCGCGTGCGTGTCGATGTCGGTATTCGCCGTTCTGAGACTGGGCAGCCCGAGGGAGCTGTGCATGCGATGCTCGGGGTCGCAGCGAAGGACGGAACGTGGCTGAGTGATCGGTATCGGGACGCGGTGGTCACACCGGTCGCTCGGTCATCCCGCGGGGCAGCGATAGAGCACCTGCGATTTGTTTCGATGCACAATCTGGCGGGACTGCCCGGTCTGGACGGTGCTGGGCCGTCGCTGTTGAGAGACAGCGTGGCGCTGGCACTCCAAGTTGGGGCGCAGTCTGTTGACCTCCTCCTCCTTCGGGTTCCGCAAGGGACACCGGAGCTGGTGCATCAGCCAGAGCTTCTGGAGTATTTCGCACCGGTGTTGAGTGGTATGCCGGGTGCCATCGTGACGGTTCCCGATCTGCTTGGTCCGCACTCAACTCTGGATGTCGCCAGGATCTCGTCGCCGGAGCTGTGGTCCCGCATCCGGTCGGTGTGCCGTGTTCTCGGTCCGGTTTGGCGAGACAGCTGGCAGCTGGCCATGTTGGATGCTCCGGCAGCGAACGCGACGGAGGCGCTCGCTTCGGAAGGAGCTGACGCGTCCCTTTGGGAGTGGGCAGGCAGTGTCAGTAGTCTGGCGCGTCATGGCTGGAGGTCCGCCGCGGTGGCTGCGGCCGCGCGTCGCAGTCGCGCCGACGATGCGGTGTATCTGAGTCATGTCGGACAACCCATGCAGCTCGACCGTGGTCGACGCATCCGGCGGCGGCGGCAAGTGCGGGCGGTGTCGAGTCCATCGTCAACTCGAGTCGTCTGCAATCAAGTCCTTCTCAGCAAAGACGGCAATACGGCGCAGGTACAGTCCGAGCACACGCTGCGCGCGCCGGTGGGCTCATGGCCCATTCCAGTGCTTCGAACGGTTCAGGGTATCCACCGGGTAATTCGGCAAGCGGCAGATGGATATGTGTTCCGACCTGTGACCGATCTGAACAGTGTTGGCCTCTCCATTACTCTCAACCTGGCGCTGCAGCCGTTCGTTCAGGCAGGAGTGTTGAGCGGGCTCTCGGGCAGTCCCATCCCTTCGGTTTCGTCGAAAGCGGAGCGAGACCCCCTTGCTCCAGGGCTGTCTGCTGAGATTTCGGCAAGCGTGCGTCCCTGGGCTCGGCACATCCGGCTGCGCGTGGGTATTCAGCCGGGAGAAACTGCTCGCGTGGAGCTGAGCTGATGTCCTTTAAAGACATGGTGTTAGAGCTCTATAAGCCAGCAGAGCCAGAAGTAAACTTCAACTTCTTGGTGCTTGTGGGGGCTGCCCCCTTCGGCTGCTTTAAGTCGATTAGCGAGTTCGCATACACCACTCCGAAGATGGAACTGGTGGAAGGCGGGCGCTTGAAGAGTCAGTCCTTGGCTTTTGATAAGGGAAAGGGGTCCTCATGGGGCCACGTCACACTCAAGTGGGGCAATTCGAGCTTATCCACCCTGCAGGCGTGGTCGCAGGCGGTGCGTTTGGGGTGGCACTTCCGACGCGAAGTCTTCATCTTTCAGCTGAGTCGCTCGTGGGAGGCCACCCGAATCTTTCATTTGCATGGGGCATGGCCGGTCAAGTGGACGGCCGATGGCTTTGATGGCGACAGTGGCACCTCGCCATGGACCGTTACCGGTGTGGAACTTGCATTCAAGACCATGAACATGGTACTCCCGGGGTTCAACCTCTTGCGAGCTGCCGGGGTGAATGTTCCCAATCTGGGGCTGCAAGAGGCGGGGTTTGGGGACCTGGCCGGTTTACCTGAAGAGGACCCCTATATAGAATTAGACATCGAGGAGCTGGAAGCGTTGGATGCTTCAGAGTTGAGTCCAGCTCAGCTGGCAGCGCTGGAGAGGCATCGCATTCGTGAGAGCGACATCAATGCTTCACTCGAGTATTTGCGAGCAAAGAGCGAAGAGCTTGACGAGGAAATTCAAGCGATGGAGGGAAATGCAGCGCTAATGAGCAGTCTTGATGAGCCGGCTGGCGACTTGACGGACGCTGAATTTGCGGCGTTGCAGGCGTACCTGGATGCCAAGGCGGAAAAGGCGGCGACCGATGATAAAATTAGCGAACTTGAGTAGTCCTCATGTTGGTGGAGTCGCAATGACAGCAACGTCGAAGAAAGTACTGGTTTCGGTGATTGAACCTGCCTGCATGGGAAGTTCCTCATGGATGTGACAAGCGCAATTCCGTCGCTGGTCGGTATGGTCCTCACCCCTGACCTGCAGAAGGCCAAGATTGAATACTTCACCGACTCAAAGGGGAAAAAGAGTGCGGGCGTGTACAGCTTTCAGTTCAACCCAAGCTCATTGAAACTTACTCAAGCAAACAAGATGACACCCGGGAGCGGGATCACCCAGGGTAAAAAAGGCGAAGTGCTGGGACAACGCGCGTTTGCAAGCGGTTGCGCCCTGAGATTTGATGTCGTGATCGACCACTCGGAATTCCGCCCATCAGGGTTTATTGAAAAAGCCGCATACAGTCTCAACTCGCTAAACCCACTGTTTATCCCGGTGAAGTCTAAGAATCATGTGTTTAAAGAATCCGACAGCTCGGAAAAAGTGGCCGACTTTGTGCAAATTTGGTATAGATGGGCAAATGCCGCACCGAGAGACGATAAATCCGGATCTGACGGAGACGATGCTAAAGGAGACTTGGCTCTCGCTCCTCTTACGTTCCGGTATGGAGAGTTGGAGTTTAAAGGGACCATTACAAATCTGGATGTGACCCTGGGCCTCTTTGATGAAGATGGCAATCCCCGCCGGGCGGAGCTCGGCGTCAGTATGATGGGTGGCGTCTCGGATTGGCAGGAAGGCGGGTGACGGTGGCTCCTTTCTGGCCGCCTCGGAGTTGAACGTTCGATGGAAATTTCCTATGACAGCAAGACACGCGCCTTGTCGCCTCGCTACGTCCAAAGCTTGCAATACCGGCTATCTATCGACGAGCTCGATAGCATAGAAGTTCGGCTGACGCTCCCCGCTGATGGAGATGTAGCAGAGACGAAGAAGCTCCTACCCGGAACAGAGTTTAAGCTGGAGATTGATGATCTTAAATTTGAAGGAGACATCGTCAACCTTCAGTTCCATCAGACCGTTTCGGGGATAGAAGTTACGGTGTATGGATTGGAAACCCTTCATCGGTTGCGCCACCAAAGACTCAGCGAAATTAAGGAACAGACCCTCGACAAGGTTGTGGATTCGTTGCTTACTGCGGCAACGGTGAAGGACAAGAAGGTCGGGAAAGTCAAGCCTACCGCAGCGGAGCAGGTGGCCCTGGATGACGACTCTGTCAAGCTGTTGAAGCGGCTATGTGTGGAGAGGAACTTTGCACTATATTGGTCGAAGGGAAAGCTTGAGTACGGTCCGAGAAACGTCTCGCCGGGTGGAGCAGCCGTCAAAGTCGACAGCTCGACGCTGACAAGTGTGGAGCTGGAGCTGGACCTCAGCGAGGTGGTAACGAGCGTCACACTCCACGGCCGGGACTATCGCAAGGCGAAAGAGGACCTGAAGTTCAACGCGTCGGGCTCCAAGCTGAAGAAGATATCCAAGGGAACACCGGCGACCACCCTGAGGATGCAGGGGTTTGGCAAGCTTGAGCGGGAGATACCTTGGAACCTTGGGCTGTCTACTGCTTCAGCCTTGGAGGAAGCCGCCGTCGCGGAGCTTCAGGCACGTGCGGAGAAGTTTGCGAGAGGTCGCTGTGTGGGGGAGATGAACGTGAGTCTTCATCCCCTCTGTCTGCTGGAATTGGAAAATCTGGCATGGCCTCTGACTGGGCCATTTCTGGTCTCGTCGGTCTCACATCGGGTCGAGGGCAACACACACGAAACGACAGTGGAGTTCTTCTCGGACTCGCTGCCGAAGGAGTGACATCTTGAACCAGCACTTAATGGCGATCGACACCACCCTCCGCCGTCGGGAGACTTCACTGCCATCGGATGAAGTTTGGCTCGCTCAGAGGATTCGTATGGTCCTGGAGACCCAGCGAGGTAGCATTGCGTGGCGCCCGGAGCTCGGGTGTGATCTTGCGCGCTTCGCGGGCCGGCCACTCACTCCGGGTGTGTTGTCGGGTCTAAAGCGGGAGATTAAGTCGAGCTTGGCATCGCTCGACGACGTCCGTGTGCTCGACGTGGACTTTAAGGCCAGGACGACACACGGCGTGGATCAGGGGCACAATCGACGCACCTTGCCGGTTGCCGAGCGGTCTCTCGTACAGCTTGGCACGCAGTGTACACTTGAGGTGGGCATTGCGGTAGAGTTCGACGGTCAGGCCGTCTTCTTCGAGGTTCAGCTTCAGGGCTGACCACCATATTTTTTGACCCGTGAGTCCTGTGCGCATTGCCCCCCCCCATCTGTTGCGACTCGACCGCGAAGCGCTCCTGCGAGACACGCGTGATCGGTTGCTCGCGCGCCTTCCGGCCCTCGATTCGGGTGAAATCGACCCGACAGACCCCGGCTGGCTTCTGCTGGAGCAGTGTGCCTGGATGGCCGAGGAGCTCAGTCTTCGTCTCGACGACTATCCGCTCGCTGTGCTTCAGCAGCTGTTGTCTTTGCTGGGAGGCGAGCTCTTGAGCGCTCTGCCGGCAGTCGGTCTCGTCTCGATGGACGCGGTCGACTCTGGGGAGATCCGTTCGACGGGAGGGGGAGAGTCGGTGGTGCGCCTCTTCGCTCCGCAAACCGAGACGCGCGACCAGGTCGAGTTCGTTCCGTTGGAAGGCTCGGTTCCGGTCCGTGCGGTGCGCCGCCTGCGGTTGTGGTCGTGGGATGGCGTGCAAGTCGCGGGCTTCGAAGGGGACCGCGTGTCCATTCGCCGTGGGCAAGGGGGGTTCGATGACCCTTTCCGGGGCGAAGAGCTATCGATCTCGCTCGTGGGAATTGCAGGAGATGCCATCGCCCAGCCACTGGTAGAAGCGGTCGCGGAGCTGCAGCAGCGGGGAATCGGGTGGTTGCAGCTGCAAGTCTCACCGCGAAGCAACGAGGCGCGCGCGCGCCTGACCATTCGCGTCGACTGCGCAGCAGCGTTCGCTGAATCGGCGCCGGGAGGGATGAGCAGTGGCGAGCCCTTGATCGCTCAGTGGGGCTGCCTGGATGAGAGCACCTGGGGGCCGGAGATCCGTCTCGCAGAGCACTTGGGCCTTCCGCGCTCGCTGCGCGGACAGACCCCTTTCCCGGGACCGCGCGAGCATACGATTGCGTTTCACCACGTGCCCGCAGGGCTGCCGGTCGCAGAGATTCTCAGTGCGCCCGCCGCGCCCCTTCCGGGGCGCCTCGCCGAGGAAGTGTGGAACACCCTGATCCGGATTGAACCCCGCTTGGCCCGCCTGCGGCCCATCTACAGTCGCTCGCTCCGCGTCGAGTCGCTCATGGCGCATTCCTGGCTCCAGGTTGGGGTTCAGCGCGGCGACTGGTGGGCGATCACCGATCCAGGACCGTGTGACTTGATCGCGCTCGAGCTGTCGGGCCCGCCTTCTGCAGAGAACGTGCGCATTGCGCTGACGCTCGACCGGCCCCAAGACAAGCCGATGGAGGTCTGGGCGATGCACTCCAATGCAACCATGAGCCGCCTGAGTCGGCCCGCTGTTACGGAGTTGCAGCTCAAGGTGCCCGGTTCTACAGGTTCCAAGATGGTTCAAGTGCTGCGAATTGAGCCGGATCGGCCGGTGGTGGCCTTGATAGTTCGGTGTCCGAGTGGCCTGAGGGAGGCGTTCGTCAATCCCATGATGGTCATCAACGCGCCGGTCGTTCAGGATGGCCGCAGTGTGACCATTCAGCGGATGGTCGCGGAGCCCATCGCTCTGAATGAGGTCGATCTGGTCGGGCCCGATGAGCGGGTCAGGATGTGTAGAAAGCCGCTTGGCCCCGACATTCCAACGATGTTGGCAGACTTTCCGTTGGCCGGTTTCTCGTCGTCGAAGGGGCGTGACATTGGTGACTTCCACGGCGTGAAGCTCGACGCCCGCAGTGGAGAGCTTCGCTTCAATGCGCCCGATGCGGCGGGCAACGTCCGCGAGCTTCGCGTGGGCACCGAGATCGACCTCGACTGGTATCGCCGCACCGACGGGGCTGACGGCAATGTTGCAGCGGGCGAGCTTCGGCTCGTCGAGCAGGCGCCGAGCGCCCGTCCCCGCATCCAGTCGGTCATCAATCCCTTCCCCACACTGGGCGGTCTCGACGGCGAGACTGAAGAAGCGGCCCGTGGGAGGCTGTTTTCACCGGGCAGCGCGAGTCTTGCCCTTCCGGCCGACTGGGAGCGCGAGCTCCGCACTCGACTTGGAGGCGGCGAGTGGCGGGTGCGGGCCTGGAGCCACACCGAGCGAGCTCTAGTGACTACGGACACCTGGCGGGCCTTCGAGTCAGGGCAGTCCCTTGCTCTGAAGCTCGATGCCGCTGGCGAGCGAACCCTTGTTCTCGCAGTGGCTGTGGGCGATCGGCCCGTCTCCGAAGAGGAGCGGTCTCATGCCGAGCACCACGCCCGGCAGCTCTGCGCCGAGGCCCGCTCCCGGAGCAACCGCATCACCAACGTCCTGGTGATACCAATGACCCCTGTATGGCTCGACGGGGAGGCCGAGGCCCCCATCTGGCCTTCCCACGACACCACTGGGATCACAGGCGAGCTCGTCGATGCCGATGGTGTCCGACGGCCAGTTCCTGTCGATGTGCTTCTGCTCGACGCAGTGATCGAGGGCCCGTTGAAGCGAGGGCGTAGATGACCGACTCCGTTCCCGCTCGATTGGAGTTTGCCCGCCAGCGGGCGGCGGGGCGGCTCGCCGGCGTTCAGTGGATCGATGGCGATCTCGACCCTGCTCGACCCGATTGGAGCCAGTCCGAGCGCGGATTTCACAGTCGTTCTGTGGTCGGCATGCTGCCTCTTGCGATCCAGGAGTCGGCGCGCGCCGCCCACTCCCGTGGCGAGCCCACCCTCGTGGAGGGCATGCAGCTGCTCATGGCGGAGACCGACTGGCTGGTGGAGTCGCGGAGCATGCTCTGGTCGGCGGACTCACCCGAGCCCCGTCTGCTGGTTTCTTTGGTGGAGCACCTCGGCCTCGATGCGACTCTGCACAGATACGACCCCACCCGACTCCAGCGCCTCGTAGCCCGCCTGAAGCCCTGGCTGGCTCGGCGTGGTGAGGTGGTTCCCGCCCTCTCCTTGCTCCAGTCGGCGCTCGACGAGCAGCCCGCTGAGGCGGTGGGCGGCCCTGATCAGCTCGTCGATGAAGTGCTCGCTTGCCGCAGCGCATCCTGGTGGGCCGCGCGGGGGGCCGCCAAGGTCAAGCCCGAGCTGCGCATCGAGTCGGGATTCGTTCGCTTTCAGCCCCAGCAGGGGCTCCGGGTGCATCTTCGCACCGAAGACCTCCTCATCGATTGGTCCCCTGGCACGCCCATCCACCGGGGCCTGCTTCGCCTGTTGCCGGTCTGGTGTTGTTACCGCGTCGCCGTGACTCGAGAGCCTTTGCATGAATGACATCCACAACCAACGCTTTGCGCCCCGCGACGGTGCCCTGCTCGATCTGGAGAGCCTCCAGAGCTTGGCGGCGGTGCCCGCCCGCCTGCTCGAGGCCTGGTCCACCCTGCTCAATCCGGCCGGTCCAGGTGTGGTTCTCGACGGGCTTGAGCCGGTGGCACCGCTTTCCGCCCTCGGGCCGCCGGGCACGCGCCGCCCAGACAGCACCGCTACGGGCATCCGGCTGTCCGCCGGCCGCGTCCTCATGCGCGATGCGAGTGGGCGCTACGACGTCATCGAGGTTCCGGAGCCCACCTTCGTGAACTGGCCGACCAGCTCGGGATCCCGGGTCACGGGCTCCCTGGTGCTCCGGGTCGAGCGCACCCGGTCATCTGCCAGCGGCGGGCTGCAGGTGGCCCGGGAGCGGGTCTCGGTGCAGATTGGCTTTGTGCGACCGGGGTCGGAGGAGCTTCCCGGGCTCTTTCCGTTGGCGACGGCCTTCGGAAACGGGAAGGACTGGATCACCGACCTACACCGGGCGTGGACTCCGGAGCACCCCGTCATCGAGCACCTTGAACGGCGCCTCGACGACATCGAGCGCCTTATCTGGCGGGCGGAGCCCGAGGGCTCGGTGTGGGACCGCCAGGTTCTCGGTCGCAACTGGGTTCGCTACCAGACCATGGCCGCTGCGAGTCTGCAGTCCACTCGCATCATGCTGCGCACCCGCACCTTGACCACCACCGAGCGGGTGCGGCTCTTCGTGGCGCTTCGGGACCAGCTCGGACGCTCCGTTCAGCCGGCGGGAACCGCGCTTGTGCAGCTGTTCCGGCCTGCGGATTCCGCTGGTCCCTACAGCGTCGTGTCCAGCACCTTCGACGGCTGAGGATTGCTGCGTGGCTATCAATCCCTATCGAAGCTTCGGTCTCTGGCGCGCCTGGGAGAGCGCGAGAGAGTCGGCAGTTCCGATTGTGGTGGCCACCTTCGCTTGGGTGCAGGTGAGCCCGCTGCTGAGGGCTCCGTCGTCCGGGCGGCCGTTTTCGGAGCTGGAGCTTGCGGTGTTGATGGGGGGGCTCGCGGCGCTCACGAGCTGGGCGGTGGCGCGTCAGTGGACTGTCTTTGGCAAGCGGCGGCCTCTGCCACCCATGTTGTGGGGCACGGCTGCTGCACTTGCTTCCATCGCCTTGTCGGCGACCTTGAGCAAGGCAGGCTTCTCGACCTGGTGTGCCGCCGAAGCGGCCGGCACTCTACAGCCGTTGCTCATGCCGGATGGGAGCGTGGAGACGTGGGTGTGTCAGCGAGGTGCGGTCCCCAACAATCCCTACCTCAAGGGCACTCTCTTGCACCCCAACTGGGATGGCACCCTCGCCTGGACTGCCTGGGTCTTCGCCGCGGTGAGCGCCATGTTGGCAGCGGTGGGGTTGCGCGACCTGCGGCTCTGGCGCTCCGGCGTGGGAGATCAGCTGTTCCAGCTCCTCAAGCTCGCGCCCGGGGGGGGCTCTGCCGTGGTGGCCGGCCCCGACAAGCCAGAGAATGCGGCGGTCGTTGCCTGTCGCAACGGCACTCTGTGGGGAGAACTCTGCGGCCAGATGTACGCCGCGCAGAGGGTCTTCGAGCCCGGCGAGTGGTGCATTCGCTGCCAGCAGCCCTTTCGTCCCGCCGAGCGCACCATCCAGGTCACCATCGTGAGTCTTGCCACGGCCGAGATCGATGTGTTGAACGGCCTGGAGCGCCTCGACATGCTGAGCTGGACCCGCGGCGAGCGCCCTCCGCCCGACCCCCGGCTGTCGGGGGAGGAGCGCTGGGTGGTTCTAGGAGAGACTCGCCTGCCCGATGTGGTCACCGTGGCCCAGGCGCTTGGACTGGTGATGGAGGTCGTCGAGGGGGCGTCAAGCGAGACCGACGAGCGCGTGGCGGAGGCGGCGAAGCTCGCGACCGCGCGTGGCAGCCGTGTGGCTTGCTGGTTCTGGCCGGGGCGCCCTCTCGACCGTCTCACCTACGCGCGCCCCACGGAACGAGCGGTGCTCGGCATCGGCCCGGAGCGTCTGCGCGACCTCTTGCCGGAAAGTGGAGGTAGAGTGGTGCTACAGATCGACATCGGCCTGATGCCCATCGAGCTGCGCACGGGCTTCTGCAAGCGCTTTCTCGACCCGACGCGACCCGATGAGCTGCGCAACTCGAAGCAGGACATCTGGGTGCCCGTGGGTCCGTTCGCGCCTATCAAGGAGAGCCCAGGGGCGTGGGTGCCTCGCCTGGAGGGCGATGCGCTGCGGGTGTGGCTCTCGCTTGACCGGACTCAGCCGGCCGGGGTGCGGGGGGTCACAGTGCCGCTGCCCTACCAGCTGCCCGATGCCCTGCAGGACCCCGACGCCCCGCCGGCCCCCACGGGGCTGCCCGATGAGGGCTTCGACCTGGTGCGGATGACGCGTCGGGCAGAAGATGGGGAGCCGGAGCTGCGGCGTCGGCCAGGTGACTCGATCGCAGAGTGGGACTGGCTGGAGCCGGAGACCATCGGGCTGTTGCGGGATGAGATGCTGGTCTTGATCGACCCGAGGGGGCTGTGATGGCGTTCAGGGACCTTGCGCGGAAATGCCTCATGGTCGGTGTGCTGTGCGTTGGAGCCGTGGCCTTGGGCAACACAGCGCCAGGAGCGCCGGTCGTTTCTCTTCCAGTGAAGCCTTCGGCGGACAGCGACCTGACTGTGTCCATCGACACCGAGTCTACAGATACAGACGGCGACGCCATCTCCTACTCCTACGCGTGGACGAAAAACAGCAGTCCAACGACCGACACAACGGCGACCATTTCGGCGAGCTCCCTGACCGCTGGTGACACTTGGGCGGTTGTCGTGACGCCGAATGATGGCACGGATGATGGCGCGACTGCTTCGGCCTCCACCACGCTGAACAGTC
>Ga0315322_10002095_pt1 | contig 15416 bp, 5 predicted proteins | sample M110021515metaG_FD_203461 | JGI IMG/M metagenome (GOLD analysis project Ga0315322, IMG submission 203461) | Ammonia-oxidizing marine archaeal communities from Monterey Bay, California, United States - M1 100m 21515 | ecosystem: Environmental > Aquatic > Marine > Intertidal zone | place: USA...
GGATTAGAATACTCTGAACAAGCTGTTCAAGATGGTCTTTATAAAGGAGATTATGTTTACAAAAGACCTGGTCCTGATTAAATAATTAATAATTTATTAGTTTTATTAATTATTCTTTATAATTTTAATAGATGATTTATCATAAAATCTAAATGACATGTTGAATCTGTTAATGTTATGTACCCATGACTACCTATTGGGTTAGTTTGTGCGTAAACCCTAACTATAACATCTATAGTTACTTCATCAGGCAACTCTACATATGTCGAGTCTCTAAAATTATTTTTAATACTAAATCTACCACCAGTGAATGTATCATTCTTATTTATTGTTAAAAAATCACACCCAGTATTAGGTGTAAATGTAGAACCTGAACCAGCTAATCTAAATGTAACATAACCGTTATTATTAGCCATTGAGCTCGAAAATTGAATACAAGCAGAAGTGCTAATACTAAGACCAACCGGTCCATAAAAAGCACCTCCAACTATATGTCCTTTTGAAGTTGATTGTGGCATTTCATAGAATTTTTTAGTAATATTAGATATATTATTAAGTGTTACATCACCTGGTTCAACAACAAAACTATTTTTCCATTCTGTCCATGTGCCAGGACTAGAAATTGTCCCGCCATTAAAAATAATACTAGTTCCACTCGTGCTGATGGTGCCCTGTGGGAAGGCAGTGCTGGATGGATTCAGTGTCCAGCCAGTAGTTGATCCTCCATTAGATAATCCACATGTATTAGTCCCTGTTGTAAATCCAACAGCACTAAAACTATATCTCGTTATGTCGCTATTAACCATATTTAATTGAGAATTATTATATTGAACTAGTCCACCAGATGGGTCCTTTACAAATCCAACATCTCCTACAGCACTAAATAAACTATCAGCTTCTGTTGGTGTTTTTGTAGTAAAATCTAATTCAGGAACAAATATTTTATTTGTTCCCATATTCAAATTTCCCTGTGCTTCCCTTTTCAAAAAATAATTGTAAGTAGAACGTAAATTCATACCAATTAATGAACGACCATCTTGAATTACTGAACCACTATTCGACATATCATTCCATGGACTTGTATTAGGCAATGTAAACATATTAACCGGAGCTAACCCTCCCATATCGACCCATCGTCCTGCTTTAATAATAGTATTAAAGCCAGCATTAGTTGAAGTAGATGGCCAACCACCCGCATTTGGTAGCCCTGCATCATTTTGTCGTGATTTTGCGTATCCACTTCCGCCTATATTTTTTATCCATATTTCATTTGTAGATATATCTTGTTGTATTTTCATATCACCATCTCTAATATCTATATTATATGTATTTGCAGATAAATCAATTGTATTTGCAGATAAATCAATATTGGATGACGCATTAATTAATATATTATTAGCAGATATATCAATTGTTTGCGTTGATGATATATTTGATACATTGCTAATTTCAATACTATTCATATCTAATGTAACATCAGGATTAACACGCATATATATCTGTTTGCTAGCATTATTATCATCTCCCATTACAATACGATCATTTGCGACATTCTCATTAATGAATAAATTAATTCCTGTAGTATCAAATTCTATTCTAGGAGCTGTTCCAGCAGTCGACTTAGATATTATATTAGCATTAACAATATTATTAGATCCCATATCTATATCTCCTCCCATAAATAAACTATCTATTGTAGATTTATCTACATACTGTCTTTTAGTTGTCGAACATTTAAAACCAGTTATATAATTTAATAAATCAAATTCATTGGGAGTAATAGTACCTGTTAAAGTTAAACTGGTTGATGTTAAAACAAAAGGAGTAAATTCTCTGGGCAATAACATTGGTTGAAAATTATGATACATTCTAACTCTTACATCAGTTGTTCCGGTTCCAGGCTCATCGCAAAATCGTTTGATTTGAAGGTTTGCTGAGTCAAGACTACTGAGACCTATACTAGATTTACCACATCGTAATCTTATATTACCTATATATCCTATATTTCCAGTTGTATTTCCCTTTGGATTACTGCTTAAAATAGTAAGAACACATTCTCCAGTTGTAAAACTAATCATACATGTTATATTGTCTTGAAATTTATAAGCCGTATCATTATTTGATCTGTCTACTATTTCAAATATAGCATAAGCTGCGCGTGTGTCAACCTGGGCAGATAATGGCGATATAGGATAAATTTGAGCAATTGTTTGCCAAGAACCACCAGATCCAAGCGTAGAACTATTTGAAGAAAAATTAGTATTATCATAACTGATATATTCTATTATTGGTGTATTAGCAGCATATAAATTTCCATCAAAATTACCACTTCCATCAATATCTAAATTTCCATTACCAACTATGTTAGCACACACATCTAATTGTCCTCTAATACCTGTATCCTGGTTTAAATAAGTTTCATTTAAAACATATAACCCACCACATATATCAACTGTTCCCAATCCAGGAATAATAGGAGTAAAATTACCCGAATCGGGAATTATTTTTGAATTAGGACCTAATATTAAATCATTTTGAAAATATTCAGGTTGAGTTGTCATTCCATATACCGGCTCTATTAAATTAATAGATATATCTGCTATAGGAGTATAAGAACCAGAAGGTAATTCTATCATCTGTTTTAATTTCCAATCTCTTGAACTAGTTGACATATTTTCATTATTATTAACTAACGTTATGTTCAAATAGTCAAATTGAGTAACACCTACACCAGTTAAATCTATATTAATTGTTAAATAAAAAGTAGTATTACCTGAATCAGTTATTATTCTTATTCTATTAAATCCATACTTATTTTTATTGATATTAGATAAAATTTTAATAACACCAGTTGATCCACTAGGATGAATACCTGCAATAAAATTTATATTATGATATTCTGGTGGTCCTAATTGTAGTGTGAAATATCCCATTGTATTAGCTGTAACAACTGGAATTTCTGATATAATATATTCTTTTTGAAACGATGGAGCTACTGCCTGAGAATCCCAAGGTTCAGCACTAAATTTTTGCATTAAATTATTTCCATCAAGAATTATATTAGAAACATCAATAATATTAAAAGAAGCATCTCCTCCACCTCCGCCCCCACCAGTAATTCCTTTTGTTCCTGTATAGGCTATAAAAGATAAAAAAGGGGGGTTTGTATTATTAATTGGTGGACTTGTTCCGGTCCCTGCTTGTAATATTACTGGATCTTCGTAAAATTCAATTATACCTGTTTTATTGTCCATTAACCATAAAGTTCCAGGTTCATCTCTTCCTATGTTAATAAAAGGTGGTCCTCCACCTCCATATAATTGAAAATCATAAGCATTAACTACAGTCTCATCAAACTTAAAAGGGATAGTATCTTGTAATATATTTATTCCGTTACCATCTAAACACCACCATGCTTGACCATTACTATTAGGAACTTGTGTTAGCTGTAATTTTTTATAATATGTTAATTGTGGGTAGCCTATAACTCCCAAATTAAGTGATCCATCCGGTTCGGTAATATTTCCACATAAATCTAAATTTGCTATCGAATAATCATTTGGTAATGTCGATGGAACAGTTTGAGATAAAATTTGATTATTCAATATATTATCACGAAATAAATATGGTTGAATACCATAACCATCAGATTGTTGCGTATTAGCAACTACATTAAATTGCTTAAATAACAAATCTGTTTGTTGTTCTGGAGTAATAGAAGACATTATTATATACTATATTTATAATCTTTTTTTATAAATATAATTTAATTTATTTTAAACACTTAATTCAACAGATTTAATGGTTTGGCCACTTGGTATACCTATACGCAAATATATATCTGATGGATTAGATGAACTAGCAAAATTGAGTTTATACTTATTATCCGAAACACTCCATACACCCTGTCCATCTTTAGATTGAGCAGTTAATGATCCTGTAGGTTTTTTAACTTGCGCATCTAACCAACCACTTCTACCAGCATATGGAAAACCATTACCTGTTAAATATAATGTATTTTTTTCACATATATACATTAGATAATCATCACCTTGACTCAGTGTGGAGTTGCTAATGTTTTTAACAGTTATACTAATATTTTTTGATGTTAAACCAGTATATTCTAATACTATCCATTTATATGTTCCTGATAAAGTAGTTGTAACCAATGCACCATTCCAATATTGTCCAGCAGCTATATCATAGTCTATAGCATCACCAGAACTATCCAAACTACTATAATCTTTTAGAAATACTGGACCTGGATTATAAAACTTACTAGGATAATCAATATATGGATTTTCAAGGGTACTACTACCACCACCTCTAAAGCATCCATCTGCCCACATTAGTTGATTATAAGATATATCGTCAATATGTTGATAAGTATTAAAAAAACCACTACCTGTTCCAGTAGTATCAGTTGGCCATGTTCCTAGACTATTGGGATTAGGAACATTTGAAGGATCTATGGGGCCTCCCAAATAATTCATACTTGCAAAATTGTTAAATCCCGTAACTAAAGTTATACTAGGATTACTATTACTGTTATATGTGTAATCCCACCATAGATTTTTACCAGTAGAATCAAAATTTAAGGGGACAGTACTAGCATCTGTAGTAAGTGATTGTAACACATTACTTTGACGAGTAATTCGAATATTAAACTGTGTTCCTTCGTCAGTTTTTTCTCTACTATATTGTTCTGTAGTTGTCATAAAAGTTACCGGTATAATACCACCGTTCGGATTATTTAATGAAATATCGGATGGAATTGGCCCATTAGGTGGTGAGCCTTGTGGCCAAGGAGTAGTAGCAGCAGAACCTATAGATATAGGCGATGGATCATTATAACGAAGTAATTGAGTGCCAATATTTAAGTCCTTTCTCCACCAAGGATCTAAATTACTTAATGAAGCATCATACTCAGTAGCAAAATTTATATTTGATGAATTTGAAGGCCTTCCTTGACCAAAAAATTGATTATTTACATTTGCTGATAATAAACTTGCTGCGGTTGTTAAATCTATTGATTCTGTTGGTCGTTGTCCAATATTAAAATCATATGATTTAATACCCGATGGTTGATTAGGTGTTCCATTATTATTATAAATCTGTTGAAGGTTTAAAGTATACGGACTATAATTATTATTACAAATATCAGGAAAACTCGATAGACTAATATCTTTTATTCCAATATTGCTTATATCAATTTCTGTCCAATATCCTTGTGTTTGAAAAGGATATGTAGTTTTTCCTGCCTCTTTTGATGATGCCGTCCAATCTATATGAGGATTTGAAGAAGGATTACCATTAGTTGGTTCTAGATAACCTTTAAACTGTGATGCGGATGATACATCATATACTGTATTAGAAATGTTTGCTTTTAGATAACCTAATTCTATTCCTTCACTAGATATACCTCGTAAGTCATCACCAAAATTATTAGCTATATGAAAAATAGATGGATTATTCAATGAAACATCAAATCCAGGATTGGAAGGTGTTATAAACCATACAGTAGGAATTTGTGTATTATTGTAAGCTGGATAAGCGGGTCTTCCTGAAGCATCAATCATTCCAGGACCAGAAACATAATTTAATGACCCATCTTTTAGAGGAAGTCTTGCCCCAATATTCACACAAGCTTCTGGTCTAGATGGATAAGGTAGAATAATACTTGTACTTAGGTCTAGATTAAAGGATGGATCTAAATTAGGTTCATCATAATTATTTATTCCAAATGGCTTATGTATTGTATATTTATATTCTGGACAAGCTGATATATCAAATGATACTAATGATGGTATACCAATTACAGGTTCTGTATCGTATGAAAATGTCACTTGACCATTTTTTTGTAATCCTGATGATATATCGTAATTAAATGAGGTGTCGGTATATCTACGATTAAACATTTGTCTAGATGTTGGTAATATCTCTCCACATATTGTACATCCAAAAGCATATGCTAGTGACAAAGAAGCACTTATTGGAAATGGTGTGTTTAAAGAAGCATCAGCATAATTTGGAGGAACGGTAGAGAGACTAGCATCAAATTTTAATTCTGTTGAAGAACCTGAACCTTCATATCTCGCATTGCTTAAATCAATTTGATTGGGTGGATTTGGTGCTCCAAAATTTCCTAATTCAATTGAATCGCCAGATCCATCTGGTATATATAAATAATTCCATGATACATCATTTCCATATCCAGGAGCAGTAAATGGACCATTTGTTCCACTATTATCTAAATAAATTCTAAATTGGTATGTTTTTGAATTGTCCAATCCACCATATGTTAATTTTGTATATGGTGCGATAGTTGGGTCTGGACTGTTTCCACATAAATCAGTTGCTGCTCCACCATAAGTCAATTCAGCTTCTATTATAGTATTCGGGATTACTGTTTGATTCGGATTAGAATTATTTACAGATAAGTCAATCCAACTAGAGTTTAATAATGGTGAACCGGATGCAACGCCATTAGTATATTCTAAATATTCAATATGTAAATGTCTAAAAAATGGTAATCGATCATTTTGAACCAATGATTCATTGCTTGCACCAATTTCATAGGATGTATAAGTTCCATATGGAACAGCTGATTGTTCATTAGATGGATTCGTCCAATTTAAACGGATATATGGTTGAGATGTATTTTGTGTAATTAAATTCCCAGAGCCGTCAGTGGGAGCCAGTGGTTTATTAAAGAAATAATATGATAAATCTGCTATACCTCCAGAGGATGTCCCTTTATTGGTTATGGTTACTGTATTACCAGCATTCAATGACACATCAAATCCAGAAGCATCAAAATAAATTCCAGAGACATCATGCGAAGATAATACATTATTATTGGACACATCTATTTTTCCTACATTTATTAATCCACTTCCTCCACCTCCGCCTCCTCCTGTTCCACTTCCAAATGTTCCAGTATATTTTATAAATGATATTCTGGGTCTATTTTGACTAATATCAGCTCCTCCAGTTATCCCATTAAGTTGATATGGAGAGCTAGTTAAAATTGAATTCGATTGATAAAATTGTAATATACCTGATGCGGGATCTATCGACCAATTCAGTCCATTTCCTGATGCTTGTGCTTCTGATACCCAATTTGTTCCATTATAATATTCTACAATTGGTGTATATGTATTTGGATTTACATCATTGTATAAATAAGGAATCATATTTTTTAATATATTATTATTAGTGCTGGTAGTAGATCCAGGGTCAATAAACCACCATGCTTGATTAGTGCCATTAGTAGGTGCTAAATATAATTTATTATAATATGTTAATGGTAAATCAACTCCAAATACACCGGCTGATAAATCTCTTGTTACTATGGTTTGATTATTTACATTATTACTAAAATCTCCTTCTGGTATTGACCCAAAAGCAACTCCGTTATATATTTCTAATAATGTAAAACTTAAATCGGTAGGCACCTTTTCTGAAAAAATATTTTCTTGAAAAACATTTGTTAATGATTTTTTGGGTTCTCCTGTATAACTTAAAGCTCCAGTATCACTTGTTAGAACTTGAGTTTGAGCTACTCCTTGGAACTTTTTAAATAGTAAGGTTGTTTCATTATCATTATCTAAATAATTTGACATAATATAAATTATCAATATATAAATTTATATTATTATTTGTATTAACCATAACTTATTGTGACTTTTCCAATTGTTTTTTCATTTTGGATTCCTATAGCTAAATATTGGTATATTGGTTGACTTTGAGCAATTCTTCTAATATGATAAGTTGATTGACCTGCATCATAATTCCCGTTTCTATCTCCTTTAGTGGTAGCAGCTTGTCCTTCTTGAAAAGTATTAAATGCATTAGACAGATTTTTATTAGCACAATCTAACCAAGGTGAAAAATATTGAGTTGATCCAGATGCCCACTGATATACTGCATTTCCCGATGTTGCTTGTTGTTCTTCTTGATAAAATAAACAATAATCGGTTCCTAATGTCATTGAATTGTTGTTTACATCTTCAATGTCGCATTTTATAAAATAACTTGATTTCGGCGCTGATGTTTCACTATTACTTAATCGAATGATTATAAATTTTAAATTAGTATATGATTTAAGAATGGGCGCAGCATTATTGAGGTAAAATACAGTTGGACTATAATTTATATTCTGGGTAATTCCCGAACTATCATATATTTGATAGTTTACATTTGATGGTCCTTGGCCTGAATAAATATTATAATCTATATAAGGTTGAACACCTGATAAATCAACATTAGAACTTAAACCAGCCCCATAAAAGCCATTTTTGGCCCACATTGCCGTATTATAATTAATACTATTTGTATGATCATATCCAGTAAGAGTTGATTGACCTGAAGAAATATCAAACACATTAACTAATTCCATCAATGTTGGGGTCGTTGATGTTATATCTGTTATTGGTGGTAAAAATGTATCTGGGAAATTTGTGCTAGGAGCACTTATATTCCATGTAAAATCCCACCACCAATTTTTACCGTCTATTCCTGATAAATCAGTTGTATTAGATTTACTTACTGCTGGTTGTGGTGTTCTAGTTATATTATTTTTAAGTGTAAAAGATATACCAAATTGAGGAGCTCCTGATACATCCCTTGAAAAATTAACATTTGAACTAGTATAATCATCTGCATAATTCATTTCCATTACTTCACTTAATGCTACACTGGCTGGCGCTCCTGTTTCTACATCTTCCCAAGATTTTCCCATATTTTCGATTGGCACTGATACGGAACCTGAACTTGTGGGGTTATAAATTAACGATAAATCATATAAACTTCCTGCTTGTTGTCCATCAGAAGGAGCCCATGTTTGGTCTAAGTCGTTTATACTAGCATCTACTTTAAATACTAATTCTCCACCAGTAGTTCCTGTTCCACTAGCAGTTGGTAATTTTAATCCCCAAAAATTATTAGAAGGGTAGGTTGGATTAATTATGGTAATAGTATAATTAGCAACTGATGTATCATTTAATGGTGTTTTTCCTATATTAAATAAAGCAGCAGTAGTTGTTCCTACTTGGTCAGATCCACCATCTGTTTTTAATATTTGTGTAACACTAGCCTTATATGAAGTATATGATGGAGTATTATTACAAATATCAGGGAAACTTCCTAAACTAATGTCAATTTTAATCGAAGATAAATCTACACCTAAATAGTAACCTTCTTTTAGCTGACCATTTCCTTGTGGAATTGTGGTAGAATGAGAGAAACTAATATTACTATTTGAAACATCTGTATTTGAACCTTGTGTCCAAACTCCACTTATTAATGATGATGAAAGACTTTCTCCTGATATTCCTGAAGTCCCATTAGAAATATCTACTTTGAATTGTGTTAAAGGTATACCACTTGCGTCACTTCCTAGATAACTACCAGAATTAACCCATGTAGTCGGTGGAACTGCCGATGTTGTATCTCCAAAATTTGCTATCAATTTGTAGAAATTAGAAGAATTATAACGAATAGATGATAAATCAGACAAAAATTCTACATTTGAAAATTGCATTGATACATCACTTCTTTTACGAGGGTTGGCTGTTATTGAGTCACCTGTAGGGCTTCCAAGAGCAAAAGCAGTCAAAGATGTTATAGCAGTTGTATAATTATTTGCTCCAGTAACAACATCAGATCTTTTAGGAATGGGTATATAAGCTACTGCTGACGCATTAGTAACATTCGGAACACGAAAATTGTAATAATCTTCACTACTATTTACAGCAAAATATGGTTGACTTGGTGTATTTATTGTTTTTATTATATATTCAGGAAATGCTGCTGAAGAATCTATATTTTTAGACCAGGTTTGTGTTTGTAAAGTTGATGTCAGATTTCCAACTGAAATGTCTGTTACTGGAACATCAGTTGTATTACCACCTACTTGAATAGCTCCTGTTCTTTTAACCCCACTTATATCTACTCCATATCCTACAAAAAAATTTGGTGTTCCATATGGTAAATTTAAACTAGCATCCATTCCTGTTCCTGGTTGTACTGTTGGAGGAGGAGGAGGAGGAACAGCACCTAGTCCACCTACAGTTAATGAACTATATGTTATATTAGTAAATGATAAGGATAATGGAGGATTAGCAGGACCTGGATTACCAAAAGATTTACCCCCAAATGTTAAATAATTCCAACTAATATCTTCTGAATTATTAACATACGCAATTTTGTAAGAATATGTTCCTCCAATTGCCCCTGTAGTTAAATCTAACTGTATTGTATCAGTATTTGGTGCTCCTAACAAAGTTGCAGTCGGACTTCCTGTTCCGGTATTTACAATCCTTAGTTTATTAACATTTGTCAACCTTTGATTATTAGCAGTGATTTGCGAATATTTAAACGCGCCATTAGCAACATTAATAATTGCAGAATTTCCCATTGATGGGTATGAGGCAGTAGTACTATACTGAATCCAAATATCACTTATATAGGGTAAAAAACTATATGTGTTATTCATAGTTGCCAATCCACCATCTATAAAATTAAACGCAGACCTTGTTTGTGTAGGAGGTGTCCAAGATAAATTTACTTGACTAGAAGTGGATGAATGTTGAGGATTAGTAGATATCAATGGGTTATCAAATAATAGATATGATAAATCTGAATAGGTAACCTCACCAGAACCACCAGATACATCTATATCTATTTTTATTGTTGACGTTCCACTTAAATCTAAGGTAAAACTTGAAGCATCAAATAATAATGTAGTTACATTAGGAAATATAGTAGTTGATGTATCAGTATAAGTGCCAATATTTATTTCACCAGCACCACCTCCCCCACCGGATAAATCATTATAAACATAATAACTTAAATCGTAAATTTGGGTTTCTAAGTTTGAAATATCAATAGCTATACTACCCGATAAATCATTCAACATACTTAATGGAACAGCGTCCGTTGGTTGTGTTACTTGACTTTCTAATAGTCCATTTATCTTATTTTTCGTTATAGTAACTTTTTGAGACATAATATAATATATTTAATTATTATATTATAGTAAAAAATCTTATATTAACTACATTATTTAAGTCCATCTAAGTATTCCATATTTTCTTTTAATGTAGTTTTATATTTATTAAATTCGTTTAATCTTGTAATTACTTTAATTAATTTCTCGTCATTTGGATTGGCTTTTATCATTGCTGCCATAATAGAAAGTGATTGAAGAGATACAGAATTTATTCTATCTTCCATTGCTACTATTAAATCTTCCCAATTCTTTCTATATTTTACTAAATTCATTTGTTCTATTGTTTTATTAGTGGCATCTTGTATTTCCTTAACATTTTGCTCAATTCTTTTAACTGCTGGATCATCTGAAACATCAGTCGCTTCTGTTTCTTCTGCTGTCGTTTCGTCTGTTCCTTCAAATAATCCCATAAACCCTTCTGGTTGATTTTTTTTCATAATTGTTTTTAGTATTAAAAATATTAATATGGCTATTATCGCATACCCTAAATAACTATATAATTCATCAGATTTCATATATATTAAACCAATACAAATTTTTTAATATTTTCAATACACGATTTACTTATTTTCCTAGACATTCCATTCTCAGCTATCATTTTCATTCCATCTAAACATCCTTCATTTTCTTGTAGGTTGCTTATTAAATTCTTAACAGTTTTATACTCTTTCATAATAGTAATGGCACTTTTACTGCTTACTCCCGGAATACATGATAACATAATCTCTCCAATATTTTCTGTTGTAATATTATCCTTCTTTTGTTTTTTCATTACTTCACAATATCTAGGACCAGTTGTTTCGGGAATTTCAGTTGTTTCAGTATTTTCATTCATTGTATTAACACTTATTGTTGTTTTCATTTTATCTGCTTCATAATAACTTTCTTTCTTTGACTCTTTTTCTAATTTATCGGCAAAATTAACAACTAATTCACATGTTTCGTTAATATTTTTTGTTCTTATTACCGAATATCCTTTAAAATAATTTAAAGTAATTAACGCTGAATATAATGTCTTTTTATCCATTCTTCCTTTTTTTGGATTGTATTTTTCAAAGTCTCCTTCAATAATATAAATTATATTGTGATTATGAATCTTACATTGGTTTAATCGAAATGATTGTTCACTATATCTTCCGTCTTTTATACTTGAGGCTAAGTCGTAGAGAGATTTTCTCTCGAAAATAACTTTTTCAATATTTTCCTTATTTAATAAAATAATATCTCCTAGTGGTAAACTTTCTAATTGTATTTCATGGCTATGTTCTTTAAATAATAAATTCATATTCGTCATAAAATCACTTTCTCTACAGTCTATTTTTATAAACATAATTAATTATATTACATTACTTATGTTTAATTACTTATTTTTAATAATATTTATTTCCTTCTTGTATTTCTTTTTACCTTAGACTTTTTTTTGTGTTTTTTAGAGTTACCCTTTTTCTTTTTGGTATACATTTTGCGTTTCGTTTTTCTTCCCTTTTTCTTTGATTTTTTCTTTTTCTTTGAACCGTTCTTTTTCTTTCCTCCTCTTAATGGTGTTAATTTTTTACCGTCAAATAATAATGTAAGAGCTGTATTAGTAGAATCGATAACATCTTCTGTTGCTTCTGAAAGATTTTGTAATGCTGTATTATTGGGGTCTTTGTCTTTTAATTTTTTCAAATTATCTTTTTTCGTTTTAGCGTTACACAATTCTGAAGCATCTACTATATATTTTTTCATTGTATCTATATAATTTGTCTTTTTTACTCCATGTCCTGGCGCACTGACTCCACCTGGGTCTTCAACAAATGGACATATATCTTCTTGTTCTTCATCATCACTAGCAACATCACCATCAGTAGCATTAGGATTAGCAGCAGTGTGTTCTTGTCCTTCTTCGGCAGCAGCAGTGTGTTCTTGTCCTTCTTCGGCAGCAGCACCATCATCATCATCATCATCATCATCAATATCACTGCCAGTGTCAGATTCCATTCCTGTATTTGGTAATGGTTCATGCACTCTGCCTATTGAATTAATGGCTGTTACTACAACACCATCTTCCTCTTTATCGTCTTCTTGTCTTGGTCTTTCCTTCTTTACTGTTTGTTCTGATGTTGCTGTTTGTTCTGATGTTATCCAATTATTTGTTACTTCTATTAAGTTGGCTGATGTAATACCATAAACATTTTTAAATCCTTTTATTATTTCTTTTGCTTTAAAACTTTCACTTTCTAACAAAGTTATTAATCTTTCATTAACAATATTTAAAGATACATTACCTTCAGGAATATCCGTTAGTAATTGTTGTACAAAATATGCTTCATTATATGTGGTTTTTTCATCTTTAAATAAGGTATTACTTTTCTTTAATATCTGGTTCAGATTATTTTTTTCTTCGGGTGATAAATCTTCTTTTTCCATTTCTTTGATAATTGTTAATTGAATCAATTCTCGAGTTGTTAAGTACAACTTAGCTTTTAATGTTTTTTCATTTAGAACTGTACCATGCTGTTCTATGGGTATTTTCTCATTAAATGCGTTTATATAGTTATTATTACGACTTTGAATTATGTTTAATTGGCCAACTACGGAATCCAGGTCAGGTGAAGAAATACCAAATATTCTTTCGCTCATGGACGTCCAAAAACTAAATATCGCACTAGGACCAGCAGCATCAACAGCACCATCATCAGCAGCATCATCAGCAGCAGCACCAGCAGCCTTCTTCTTTTTGGTTGATGACTTCGCAGTTATGTTCTTCCTCAAGAACATAAGAGTTGCCAGAAATGTCATACCTAACACATTTAAGTTTTCCATCAACGCAAAATTACCTTGTTCCGCAAGTGATATTGTTGTCGTATCAGTCGTCGTCATATCGGGAACAGTTGTGTTGGTAGGAATAGGTAAAAAAGATATAATGTCCCCTCTATTCGGATTCAGTATGAAGCCGTCAGTAGTATTAAAACCACCGTATCTCTGATAATCAAGAAGGTCATTCGTGGTAGGGGGCAGATAGTGATGAATAAAAGTGCCATTGCCATCACTCGTAGGAATTCTATTCCAAAAATCTAATGCATCATACTGGGTTAACCGATACCTATTCATCCTGTTCATATAATTACCGGCATCAATATCCCCACTATAAAGGCTAGGAAATCCACCAAGATTAGAAATCAATCCAGCCTCCACATATAACACACTGTTGTAGCCTTGTTCTAAATCTAAATAGTCCAACACCTGTCTCCCCATACCCGAATACGCATTAGGTATTCCACCTAATGCGTCAACACCCAAGTAAGCAACCGACGCCACCGGAGAATATTGAACAACGCCGACTGCAAAATTTGCAAGCCCTGTGGTCAAGCTGGCTGTTGGGTCAAACAGCCTATAACCAATTCCACCAACCGTAACACCAGTTCCGTACACTAGTAGTTTATTATTATTATAAAACGCAGCCATTGTAACATACATCTCCTTAAATTGATCAACATTGAACTCCGGCAATGCGCTTAACATATTGCCCATACTGAAACTTCCTGAATTCAGACGATGCTCCTCAATTATCTTTTGTTGATCTAATCGCATACCCGTATCGTATCCTTTATTCACAGCATCATTAAATTGAGGAATTGTTCCATTCAAATTTACAAGTTGTGAGAAATATGTTTTACTATTATCACCTTCCCCAGTCATATTGAACTGGCCTAAGTTCCTGTAAACTTTTTCCAACGTTTTACTCGAAACATCTATCCCTGCTAATTTTTTTTCTATTCCTTCAATTTGGTTATCAAAATTTTGTAGTATTTCAGCATCAGTCATTCCAATGAGGCCACTCAATATATCTCGCACATTATCATAGTATCTCGCATCTTTATCTTTTACTTGCTTCAATTGATTCAACGAATGGAGTTCAATCTCAAGCAAACTCTTAGTTACTTTTAAGCTATTCAATGTGCTTAAAATATCATTTTCATATACAGAAATAGTAAATATGTAATCACGTTTACCACCTTCATCATCAAATACCATATCAATGGTTATTCCGTTCTCCGGTTTGTCTATTGCTTCTCTCATTATTCCAAAGTTTTCCATCAGATCTTTTGCTTGGTCTCCTATCAACTGTTTCTTACCTTTCTCCGTATTTTTTTGTAAATTTTCCACATCTGCCTTCAATAATGCTGGTAGATCTTTTTTTTGAATATCCACCTGTTCACGCTTATATTCATTTATTTTATTTTCATTAGTTATAATCAAACCCGTTTCTGTAATAATGGCTTCAAGTTTTTTTTTATAATCATCTCCGGCTATTTTATTTTGAGCATCTTTATGTTTTTTTTGTATAATTGGCCAATTCGCCATAATCCATTTTTTTTGAGTGTCATAACTAGCTTCTTTATAAGTCGTTACATTGAAA
>Ga0315322_10002098_pt1 | contig 15401 bp, 17 predicted proteins | sample M110021515metaG_FD_203461 | JGI IMG/M metagenome (GOLD analysis project Ga0315322, IMG submission 203461) | Ammonia-oxidizing marine archaeal communities from Monterey Bay, California, United States - M1 100m 21515 | ecosystem: Environmental > Aquatic > Marine > Intertidal zone | place: USA...
GGTAGGTTTATACAAATATGTCCGGAGAAGAAGTTATCGAAGTCGAAGGCAAGATCACCGCGGTCTTGCCAAGTACCATGTTCAGAGCGGAACTTGAGAATGGACATCAAGTCCTTGCTCATATCTCGGGGAAATTGCGTAAGCATTTCATCAAGATCACGGTCGGAGATATTGTGAAAATGGAGATGAGTACGCAGGACTTGGAAAAGGCGCGAATCGTTTATCGTCTCAAGAATGCCGAGGTTAACAGAAATGCTCCCATCAGAAGTTTCGGGCCCAAAAACAGAAGGAGATGACCTTCCGTCATCTCGACTAATCTAAATTATTACGGAAGATGAACATTATAGAATCAATTGGAAGGACTCCCCTGATCGAACTGAACAAGGTAACCCAAGGAGTGGGTGCCCAAGTTTTTTTGAAATCTGAATTTTTCAACCCCTTGGCCAGTGTTAAGGACCGGATCGGTGCAGCCATGATAAGCGCCGCCGAACAAGAGGGCAGTTTGAATTCCGAAAGCGTGGTGATCGAACCGACCTCGGGAAACACGGGCATAGCCTTGGCTTTTGTCTGCGCGGCAAAGGGTTACAAGTGCATTTTGACAATGCCTGAGACGATGTCCAAGGAAAGACGGGTGCTGCTGCGCTTGCTAGGAGCTGAAATCGTGCTTACGCCTGGGCCCAAGGGTATGGGTGGAGCGATAGCGAAGGCAAATCAACTGATGGAGGATCACGGAGAACGCGCATTCATGCCTCAGCAGTTCAATAACCCGGCAAACCCTGAAATCCATAGAAAGACCACTGCCGAGGAAATTTGGAAGGGCATGGAGGGCAAAGTCGATTGTTTCGTTTCCGGGGTTGGTACGGGTGGTACGATTACCGGAGTTTCCGAGGTGATCAAGGAAAGGAATCCGGAAATGCTTGCCGTTGCCGTTGAGCCGGAGGAAAGCCCCGTTATCACCCAAACCCGAAACGGTGAGGAGCTAAAGCCCGGTCCGCATAAGATTCAAGGGATCGGGGCTGGTTTCGTGCCTAAAAACTTAAATTTGGATATCGTCGACGAAGTCGAGCTAGTGAATAGTGAAGACGCTTTCGAGATGGCGAGAAAACTTAGCTTGGAAGAAGGCGTTTTGGGCGGAATTTCAACCGGAGCAACCGTTGCTGCAGCCTTAAGAATTGCAGCCCGGCCCGAAATGGCAGGCAAGAGGATCGTTGCGGTTGGGGCAAGTTGCGGTGAGCGTTATCTCTCAACTCCTTTAGCGGCTCAGGCAGCGTCCGAAGTAATGGACGCAGTGGCCGAGGAATAAGCTCTTTTTCGAAAAAAAGGCCGGATGCTGAAGGTGTTTGGCTAGTGCCGTTTGTTCCTCAATGAGGTGTCTTGTCCGCAGAGTTTCGAGTGCCGCAGTTCGTGTGGAGGATGAGGTTGTGGGCAAAATAGGCCAGGGATTGCTTGTCTATTTGGGGGTGCAAGCAGGAGACCGGACGGAAGACGTTGACTGGTTGATTAAAAAACTAATCGGACTTAGGCTTTTTAGTGACTCCGATGGCAAGATGAACGAATCTTTGCCTGATGAAGGCGGAATCTTGGTTATAAGCCAGTTTACCTTGCTTGGGAGTCTGAAAAAGGGTTACCGGCCTTCCTTTAACCGGGCGGCCGAACCAGCCGAAGCCAAGCGGTTGTATCAAGAGTTTTTGAGCAAGCTAAGAACTGAACGCAATGGGATGGTTGCGCAGGGAGCCTTCGGGGAGCATATGCGAATCGAGGCAATGGACGATGGTCCCGTATCCATTTGGCTGGATTCTCGTCAAAAGGCATATTGAGCCATGCTGCCGGATACGTTTTTAGCAAACCTTATGGTTCCGATTCGTTGATTTGCCAGTTGAAGCGAAAGAATCGTAGAATTGAGAATCCTGGACAACTGGCAGAAAATAGTACGGAATACTTGCCATTTCCATACGGATTCACCTAATATGTCCTTGTGCCCAGTAAATTCATAACCTTCCCTTCTCTGCCCCTTTTGGTACTGCTTTCTTCTTGTGGTCCTGTAAAGGACGGAGACGTCGCGAGAATTCATCAATCTTGGGATGCTCGTTTTAATTACGATTTTGAGAAAAGAAGATTGATTTCCGTGAACGAGAAAAGAATGAGGGGCAGGAGTTGGGGCCGTGACGAGTTCGGTCGGGTGAACTATGACCGCTATTGGACGGGCAGACCTATTTTAAGTCAAAACCTGTTGGACTCATACAAGGCGAGGCTGGATGAGAAACTTGAGGACAAGTGGCAGGAAGCCGAAAGCGAACGGGTGACCAAAAGGTTCGAGGAAATGGAGAGCGAAACAATGGTTGGGGCTGATGCTGGGAAGAAGGGCAAGGCGGAGGACGCCGCAAATGAGAACCAGGATGGTTTTGCCCCAACTCCTTTTCTGCCCGAAGGCATCGATCAGGGAAACGAATTGCCTGAAGATGACAAGGGTGGTGGACCGTTCATTCCCTTGCCTGAGGGGCCAGCCTTGCCCGAACCAGACCCGAACGCACTTCCTGAAGTTGATCCGGAGTCGGTTCCTTCGCCTTTTGCTCCGTTGCCTCCTCTTTGAAAACGGGGATGAAATCCAGAAAATTTACTTTCTTCCTGCTTTTCATCACTTTGGCGGTTCTCTCGGTGGGGGCATGGAAAGCCTTTTCGGATCATTCGGAATTGACGGCTCTTGAGAATCGGCTTGCCGATAAAAACAAACGGTTGTCCGAATTGCAAAAGGTCATGGATGAAGCCGCAAAAAAATCCAAGGAAACGTTGCAGTTTCTGACTGATGGAATTGACCGACGCAAGGGCGAGGCGGAGGAAGCGGAACTTAGTCTTAAGAATAAGCAACAGCAGTTAGAATCACAGAAAGGAGCTTGGGTCTTCAAGGAGGATGAAATCCAGAAATTATCCATGGAAGCTCAGGAAGTCAGGAAGGAAGTGGCAACGGTTAACAAGGAGACCGAGCATGCCCGAGCCCGGTTGGCAACTCTTTCTTCGTCCCTTCCTGCTATGGAAAACCAAGTTTCCGTTCTTACAGCTTCAATCGAAAGCGAGAAACAACGGGAACTCGACCGTAAGAGCGCTTTGTCGACCTACGAAGCGATAACGTCGATATATAAACAACACTTTTCCCTTACGCTGACCGAATTACAAAATTACATGTACGCGAGACCTTGGCTTGAGCGTGGAGAAAAATTTTCGGTAAGTAACGTGCAATTTGATTTTCAAGCGGGCTTTATCGGACTCCCCGAGGGTATGGAACGAGGCCTTGAAAAAGGGATGATTTTTACCGTTAGGTCGAACGGGAGGAATATTTGTCGAGTGAAAATTCATGAGGTTTCCCCAAAAAACAGCGTGGCTATAATCATTCCGCTTTATGGTAATCCCGTAGACCTGAGAAAGTACAAAAGTTTTGATCTTATTTATCTTTAGATCCCTCGCTTGGCTTTCCTCTATTGGGTTAGGTATATTTTTTATACTCAATCCGAGTTCATCCAATGCCATTTTGGTCGAACTCCAGAAGGCCGAAGATGAATTGGTTAATCTTCAATCCCAAATGGAATCCGACAAGAACAAGACGGCAAACGATGAACTCGAGCTTTCCAAGCAAAGTACTGCCTTCAGGGAAAGAAGTGATCTGGCTAAGGCGGAGGAGCTCGAAATAGACGAAGAATTGGAAGGGGTCTCGGCCAAGTCCGAAGAACTGGACAAGCAGGTTGCTGAAAAAAAAGAGGAATTGGAGTCCTTGAAGCAAGAACTGGCCAAAGCGGGAATACCTCTAGGGGAAATCGAACTTCAAGGTAAGCCTTTGTTTGACAGGGAAATCTCCTTGAAGGAATCGATCAAGAAACTTGAATCGGATTTGGCTGTACAAAAGGAAAAAGCGGATGCAATTGCTTCAGAACTAGCTGTATTGGAAACGAAGCGAAAAATATCCGAAGAGAACTTTGATTCTGAGAAGGAAAGGCTCACCGCAGATGTGAAAAAACCTTATCACCTTCACTTTGCTGATAAGAAGGAAGTGGTCGTTCGAAACAAGGTTCCTTCAGGGAAAGGGGTCTTCATAGATGCCGGTTATCGCGATGGTTTCCGTAATGGCATGGAGTTTTTGGGCGAAAAATTGGATGACCGAAGCGCTCTTCCTTTTCGGGCTGAATTAGGTTTGGTTCAGGATAGTTATTCCTATCTTAAATTCGTTTCGGTGGAAGGAAGCGGATTTTCCCCTGATTCGCTCCGTGAAGATGAGCGAATCCTGTTGACGAGAAGTGGGAAACTGAGTCTGCTCAAAAAAGATAAAGAACTTGCCGATTCGAACTCCACCACCGTTCCGGAAAATTGACCTAATCATTTTTGCGAAACCTGCCCCGTGTAATTTTTAATTATTTCTTGCCTGATATCCAATAAGTAATAATGTTTCAATAATACCCCTAACCCGTGGACACCTCATCCGAAGATTTAAATGATAATGAATTGGCCGATTTGATGGCTGATCCTGAAATGGAAGATGATTCAGAGGGCACGGGCGATGACGAAGTCGAGGGAGTCGTAGAGTGCGGGATTCCGCCCGAGATTTCAAACGATCCGGTAGTTGACGCAAGCGAGCAACCCTTCTCGGCCGATGACTTTCCCGCCTCCGAATTTGAAGTCGAAGACTCTACGGGGCAGGGCGATGAGCAAGCGGAGGTTTCGAATGAAACTGAGCAAGCGCAGCCTGTCAAGCAAGAGCATTCCGTTCCCAATGGTTCTCCTCCGAACGGACATGAAGAAGGTGACGTTGCCCAGTTTCGAAAGAGTTTGGCCGGTCTTTCACGCCAATTGGAACTCGACCGACTGACCCTTTTGCATAAGGCGCTTTCCGATAATGGGGAAGTTTTGCCTACTTTGGGACAGATTGCCGATGACATTTCTGGAGAGAAGCCCCTTACCGCAGATGGTGACTGCGATGAATACGGTAGACGTTCTTCGTCTCGGCTTGAAGGATGGCTGTCCGGACTCTCCTTCGGCGCGAAGAGAAGAGCAAAGAAATTCCCGAGGTAGTTTGGCTCCGCATCTTATTCCACCCGAGGCATGCAGTCAGGTGAGGGAATTGATTACTCGGTAATCATACCTGCGTTCAATGAGGAGGAGTATCTCCCTTCGACCTTGAAGAGATTGTCCGCATCCATGAGTGAGCTTCAACTGGCTACCGGAGAGATCATCGTTGTCGACAACGATTCGGCCGATCAAACCGCCTTGGTCGCGGAGGCGAACGGGGCCCGTGTGGTGCATGAAAGAATCAGGGGCATTGGGAGGGCGAGGAATAGCGGGGCCGATCAAGCAAAGGGGCGATTCTTTTTTTTCGTCGATGCCGACACCAGCATTCCACCTGACATTCTCCGGGAAGCCTTTAAAATCTTAAGCCATGGCCGGGTTGGGGCCGGGGGAGCGACGTTGAGGTTTGATCAGACCCACGGCAAGCTATTCTTCGGGTTGCTTGTTCCGAAGTTTTGGAACTGGATATCAAAAACCTTCCGCCTGGCGGCTGGAAGCTTTGTTTTTTGTCGAAGAGAACTGTTTGCCGAATGTGGTGGGTTCCCCGAAAACTTGTATGCCGGGGAGGAGATATTCTTTTCCAAAAAGGTGAAGAAATGCTGCAAAAGAGAGGGGCGGGAATTTCGGATTCTTGGAGGCGATCAAGTGGTGACATCTTCCCGGAAATTACTTTGGCATTCCAATCTCAAGATTTCCCTCTCCATGCTTCTGCTTTTTGTTTTCCCTTTCTTGGTCAGATACAGAAAGATGTGTGGGTTTTGGTACGATAGGCCAAGTAGGAAGTGACGTTGGGATTTGTTTATTCGCCTGGGTATTTCAACCCCCATGAACTTCTGATCTCATCCATCAAGCTCATGATCTCGAGACTCTCCGCCAAGCTCATGACCGGGCTTTCTTTCTTGCCCGAGAGCAAAAGTTCGCCAAAAGCCTCCGCCTCGTAGTTGAATCCATTGCCTGCGAATGGCATTTCAATGATCTCGGTTTTGCCAGAAGGCAGGAGCTCGATTGTCATCTTTTGGGGTTTCCAGCATTGTTTGTGAATAAGGATGTTCCCCTCGGTTCCCGAGAGAAAGGCATCTTGCCTGGTATGTGATTCCAAGGATGAATGAAGCAGGGCCATGCTACCGTTCTGATATTTGAAAATCAAAGAAGCCTGTTCGTCTACCCCTGTCGGACCACAATGCCAATCGGCAAGGAATGATTCGGGACGCCCCATGAGCATTGATGCCAAAGAAATAGGGTAGATTCCAATGTCCAAAAGTGATCCTCCGGCTAGTTTGGGGTTGAACAGTCTGCCATTGGGATCCCGGGATGGGGGCCTGAAACCAAAATCAGCCTGAAGTGTTCTTATCTCGCCTATTTCTCCGGAGGACAGAATCTCCCTGAGTTTGCCCATCAAAGGCGGAAACCTCGACCACATCCCCTCCATGAGCAAGACGTCGTTCTCCTTGGCTTGCCCGATCATCTTTTCGACTTCCATAGCGTTTACGGCAAAAGGTTTTTCACACAGAACGGCTTTTTTGTTTTTCATGCAAAGAATCGAATTTGCCGCATGTTCGGTGTGAGGGGTCGCTATATAGACGGCGTCAATCTCATCGGATTGCGCCAGTTCCTGATAATTTTCAAAAACTCGCGGAACCTTCCATTCCTCAGCAAATTGTTCGGCATTCGTTTTTGTCCTGGAAGCCACTCCGTGAAGATTGCCGTTTGAGGCAAACTTCAAACCTTCGGCAAATGCTCTGGATATGCGTCCCGTTCCTAAAATTCCCCATTTGATCGTATTGTTCATCAAACGATTGGATAGGCTTTGTTTGGAGGTGTTCAAGGTAGAAAAGCAATTTTCCCAACCTCTAGGTTGACGAATCAAGGAAGATTGCCGATTATTACTATCATGAATGCAAACCTTTCAACGCAAGGCGTTGCCTCCGTAATCTTGTTTCACTTTATCTTTTTCCTTTTTGGAGGGTGTACAATTGAGGATCCCCAAAAAAACGAAGTTCAAGAGAAAAACGAGACTGTTGGAGCACCCTTGACCCGAAACCCTCCCTCCGTTCCTCCCGTTTTGGTGAACCAGAACCCTAATCCCATTGATCTCAACGCGATAGACAAAATCATGTACGAGAACCTGCGGGCATTCGGAGTGGAATACTCAAAAATGATTCCTCAACCAGATAAAGTAGACTATGAGCGGGTAAAATTTCTTTTCGAGCAATCGTTGCTGGAGAAAGAAAAAGATACCCCCGAATACAAATATCAGTTTTTGTGTGACGAGCAGGAAAAATTGATCTACCGTTGCAACAAAGTAACTGGGGAAATCGAATGCTATAGTAACAGAAACGACAAGTTGAAGATACTATCCAGTGTAAAATGAGAAAATAATCGCAACCTTTAATGCATCTACATGGCTTTCCAATGAAATCGATTATCTGTTTCCCCCTCGTTCTCTTGTTTCTTTTTTCCTGTGGCAAAAATCAGTACAGGCCCCGGGCTGAGCTATATATCCAAAAACCGGGATCGAAGGTTGAAAAAGCATGGGTTGCCCGCAATCGGTTTGACCAGGAAAGGCGTTTGCTTATTCCAAAATTGGGGGGTGCCCGTTGGGGTGCCGTTCAGGAGTATAAGGAAGATGGAACGATTGAATTCAAGGATTGGTGGGAGCGGGACGTAAAGATCGAGGACTTGGAGGCGTCCCCATCGACCGCCATTTCCAAATCTTGGGGCAAAAAAAAGCCAACTTCTCCCGGATCTCCCCGACTGGGGCTTGATCAGCCTTTGGATTTAGTCCCGTCATCTGCACCCCTTCCTTCATTCGGTTTGCCGCCCGAGCCCACTGACCCTGCCTCGGGCATCCCTGAACTTCCTGCGCTTCCTCCCCTTGGCGATCCTTCAGCCTTGCCTCCGATAGATGCTCCTGCGCTTCCTCCGATAGACGGTCCTGGTCTTCCGTCCGTTCCGGTTGCTCCTCCAGCCCCTTCACCTTTTGCACCCCTGCCAGGGGCTCTGCCAGGGACGCTTCCTGAAATTGGCGCCCCGAATAACGAATTGCCCGAAGCTCCTCCGGGTGCCGAACTGCCTGAAGCTCCTCCGGGTGCCGAATTGCCCGAAGCCCCCCCGGGTGCAGAACTCCCTCCCGCGGAAGGGAATCCTCTGCCTGAATTACCCGCCGATCCCTTTCAAAACGTACCTTGAGACCAATTGGGGTTGTTTAAGCCTTCCCTGAAAGTGGAGGTCAATATTGCCTGAGATTGCTCGATCCGACTGCAAAAAGTGGAGGAGGTTCGTACTCCTCGTCTGTTGCAGGAGTGGGTTCGGCGTCTTTTTCTTTCGAAGCAGTGGGAATCTTTGATTTCTTGGGTTGCTCGTATTTGGGGGCGCTGATTTTTGAAGATGGGGCGGTTTTCGCAGGGGAGCTAATCGTGGAAGTCGGTTCCCCCGTGCTATTCCCGCCCAAACTCCTCAACCAAACCCGGCTCACTGGGATTTGAACGTCGTCTGAAATTAGGTTTTTAAGTTCAGACCAAGTGACGGGGGCATAGCATCCTGCTCCTTTGGTCTTGCCACTCCCTTTTTTTCGAGGAGTCCCGTCTTTGTTCAAGGTTTTGGGCATCGTCCGATAATTGATTCAAAAACCAATGACTGTTCAACCAAAATCTTTCATCTCGGAAAGATACTTTCTCAAGAAAGACTCATCTTTTGAAACGTTGGAGATTGTGGAAGCGATCAATCATACGAAAAATCGCTAAAAAGAATTGCCCTTGGATTTCTTCCAAAGCAAAATTGTGAGCTGACTTCATTATCCTTTATCAAAGGGAGACAATCATTATGCCGAAATCAAATCACCCGCTTAAGAAAGTCCCGTCCAGAGCCAAGGAGAGAGCTGCTCAAGTAAATATGATGCAACGCAGTTTTGACGAGATGGGCAAGTTCGACAATGCGTCTGCGACTTCTGTTAATATGGCTATAACGGCTGGGATCGGACTTGGTCTTGAGGTGGTTTTTTACCTGTTTCTCCTGGTCTTCCGAGTCAGCGATTCTACAAAGATATTTTATGATTATTTTTATGAAAGAGGGTGGGTCCCCTTTGTATTGACTTACCTGACTTGTTGGGCCATCGCCATTTTGTGGTTCAAGCGCCAGAAATTGCGCAGCCAGCAAAACGTAATGCAATTCAAGCTTTTGCCCGAAGATATTGCTACTGAGATCCGAGTGGAGTCACTTCCGCACTTTGACGCCCACATCAAGAGATTGGGGTTCAACCCCAAGCAAAGCTTTTTGCTTACCCGGATACTGCGTGGCTTGGAGCATTTCGGTGTCAGGAAAAATCACTCCGAGACGGCGGACATGCTGAAGTCCCAATCCGAGATCGATGCTACGATGGTAGACTCGAGCTATGTCCTGATCAAGGTCTTCATCTGGGCGATACCCATTCTCGGTTTCATCGGAACAGTTTTGGGGATTAGTGATGCGGTCTCGAGTTTCGGTGGAGATATGGGAGCAGCCGCCGACATAGAAAAGATCAAGGAAAAGCTCGGTCAAGTAACCGGGGGCTTGAGCGAGGCGTTCGATACCACCCTAGTCTCCTTGGCCTTTAGCTTGTGTGTGATGTTTCCCACCAGCGTCATGCAAAAGAACGAGGAGGACTTGTTGAACAAGGTGGATGAGTATTGCAACGAATACTTTCTCAAGAGGTTGCGCGAACCCGTGGAGACCGTGGGTGCCGGTGATCTTTCCCCACCGGCCGACTCTTCCTTCCTTCAAAGGGCGGAAAACTTGCAGGCATATCTTTTGCAAATTCAAGAATCGCAAAGTGTGGTGGCCCAACAGATGACCCAAATTGCTTCCCAGTTTAACCACCTCATGGAAAATTCGATGGGGGAAGAGGGTGGGGCATAGAACGGCGTAGCATTTAATCCGCACCAAGGGAGTCCGTCCGAGTTGAAAAAGAAAAAGAACGACCTGCAGATTTCGCTGTTTCCGTTCTTGAGCATCCTAGCGTGCGTGATCGGAATCCTGACCCTCATGATCACGGCGATCGTCATTGCCCAGATCGACCCTGAGGCGGTGAACGAGAAGATTGAGACCGCATTGGAGGATGATGAGGAATTCCAAAAGAAGATTGCCGAGCAAAAGAAGGAACTCGAGAAACTTCGTCAAGAGATTCGGTCGGTTAAGGAAAACCCTAAAAAGTCGATCGATCCCAAGCGCAAGGAACAATTGCGAAAGGAAATTGCAGCTGTAGTCAAAGAGACTGAGAAAAGAAAATCCGAAAAAAAGCAAAGCCAGACTATTCAGGGGCAGGTAGTCAAGGTAAAGGATGACTTGGCCAAATTAATGCAGGATCTTGAAGAGGCGGAAGAAGAATGGGAACTGATGAAAGATCCCGAAAAATTCGCCACCATGGTGGTCAAGCAAAGCGGTTCGGGTGCAGGGGGGGATTTGGAACCTACCTTTATTGAGTGTCATGCGAAGGGGGTTCGCGTATACGAGGAGAATGGAAAGCACTACGAAGTGCCAACTTCCCAGATCTCCGCTCACGCCAAGCTTAAGGCACTTATTCAAAAGGTTGCCCGGGATGCGCCTTACCGGACATGGCGGAGTTCCACAGGGTCTGAAATAGAAGCCCGTTTCGTGAAGCGGGATGGAAGCAATATCGTGCTCAAGGACAAGAAGGGTAAGGAAATTAAATTAACCGCCATTCAATTGTCTCCGGGTTCCAGAAACGTAATCGTAAAATACGCCGCGGCCAAAGCGGTCAACCCCAACCTTGGCTTTCCCGAAGCCCGCTATGTTATCTTCTTGCTCCGTAGCAAGGGGTATTCTTCATGGACCAAGGCACGTCAGCTTTGTGACAGTCTGGGTTGCAGGAATGGTAGACTCCCCTTGGATGGAGAGGGCGAAATTGATCTTTCTCTTTTTCGCGGGTCATGAGAAAGAGAAAAAAAGACGATGTCGGAAGCCTGGATTCGCTCCTCGATACCATAACCACGGTCGTTGGAATCCTTATTATTTTATTGATCGTCGTGCAATTGGGTGCAGATTCCGCAGTCCAGCGCATCGTCGAGGAAAAGAAGGAGGAGAACTCCGCGGAGTTGATGGAATTGGCGATGAAGCAATTTGAGGATCAAAAGAAAACCCTGCTTGCCGAAAAGAACAAGGTGCAACTCAAGCTTGCTTCGGAAAATAAGGAGCAAGCGCAATTGATAAAGGAGATTTCGCAACTGGAGAAGAAATTGGCCGATGAAAAGAAAGTCATGCCTCCCCCGCCTCCCAAATTGCAAAATTTGCGTCAAGAGAAAGCAAAGCTCGATGACGAAAAGAAAGCGGTTGAAGTGAAGGTGAAAAAGGTCAAGGGACTCTTGAGCAAGGCCCCCAAGCCTAGTTCTGAGAGCCTAAGCAAGGAGGTGAATTTGCCTGATCCCAAGCCTGCGCCCCCCAAGGCAAAACCCTTTCGTTTTCTTTGCCGAGATGGGAAAGTTTATCCGTTGGACGATCCGCGCCTGATCAGTCGGGTTACTCAGGAAATCAAGAAAGCGGGGATCAATCCCAATAAGGCGAAGGAGTATGACGGTAAAAAGATACTTGCTCATTTTGCCAAGGCCAAGCCGGGGGATCCTTTCTTCCTTGCGAAGCCCCGCATCGATGCGAACAAGAAGATCATTTTCGAGCTCCAAAAGAAGAGCGCGGCTGGTGAGGACGAGGAGGCCTTGGTCAAGCCGACGTCGAAATACCTTTCTGCCTTGAAAGGTATTTCACCCAAGACTCATTACCTGCAGTTCGAAGTGTTCGAGGATAGTTTCGCCGCCTATCTTTCCGCACGGGATCTGTCAAACAAGCGCAATTTTCCCGCCGGTTGGAAGCCTGTAAGCAGAGGGCCAGACACTGATTGCACACTTGCTTTGTGGAACCTGTACGATCTCGGGAGGGCAGCTCTTGTCGCCTCCCGTCCGCCACCCAAGCCCAAGCCTCCCACGGGAAAGCCAACTCCACCCAAGAAGCCGGCGAACGTTTTGGATTAGATGGCTCGGAAACCGGATTCCAATGGACTGTCGCCTGAAACTTTCTCGAAAATTTCAGGTTGATTGACGGCTAGGTTTTCCAAGATTTTGAAGACCCAATCCGCTTTGTCCGCGAAGCCTATTTTCTGAGCGACTTGGCCGGCGGCCATAGCTTCTCCTTTATTCCCAAGAAGGCATTCGCGAGCAGCTTTTCTGACTTCGAGAACGGATGCGGCCGCCTTTTTTCCGGCTTCCACTCCTGGTTGGTGGTACGCATTGATTCCGACTAGAGAGGCATAGAGCCCCACTGCCCGTTCAAACAGGGCGATCAAGGAGCCGACGCTTGCTGGGGTGACTTCCCTAATGGTGAGGGTAATCGATTTGCGGTCTTTTTCGTAAAGGGCGTCCCGGGTTCCGAGGAAGAAACCATGCAGGTAGTCCCCCGAGTCCATACCATCCTCGTCGACGCTAGGTCCGGATCCATCCCGATGCTTGAGTACCTCGATGAAGGTGGCGAAAAAATTAGGCACCCCTTCACGCAATTGCTGAACATAGGCATGCTGATCGGTCGAGCCTTTGTTGCCGTAGACGGCAATCCCCTGGTGCACGACGTTCCCCTGCAGGTCTTTCTCTTTGCCCAGTGATTCCATGACGAGCTGCTGAAGGTATTTGGCAAAAAGTTCGAGGCGGTCCTTGTAGGGAAGAATGACCATGTCTTTGGATCCTTTCCCGTCCGTCAGGAAATGCCATGAAAGCGCGAGCATGGCGGCGGGGTTATTCCTAAATTCACTTTGTCGGGTGATCTCGTCCATTTGACTAGCGCCCTGGAGGAGCTGGTCTATGTCGATACCCTGGAGGGCGGCAGGCATAAGCCCGACGGCAGCAGTTTCACTTGTTCGGCCACCAACCCAATCCCACATCGGGAGGAAGTCGAGCCACTCATGCTTGGTTGCATGTTGATGAAGCTTGCTTCCTTCTCCGGTAATCGCAATTGCCTGCTTAGCGAAATCCAACCCATTGGCCGAAAATGCGTTTTCCGCTTCCAACATTCCGTTTCGGGTCTCGGGTGTCCCACCCGACTTCGATATGACGAGTGCAAGGGTGGTGGGCAGGTTCGCTCCTATCTCCGCAAGGGTGAGATCGATTCCATCAGGATCAGTGTTGTCGAAGAAATGAACTTTCAGCTTATCCTGTTCGGGATGACCAAGCGCCTTACCTACGAATTGCGGTCCCAAGGCCGAACCTCCGATGCCAATTACGAGAAGATCGGTGAACGCTCCGGCAGGGGATTGAAGTTCTCCTTGGTGGACTTGTTGGGCCAAGTCTTTGACTTTGGCGACCGTTTCCGTGATTGTGTCCGCTATTTCCTTGCTCGGCGCGCGTTGAGGAGCCCGAAGCCAATAGTGCCCGACCATTCGTCCCTCGTCGGGGTTTGCGATGGCCCCCTTTTCCAACTCGTCCATCAAAGCAAGAGCCTGGTTGGCATTGCTCGCCATTGAATCGAGGTAGCCCTCGGGAAAGTCTACAAAGGAAAAGTCGGCCCAGAAGTCCGCTTCCTCGTATGCAAGATATAATTCTTTTTTCATGCTTACTTTAAAATCCGTCCGTGATCGCTCCCTTGGATGCCGAGCTTACGAGCTTCGCATATTTTGCGAGCACGCCTCTGTTTTCTTTCGGTTCGGGTTGCTCCCAATCGGCTTTGCGTTTTTTGATTTCCTCTTCGGGTAAATCGAGAGTGAGCTCGTTTTTCTCTGCGTCGATAGTGATGGGATCACCGTTTTGAAGCAGACCGATCGGTCCTCCTACCGCTGCCTCGGGCGTCACGTGACCAACTACAAAACCGTGGCTGCCACCCGAAAACCGTCCATCGGTTATCAAGGCAACTTCTTTGCCCAAGCCTTTGCCCATTATTGCGCCGGTGGGGGAGAGCATTTCCCTCATACCCGGTCCTCCTACCGGTCCTTCGTTCCGAATGACCACGACATGACCGGCTTCAACCTCCCCATCGAGTATTCCGCGCAAGGACGCTTCCTCGGATTCATAAACGATGGCTTTCCCTGAAAACTTGAGTCCCTCCTTGCCCGTAATTTTCGCCACCGCTCCGTCCGGAGCCAAGTTTCCATAGAGAATGCGCAGGTGACTGTCTTTCTTGATCGGATCATCGAAAGGCCTGACCAAATCCTGTCCGTCAGGGTAGGGGGCATAGGGCTGAACGTCTTGGAGGTTCTCAGTGACGGTCTTCCCGGTAACGGTCATGCAGTCCCCATGGAGCAAGCCCTCGTCCAGCAGGGTTTTCAGCAAAGGTCTCAGTCCGCCGATCCGAACGAAGTGGGACATGTTGTATTTTCCGCTTGGCTTGAGATCGCAAAGCAAGGGAACCCGTTTCCCGATTTCCGTGAAATCGTCAAGATCGAGCTGAACGTCGGTCGCATGCGCCATGGCCAGCAAATGGAGAACGGCATTGGTCGAGCCTCCGAGGGTGATGACTACGGTGACGGCATTCTCAAAGGCCTTCCTGGTCATGATGTCCCGTGGCTTGATGTCTTTTTCGATCAAGTTGACGACAGCGGCTCCGGCATCTTTGGCATCCAGCCGCTTGTCTTCGGACACGGCCAATTGGGCCGAGCTGTCAGGCAAGCTCATGCCGAGAGCCTCAATCGCAGAGGACATGGTATTGGCAGTGTACATGCCACCGCATGAACCAGGGCCCGGAATGGCTTTTTTCTCGATCTCGATTAGTTCCTCCCGATCGATCGAGCCCGAAGCATGCGAACCGACCGCCTCGAAGACGGAAACGATATCCAGGTTTTTTTCCTGATGAATCCCTGGTAGGATAGTGCCGCCATAAACAAAGATTCCCGGGCGATTCAAGCGGGCAAGAGCGATAAGGCATGCGGGCATATTCTTGTCACAACCCCCGATGGTCACTACGCCGTCCATTCCCTCGGCTCCGACCACGGTTTCAATCGAGTCGGCTATTACCTCCCGGGATACCAGCGAGTATCTCATTCCGGGGGTTCCCATGCTAATGCCATCCGAAACGGTAATGGTGCCAAATGGAACGGCCTTTCCTCCCGCACCGTCGACCCCGACAACGGAAGCTTTGCCCAGGTCATCGAGATGGGAGTTGCAGGGAGTGACCATGCTCCATGCCGAACAGACAGCAACTTGCGGCTTCTCAAAGTCTTCATCCTCGAAACCCACGGCCCGGAGCATCGAGCGATTCGGAGCTCGATCATCCCCGTCCACTACGATGGAAGAAAAGTTTCTGTTACAGCTACTCATGATTTTTGATTAAGATTGAAGGAGGGAAGAATATCGGGTTGTATGGGGGGAGGCGAACACAATTCTCAGAAC
>Ga0315322_10002099_pt1 | contig 15395 bp, 11 predicted proteins | sample M110021515metaG_FD_203461 | JGI IMG/M metagenome (GOLD analysis project Ga0315322, IMG submission 203461) | Ammonia-oxidizing marine archaeal communities from Monterey Bay, California, United States - M1 100m 21515 | ecosystem: Environmental > Aquatic > Marine > Intertidal zone | place: USA...
TATCGCGAGGCTTGCCTCGCGAAGGACGCTTTTGATCTTTCTTTGCTTTTCCGTGGCCCTGGGATCAGGTGTTCTTTTAGAAGTCATTGAGAGTGGACTGCGTCCCCGGTGTTGCTGCTTGCCTATCGAGACCACGAGGGAATGTAGTTGCAGCGCAAGTTTTGATCGCCGGTTCTCAGGCAAGTGTTAACGAACGTGTCATGCTGATGTGCAGTTGCCGATTCCTGGTCAATATCTCACTACTCATTGCCTCGTTTATAAACTAAGGGTGTTGGTTGAGTGTGGTGAGGCCACGGCGGCTTAAGGTTGTTGCTTGCAGGGAGAATGATGATCGAGTTAACGCGTGCACAGAAGGATCGTATCATCCAGATGGCATGGGAGGATCGCACCAGTTTCGATGCGATTCGGCTGCAGTTCCATCTCTCACCCGGTGACGTGATCAAGCTGATGCGAAGGGAAATGACGCCCAATTCTTTTCGGATGTGGCGAAAACGCACTCGTGGTCGTACGACAAAACACGAGCGTAAATTCGACTTGGTACAACCGGGAAACCCGATGCGCCGATTTCGGTGCAGATCACAGCGAGGCTGATCGTGAAGGTCAAACGCGTTCGTGTTAAATCGTGTGAAGAGTGCCAGGAGGTAAAGCCAACGCTGTACCGGATAAGAAATACGCCGGTTTCGCCGTGGCGTTTTGTCTGCAAAAGGTGTCTCCTGCCAATTCGCGATGCAAACGTCGATTATCAGTACGGTGGAACTTGGAAGAGCAAGAAAAGACACTGATGCCCAAACGCATGGCATTCGAGACACAAGGCGTAGCTATGCGGACGAAAACCGATGCCTCGGCGCTGGTATTACTCTCTTGACGCTCTTTCAACAGCCTTTTCTACCTAAGGTTGTCCAGATACCGGGATGCCAATGTCTGGTGCTTCTCAATGCGCTCGGGATCCATCTTTCGAGCCATGGCGCACATCATCGCCCAACGAGGGTTTTTTCCCAGTTCGTCAACATGGTTGTAAATCCAGCGCCAATACAGAGCATCCCAGATGTCACACCAATCCCCTTTTCCATAGTTGCTCATCTTCTTTACGTAAGAAGAACCGGAAAAATACGGTTTGGTTGTAATATTCCCGCCGTCAGCGTTTTGGCTCATCGCGTAGACATTGGGCACCATGACCCAGTCGTAACTGTCAACAAAAAATTCCATGAACCAACGATAAATCTCATCCGGGTCGATCTCACAAAGAAACATGAAACCACCCAATACCATTAATCTTTCGATGTGGTGGCAATACCCCGTGGTTAGTAGACGCTTGATTACATCGTCCACGGGAGCAATACCTGTGGTACCGTCATAAAAGGAGTTCGGCATTTTTCGATGATGGTTCCAATGGTTGGTGGTACGCATTGATACCCCCAGATCGTTGTAAGTGGCACGCATAAATTCCCGCCAACCAATGATCTGGCGGATGAATCCTTCCAACGAGTTGAGCGGAACGTCATTTTGATCTGCATATTTCAAAATAGCTTTGATGATTTGTTCGGGCGTTAGCAGACCAATGTTCAGCATGGGAGTGAGGATGCTGTGCCAGAGCCAGGATTCTCCTTGCACGATTGCATCTTCGTAATCGCCAAAAGAGTCCAGACGTCGTCGCGTGAAGTGATCAAGCCATTTCTTGGCGTCCTTACGCGAAGTGGGATAGTAAAGTGTGTTTAGGTTGCCGAGATGGTTTGGAAACTTTTTGAGGACGTAGTGCCTAGCATCTGTGTCGTAGGCATCTCGCTTCAATTCTAAAAGAGGAGGGATCGAACCCAGCAGTTTCTTGGGTACTTTTTTGCGATTATCTTCGTCGAAACTCCATTTTCCCCCTAACGGCTTGTCGTCCTCCATCAACAAATCGAGGCGGCGGCGTTGCCACTTGTAGTAATCCCCCATGAACCAACGTTTCTTTCCAACTCGATATTGCTGATTTTCGCCGTCGTCGCAAAGAAACATCGGGTTTTTTAGAAAAGTGAGTTCCGCACCTAGTTCCGCACAGACCCTGGTAAGCCTTTTCTTCAGCAGGAAATCTGCCGGCTCGACGGTCGCGAATTCCATCTCGCCACTGTTGCCCGCGCGTTTAAGTTGCCGCTTCAGAAAATCGGTTTGGTGTTCATGATCGACATAAGTGACAGAGAAACCGGATGCCTCCAGTTCACTTTGATAACGCTTCATCGTTGCGCGGTGCAGCCAAAGCTTTTGAATATGGAAATTGATGGGGTGGTGTGAATCGCCGAAGAACAGTGAGTCTTCTAACAAGGCTATCTTTTCCGGTTTCAGCCTGAGGCCCGGGTGTTTGTGGAACAGTTGGTTGGGGAAAATCAGAAGGATCAAATTAACGGGCCTACGTCGGTGGATTGCTATGCCGGTCGTGTGCTTCTGTCACAGTTGAGTCGCACGTATTTTGAAGACATCATCAGGAACTGGTTCGCGGCGTTATTTGCATCTTGTGTTCGGTTAAATGCCGTCATTCGGATGGGGGGGATTGCCAGCGTTAGATAGTTAATCGTAGGAGCAAGGAAAGATGAGTGACCCTGAGTATTACGAAATTTTGCGAGTCAGGTCCCAGTGGACGCAGAATGAGCAACAGGCAGCCCACAGCGTGCTGCTGCCATGCAGCATCGATTGCTTTTATCGTTTGTTTTGAGGGCAGTTGAGGGCCTGACCGGAGGGGGGGCCTCGCGACACTCGATGCAGGATCGAACCTGATGTTGACCGGAGCGAGCGTTCCAACACGACAATTGACGAATCGAGCGTCGCACCGCTTCTGCAGTCGCCTGAGGCGTAGGGCTCCAATTTCCTACCCTTAAGTTGGATGGAAAAGCACGATACTTACCGCCGACTCGTGTCGTGAACGGATGACCCTTGCCGAGATTGTCTCGATGCATTCAGAGCATTGCCTCGCTGGACAACACTTTTCGGCGAGTCTTTCACGGACGAACCGATATCTTCGATGCACGGATCAGGTTAGACTTTGAGTTGCTCCTCGAAGCCCTTGCTCATGTTTCCCGCCCTCCCCCAATGCAACACACTCCGATGAAAACCAATCCCAAGATTACCGTGTGCACAATGATCGCCCTTCTTCCGATGGCGATGTGTTTTGCGACAGCCGGCACCGTGGACCCCGCTCAGTCCGCCTGGCACAAGAAGTACAAGACGCAAGATAATGCTCCTGATCCTTCAGAAATGCTGCTGAATACGGGAAAAGAACCGGAACTCACGGAAGGGTTTGTGCCGCTGTTCAACGGAAAAGATCTCAAAGGGTGGACGCCCAAGGGTGGTGAGTGCAAATTTGAGGTCAAGAAAGGCATGTTGGTGGGAACCTGCGTTCCGGGTACGGCTAGTACCTATCTGTGTACCGACAAGTCGGACTACAAAAATTTCATTTTCACCTGTGAAATGCGATGGGAAGTGGATGGGAATTCGGGGGTCATGTTCCGTGCCAGAACCAAAGCCGGCAAGAAGGGCGTCACGGTGTTCGGACCTCAGGCGGAGATGGAGGGAATCACTGGAGACCGATTCTGGTCCGGCGGTATTTATGGTCAAAGTTGCGGTGGATATTTTTATCCCGTTTGGTTGACGGAGCACGACGCTGCAAGGAAGGCGTTGGATCGTAAAGGTTGGAATCGGCTGACCATCTCAGCGAAGGGGAATGTCGTGAAGACATGGATCAACGGTGTCCCTGTAGCGCATTGGGTCGACCAAGATGAGTACCCCAAAGGTTTCTTTGGGTTGCAAATCCACAAAGGAAGCAAGGGTCAAGTGGTGTGGAAGAATATCCGCGTGAAAGAATTGCCTTAAACCAACGGGCGCAGGTTTGCGAGATCACTGCATGAACGATTGCGAGTGTAGGCGAACGCTGGTCCCGCCGAATCATTCCGGCAGGGGAAGCTGCGGTTAAACCTCGGGAACTTCTAGGGTTTGTGTTCTCGTCAGGGATCGGGTTTCCGAAATGGGGTAGCATTCGGGCCTGCAGGATTCTGTTTGCGATACGCCTCGAGCTCTTCTTTGGTGACGGCCTTATCGTGATTGCTATCGGCTGGCAGAATGAATTTGCGGACGAAGGTAGCGATTTCAGCCTCGACGAGCTTGCCATCCCGGTTTTTGTCAAATTTTACAAAGACTTCTTCAACCGGTGGTGGACCGTTTGGTCTGCGTCGGGGCGGTCTCTCGATTGTGCCGCCCGCCTGGTCGCGATTCTTGTCGCCTCGATGTGAATGCGGCTCTCGGTGATTCTGCTTCGCTGATGGCTGGCGTGCGAGGCGTCGTCGCTGTTTTGTGATGCGCGCGTCGGCATCGCCGCGACCCTCACGCGCGAGTTGTCCCCAAACGCGGAGATATTCCGGAATAGGGATCACAGCATCGGCATTGCGATCGAGAAGCTGAAAGAATGCATTAGCGATTTTTACGCCACCGAGAAGCTTCGAACTGTGTTCAGCAAACTCTGCAGAATCGACAGTCCCATTCTGGTTGCTGTCCATGGCCTGAATGATTTCCTTGCCTTCATCCGTGATAATACGGTTGAGCACATATTCGGATCGCGAGACGACTCGATCCTGATTTTCGTCCGCGGCATTAAAAATTCCTGCTCTTGCCTGCGGGGTCATATAACGCCCTCCGACAACATACTCAGCCTTGGTGTGTTTTCCGTCACGATTAGGGTCCGTGCGGTCAAAGTGATCTGCATAGCTGTCAAGTAATTGCAGGCTCACACCGGTTTCCAGCTTAACCCCGAGTCGTTTCATCAGGTCACTCACAAGGACCCCGTTGACCTTGGTTTCGGGTGGTTCACCAGGGTAATTGCCCGGACGCGGTGTGACTCCGGCGTCCCCGCGTAGCGACCCTTGTTCAGACGTCTGCTGGGCGATTGCATCAGAACAACCAGATAGCAGAAACACAATGCAGAACACGCAGACCAACCTTGGGTGGCAGGTTACAGTGGCCTCGGAAAGATGAATCATAGGGTCACCTGTCAATGCTGGCTTTGGGTAAGTCGTGTGAAGTGATTCGCTGCGGTGTTATTCCGCTGGGTTGGTGACAAACACGTCTGAGTGCAGAGCCTGCGATCTGTGAAGCACCGGCGTTACCCTTGGTGGTGGTTCGCGCTGACTCGAGGAATGGACGCCGCGTCACTTAACGACGGATGCTTTGCGCGGTACGGAAACGTGTCTGAGTGCCCGTCCCGGAAGCGCACCTGTTGGTTTTCCGTCCACAATTGTTGCTTCACCATTCACAAACAAGTAGCGGATGCCGACAGCGTATTGGTGTGGGTGATCGAACGTTGCTTTGGCTTGTATTGTCTTGGGGTCAAACACAGCGATATCCGCGATCATATCTGTTTTCAAAAGGCCGCGGTCACACATTGAGAGGATTTTCGCTGGCAATCCCGTCATACTGTGAATGGCCTGCTCGATGGGGATCACGTTTTGATTGAGGGCGTAGTACCCCAGCTTACGTGGGAAGGTTCCATAATTCCTTGGGTGTGGTTTGTTTGCTCCAGGTATTTTCACACCACCGTCTGATGCAGTGGCAACCCAAGGGTGGCTCATTACATGCCGAACATCCTGCTCGTTCATGCTAAACTTGACCACACTGGCGCCACCGTTCATGAGAATTTCAAAGGCAACCTCGACAACGGTGGCGCCGGTCAGCTGCGCGATGGCTGCCAGGTCTTTGCCGACCCATTTTGGTTTTGGTTTGTATCTTGCCAGTCTGATAGAAGCCCCATGGTCCGCTTTGTTGAGCGCTTTTTGAATCAACGGCTCCAAGGTTGCCCGGTCAGCCACAAGCCGCTGGCGTAACTCTTTGCCACCTCCCTCACGCGCCCAACTTGGTAAAACGGTGGCCCCAAGAGAGGTGCTTGAAGCGATATACGGATATTGATCTGCCGTGATCTGGTATCCCTCTGCCCTTTGCTTTTCAATCTGCTGGGTTGCTTCGCGAACCAAGCCCCATGCGGAACGACCGGCAGCCTTGAAATGGGAGATATGTACCGGAAGATCTGCGTCTCTTCCGATCTGAATGGCTTCGCTGACCGACTCCAGAAGGTTCGTGCCCTCACCTCGGATATGGCTGACGTAGATGCCCCCATGGTGGGCGACCGCTTTTGCAAGGGTGGTAAGTTCCTGAGTGGTCGCGTAGGAGCTCGGTACATAGATCAAACCGGTTGACATTCCCCAGGCCCCATCGCTCATGGCTTGCTCCGCGAGTTTCAGCATTTCCTGTATTTGCGGCTCGGTGGGTGCGACTCGACTCGAATCAAGCACCGCTTTTCGAAGTCCACCCTGAGGTAGTAGATGCGCTATATTTGTACCTGCTCCATATTCGTCGATATGGTCGTAATACGCTGCCACTTTGATGGGTCCAAAGCCGCAGTTTCCTGTTACCAAGGTCGAGCAACCTTGCATCACATAATTCATTGCAGCACGCGTCTCGGCATCTTCGATTTCACCATCCGAATGGTTGTGAAGGTCAATGAACCCCGGGCACACAATCAAACCCGTGCAATCAATCTCCCAAATAGCGTCCACCTGCGTTCCGGCTGTTGGCAGAATCAATTGCCCCTTCCGGATCGCGACGTCGCAGGTCTGGGAAGCGGATCCTGTTCCGTCAATCACGGTCCCACCACGCAGCAGAATATCCGCCGAGATGGGTTGGCGATTCGGAGGGTCCTGAGCACTTAAAGTGAAAGGGTGATCGGGTGTGCCAAACAGCAAAATCGTTGCCGAGATCAGAAAGCCTCGCGTGACACGCAAACCCGCGTGCAGGCCCGGCAAGATCAATGGACGCCCAGATAGATTGCTACGCTGAGAATACATGTCAAATCTGTCCCGTGCATGACTTGGGGTAAATCGCTCTCGCATCAGTCGCTCTGCCAGAGATTCATGAGCCGTGAAACCAGACTCATATCATACCATTTGCAGGACGCATTCGCGGCGTTGACGGAATCTCTGATCCGGTGAGTGCGTGGACAGGCACCGTAACGCTACTGGGACAGGATTATCCATGCATTTGATGTTCGGGGCCGTCTTGTCGGGTGACACGTGGTTAGCCCCTGTTGGCTCGTCTTCCGTCTATACTGACCCGAACACGGTGGGTTCCACTAACTTTACATATCTGGCTTTTCTCGGTTCTTGGTGATCGTCGAGCTTCAGTCCAAAACATAGGCGGGGATTCATGTTGAAATCTCAACGACGACAATTCTTATTGTCCACGGCCGGGAGCCTTGGACTGAGTCAATTGCTAGGCAGTCTCGGTCCGCTTTCAGCGGACGAGGTGAAATTCGACAAAGGAATAGCACGGTTTTCCAGCGAAATTGAGCCGTTGGTTGAGTTCCTTGAAACGACTCCGCGCAATGAGGTCATTGAGCAAACAGCGCGGCGTGTGCAGGGAGGCCTGAGTTACCGGCATTTGTTAACAGCACTGTTGCTCGCGGGCGTCAGGAACGTTCAGCCAAGACCCTCGGTGGGTTTCAAGTTCCATGCGGTTCTGGTCGTCAACTCAGCGCATCTTGCCAGCATCAGCTGTGCCGATGAGGACCGCTGGCTACCGATTTTCTGGGCCATCGACAATTTCAAAAGCTCGCAACAACGAGATGTTTCTGAAGGCAACTGGACGTTGGCAGCGGTTGATGAAGCAGCGGTACCGCCAGCACACCTCGCAGCCAAACACCTGCGCCGCAGCCTTGAAGAGTGGGACGTGGAGGCCGCGGATGTCGCGATCACTTCGCTGGTGAGGAACTCGGGTTCGCAGCGTGTTTTTGATGAGTTGGCCAAATACGCAGCTCGAGATTTTCGTAGTATTGGGCACAAGGTGATTTATCTCTCCAACGCTTTCCGGACGTTGCAGACGATTGGTTGGGAGTATTCTGAGCCGGTTATGCGCAGCCTCGTTTATGCAATGCTCAACCACCATGGCAGTCCTAACCCTGCGGGCAGCGATCAGGAAGCGGATCGGCCAGGAAGAGACAACCGTCAGTTAATCAAGGAATTGCCAGACCACTGGCATGGTAAAAGCTTGGATGACGGTGCGACGGCAGATCTGGTATCCACCCTGCACGACTGTACCCCGCAGGAAGCGAGCCAAAATGTTGTCGCTCTGATTAGCAACGGAATTTCACTACAATCCATCTGGAATGCGATTTATGCGAGTTCTGGTGAATTGATGATGAGGCAGCGAGGAATCATTGCCTTGCACTCAGTTACAACGACGAATGCAATCCGTCATGCCTTCCAAAATGCCACGGATGCGAAAACACGACAGTATTTGTTGTTGCAGAATGCTTCGTTTCTACCAATGTTCCGCGAGGCGGCAAGAGCGCGTGGGCCGTTGGCCGATCGGCAAATCACGTCGCTTGGCCCTAGCGAAACGCAAGTTTTGCCCACGGCAGTGGAGGACACTTTCGTCTTGATGGGTAAGGATCGGTTGGCGGCTGCCGAGCAGCTCTATGCTTACCTTAAAAATGATGGTGATCCACAAACCGTTGTAGACCATGCCCGCCGATTAGTATTTTTGAAAGGGAACGATTCTCACGACTATAAATTCAGCTCGGCGGCTCTCGAAGACTACCGAACGCTTACGCCAGTATGGCGGAATCGTTTCTTGGCTGCTTCAGTGTTCCAATTGCGAAGTTCTACCGAGTCGACTCGGCCGATTGTCGAGAGGATCAACAAAGCCCTGAGTTGAGATGTAGCCACAGAACTGTGGGACTGCACAGGGATTTTTCCCCAAACTGTTTCACTTGTTGAACGCATGCGGCGTTGACTCGGTGAGTTGTTTTGCCTGCCACTCAGGTTCATTGGTGACGTAAGGCGGCGCGGTGGTGTTCCGTTGCTTGAATCACTGCTGCTCGGCTGACAAACGGCAGGTACGCAGCCCGCATGGTAAAGCCGTAGGCTTTGCCGACTTTGACATTGTCAATGAACCATTGGAAATCCCAGGCGGGGTTTCCATTGCCACCACCCGAAGGTGATTGCGCAAACCAGATGTTGTCCTTCGGGTGAAACATGAACGCCAACGCCATGCCATGAGTCACACCGTAATACCACGAATCAACATGTTCGTGGTTTGAGAGGTTGCCGACCAGTGTCAGAGGGAAGTCGTGATCCACCTCGATGACAGGAGTTGATCCGGCGGGTGGGTGCGTGCATTCAACGCCGTGTTTGGGTGTGATCCCTTTGATCCAACCCGGGGTTTGATTTGAATTTCTTTCTCGTCCGTTGAAGTGGATCGCCTTATCCTCAGGTTGATTGATGTAGCTTGCCCAGAACAGCCCGATGTATCCGTGTGAGTAAGCATTTTGATGTGGGATGCACTCAAAGGTGTACTCAATCGTCCCATCTTCCAAAAGGGAATAGCGTCCACAACTCTCCAGTTTCCAATTCCCAGTCGGTGGTTGATAAACTTCGACGGTGTGGGCGTTGATTATACGCAAGTGCATGGGGAACTTACGCGGTTCAAATTTCTCCCGCAAACCGGCTTTGGTTCCGTCATGAATGTGTTCGAAGTTCAATCCGGCGATGGAGGGAACGAATGCATTGTTTGGTTGCTGGCTGTGCAGCAAAGATGCAATTCCGTTGTAACCTGCGCGGTGTGCTGGAAGTTCGGGTAGATCAAGAGCCGAGTTATCAACAATGATGATCGACACGTCCCCGCGTTCTAACCTGATGTAGGGTTCATCGGAAGTTTCGTACTGAACCTTGGTATTGGTGAGGGATGTATCGCCTGCGGCCACCAGGGGGTACTGATTTGTCGTAGCCCCCAGTAGTGCAAATAGGAAGATGAAGTGGTACCCAGTGATTTGCGAGGTTATGACGCAGGCACGCATTTTTGAGGCTTGGGTGTAGGGGGTAGGACTGTGGGTGTACTTGGGGCCAGGTTAAGATGTTTTTGATTAACTACTGTCCATCAAGTGCCCCCAGGTAATGTTTCGGGACGCACGCCATTAGATAACGCTACTAACGGCTGAACAAGCATTGTGACCGACCGACTGGCAGCAAGCCTCAAATTGCCCTCATAATCGCTAGTGGACGCGAGAACATTGATCACTATCGAAACAATTCTGAGAGGTCTTGAATGATGTTTGAAACTGGTTGCCAGTCATAAATCCGCGTCTCGGCAAGTATCCACCCTCTGTTGTTTTTAGTCCGGTTGGTCATCAAAATTTCGATCTGTGGTAGAATGCAATCCGTGCATATGGGTGCTTGTTCGGTGAGTGTCGAAACATCATTTCTGTCGGCACTTTCAGTGACCCTGAGCCCGACTTCGTTAGGCAAAGATAGAATGTTGATAAGCGCGTTTCGTATTGCAATGTGTTCCGTCATCCTAAGCATGGGCATGACAAATTGCGCCGTAGGTGAATCGGTTGAGTTGGCTGCAGCGCATCGCGCGTTGTTGAAGTCGTGCTCTGAGTGTCACAACTCAGAAACGGCGGAAGGGGAGGTTCGCCTTGACAATCTTGCGGGACTGTCACTCGTCAAACAGATCGACATTCTGAATCGTGCGCAGGAACAGGTTTTTTTCGATCTGATGCCACCGCAGGATTCCGGCGGGTTGCTCGATGAGCAACGCAGTCATTTGGAACAGGTTATTGGTGCTGTTCTGCGGAACAATGATGCTTCGGATCTTGATAAGCGGAGACGGCAGCCTGGGTTTGGGAATTTCGTAGATCATAAAATGTTGTTCAGCGGCGAAGTGACCGAAACATCATTCACGCCCGCGAGGAGATGGCTGGTAAGCCCACAGGTTTTTCATGAACGCGTGAACGATGTGTTCAAATTGGAGGGCAGGGAACGGCAAGGGAAATTCTACGGGGTCACGAATCCGATCGTTCTTCCTGAAAACTCGGGCGTTCGGTATTTCGATTCGACCAGTCTGGATGGTGGTCACCTGCTCATGATGCTCAATAACGCGGATTGGATTTCGAGAAAACAGATTTTCTCAGCAGTGAACCAAGATGTTCCACGCGGTGAGTTGAAATTTGACAACATGAAAGATCGGTGGTTTCCTGCTGAGGTACCCGAAGCGTTTGTTGATGTCGTCAAGAAGGCGGCCGCTGCAAACGAGGCCGAATTGGTGGCTGCGATACATGCGCAGTTTGAATGTGTGCTGCAGCGACCTGCTTCTGAAAGTGAGCTTTCACGCTACGTGGGCTTCATGGCAGACGTGATTGCTGTGGGGGGCAATGTGGAGGGCCTGCGGCAGATGCTTGTGAGCGTCCTACTCGAGTCTGATTTTCTTTATCGTTTGGAGTTTGGTGCCGGAGAACCTGATCAGGATGGTCGAAGGCTTTTGTCACCAAGGGAAGCGAGCTATGCAATTGCTTACGCATTGTCTGATCGGGGACCTGACACAAAGCTTCGGATTGCCGCCCGAGAAGGCAGGCTTGCGACTCAAGATGATTTTCGTCGAGAGGTATCCCGCATTCTTGGTGACAAGACAAGCTTTTTTGGAGAGGTTTCGCCGACCGTATCCAGTGGATACGTGAAACCGCACAAAGTGACACACCCCAAGGTTGTGCGTTTCTTTCGAGAGTTTTTTGGCTACCCGAACAGTATGAAGCTGTTCAAGGACATGGCGCGCAGCGGCGGGTTTTTTGATAATGCTGGGCGAGATTACACGGGCACAGCAGGGTCCGTCACCAATGAGGCAGACCGAGTGGTCGATGATGTGCTGAAGGCTGACAAAAATGTGTTTGAGCGTCTGCTGACAACCAACGAGTTTTATGTGCTTCACCCACGGAGTAATGCTGAGGGCGTTCGATTGATAGAGTCATGGCGTACTGCGTATGACGAGTTGAAAGAGCTCGATTGGCAAACGAATGCAGAGCAGACCCTTGCGGATAATTTTGAGGCCCATCGCGGGGCGTTTGAAGCCATCCGGATAACGAAGCTGACCGAGGAACGTAAACGGGTCAACGTCCGTGATTTTAGAAGATTCATGGAGTACTTCGAGAATACCTTCGGCCGTGGAATTACTCCCATCACGTTTCCATGGTTCTTTCATGGCGGGCAGAAATTCAGGTACTCCGAGATTTATTCTTTACCGCGGGTACCCGGGGGTGGCCCTATCGGTGCAAGTGGGAAATATCGGGAGTCCCTTCCATGGGACTACCCCGTAGAGCAGCCTTTCAGAATTAAACACCGCATGGGAATTCTGACCCATCCGGCATGGCTGTTGGCGCATTCACAAAATACAGAGACGGATATCGTCCGGCGGGGACTTTGGATTCGCGAGAAGCTGTTGGCTGGAAGGGTACCGGATGTGCCGATTACGGTGGATGCTCAAATCCCTGAAGATCACGAGCAGTCACTCCGGGAACGCCTTGATTCAGTCACATCCAGCCAGCAGTGTTGGAAATGTCACCGGCAGATGAATCCACTGGGACTCGCATTCGAAGTGTTTGATGACTTTGGTAGGTTTCGTACTGACGAAAGTTTAGAAGCGCCGGAAAATCTGATACAGAAAGGCGACGGGAAAACCAGCGCTGATGTGTTCAAGACTAAACCGGTGAATGCAGCTGGATATCTCGATGGCACAGGTGATCCTGAGTTAGATGGGGAAGTCCGAGATGCATTTGAGTTGATTGAAAAACTCGCGAGATCCGAGCGCGTGCGTCAATCGATTATTCGCCATGCGTTTCGGTTCTTTTTAGGAAGAAATGAGATGCTTTCAGATTCACGGACTTTAATCGAGGCAGATCAAGCTTACGTGGATAGCGGTGGTAGCTTCAATGCAGTGATCGTTTCATTGTTGAGCTCGGATTCGTTTTTGTATCGGAAGGACGTGGGTGGGGAAAGTCGCACACCCTGAATCTTGTGAACGCTGTTGAGTTGCGGCGATAGGATAATTGTCCGCGATCCGTTATCGGCAGTTGCTGAAGAGCTGCGGTTTCGAATTCAATCAAGGGCCGTTGCGTCAATTTTGGGCCCTATCGGCGATTAGTGCGCGGCGGCCGAGTGTTGCCCACTAGCGAGCAGCAAGGATTGTTGCGCACGGGAATCAGGTTTGGAAAAGTTGCTTTATCTGACTGGGACTGCTGGCGGGAAATGCATGTTCAGGACAGTGTTCCGAATTAGTGGTGTTCGTGCTGCTCCGGGATTGGAGGAGAAGAATATTTTCGCTTCCGTTTCGGCGTCAAATCTCCGCTCTTCTACAATTAACACTACAATTGCTGCACGCGGTATTTGATCTTTGGAACGAGGTATGAGATGGCGAAACATTGGCTGATGTTGTGGTCGTTAATCACGATTTGCGGGGCGCGCGTCGCCTACAGCGAAGAATCGCCAAGACCCAATGTGCTGTTCATCACCGTCGATGACTTGCGTCCTGAGTTGGGGTGTTACGGACAGTCGCACATACATACTCCAAATATTGACCAATTGGCCAAGACTGGAATGCGGTTTGAAAGAGCCTATTGCCAGCAGGCTGTTTGCAACCCCTCCCGAACCAGTTTCATGACTGGAATGCGTCCCGAGGAAATCGGAGTAACCGGAAATCATTCGCATTTTCGAGATCAACGACCAGGCGTTGTGACGTTGCCTCAGCATTTCAAGCAACACGGATATCAAGCCGCAGCCATCGGAAAAATTTACCATGGCGTGTTTCCTGATGGAGCAAGCCGAACCAAGTGGGACACCATGGGCGACCCGGCAAGCTGGTCACGACCAGCGATCAGGTTTGGTCCCCGATACTATTACACCGAAGAAGGGATTGCGTCGGCCAAGGCTGCCTATAAGAGGTCTTATGCGACGCAGGACGCGAATGACTGGACAGAAAAGTTGGTGTTTGGACTGGCGTCGGAATCGCCACAGGTCTCTGACTCAACTCTCTATGACGGTAAAGTTGCGGATGCTGCAATTAAGCGGCTTACTGAATTAGCCAACCAAAAAGAATCGTTCTTCCTCGCGGTCGGATTCATCAAGCCGCACTCGCCTTACATAGCACCCAAGAAATATTTTGACCTGTATCAGGATCCGCAGTTTGATTTGGAGTCGACTTTTCCACAGGGGGCTCCGAGTTACGCAGGACACAACTCCGGAGAGCTGCGACGTTACAGTGACCAGCCAAATCAAGGTCCGATTCCTGCGAATAAACAGCAGCGTATCCGTCAGGCTTATTATGCCTGCGTCAGTTTTATTGACGCGCAGATTGGTCGGGTACTCTCGGCTTTGGATGATGCGGGTTTGACTCAAAATACCATTGTGGTATTGCTGGGTGACCACGGATATCACCTCGGTGAACAGGGGCTTTGGGGGAAGACGACCAACTTTGAATTGGATACGCGTGTTCCCCTCATCATCCGGGCTCCAGGGGTGACTACTCCTGCAAGTAGTTCGTGTGAATTGGTAGAACTGGTCGATCTGTTCCCAACCTTGGCGGAACTAACAGGGTTGCCGCTGCCACAGCAACTAACTTCATCGGGGGTTGTGTCGATTCTGAAAGATCCGACGGGCAAAATCGGAGGATATGCATTGAGTCAATATCCGCGAAGTGGTGGGCGAATGGGATATTCGCTGCGGAATGCGACGCACCGCTTGACTCAATGGGTCGATCGTGAGACCGGGGCATTGATTGGCCGAGAGCTTTATGATTATTCGAAAGGGTTGATAGAAAAGCAGAATATTGCTGACCTGAAACCCGAAATCGTCGCAAGCATGTTGCCTAAATTGCTGGACGAATTTGGCGTGCAATTGGTCTCGACGGCTGCGGAACACGAGAGTGATGAAGAAAGCGATGATGCGGCTCCGGGTGACACAACGAGTTTTGAAAAGGTGAAGCCAGGCGCGTTCGAAAGGTTGAAAACAGAAGTCGGCATATGGGTTCCAGAAACAGGCACCACGATCGTTGACAAGAATCACTCGAAATCCGGAAAACAGTGTTTGCAGTTGACCGGCGGAGTCAATTCGTCTGTGATCTTTCAATTGGGTAAACATCTGGATTTGTTGGGAGACCTGAGCTTTTGGGCTGAGCGTTGGACAAGTCGCAATCCCTTTACCTTCCGGATTGAAAAGAAAACCGAAAAAGGATGGTCTCTGCTTTACAACGGGGACCGCGAGGTCAGGGTAGGACGCGCATTCTTATCACAGGTGAAAGTGCCGCTGAATGATCCAAGTATTTCGGAACTTCGATTTTCAGTGCAGAGTCCTGCCGGCACTGGCATCTTGATTGATGACGTGCGAATTGCACCGGAAGAGCCTCAGGTGATCACGTCAGCCGAAGTGGTCCCGTTGGTGCTGCCAGCGCTTTTGGGTTCGAAATCAAGCGGTTTGCTGAAACTTAAAATTCAAACGAACGGTAGCCGTAATCCGATCAGCCTCACGGATCTTGATTTCCGTGTTCGTGGGTACCGTGGCGAC
>Ga0315322_10002102_pt1 | contig 15380 bp, 11 predicted proteins | sample M110021515metaG_FD_203461 | JGI IMG/M metagenome (GOLD analysis project Ga0315322, IMG submission 203461) | Ammonia-oxidizing marine archaeal communities from Monterey Bay, California, United States - M1 100m 21515 | ecosystem: Environmental > Aquatic > Marine > Intertidal zone | place: USA...
CCCCATGACGTCCATAGCGGCGATACACTTCTTGGATCACCTGCTCCCGGCGCGACCCGCTCGGCAAATCGATATCGATATCAGGCCAACTTCGCCGCTCTTCATTCAAAAATCGCTCGAATAATAACCCCCCCCCAACAGGATCCACTGGTGTAATCCCCAAGCTATAGCAAACCGCGCTATTCGCCGCGCTCCCCCGCCCTTGAGCCATGATATTATGCTCGCGACAATAATTTACCAAATCCCAGACAATTAAAAAATATCCAGAAAATTCCAACTTCCCAATCACATCCAGCTCGTGCCTCAATTGTCGCTTCACCGCTAGACTCAAACTGCCATAGCGCTGCTCCGCACCGAACCAAACGATCTTCTTCAGAAACGAGTCCATCGACTCCCCCTTTGGAACCGGAAAACGAGGAAACTCGTATCCAATATTCTCTAACGAAAACTCGCAACGCTCCGCCACCCGAAAAGTATTGCTCACCGCCTCCCGCATATCCTGAAACAAATAAGCCATCTCCTTAGGCGACTTGACGAAACGCTGGGCATTGCAGCTCAACAAAGAACCCGCCTCGTCCAAATTCGTCTTCTTCCTCAGACAAGTGAATATATCCTGTACTCCTCGCCCCTTCTGCGTCGCATAGCAAACCCCATTAGTCGCTACCACTTGAAGTCGCTCCGATTCCGCCAAATCGCGCAAAGCCAATACCCAACGCTGCTCTCCTCTAATATGATGCCGTTGAACCTCGATCCCTAAATCCTCATCCGCAAACGCTCCGCGAAAACGCCCCAACGCCCGCTCGACCCCAACGCGCCCATCCTCGACCCATGCTCGATGCAAAGGCCCCTCATCATCACCCGTCAACGCGATCATCCCCTTTGCGAATTCCGCCAGCTCCTCCCAACGAACGCTCCCTTGCCCTTTCTCAGCCCGCAGTTGGACCTGCGTCAGCAACTTGCAAAGGTTCCGATACCCTTGTCTCGACTTTATTAATACAGGAAAAGTGCAACCATCTTCCATCGCCAGCTCGCAACCCACAATCGGCCTAACCCCCTGCTTCCTAGCCGCCTTATGAAAACGAGCCGTCCCATACACGCCCCCTCGATCACAAACGGCCATAGCCTCCAACCCCACAGCCGCGCCCGCCTCCGCCAATTCCCGCGGCTGCGACGCCCCCCTCAAAAAACTAAACGCCGACCGCGCATGCAACTCAACATACCCACATTCACCCTTCATCCTTATCAATCATACACTCCCTCGACCCACCATCGTCCCATCTCATTCGCCAAACGATAAACGCCGCCCGCTCTCAGCTCCACGTCCCACTCCACTCGATTCCATCCGCCCGACTCCCACCATTGCCCCGAACACACCCAAGGCCCGCGACAATCGCTCACGCTCCCAGCCGCTTTTGCGCAACGAACCCATATTGGTTGTCGTTCTCGCATCTCGACCTCCGCCTCCAAAGCCGGACGGTAGCGCCGCAACGCAAAACCAAACGCCGCCTTCAAACCCAAGCCCTGCATTGGCGAAACCACTACAGGTAAACGTTCCATACGAATCCCATCCGGCCGACCGTTCGCCTCCAAACGTGGTCGCCCCACATTCTCCGATCCCACGATCCCCCCAATGCGCGACAAAGTCTGAGTAAAACGATGCGGCCGCTTCAAGCTCGTCTCGAACAAACCCAACTGATAATCGCTGCGGTCGATCGGATCAATCTTAAGTGTAAGCCCAGTGACCGCAGCCACCATTTCCAAACGCTCCAAGCGCGCCGCCAACAGTAAAAACAACGCATCCGCATCGTAAGTCGGATCCGGCATTTTCAGCGACACCTCCATCGCATCGACCCGCTCCCCATCCTCCAAACGAATGTCAGCCAGTTCCGCCTTCAAATAAAGCGATTCTGCAACCTTTCCCGCCACGCGCAAGCGCAGGCAAAGCTGATCCAGGAATCGGCGAATAACGAACAACAAAGGTTCTAGAACATCAATCTCGTACTCGAAATCCAATGACTCCTCGAAAATCACAGGCAATTCCGAAATCCGCAACGGTCGCTCCTCCCGTCCCGATATCCGATCCCAAAAAGCCAAGCCCTCCATTCCTAATCGCCTTCCAACCGATTCCCGAGACAAACGGGCAAACGCCCCTACCGAACGAATTCCCCATTGCTCCAAAATCGCCCCGACAGCATCGGGCGGATCAGCCGCCACTATCGGCAATCCATCCAGAAAATCCTCCAAAGACTGGGACGTCTCGCAATCCACGGTCAACACTCCCTTCGATTCCCGAGCTACCAACAAAGCCACGTCCGGCGTAGCGCCAATACCCATCCGAGCTCGTAGCCCTTGTCTCCGCAATTCCGATACCATCTCTTGACACCGAAACTCCAAACGCTCTCGATTCACTCCAGCCAAGCCAATCGCGCATAAACCCAATCCCGATTCCTCCACCCGAGGCGATAAAGAATACGCGCAATCGAACAAAACCCTCGACGCCATCGCCTCCGCCTTGGCCGAACAATACCGCACCGCCAAATCCTCGCAACGCGCGATCGCTTGAGCCACGCTCAAGCCACGCATCACTCCCGCTCGTGCCGCAGCCAGCGTACAATCGACCACCGCCGGCTTCACCAACGACTCGTCCACCAAAATCACCGGCCACGCCCCAAGTCCAGCCTCCATCCGCAACACCGCCTGCAACGCAAACCGAAAACTATCAATCACCGCATACATTCTACAAAAAACACCTCTTCATCCTGCTTGGATCATTTTGGAAAACTCGCCCGTTTCCTGTTTGCGCAACCGAAACACCTCGCATTCCAACCCTTTCGCCACCTCGCCCAAAGCCATATCGCTCTGGCTCACCGAAAGCGTCCCCGTCAAAGCCAAGCGAATTTGAGCGCTCGGAATCATAGAACGTGGCGTAAAGATCGCCAACACCATGTTCGACTTGCCCGCCAATCGCTGCAATCGATACCAATCGCTCGCTGGAATCCGTCTCAACGCCCACGCGTCGCAATCCCTCAAATCGACCAGAACCATTCCCAAGTTCTCATCCCTCAGTAGCACATCCGCCACCTGCAAAGCCTGCCCCACCGACTCGCAGCGTACCCACAACAAATGCTCCAGCAATACCGACGGCGTCGTTTGCGGATCAAAAGCGTTCGCCCCGTCCACCAAAGCCGCAAACCGCCGCTCGCGGCGCATCGCCTCCAGCAAGTGAAGCAACAAGGTCTGACCGCCCGAGCTCGGAGACGAGGCAACGAACTCGCACAACACGCCAGTCGACAACCCTCCTCTCAAAGCCCGGTCGATATGATCGATGCCAGTCCCTAAAGTTTCCCTATCAGCTTGAGCAGCCCAAAGGACTCCCTCCCCTATAATTTCCTTAAGACAATCTGGCTCCAGTCTAACTGCCCGAGCAAGTGCCATACCCCCAGAACACGCCCGCCCTTCAAAGCCGTCAATCAAATAGTGTTCATGAACACTTTAAATTTCCAAAACAATCGAAGGATTAATTTTGGGAAATCGATGATACTTACATTCAACGCGAGCCGATAGCCTTACCACTGTTCGACGGTTGCTCCGAGATCCTCGAGACGCTTACGCATATCTTCGGGCGATTGCGATTTCTCGAAAGCTTCCCGAGCTGAAATGAGGCCTCGATTGTAGAGACTCATCAAGTGCGTATCCATCGTAAACATACCTAGCTTCGCTCCGGTTTGGATATCCGATTCGAGGCGATAGGTTTTGTTATCTCGGATCAAAGCGGCGATCGAAGTCGTGGTGACCATAATTTCAAGTCCGGCGACCCGGCCTCCACCTTCTTTCTTACAGAGCACCTGAGAAATAACCGACACGAGTGACGATGCCAACTGCGTGCAAATCATCTCTTTCATGTTCGCCGGAAACGCATCGACAATACGGTCCACCGTTTTAGCAGCGCTGTTAGTGTGCAATGTTCCGAAAACCAAATGCCCCGTTTCCGCCGCGCTAATGGCCGCTTCGATAGTCTCCAAGTCGCGCATTTCCCCAACGAGGATGATGTCCGGGTCCTGACGTAATGCCCTTCGAATCGCTTCCGAAAACGAAGGAACGTCCACGCCAATTTCGCGCTGGGTGACGATACACTTATTGTGATCGTGATAATATTCGATCGGATCTTCGATCGTAATAATGTGACCGCTGCGCCTCTGGTTGATATAATTGATCATCGAAGCGAGCGTCGTACTCTTACCTGACCCAGTCGGTCCAGTTACGAGCACGAGTCCGCGAGGGCGATAGAGCAGATCCTTGATCTTGTCGGGAATACCGATGTCTTCGAGGTCGAGAAATTCATTGGGAATCTGCCGAAGAACCATCCCATAGTTGCCCTTAGCCCTCAAAACGCTTACGCGAAAACGCGATTTATCCATGTAAGCGAAACCGAAATCCGTGCCGCCGTCGGTTTTCGCCGCTTGAACGCATGAATCCGACGTGATCGACTGCATAAGCGATTCCGTATCCGCCGGAGTCAAATCCGGCCCCTCAACCGAGACCATCGAACCATGTAGGCGCAATGTTGGCGGCTTCCCTACCTGAATGTGAAGATCGGATGCGCCTTCCTCGAATACCAATTCGAGCAAATCGTTCATTTCGTAACTCATAAGATTCTTATCGGTTGATTGCGGCACTTATTGAACTCGGCGACGTCTCATTCATTCTAGGTTGATGCAGTCGGCTCATCTACGGTTACGGACAATATTTCTTCCACCGACGTGAGTCCTGCGAGTACTTTTCGGACTCCATCCTCACGCATTGTCCTCATGCCCAACTCCTTAGCTACTGATCGCATTTGAGCGGAGGTTCCCCCGGAATAAATGAGCTTTTCGATCTCATCATTCACTTCAAATATCTCGAAAATACCGAATCGTCCCTTCACACCACGGTTATGGCAACGCGGACAACCAACTCCCTTCATAAAACGAGCCTCGCCAAACGCCTCCCGGGTCAAGCCAATAGCAGCCAATTCTCGACGCGTAGGCTCATGCGGACGACTGCAATCCGGGCAAATTCGCCTTACTAAACGCTGAGCCATAGACGCCCGCAACGATGTGGCAACCAGATACGGCTTCACGCCAATATCCACTAATCGCGTGACTGCCGAGGGAGCATCGTTGGTGTGCAAAGTACTGAATACCATATGCCCGGTTAAAGAGGCATTGATGGCGATCTCAGCAGTTTCCTTATCTCGAATTTCCCCGACCATGATGATATTCGGCGCCTGTCGAAGCATAGCCTTCAAAGCCGCCGAAAAGGTCATTCCAATACGCTTGCGAACAGGAACCTGATTAATTCCAGGCATCTGGTACTCGATCGGATCTTCAACAGTGATGATCTTTCGATCGGGCTTATTCACGAAATTCAAACAACTATACAATGTCGTCGTCTTGCCCGAGCCCGTCGGTCCGGTCACCAGTAAAATTCCGTCAGGCAACGTTATCAATTTTTCAAAATCCTCTTGGTCGTCGCTAAGGAAACCCAATTCCGGCAATCCCTTCATCAAACCCGTCTTGTCCAGGATCCGCATAACGATGCTTTCTCCATAGGCGGTTGGCAGAGAAGACACGCGTAGATCGTAATCCACCCCTTCGACCCTAACCTGAATTCTCCCATCCTGAGGCAAACGCTTTTCAGCAATACTCAGTCTTCCCATCACCTTGATACGGGAAATAACCGGCAATTGTAGGCTCTTAGACGGCGGGCTCGACATTTCCTGAAGCTCTCCATCAACCCGCAAACGCACGCGAAATCGACGCTCCAACGGCTCGAAGTGAATATCCGAAGCCTGCTTGCGGATAGCTTCGGCGATGATCACCTGCACCAGACGAATGATAGGCGCATCCGACTCGTCCAGCGAATCCTGTCCGGTACCGACCGTTTCATCTCGAAGCTGAACATCTGCCTCTTCGATTTCGGCATTCCCTCCTCCTTCCGAATCTTCCCCATTCCGACGGTAATAGCGCTCGTTGATCGCTCGCTCAATTTGCTTTCCATCGGCCAAAACAGGCTCTATCGGGGCTTTCAACATGTGCGAAAGACTGTCAATCGACTCGACTTCGAGCGGATCGGAAATCGCCACCTGCAGCGAGCCATTCTCGATTTCCAATGGAAACGCTCGGAATTGCCTCGCCAAAGTCTCTTCCAAATATTCGCTCGGCTCCTTAGGCAGATCCATAGCATCCAAGTCGACAAAACGCATTGAAAACTCTTCCGCCAGCGCTTTGAAAACCAACTTTCGCTCCAAAAACCCCTTACGAACCAAGGCCTCGAACAAGGTATCGTCGCTCTTGCGATCCAAGCCTTCTTCGACCGCAACAATCTGCTCCTGAGACACCATGCCCTTCCGAGCGACGAGCTGAAGGATGATCGATGAATCAGGCATAAAAGTACGGAGCGGCTATCTATTTGAGAGACATAAGAAACTCGGCGTTAGACTTGGTTGCCTTCAATCGCTTGATCAGCATTTCCATAGCCTCGACGCCGGGAACTCCCTGCATCACACGGCGCAGTCCGTACACCTTCTCCAACTCCGCGGGGTGATAAAGTAGCTCTTCCTTTCGGGTTCCGCTTCGCTCGAAATTAATCGCCGGGAAGACACGCTTATTAATCAGGTCTCGGTCTAGATGGATTTCCATATTACCGGTACCTTTGAATTCTTCGAAAATCACTTCGTCCATTTTACTGCCCGTATCCACAAGCGCAGTACCCATGATCGTTAAGCTACCGCCCTCTTCGATATTGCGAGCCGAGCCGAAAAAGCGTTTCGGTTTTTGCAAGGCAGTCGCTTCGATACCGCCGCTCATGATCTTGCCACTGTTGCTAGCCAGAGCATTGTAGGCTCGAGCCAGGCGAGTAATCGAATCGAGCAGGATCACTACGTCCTTGCCGCCCTCGACCATGCGACGGGCTTTTTCGACAACCAACTCAGCTGCGTGCACATGACTCGATGGCGTCTCGTCGAATGTCGAGCTCACCACCTCAGCCTTAACCGCACGCTTGAAATCCGTCACTTCTTCCGGACGTTCATCAATCAGCAGAACGATAAGGTGTGCATTCGGATAGTTCTCCTGAAACGAATGGGCAAGTCCCTGGAGCAATACCGTTTTTCCAGTCCGCGGAGGAGCGACGATTAAACCACGCTGACCTAGGCCGATCGGGGTCAAGATGTCGAACGCACGCATTGAAACGTCTTTCTTGCTATTACTCGGCAAAGGCGTTTCGAGAACGACACGCTCCGTCGGGTAATAAGGAGTCAAATCCTCAAATGCCGCCACATTGGCGATAGCCTCCACTTCGCCTCCCATCACCGATAATATCTTGACCGCCGCAGGGCAGCGTTCGCCTTCTTGTGGCGGAGTCGCGATGACTTCGATTTCATGTCCACGCTTCAAGCTGTATCGATTAATCACCGCCGCCGGCACGTAAACGCTCTCTGGCTTCAGCTGATAACTGCTCGCCGTGTGGACGACAAATCCATGGCCCTCTTCAGTCAGGTCCAAAAATCCCTTGTCCTTGAATAAACGTTTCTTTTCCGCCGCTAGCTTGAAAACCTGTTCGATGATCTGCTTCCGCCCCGGCTTATCCTCGAAAACAATTCCCAGAGCTTCCGCGCCTACGCGTCCTTGATCGACTGTCACCTCGTACAATTCGGCCAGATCAATCGTCTCTTGCGTCAGATCCAGCTCGGCAATGATAGCCTCGACATTCTCGAACTTAGCATAACGAGCCGCAGCAGGCAAAATTCCGCCGACCTGATCGGTCTCTTTCGGAGGCAAAGGCTGCTGCCAACCCCCGCCGCCCTTACGGTCGTTCCGGTGTCCGCCTTTTGGGTTCTTCTGGCGACCTTTATTGGGAGCTTGCTGATTACCTTTCTTGCCTTGATTTCGATTACCTTGCGGGCCGCCATGACGTTGCTGGCGATTCTTTTGGTTGTTGTGCTTGTTCTGATTGCCTTGATTTCGCTGATCCCGATCCCATCCTTCGCCATGGCGTTTTTGAGTGGACTCACCGGAATTCGCTTCCGATTTATCCGAAGACTCGGAAGGCTCTGCTCCCTGGGCAGGCTTCTCAGCTTTCTTAACTTTATCGACCGTAACGTCCGAAGCGACCTCGACCTTGTCCACACTATCAAAATGAGATCCACGTCCCTTGAAATCAACAGGACGAAATTCATTTGGCTTCTCGGCCACAACCTTAACCGGAGACACGCGCAGCATCTCGACCGGCTTGGCTGAAGCAGCCGTGACTCCTTCCTCGGGAGTTACCTTCTCTGCAACCTTCCGAGCGACTTTCTTGGCCACTTTTCGGGCTACTTTTTTGGCAGCTTTTTTGGCAGCTTTCTTTGGAATTGAAGCGCTGTCGCCCAAATTTAATTCCATGGGAACGCTTTTTTCATTCGTCGATTCTGATTCGCTAGACATAGGAGCTAAAGGGAAATTCGAAGGGCTCAAATGAATTAGAATCAATCGCCACAGCGGCAATTGATTTCCTACAAAAATTGAGATGAGCCTATATTAAGTTTAAAATCGGGTAAGTAGTTGGTTTACTTGATCTTCCAAAAAAGCGAGGGATCCTTCATTTAGCAGTACGCAATCCGCTTTCTCCGCCTTTTCTTTTGTCGGCATTTGCCGATTAATGCGCGCCAACGCCTGAGCTCGGTCCATGCCTTTTTGCCCTAAACGTTCGACTTGCGATGGTAAATCACTGAACACGCAGACGGTAAAATCAACCCTATTCTGAAGGTTTTTTTCAAACAGTAAAGGCACCTCCACAATCCAATCCCCTTCTGGCTCTTCTCCGATCAGCGATTCCCACCGCTCTCGAATCACCGGGTGCAAGATATTTTCCAGTTCCTCCAAGCGTCGCTCATCCCCGAAAACGATAGCGGCGATCTTCTTCCGGTCAAGTGAACCATCGCCCCGTCGGATATCTTCGCCAAACGTATTGATAAGCGTTTCGCGAACAATCGCATCCTCCGCGACCAACTCGTGAGCGATCGCGTCGCAGTCAACCCGCCGAAAGCCTCGCCGCTCGAATATTCTAGCTGCTGTCGACTTGCCACACCCAATACCGCCTGTAATACCAATTACCATTGAAAGGAAACGTCCAAGAGCGCCAATGTGCATTTCAACCCGAACGAATCAGTATCATCCAAAATCCAGGAAGCAGCTCAAGCTCAACCTGCGTCCTGATCGCAGGATAGCCATATGCCTGACACTCCGAATCCTCAAAAGGGAGGACCAATTAGATCCTCCCAGTAATTGCCTCGCCCTAAAAAATAGAAGCGGCAGGCATTTCCCGATCTCGAGGTTTTCCGTAATAATCGTAAAGCCTTTGTTGGGCATCATGATTAACCGGATCACACGGATCGAATTTGGGAGCCATTTCGATTTGCTTTCTCAGCAGACCGACCTTTGCCGTCTTGTCGTTCCAATCAAAACTATCAATCCAACCGATATCAATAATCGAGTCTTTCCCCGGCAGCCAGTTCTTAGTGTCAATCATCAAGTATTGGAGACGCCAGGTTTCGTCATCGATAATAAAATCTGCGACATGACCAAATGAATCGTCTTTCGCTTGGATTTGATAGCCAAGAATCTCTTGAGCCGAGCGCAGATGCTTGCCTTCGATCTGCCTCAAGCGGAATTCATGAGCTTGCCGATCCGATTCGCTCTTTTCTTGAGATTACTGTGGCACGTATGCAGGACCCGTTGCCGAACCATACATGTAAGGGTCAACCCAGTACATAGGAAGCTGGTAATACTTGGCGTATTCTTCCTCGTACTGATGCGACACCGGAGCGTCTGTCTTCAGATCGGGCGAATCTTCAATCTGAGACTTGCTCAAATCGGTAGGGAAACTATTCCCGACCCAGCCTGTTTCAAGGGCTTTTAAATGCGCCGGACTCAGAAGGACTTTTTTACCGGGAAGCCAAGTTTCCGTATCCGCCACTACATAACGAAGACGCCAATACCGATCGTCAAAGAGGGCATTCTCAACTTTTCCGACCTTACCATCGACCGCGTCGATGGGATAACTAATGAGATCCTTAATACTGCGGAACATGACCGTTTCCTTTCTATTGATTCTTTTGTTGGTGACATCAACTGCACCCAGAATCAATTCGCTCGTTTTAGCTATTGGATCAACTCCGAAGCAATGTGTCTTTCTAAGGGAGATTCTCCTCTAAATCGTCGAAACACGCACGGCGGATCCGGCACAAAGATAGAACGCCCAAATAAAATGTCCATCCGTTATTCGAAATCCAACGCCTTCCAGAAAGCAGAGGCCCTTCCAGCCCCAGTTCCGAGACTTCCCCAACCTTCCGATAACTCCAATAGCGACTTCATTAGCCGACTCGAAAATAGAAAATTCCAATACCTCGACAAGTAATTGCTAGACGCTCGATCCGAGGGAACCTAAGCTTCTGTTCTTTAATTTCCATTACCTCGAACGCGTTATCCTATTTATGAGAAATCTCTCCATTACTCTCCTTGCTCTTGCCACTTTCATTCTTCCCGGCTGTGGGAAAAGCGACGTCGATACTCCCATTCACGCCTTACTGATCACGGGAGGATGCTGCCACGACTACGATTTCCAAAAGCAAACCCTAACGGCTGCCCTTTCGCAGCGCGCGCCGATTAATTGGACCATCGTTCACGAAGGCGGTGACTCCAAAGACTTCCAATCAAAGTTGTTTAATAACCCTAATTGGTCAGCCGAGTACGATGTAGTCGTCCACAACGAATGCTACGCCAATACCACCGAACCAGCCTATATCAGTAAAGTAGTCAGCGCCCACAAAGCCGGTACCCCTGCAATCGTCATTCACTGTGCAATGCATACATATCGTACCGCCGAGGTCGACGATTGGCGCGAATTTCTCGGAGTGACGACTCGCCGTCACGACCACCAAAGTCACTACCCAACTACAATCGTCGATCCCAGCCACTCCATAATCGGGGACTTTCCAGCAAACTGGGTTTCTCCAATGGACGAACTTTACATCATCGAAAAACTTTGGCCCAACGCTAAAGCGCTTGTTACCGGCAAAAGCGAAGAAAGCGGCGTATCACACCCAGTATTCTGGACCAACCAATACGGCAAAGCCCGTGTTTTCGGCACCACCTTTGGCCACACCAACGAAACCATCGCCAATCCGGACTTCCAAGACATCGTCGCCCGGGGCATTCTCTGGGTAATCGGCCGCCTCGACTAGTTAGCAGGTCTGGTAGCTTTCCACCTACTAGCAGGCAAACGAGCTACTTGCATTCGCACTCTTCGCAAGGCTTGGACCATTTCCAATTAAGGAAATGTCCAATCACGAAAGTCGATCCGCCTAGGACGGTCGCATACGGTTCTAGCTCTGCGCTAACCGAAGGGCGCAAAATCAAAAAGACCAATAGCCCTAACCCACCGGATATGAAATGCCCCTTACGTCCATGCGTTCGGTAACCTTTGAAAAAAGCAAATCCAGCCAACACAGCTATCATCGCAATCATGATCGATTCGAATCCTTCGTGACCCAAAAACTCGATCCCCAACAACGACAACGTACTCAGCAAAACCGGAGCCACTAGACAATGAATTGCACACGCGACCGAAAGGCCTATGCCCACGATGTCGACCTTCGCCATTCGACTTATTGATTCGCTACCCTTCATATCGATTCCGAAATCTGCCCTAACTGACGCTTCATGCAACTAAGTTGCGACAATAAAGCAAGTGATTTGCATTACCGGTATAGGACTGAGCACTTCAGACGGCACTCTTAAGCATTCAAAAAGAATAACGCCCGATCTTCGAGCGGCCACGATTTCCATATTACCCACCGACCAGTCGAACAGCCCCCCCTACCTTGACTGCCCTTTAAGCCAACCCCAAGCCCATTAATTTCCGCTTTTTCGCCACCCAAGCTTCGAGCTGATCAAGCGCTGCGGCATAATGGCCATCCGACGTGTCCATCTTCTCGAACAAATAGATGCCGGCATAAACGTAATCCGTAGGAAGCGCCGAATGAATCGTTGGTAATTCGCGGGGATCCATTTCCCCATTTCGGATCATTTCCCGAGCTTCTCCTTCAAGTTCTGTCATCGAACCGCCGCCAGCAGCGTCATTGTAATTCGTATTTTTCTTCGATGGTTTTCCGCCCCCGCCTGATCCACCGCCTTCGCCAGCTCCTCCGGCACCGCCATTCAGTGCTGCTTCTTGCTTTTCAAGACTGGTCATCGAACCGGATTCTCCACCTCTTTTTCCAGGATACTTTTTGCCATCCCGACCGAGAACCACATCCGGATGATCCAAACCAAGCTGTTTGCGAACACGGCGAACGAGTTCAATGGAAACGTTGCAGATATCCGCTAGGTAGCCGTTCGAATGATCGGTCCATTCTTCGAGGGCAATCTCAGCAGCGTTCCGTTTGTCCGCATTGGTGCGATAAACACCATTCTTCGCATTCGCTCCCAACGCGTGGATCAAGGCATCGCCCCGCGTCCCTTCGTGAACTTCGGCGGCCAATTTTGGTTCCTCGATTTTCTTAGCAGCCAAATATCGATGAAATCCATCAGCCAGATAATGCTTCGCTCCATCAAAGTAAACAACAACTGGTGGAAACTCCGATCCCAGTTTCATAGCCTCCGCATAACTTTCAACCGCTTCGTCGTTCGTCGAAACTCGCGTCTGAGTACCGGAAAAAATATCGATATCTTCTAATGTAAGCCGCTTTATCGTCATGTATCTAATAATTAATTACTCTAGTCGTCGAAATTGAGAAGAGCGCGGATATTCCACAATTGCATCGAGGATTCAACCTCAAATCGCGCCAAAAAGCGATAAAGCCATTTGACGGCCACGCTCCAGCTGGCGCCCCCATTCCGACTCGACAAAACTCAATTTATTTGGCCGGATTCTTCAGTCGAACTCAGGCAATCAAAATCGCTCTGCAAACGTCTCTTCAACAAAGCCGAAATAATGAATTACTCGCTCTGCAAAATCGCGTTCGCGCTCTCCTTCACTCTCACCATCGCCATGCAAAACGAATCCAAAGCCGAATCAAACGAATCCATCACTCTAGCAGCAGGCTGTTTCTGGTGTACCGAAGCAGTCATGCAACGCGTCGAAGGCGTCCAGAGCGCCGTCTCTGGCTACATGGGCGGACATGTCGAGAACCCCAGCTACGAGCAAATAGTAACCGGCGAAACCGGCCATGCGGAAGTCGCCCGAGTTTTCTTCGATCCTTCAGTCGTATCTGTTGACGAGATCCTCGAGATCTTCTGGCTCATGCACGATCCAACAAGCCTCAATAAACAAGGAGCCGACACCGGAACTCAATACCGGTCAGCTGTTTTCTATCACACCGAATCGCAAAAAGAAGCCGTCAACAAAGCGATCGCCAAGCTCAACGAATCCGGCAAATATTCAAGCCCGATTGTCACCGAGGTAACCAAAGCGGAAATTTTCTACCCAGCCGAAGACTATCATCAGGAATACTACGACCTGAATAAGCGGGCCGGCTATTGCATGTACGTAATCCATCCCAAGCTCCAAAAACTCGGGCTGAAAGATTAAAGGAAACTGATTTAGGCTCTAAGCTAAAGCTTCCCTTGAAAATCGCCCATACGGCGATTCACGTTTCCTCGGGGCGACTTAAGCCATTCCTCGGGAAACATATCAGGGTTCAAGGTGAATTCGTAGCTGGATTTCCCATCCCGAAGCATCGTCGCCGTGTTCAAAATCAAGTTGGCTTCCACCTCGGTCTCCGCATTACGAAGTGCCGCGTATATCACCTTCTGAGGCTTCTCTGCGCCAATCAAAGCGAGAAATTCAGCTGCCCGAACCCGAACCAAATTATCGCCGTCACTTGCCGCCAATGCCTTGGCTGTCTTCGTAAAGCTTGACGCTTCTTTGCCAAAAGAACTACAGGCGATCAAACCCCAATAGCGTGCAACCGGATCATCCGAAGCAAGTGCATTGGCGATGCCCTTCTTCGCTTTGCCAAATGATAGAAGGCTCAAATTTGCCGTATCGATCAGCTTCGCGATACGTTTTTTGTTTTCCTGACCATAGGCCACTGGATTATTCATCGCATCCTTCAGCATCACTGGCTCTGGTAAGAAACTCAAATCCGGCAAACTTTTCACTTTAGCCGTCAATCGCTGTCTCAAAACCTTCAATACGCTCGCATAATTCGGATCGCTAGCCAAATCATTCACTTCATGCGGATCCGATTCGATATCGTAGAGACTTTCTGCAGGGCGCGCTTCGAAGAACTGACGCTGAGCAGCATTCAATGCTCCCGCATCGAATTGTGCCTTCCAATCCTTGTACGCAAGCATCCGGTACCGATACTCATTGAATAAGCCATCGAAATTAAACGGCTGGTAATTCCGCATGTATTTGAATTTCCCCTTCCGCAAGGTTCTTACCAAATCATACTTCTCGTCGAAGCGATCCGCGTAACCAAACGCTTCATCACGACTTGCTAAACCTTTCGCATCGATCCCGTTTCCGAGAAACGGCCTTCCATCCATTGCATCGGGAACCGTAACTCCCGCCAGATTCAAAACGGTCGGACCGAAATCGACAAAGCTTACGAATCCATTTACGGTACTTCCTGCTTTTTCAGGCAACAGGTGTTTCCACTTTTCAGGTGCATAGACGACCAATGGAACGTTTAGTCCGCTTTCGTACGCATACCCTTTGCCTCGAGGTAGCACCCCTCCGTGGTCGCCATAATAGAAAACAATCGTATTCTCATCGAGCCCGTCGGCTTTCAGCCGATCCAGGAAGACTCCCATTTCCGCATCTACTTTGCGGTGATAGTCCTGATACCGTGCGTATGTGTAGCGAAAAGTTGGTGTATTCGGGTGATAAGGGAAAACGGTGATCGAATTCGGATCGGTTATAGTGCGGTCATTCGCCATGCTTTCCTTGGAAAAATGAAGCTGACCCTCGTGCGTAGCCCCAAAATTTTGCACATGAAAGAACGGTTGGCCTGATTTTCGATTCCGGTAGGTTGCCTTGTTCGAAGATTCATCCCACATGCCTTTGTCATTCAGGTTGTAGTCCGTCTTGCTGTTGTTGGTCGTATAGTAGCCGGCTTCACGCAAATAGTGCGGAAACATGCGCACACCATCCGGCATCGGAGCCAAAGCCGCCCGACGGTGATATTGAGCGCCGATTCGCGGAGCATACGACCCCGAGATCAAAGTACTGCGAGCCACCGAACAAACCGGAGCATTGGAAAACGCGTTCTGGAAAACCAAGCCTCGCTCAGCCAGTTTTTCGATACGGGGCATCGGAGCACCTCCCTCTTCGTAAAGACGAAGCCAATGCTT
>Ga0315322_10002104_pt1 | contig 15375 bp, 10 predicted proteins | sample M110021515metaG_FD_203461 | JGI IMG/M metagenome (GOLD analysis project Ga0315322, IMG submission 203461) | Ammonia-oxidizing marine archaeal communities from Monterey Bay, California, United States - M1 100m 21515 | ecosystem: Environmental > Aquatic > Marine > Intertidal zone | place: USA...
TGTACAAGGTTTCAACTGCCGTTTTAGCGGAATTAAATGCTCTACCTACCCCATGGGCATGGCAGTCATACCCGCGTTGGACCATATCCCAGTCAGCTTCATACCGGTCCATAGTGATTGTCATACGGCCCCCGCCGGAAGCAATACGAACATTCACATCCGAAGCATTGTTCATTGTTTCAATAAAAGCCTCAGTTTTTTCTAGGTAATCCAACGCGGATCGGGGAGGGGTATCACGGCCATCAAGGAGAACATGAACACAAATACTATTCACTCCTTCAACGACTGCTTGGCTAATCATTTGATGCAAGTGATCTATGTGACTGTGTACGTTTCCATCGGAATGCAATCCAATGAAATGCAAGGTTCCAGCAATCCCATGTTTTATTGCTTCTTTCCATACATCAGAGGTGTAAAGGATCTTTTTCTCTAATGCTTTGTTGACGAGTTTCGCTCCTTGGGCAAAGACCCGACCGGCGCCTATAGCGTTATGCCCGACTTCACTGTTCCCCATGTCATCATCAGTGGGTAGTCCAACAGCGGTGCCATGGGCAGCGAGACTCGTTGAGAATTGTGATGCGAGAAGTTTGTCAAGCGTCGGCGTTTTTGCTTGTGTCACAGCGTTACTAGCCGTATCTTCAGCGATTCCGACACCATCCGCTACAACAATAAGAACTGGGCCGGAACGCCCAGCAAATGTGGGGTGTGGATCCAGCGAAAGAGTCATAGATTCATCCTAGAAGAAGTCAGCTACCGAAGACTGATCTTTCCATCACCAGCCAGGGTTTCCCCAACAATCGCTGCTGATACGTTCTCCGACAGGAGTTCAGCACACACATCAGCTGACTTATCCTTGCCAACACCAAATACCAACCCTCCAGATGTTTGCGCATCTGCTAATAACAACAAATCAACCTCACCAAATGATCCAGCATCAACCTGATCAGTAATCCAAGAAAGATTTCTTCGTGTCCCACCTGGAACCACGCCATCTGAAGCAAAATCTCGAGCACCAGAGATAAAAGAAATGTTTTCAACATGCAAAACCGTGTCCATGCCTGAAGCAGCAGCCATTTTCCCAAGATGACCCAGAAGGCCGAAACCAGTTACATCAGTCGCGCCAGTAGCACCAGCAGCAACCGCCACCCGTGAAGCAACATCATTTAATTGAACCATCGAGTCGACAGCATTCCCGATTACTTCATCGCTTGCCACACCAGCTTTAATAGCGGTAGTGATCATGCCTATACCCAACGGTTTCGTCAAAATCAGGTCCTGACCTTCTTTCAGACCTGTATTGGTAAGCATGCGTTCCGGATTCACTTCACCAGTGACCGCCATCCCATATTTAGGCTCCGGATCAGAAATACTATGCCCGCCGATAATTGCCATGCCAGCTTCGGCAGCTATATCAGAACCGCCAAGTAAAACCTCTGAGAGAAGTTCGGTCGACAGTTCATCATTGTTCCACCCCACAAGGTTCAATGCGAATAAAGGTTTCCCACCCATCGCATACACGTCAGAAACACTATTCGCCGCAGCTATACGCCCCCACGTGCGTGCATCATTCACTAAAGGTGTAATGAAATCAACCGTGGAAATAATCGCGCGACCATCGCCAAAGTCCCATACACCAGCATCATCACCGGTTTCTAAACCAACAAGGATTTCCGGATTCTCGTTTTTGTTCAAAGAGCTCACGACGTGAGCTAATTCACTCGGATCGAGTTTGCAGCCTCAACCAGCTCCATGACTGAACTGTGTTAACCAAACAGTTTCTTCTTCACTCATGCCGCTCCTTTCTCTCTATACAAAGGCTAGTTCGCCAAACACCCCTACTTGCGTGTTACCAGTTCTCTTTTCCTGATTTCAAAAAGAACACGATGAGAACGTTGAGAAACACGTGAACTTTGATATGACTACATATGCCTCTGAAAGCAAAAAAAATGATTACAGCGACCTGTGTAGTTGCCTGCATTCTTCTAACAGCATGCGGAGGAAATGAAGAACCACTACGTGAAACCATTGACACCAATGGAAGCACTGAAAGTACGCAACCAGCAGAAGAAGAAAACGTTGCTGATCTCACTATCCCAGCAGAGGTAGCGTTCGCTGGTCAGATCGCCCAATCACTACTCGGAACAGCAATCACTGAACAAGAACAGAGATGCTTATTCACGTCAGCTACAGAGAATGAAGAATTCGCAGAAGCCATATCCGCTGTTCTAAACCCAAACACGTCCCTTACCCCCGACTATTTCAAAAGCTTAATAACCTACGTCCGTGATTGTGTTGGGCAGCAACGAATGACTGACGCAATTGCTTTAGGCCTGTCCTTAAATGAACAGAACGACGAACTTAATACATGCCTCAATAAGGCATTCACCAATGACCCTACGGACGTAGTCTTTGTCGGCATGGCAGCAATAACAGCAGGACTTGCCGTGCCCCAAGAATTAAGTACCGTAACGATTGACCTGCTCAATGAATGTGTTCCTATTGACGTCATTGCTAACCAATTAACGTTCCAATATGAACAAATACGATCCTTTACCAAAACCGTGAACAAAGAATGCTTGGTAGATGAACTCAACAATTTTGATGGGATAGATAAATTCTGGGAAGCAGCGTTCGTTAGTCAAGACCCTTCGGAACTAGAAGGCATTTCGTTACTTGTTGAAGGATGTGAAGAAGCACTTTTCGCGAATCTCCTTCAAGAAATTCCAAACAATTTTGAACCATGGTCAGGTAAGGGGACTCTGGCATCAGTCGCTCCGCCCGTGAGAAACAACGCTTATCTAGCACCCCCACCGATGACCATCACAGACGGAGTTGACTACATTGCGACAATCACAACTAACGATGGAGAAATGACCTTTCAACTTCTCCCAGAGATAGCCCCCTTAGCGGTCAACAACTTCGTGAACCTTACTAAAGACGGATACTACGATGGCCTCATCTTCCACCGAGTATTAGAGAATTTCATGGCACAAGGCGGAGACCCCACAGGGATAGGGACAGGAAACCCCGGATACCGATTCGAAGATGAAATTGATGAAGGAACAATGTTTGACCAGCGGGGAATTCTCGCAATGGCAAACTCTGGCCCAGATACAAACGGAAGCCAGTTCTTCATAACCTTTACCCCAACCCCGCATCTCGATGGCAACTACACAATCTTTGGCACACTCACCGCAGGAGATGATGTGTTAGCTTCAATTGATCTCCGAGACCCAGCCAATCCCACAGTACGGGGTGAACAAATTCTCTCCATCACCATCACTGAGTAATAACCCGAAGAAAGATATTCCTCTTAATACGATTTGGGTAGGCCGAGCGTTTTACTGGAAATAAAATTGAGTACCATTTCTTGAGAAACAGGAGCTATTTTCATTAGCCGTGCTTCTCGCCAATACCGCTCAACATGATATTCACTGGCATATCCAAAGCCTCCGAAAGTCTGCATAGCCCGATCAGCAGCAAAAAAACCTGCTTCCGAAGCTAAATATTTCGCAGTATTAGCTGCTTCAGCGCACGGCAAATCATTGTCGTAACGCCACGATGCCTCCCGTATAACCAGTTCAGCGGCATGGAGTTTCATATGTGCTTCCGCTAACGGAAATGCAATACCTTGATTCATACCTATAGGCCGGTCAAACACCACACGTTCTTTCGCATACTCAACAGCTTTCCTAACAGCGGCTTTCCCAATACCGAACGCTTCCGCAGCGATCAGAATCCGTTCAGGATTCAACCCATCGAGAATATACCGGAAGCCTTCACCTTCATCTCCAATCAGACGACTTGCTGGAACCCGCAATCCGTCATATCGAACTTCGCAGGACACAACAGCGTTTCTGCCCACTTTTGGAATGGGAGTAATCTCAACAGCATCATCATCAAGATCAACAAGAAAAAGTGAGATGCCTTCAGTGGGACTAGAGACTTCTTCAAATGGTGTTGTACGGACAAGAAGTAAACACATGTCACAATACGGGGCCTTACTCGTCCATACTTTCGCTCCTGTTATGACATATTCATCACCGTCGCGTTCAGCACGAGTCCGAATCTTCGTCGTATCTGTTCCCGCATCAGGTTCAGTCACTCCGAAAGCAACATGTAACTCACCAGAAGCCACTCGAGGTAGTACCTCTGCAACTAGTTCAGCAGATCCATACTTTCTAACAGGTTCCATCCCGAACATTGAAAGGTGAATAGCGGAACAGCCATTCATAGCCGCACCGGAAGCAGCTATTTCTTCCAACACAATTGATGCTTCTGTGATTCCTTTACCCCCACCTCCGAACTCTTCAGGTATCGCGATCCCAATCCAACCACCCTCAGCGACCTTTTCATAAAAATCCCATGGGAATTCATGATTCTTGTCTTTATCAGACCAGTATTCATCAGGAAAGTCAGCGCAGACTTGTCGCACTCCTTCACGTATGGATTCGTAAATTTCATTATCTCCAAAATCCATAACCAAAAGCCCCCTTGACCCACAACACGACAGTGTTCCCGTCACTCTACAAGCCATCAACGACGACTTTCGCGCCTCTGGACTACATTTCTTGAACAGAAATGCGGTAATGTTCTCCCGTGGTCGGATCAATACTCGGAAACCGTGTTCTAAGAACAGAAGATGTAAATCTCCTCACTAATGGGGGAATGTATGTCTACGACCTACCCCTTGACAATGTCGCCCACGCATATTTTGTAAGATCCACAGTCGCCCACGCAACCATAAAAGAAATCAACATAGATGAAGCCATTAAAGCTCCCGGCGTTATCGGAGCTATCACAGCAGACGAGCTTGGAATAGGTCCGATCAATCCAGGGCTTCCAATGGTGAGTGATACCTTTGCACGAACTCCACTTGCCACTGACACCGTCCGATATGTAGGAGACCCCGTCGTTGTGATCGTCGCTGAAACATTCCAAGAAGCAGTCGACGCAGCAGAACTCGTTTACATTGACTACGACTATCTCCCCACAATCGTTGACCCAGAAGCGGCCCTTGATGAAAACACTGACCCTATTTTCCCTGCTCAAGGAAACAATGTCGTATTCACGCTCGCTGACCCAGCAGAAGATGTGCTCGCAGACGCCACACATGTTATTCGAGGACGATATGTTAACCAACGAGTTGCTGGCGCCCCACTAGAACCAAATTCAGCAGCAGCAATCTGTGGCGATGACGGCCGCTTAACCTTTTACTGTGCGACACAAATGCCTCACAGTTTGAAAGATAAGCTTGCTGACGCATTACAACGTGACGCAGAAACGATTCGAGTCATAGCTCCCGACGTAGGTGGAGGTTTCGGGGCAAAAGCAGGAATGTACGCCGAATTTCCAGTCCTTGCTAAGCTTGCAGAACGATTCAACAGGCCAGTGACATGGACTGAAACCCGTAGCGAAGACATGGTTGCCCTTGCACACTCGCGAGCACAAGTCCAATACTGCGAAACAGGCTTCGACAATGATGGCAAACTTACCGGTATGCGAGTCCGACTTGTCGGTGACGCAGGAGCTTACCCAGGAATGGGAGCGCTACTCCCAACGTTGACAAAATTCATGGCAAACGGCACCTACAATCTTCCCAAGTTGCGTTTCGACATCGCTGTAGGCATTACCAATACAACACCAACCGGAGCATACCGAGGAGCAGGGAGGCCTGAAGCGACAGCACTTTTTGAACGCGTTATTGATCAAGCAGCCTTAGAGCTAGGCATAGACCCATTGGAGATCCGAAGAAAAAATTTTCTCCAACCAGACCAATTCCCTTTCGACACCCTCACCGGATGGACATATGACACCGGAAATTACATTGCCCCTCTTGAAAAAGCAGCTGAAATCATTGATTATGACAATCTTCGTGAAGAACAGAGAAGGCGTCGAGACCAAGGCGACAATACTGTAATCGGAATCGGAATCGCCTCCTATGTTGAAGTAACCAGTCCAGGTGGTGGCTCAGAATACGCATCAGTTGAAATTAACAGTGACGGCTCAGCAACAATGAAAGCTGGAACATCAGCCCACGGTCAAGGCCACCAAACAAGTTTCGCTATGATCGTGTCAGAATTTACTGGAATCCCAGTTGACAAGATCACACTTATTCAATCCGATACAGACATCGTTCCTCGAGGCGGAGGAACCGGAGGTTCACGTTCACTGCAATTAGGCGGATCGGCGATCAAAACAGCAACAGAAGCCGTTGTTGATAAAGCACGATCCGTGGCAGCTCACCTCCTTGAAGCATCAACCGACGATATCGTGATCAATACTGAAGAAGGAACAATCGGAGTTATTGGCGTACCCGCATCTTCTCTAAGTTGGGCAGACCTCGCAACAGCCGCAAGTGAACAACTTCCTGACGGTGTGCTGGATAACACGGACGAAATGCAAGGACTCGGAGCACAGTTGGATTTCACGCAAGAAAACCCAACGTTCCCATTTGGCACTCACATTTCTGCCGTTGAAGTTGACTTAGAAACAGGGGAAGTGACCCTTCTACGCCATGTCGCTGTAGATGACGCCGGAACAGTTATAAACCCACTTATTTTCGAGGGCCAACAACAAGGCGGCATTTCTCAAGGCATATCTCAAGCTCTATTTGAAGAAGTTCTTTTTGATGAATATGGAAATCCTTTAACAGGAAATTTTATGGATTACGCATTCCCTTCCGCAGCTGAAATGATTTACTTTGAAACCCATCACACGGTCACCCCAACGCACCTCAATCCGCTCGGAGCGAAAGGTATTGGTGAAGCATCAACAATAGGGTCAACTCCTGCCGTCCAAAACGCGGTCATAGATGCTATTGCTCACCTAGGAGTTCGACATTTGGATATGCCGTGTACCCCTGAACGAGTATGGAAAGCGATCTCTGAAGCAGAAACTGGAACGTTACCTGACCCTTGGAGTGAACCCCCAACGATCTTTAATCAACTTGGTAAATAATCGCGTTCTGGCTCCGGATCACCAGCAACAAAAATCGTTACCATCGTTAAGATCGCCATACAGACAACACCAACAGCAAACGGTGTGAGTGAATCTTTGATAAGTGAATTTAAGACACCGCCGATAGCAGCCCCAATTGACATTCGGATAGCACTCGTGAAAGCACTAGCTGTTCCTGCGATGTCACCCATCGGAAACAACGCAGCAGAGTTCAGATTCGGCATGATAAACATGAACGTACCTAACACAACAGCGAGCACAGGAATAAACAACCAGAAATTTGGAGTACCTTCATTTATTAATGTCACAACCATCAACACACTTGAGCTGAACACGAGAAAAATAGAAGCACCAAATAGCAATTTCTGAATTCCGATTGCCATCACTAGTTTTCCATTGATGAAAGCAGTAATTCCGAAACCGATCGCAACAACACCGAAAATAATAGGAAACTGGTTGCCTCTTCCAAGAATGTCACTGATGATGCGTTCACTACTTGATAAGTACATGACAAAAACTGCTTGTAAACAAACAGATGAGAGCGTGTAGAAAGCTGTAATTCTGGTGCGTAACACACGTCCGTACCCGCGCTTCGTTGAAGACCAGTTAAACCTAACCTTGTACTCAGGGTTAAGCGTTTCTGGAAGTCGCAAACTCCAAACACTCATTCCAACAGCGAAAACAGCACTAAACCAAAATATGCTTTCCCATGGGAGAATAGCGATCAAACCCGCACCCAAAGTTGGGGCGATAACCGGAACAAGCACAAAGACAGCCATAATTTCCGACATTGCTTTTGCCATCTGGCTTCCTTCAAAACAATCTCTCACAACAGCGACAGCTACTACCCGTGTTCCGGCAGCACCGATACCCCAAATAAAACGGGATGCAAGCAACGTTGCAAAGTTTGGGGCAAGTGCAGAACCTATCGCTCCGATGATATAGATGGAAACCCCTATGAAGATGATAGGTTTCCGCCCAAACCAGTCAGACATAGGACCAAAAAAAAGTTGGGCGATAGCTAAACCAACAAAATAAATTGTAATGAGTTGCCCTGGAGCTGACGAATCCTCACTTAGGCCATACGCGACACGAATATCATCAAACGCTGGAAGAAGCATGTCAATGCCTAATGCCATTAACGCCATTAATGCCGCTATCAGTGCAAGAAGTTCTCGTCGACCTAGGGGCAAAGGAGATGAATCGTCGTTAAGCATGGGCTCCTGAATAGGCATTCATGCACCCTACCCGTTGAAAATCATTCCATATGGTAGATCACGCAAATAAGCACTCAGCCGATATTCTCGATCCGAGACATACCCTTATTTATAGTTCTTAGTCGGGTTTTGGTATCTCGTCTGGAGTTGCATCTGCCGACGCTTTTCTTTTTTTGACCTTAATAATGAGCTGGCGGCTAGCGATAGCTACTGCAATCAATAGGGTCAAACCCTCAAACATTGGTTGGATCCAACTAATTTCACGCGGATAGCGTAACCCAATACCTTTGATACCAAACGCTAATGTGTACACCGCTATGACAGTTCCCCAAACATTAGGTCGCCCTCGAAGTTGACTTGCTCCGAAGAATACTGCTGCTACAGCTGGGAAAAGTAATGGGCTTCCAAAAGTAGTTGTGTATATTCCGACCTTAAATGAATACACAAGACCAGCGAAACCAGCGAGTGCTGCTGATGCAACCAAACCACCCCAGGTAAGCCGATCGGTATTGATCCCTGATAGACGGGCTGCTTCTGGATTGCCTCCGGTTGCGAACATGTGTCGACCAGTTGGAGTGTGCTCAAGAACGTAATAAACAATCACAGTAATTATTAGTCCGTAGAGGAAGTACCAGGGTAGAGCTATTTCGCTTCCGGTTCCAGGCCAGTCAAAGGCGAAAATATCACCTTTACCAAAACTCCTGTATGTGTCGCTTAATTCGCCATTAATCTGTCCACCGTCATGAATATTGCGAATAATGGCTGCAACAACTTGGCTCATACCAAGCGTGGCAATAAAAGAATTCACACGTAACTTCACTACGATAAAGCCATTGATCCAACCAATTACAAGACAGGCACCCATCGCAATTAACACACCAAGCCCCTGTGGAAGGTCTGTTTCTAATGCAATTTTATTCACGATCAAAAGAGACAACGCAGCTATTGCACCGATAGAGAGATCAAATGCTTCTGTGGTTAGAGGCACAAGAAAAGCCAATGCCAACATCAACACAATTACCTTATCGGTGAGAACGAATTCAAGACTTCCATTCCACATCAGAAAACTATCTTCAGTAATACCAAAGAAGAAGAAGAATGCGACGAGTACATACACAGCACTAAAGCGATCGAAACCTAGACGTGACCATATAGAACGCTCTGGTGTACTTAAAACATCCGAATTTTTTTCAGATGTTGGTGTTTCAGGTGTTTCCATGTGTTCCTGCTTTCATTTTTTGCTCTTGACTTTGAAGTTGTGCTTTTTCAATATTTTCAACTGTCATGTCTTCCCCAACGAGTTGTTCAGAAATTACACCGTTCACTATCACTACCACTCGATGACATAAACGAACTAGCTCATCCGTGTCCGTAGAGGCAACAAGAACAGCGGTGTCATCTCTTGAAGCTTGATCAATAAGTTGATGTATTTCTTCTTTCGCTCCGACGTCTATTCCTCTAGTTGGTTCATCCAGTACGAGAACAGAGGGATTCAACCGAAGAGACCGGCCGAAAAGAACCTTTTGCTGGTTCCCGCCACTTAGTGAACCGATCGGCGTCTCTGATGAAGGTGTTTTTACATCAAGTTTCTCTATCCATTCATTAGATTCTTCCTGTTCAGCCTTGTGATCAAGTCGGAATGAATTCCAGTTCCGACTAACATCGCTTAGCGTTAGGTTTGTCCTTACTGACTGAATTGCTATCACGCCTTGCGAGTACCTATCAGCTGATAAAAAAGCCATCCCACCGTCAATCGCTGATCTAGGAGAATAATTCAAGATCGCTTTATCATCAATAGCGACAAGACCATCATCACTTGGCGTTTGTCCAGTGATTAAAGGAACAAGCATTTCACGCCCTGATCCCATAATTCCAGCTACACCCACGATTTCACCTGGCTCAACATGAAGATCAATGCCAGTTAAAGTTTTTCCAACAAGCCCACTGATTTTCAAACCCTTCGTAGATCCCTGAAATTGTCTAGATGCCTGTTCACGTTTTTTAAGATTTTGGCCAATCATTAATTCGATCATTTTGTCATGATCCAAATCCTGCATTGGTAACGTAGCTACTCGTTTTCCATCCCGAAGGACCGTTGCCGTATCAGCTATTTCAAAAACTTCATCAAGGTGATGAGAAACGTAAAGAATAGCGACTCCCTTTGCCTGCAACCGGCGAACAGCAGTGAATAATCTTTCAACATCAGCTCCCGGAAGAGATGCTGTTGGCTCATCTAATACCAATAACGATGCTCCCTTATCCCAATCATGGAGAGCTCTTGCAATAGCGACAGCGGTTTTCTGGGAGGGTGCAAGCAATCCAACCGGTATGTTGACGTCAATATCTGGGAATCCGAGACTAGTTAGACCTTCTTGCGCCCGTTTCCTATCGGCTTTCCAGTCAATGGAACCTGCGAACCTTTTGGTGTAACCAACCCCCATAGAAATATTTTCTACAGCATCGAAACTATCAACCAATCCAAGATCCTGATGTACAAACCGAATACCAGCGTTAGCAGCTGCTTTACCATCTCCGAGTCGTAAATCTATTGGTTCATCAACTGACGAAGTATCAAAAATTGATTGAGGAAAGTATTCGGCTGAAGATTCACCAGTCGGCTGATGAAACCCACACAAAACCTTTATAAGTGTTGATTTACCAGATCCGTTTTGACCTACAAGAGCGTGAGTAGAACCAGTTTGAATTTCCAGATCAACGTTATCCAACGCGACTTGCCCTGGAAAGATTTTCGTTAGACTATGAATTTTTAATAATGCGCCCATTGGCCCCCGCTATTCCGGTCATAAGGGTATCAGGTCAAGGTTAGTCAAATTACAAAACGGAATACATAAATAGTTACAGTGTTGTAACGCAAATGTAATCTAATCGAATAGCAATATTTTTTAACCCCCTTGACTGTTAGAATGCTGGCCTTACTCAATAGGAGGGTAAATGAAGAAAAAATTAGTATGGCTACTAGCTATTCTGCTTTCTTTCTCAATGATCGCCGCTGCTTGCGGTGACGATGATGATAGCAGTTCTAGTAGTGGCTCAGATAGTTCAAGTAGTGCATCCGCACCTTTGAACATTGGTACGTTGCTACCTGAGACTGGTGCGTTGGCTTTCTTGTCAGCTCCATTGCTCGAGGGTGTCAACATGGCTATTGCTGATATTAATGCCGCTGGTGGTGTCAACGGTGCAGACGTAACTTTGACTCCTGGTGACTCTGGAACTGATCCAGAGATTGCTAATACCACGGTTGACCGGTTACTTACCGAAGATGTGGATGCCATTGTTGGCGCCGCCGCTTCTGGTATTACTGGTTCTGTGATTGATAAAATCACGTCAGCTGGCATTACCCAGTGTTCACCATCTAACACAGCCGCTGGTCTTGGAACCTCAGGTGACGACGGATATTACTTCCGTACCGCACCTTCCGATGACCTACAGGCTCCAGCATTGGCTAACGTCGTGCTTAGTGATGGTTATACCAATGTGGCTGTTGTGAGCCGCGCCGATGATTACGGTGTGGGCTTTAACGCTGAATTCGAACCTGCGATTGCATCCGGTGGTGGAACCATCGTTTACAACACGCCTTACGCTCCTGAAGCTACAAGCTTCGATGATGTCGTACAGGACGTAGTCGCTTCCGGTCCCGACGCTGTCGTACTGGTCGCTTTCGAAGAAGGTATCCAAATTCTACAAACCATGGTCGAACAGGGCGCAGGCCCAGATGCCATCCAGATTTACATCACGGATGGTATGGCGACAGGTGAACTTGGTGTTCTCATTGATGAGAGCAACCCAGGTATTGCCTCTGGTATGAAGGGAACTCAACCAGCTGCTGCTCCTTCGAGTGGTGCTGCGTTCTTCCCAGCTGCCTTCGCTGAATTCGCCCCTGGCGTATCCACGATCTTCTCCGCTCAGTCATATGACTGTGCGATCCTGATCGCTCTAGCTGCAGAACAAGCTGGATCTAATGATTCATCTGATATCGCAGCTGCGATGGTTGCTGTCAGCCGTGACGGTGAGAAGTGTTCAACATTTGCTGATTGTAAAGATCTGCTCGCAGGTGGAACCAACATTGACTACGACGGTGCTTCCGGCGCCATCGATTTCCTTGATGTCGGTGAACCAGGAACAGGTATTTACGAGGTGTACGAATATGACGCTGGCGGAGTCCAGGAAGTCATAGACGAACTCACCTTCCAAGCAGGTACAACCGCTGAGGTTGACCCTGTAGCAGCAGGAATGGCTCGAGCTCAAGCTGTTGTTGATGCTTATTCAAATCCACCAGAAGCAATTACCGTAACAGAACCTCTAAGTTCTGTTCCTGCTGAAGGCAAGACGGTAGCTTGGTTGGCTTGTGAAGTAACTTGTGCTGCGTTTAACCCAGCATTTGAAGCAGCAACTGATGCTCTTAACTGGAATCTAGAAATAATTAACATTGCAAGCTTTGATGCGAACTCATCAATTCTTACAGCACTAGATCTCGGAGCAGATTTCATCGCAATTACTGGAACACCACCAGCTACGTTCGCTGATGAACTTGAAATTATGGTAGATAAAGGCGTTGGAATGTATTCTTGCTTTGATACCACCCTTCCAAATGAACTTGAAGGTCTAATGACAAACTGTTCAGGAAATGACAATGTTTTTGCAGCTGGAAGTGTGCACGCAAATAACGTGATTGTTAGATCAGAAGGTACCGCTAAAGTACTAATGGTCAATATTCCAGACTTTGCTGTTCTCGTGTCTCAACGAGAAGGTGCAAAAGCCGCATTTGCGGATAACTGCCCGAACTGTTCATTTGAAGAACTAGCTGTATCACTTGATCAACTTCTTACAGGAGGAGTTCCAGGCGCCATTATTTCAGCTTTCCAAGCAGATGAAGACCTTGACTGGCTCATGGTTGCATTTGATGGAATGCTTTATGGCATCCTTGATGCTCTTGAAGACGCTGGACTTAGCGACAGAATAAGCGTTTCGCTAACTGACCATGACGCAGCTTCACTACAAGAATGTGTTGATGGAAGAATAGAATTTGGAACAGTTAATCCAGTTCTATACACAGCTTGGTTGATGGTAGATGGAATGGCCCGAACTTCGGTCGGCCAAGAAATTCCTGGCAACGGACACGTAACTCCGCCAATTCCACTCTTCTTGACTCAAACACCTGAGTCTTGTCAAGCACTACTCGACACACCAGAAGCAGATTGGAAAGGTCCAGCCACAATGGAAGACCAATTCGCTGCTCTTTGGGGAGTAGGTTGATCCAGTAAGGATTAAATAGGCAGATCCATAAGGATCAAAATGTCAGAAGGGCCCGCAGCGTTGCTGCGGGCCCTTCATATTTTTCACAACTGAAGTAAATCAGATAATCATACTTTGCTAATCATATGGAGCGCTGATACGTTCAGCGAAGCGCATGAAAGGGAAACAGTATGAATGAACGATGGGTATGGCGACTCCAAAGACGTCCAGAGGGAATGGATTTCGCACCAGCATTTGAGTTTAAAAGCGAATCAATACCTGATTTAGCTCCCGGAGAACTCTTAATCAAGAATATTTACATTGGCATGGACGCTGGAACACGAAACTGGTTACACCCACGAGAGGACGGATTTGACGTACCTCTTCCACTTGGATCTGCCATGATCGGAATACTCGTAGGAACAATTGAGGAAAGCAACCATCCGGCTTACACAAAGGGCACACTTGTACGCGCCTACGGTCAATGGGCAGACTACTCAATTGTGAACCCGGCAGAAGCAGGAGTATTCGTAGTAGACCCGGGAATAGATGACATTAGGCAGTACATAGGACTTATAGGGCCGAGCGGATGGACTTCATACTTTGGTGTTCTTGACGTCGGTAAACCAAAACCCGGAGAAACTTTCCTCGTTTCCGCCGCAGCGGGATCTACCGGATCAATTGCCGGTCAGGTCGCTCGAATAGCTGGATGCCGAACAATAGGGATTGCGGGAACTGATGAAAAGATTGACTGGATCAAATCAGATCTCGGATTTGACGAAGGTATCAACTATAAGAAAGACGATGTAGAGGAAAAGATCAAAGAATATTGCCCAAATGGTATAGACATCTATTTTGATAATGTTGCTGGACCTATTCTTGATGCAGTGCTACCAAACATGGCAATACATGGAAGAATCGCGTTGAGTGGACTCATGGATAGTTACAACGCTGAAGGACCTGTTCCGGGACCCTACAAATTTGAATACCTCCTGCACAAGCGAGTTTCAATCACAGGGTTCTTTTCACCGGACTATTTCCACCGTGGTGATGAATCCGATGCGCGGATGAGGCAATGGTTAGATGAAGGATTAATCACTTTCCGGTTTGATGAAACAAACGGTGTTGAAAACACGTTAGACGCGTACACAAAGATGTTTACCGGTGGAAACATTGGGAAATCAATAGTGAAAGTCTAGAAACTCTTCAATTCAGCGAGCGGGTGAGGGGAATCGAACCCCCGTTCTCAGCTTGGGAAGCTGATGTTCTACCATTGAACTACACCCGCAGTGATTGGATTCTACAACGGCATCATGTCACTAACTCAAATCAATCAATCCGTAGTTCATTCCTTTCCAATGTAGTTCTCCACGAGAAGCAGCCATTTCAAGAAAACGCTAGGCTAACTAGTTGTTAAGGTAATTGACTTATTCTTTCAAGCCGTGCGGTGAAGAACGGACCGTATTCCCAAACGAGTTCATCTCCTTCAAGGTGGCGTCGAACTTCGATAGGAACACCTACAGGGCGTAACACATGCACACCATTTTCATAGGTAGCAACAACCGTTATTTCCGTTGTGAAATCAATGCTCACATCATGAACGCCATGTTCGACTGTTCCATCGCAGCGCATGTCGTGGATAACGCCCTCACTTGTGATCACAATTCGGTCAGCAGCTTGCTCAATGCGTTGCAACGACCCAACCATTTCATGATCAGATTCGTATGTGCCCTTCACGGATACTGTGTTTACTTTCCACATGCCACGCAAATCAGGAGCGTCTTCATTTAACGCATCAGAGCAGCCTTCAAGGATAGGGTCGGGGAAAGCTTTCCAACCGCCAGTTGGGGTATGAGCAACAGGTATGTCGTTAACTGAAGGCATACGCATACTGTACGTGATGGACTACATGTACGAGGCTTTGGATTCATTCTTTATAATTTTT
>Ga0315322_10002114_pt1 | contig 15330 bp, 15 predicted proteins | sample M110021515metaG_FD_203461 | JGI IMG/M metagenome (GOLD analysis project Ga0315322, IMG submission 203461) | Ammonia-oxidizing marine archaeal communities from Monterey Bay, California, United States - M1 100m 21515 | ecosystem: Environmental > Aquatic > Marine > Intertidal zone | place: USA...
CCATGGGATTACTACCGTAGCGACTAATGGAGGTGGCGGTGGTGGTGGATCGGTAGGTTATACTGGTTCTGGTAATCTCCAATACCCTCGAAACGGGGGACCTATAACACCGGTTTCTAATTCTGGGACTTACGGTTATGATGGTGGTGGAGTGACTTTTGGTGCCAATATTTACCGTTCTGGTGGTGGTGGCGGTGCAGGATCTGTAGCATCAAATGCTGTAGTGACCATAAGTGGTTATTCAGCAATGACCGCAGGGGGAGATGGTATAACATCTTCGATAACAGGGTCTTCAGCTACATATGGCACAGGTGGTAATGGTATCTATATCTTCAGCAATGCCTCTAACGCACCTGGTGGGCGTCCAGCTGTTACAAATCCCGGTAGCGGTGGACACGCGGGGGGTACAGAAAACGCGTATGAAGCTCAAAGTACAGCAGGAATAACATTAGCTCCAACAGTAGGCACAGATGGATGTGCTATAGTAAGATTCCCTAATGATAAAAACTACACAGCTTCAGGTAATCCAACATTGACAACTGCTGGAACAGATAAAATATTACAATGGGATACAGCTGGAACATATACAATATCATTTTCCCAAGCTCCTCAAGTAACTTTAAACATAACATTTACAGATAGTACACCTACAGGGGCTAGTTTAAATAGTACTAGTACAATTACTTTAACTGGTATACCGGGCACCGCTATATCTGCACAAAGTAGGACAATAAATAGAGCAGCTAATTATATATTATCTTCTCCTAATGTTACTAAGTCAGGAGATACAAATTCTGATTTGTCTCTTGCCTCTACTTTAACAGGAAGCGCAGGTTTTCAGAATATAGATATTGATATTACAGGAACTTTCCCAACAGTAAGCAAAACTATAGCTATAACAGCTAACTGTACAGCAACAGCAAAACAAAGTAGAAATTTAAGCTTATATGATTTAACTCCTGTATTAGGGGGTGGTTCAGTTTCTTCTAATGGAGGTACATGCGGTGTTAGACCTAGTTGGAACGGTGGTGATACAGGTAGTTATACTGCAGGATTTACTACTGATGGTATAGATCCTGGCAATGCAGGTTCTTCAACTAATCCGTCGTCTTCTACAACTATGTCAGCAGGAGCGGTATCATTCACATGGAATAATTTTGGAGGCAGCTATGTAACAATTTCAGCCAATGCAAGTGTTAGCGAAAATGCTACTTATGCATCTGCTAGTGCTAGTATTAATAGGACGCTTTAAAAAAGAAAATTAAAAAAATGGCAAAATTAACAACTATAATAGGTGGTCAACCATATGCTGCAGCAGTAACAAATGCTCCAGTAGATACTGACAACAATCTTTTAGATTTTTGGAAAGGTACACAAGCTCAGTATGACTCAGCTACGCTTAAAAGAACAGGTGGCGCAATATCGCCTGCTCCAAATAATTTAACAACTTTAGTTATAACAGGGCTTACAACAGCTGCCGGTATGGGCTGGACAGTTGGAGATGTTGTTTATGTAACTGGTTCATCTAATAACACTACAAGAACAAAAGGTTCTATAGCTAGTGTTGATAGTGCAACTCAATTAACTATAACAATGGATGCTGGTTATACTAATACAGATACCTCTGGTTATCAAGTTGACAAATATTACGATACTACATTATACTTTATAACATAATATGCCTTTAAATTTAGCACAAACAGCTATATCCGCACTTAAAATAGGCGAGAATGCTTTGACTGCTATATATAGTGGTATAACTAGAGTTTACCCAAATGAGGTTACAGTAAGTATTGATGGTGCAAATGCATCTACTCAGTCAGGGACCCCTGGCCAACCAATGAATTCCCTTATCTATGTTGTAACACCTTCTAATGTTAATAACTACGGGTGGACTGATGCTCAAATAGCCGCGGCTACACTGACTGGTCTACCAGCAGGTTTTACAGCAACTTTTTCTGTTTCAGGATCTTTAGGATCACAATCAGGAACTTGGACAATAACTACAACAGATGGTAATTTTCCAAATACAGATACAACTATAACAGTAGCTTCACTAACATCTACAATAGCTGAAACAACATGGGGTAGCATCCAAGTAAGTATTAGTGGAGCCCAATTTCCTTCTGCAACACAAACTGCATCAAACTTTGTTGGTTCAAGTGTTAGTATAGGACAAGGTCAAAGCGACGCTTATTACACTGACGTAGGACAATTATATAGTGGTGTTGGGTCTTTGAGTGGCTCTGTGACAAGTGGACAAGCCGCTACGTCTATAACTGCAAGCGGAACAAATTCTTATCAGGGAACCATATATTGTAATTATACAATTCAAGCAACTGGAACAGCAACTTCTGCAGTATCAGTTAGCGGGTCTATGGGAAGTGTTTTTACCGCTAGAGTGCCTATATTAGAAATAAATGGTCCGCCGTGGAATGCTAATCCAAGCTCTGATATACAAACCTACCTTAAAGTAGGATGGGATAATACGCAATCTACAGCCATAGATAATAGAGTTCGGTGGTGGGGTTGGACTGATTTTACAGGAGGAACTCAAAGTAGTCCTCATTATTGGGCACAAATGTACCAATTAATGCTTATAAGCCCCATTTCTGGGCAGGGTAATACATATTATAATTACGCCCCAGGTAATGGTTCAGGATCTTACACTATAAATATACAAACTAATATTGGAATCTCCGGGCCTACTTGGGCTAGCAATCAAAGTACAAGACCTGGGGGAGCATCAGTATCTATATCTTGGAACTGGAATTAATAAAATAATATGGCAAGAATAAAATTATATCCTAATGATACCACTATTGAAGGTGGTGATAAATTAGTTGGGACTGATATAAACGGTAATGCTACAAAAAATTACCAGATAGAAGAACTTGCTCAATATTTTGAACAAACAGGTAATGCACTTTTTCAATATAATTTTGCTGGAACTTACAGCAATGAAACTATTGACTCTGGTGAATATAGATATCAAGTTGATCCATCAGCACCGACTGTTTATGGTTGGGCTAATATAACAGGAATTGCAATAAGTAGATATAATAAAAATGGTGAGGATGCAACTCCTATGATACCTTTTTTAGTTAATCAACTTATTAAAATTACTGATATAGGCACATCTGAAAGCTTAGGTTATGGATTATATAAAGTAAAAAGTTCTACTACATTAAGTAATGGTGCTGCATATTTATTAACATTTACATTTAAAGGCGCTGCAAGCACCGTTGGGAATAGTGTTATATCTATAGCTCCTTTTGGAGGGCAAGACTACGAATATGACGAACAAGTGCCTGTAGCTACCACAACATGGGAAATAGAACACAATTTAGGTAGATTCCCGAGTATAACTACAGTAGATTCAGCTGGTAGTGAAATTACCGGTGCTGTAACTTATAATAATGAAAACAAAATAACAGTAGTATTCAATTCCGCAACAAGTGGTAATGCGTATTTAAACTAAACAAAAATGGCAATAAATTTTTTAAACAATCTTGATTTAAACAAGAATCAGCTACAAAATGCTGTAATACAGGTTTTAGGTACTGCACCTTCAAATCCTGTAGCGGGCCAGGTATATTATAACTCTTCGGATAACAATGTATATTACTATAATGGTACTGCATGGACTTCGTTCTCGGGTGATATAACTGAGATTACAACAAGTACAGCAAACCAATTAACTGTAACAAATGGTGCTGGTCCTATAGTTCAATTAGCTATAGTAACAGCTACAGTTGCAAATAACAGTACAGCCCTTGCTACAGGCGATCAAATATATGACTTTGTAATAGGTACACCTATAAGTTCTTTAGCAGCAGCAACTGCTAATGTGGATATGGGTAGTAACAAAATTATTAGTGTTACTGATCCTACAAATGCTCAAGATGCAGCTACAAAAGCATACGTTGATTCAGCAGTAGTTGGCGGTTTAACATATAAAGGTGGATATAATGCCAGTACAAATACACCAGATTTAGATTCTGCATCAAACATTGCAGTAACCCAAGGTGATACTTATACAGTAACAGCGGATGGTCTATTCTTTACAGAGCAAGTTAGAATTGGAGATTTTCTAATAGCTGAAGAGAATATGGCTGCAAGTGGCGGTAGCGCATTATCTAAATGGACTGTAGTCCAAAGTAACATAGATATAGCTACTGCAGCAGCCACTGACGGTGCAACAGTAAAAGGTATATCTGGATATGATTCTGCTGATTTTGCTGTTAATGCAAATGGATGGGTGCAATTAGCCACTAAGACATTTGTAGCATCTATAGGTAATGGCTCAGCTACATCGTATACAGTTACACACAATTTAAATAGTTTTGATGTTATAGTACAACTTTATGATTTATCAACTTATGACACAGTGTATGCTGATGTTGTGAGAACAAGCGCTAATGTGGTTACAGTAGACTTTACAACAGCACCTTCTACAAATGATATAAGAGTACTTATTCAAGAAATATAATTTATGGCTTCAAAGTTTAAAAGTTCAGTAGAAATTGATGGTTATCTATCAATATCAAGCGGGAACTGGATACAAGTACCAGATGGTACTACTGCCCAGCGCCCAGGTTCGCCTCAGGTTGGTATGTTCAGATATAATACGACTACAGCTGAATTTGAAGGATACTTTGGCTCAACTCCAGCATGGGGCGCAATAGGCGGTGGCGGTGGAACTGTAACTGAGGCATTTAAAACATTTGCAGTATCAGGGCAATCAAGCATTGTAGCTGATGGTCCTACAGATACATTAACCGTAGCCGCTGGTAATAACATCAGTCTAACTACAGATGCCGCAACGGATACACTTACAATTGCTTCTACAGGAGGCGGTGGGGGAACTGTAACAATAGAAAGAAATAATTATACTGGCGATGGTTCAACTGTAGCGTATGGTGTTTCTTCTACAATAATGTCTGAAAATAATATACAGATATATTTAGATGGCGTTTATCAAGATAAAGATGGTTTTAGCACCTCTGGTAGTACAGTAACATTTAGTGTAGCACCTCCAACTGCAACTGCTATTGAAATAATGCATTATGTTGCAGTAGATGGTGTTGTTGAGGTGGATGAATTTGTTGGTGACGGAACACAAACTGATTTTTCTACAACACTTTCTATTATAAATGAAAATGCTACATCAGTATTTGTAAGTGGTGTTTATCAGTCTAAGTTAACATATCAAACTACAGGTAATGTAGTATCATTTACAACAGCACCTCCAAACGGTGCTAATATAGAAATAGTTCATGTAAAAGCTTTAGCTTTAAGTGGATTTAATAAGAACAACTTTGTAGGTACAGGTTCTCAAACAGCATTTACTTTAAATACAACTGTTAACGAAGAGAATATGACCTTTGTATTTTTAGAGGGTATATACCAAGATAAAAGTACATACGGAATATCTGGATCAACACTTACGTTTACAACAGCTCCTCAAAGCGGTTATAATATAGAGGTAATGGTGTTAGGTGCAATATCAGCATCAACTAATGCTTTATATACAGATACTTTTACAGGGGATGGATCAACAACTGATTATGCTCTTGGTATAACACCAGTAGATTTAAATGCTATTGAAGTATATTTAAATGGTTTATATCAAAACGTAAGCACTTTAACATTAGCAGGTAATACGGTTACATTTGCTACAGCACCACCTAGTGGTGTTATAATAGAAATAAGATCTGTAGGATTTTTAAATTCAGGTGGAACTTTAGCGCCTGCAACTTTAACAGGTGGCGTAGGTATTAATGTAACTACAAATTCTCCTAATAACTTCACAATAGCTAATACTTTAGGTGGTGGTGTTGATTGGGATACAAATATTAAAACAGCAACATTTTCAGCTAACCCAGGTCGTGGTTATATAGTTAATACAACAGCTGGTGAAGTTACAATAAATTTACCAGCAGGTGTTCCAGGTAATATTGTTGCAGTGCAAGATTATGCAGGTACATTTGATACTAATAAACTAATTATAAGTTCAAATGGATCTGAAGCGATACAAGGTTCAACTACTATAGACGGTGAATGTACTACTGAAAATGCAACAGTATATTTATTATACCAAGATTCAACTCAAGGATGGACATCACAAGACGTTAGTTTAATTCCACAAACAATAAATGTTAGTTATTTAGTTATTGCAGGAGGTGGAAGCGGCGGAGGAATATATGGAGGCGGCGGTGGTGCTGGAGGATTAAGAAGTTCTGTAGATTCTTCTGGTGGCGGACAAGCGGCTGAAACAGAATTAACTTTAAATCCTGCAACAAATTATAATGTTACTATAGGAGCAGGTGGTGCGGGTGTTGTAAATTACACTACAGCAAATCCAGGGACTAATTCAATTTTTTCTACTATTACAGCTACAGGCGGTGGTGGTGGAGCACATTATACTGGCAATTCTGGAACTGGTAATACGGGTGGTTCTGGTAGCGGAGGCTCAATAGGGAATAGTGTTGGCGGAGCTACTTTAGGAGGTGCTGCAGTTACAAGTCCAGTAATACAAGGTTATGCTGGAGGAGGTGGATATCACGGAAACAGCGCTGCTTATACTTGTGGCGGTGGTGGCGGTGCGGGAGCTGTAGGACAAACACCAACTCAAGGAAGCTTTACTGGCGGCAACGGAGGGGTAGGTTTGGCTGTTTCTATTACAGGAGGAGCAGTAACTTATGCCGGTGGTGGCGGTGGAATGGGACAAACTACAGGGGGCACCGGAGGTTCGGGGATTGGAGGAAATGGTGGCTCATCATCGTCTCAAGCCGGAAGTTCAGGTAATCCAAACACAGGAAGCGGCGGCGGCGGTTCAGAATCTGGTACTACTTCGGGTTCAGGCGGTTCAGGTGTTGTTATACTTCGTTATCCTAATAATTTCACAATATCTGGACTCTCTGGAACAACAACTACAGTAGGAAATGACAAAGTTACAACCTTTACAAATGTAGGAACAGGAAACATACAATTTAACTAATGGCATTAACAAAATTAACAAAGAACTTAATAGACGGAACATTTGGTACCGAATGGGTATCAACTATCCAGACAAGTAATTTTACAGCTGTAGCTGGAAAAGGTTATTTTGTTAATACTACCTCGGCAGAAATAACAGTTACCTTACCAGCAGGTGTTGTAGGTAACGAAGTTATTATACAAGACTATGCTGGTACGTTTGCAACTAATAAGGTTTTGTTAAATCCTAATGGTTCTGAAAAGATTCAAGGAACAACCGATGATTATAAAAATAGTACTAATAATTCTACTATAACTTTAGTTTATCAAGATGCCACTAAAGGATGGACTGCAGATAACATATCAACAAATAATATTCCTTTAACAGTTGAATATTTAATTGTTGGTGGAGGAGGAGGCGGTGGTCATGTAGGAGGCGGCGGTGCTGGCGGTTATAGAACAAATTACGGAGGAACTAAATTAACTCTTGCTGTAGCAACAAATTATGGTATTACTGTTGGCGCTGGCGGAAATGGGTCTACATCAACTGTAAATCCTGCAAATGCTACATCAGGAAGTAGTAGTGTGTTTTCAAATATAACATCAGCTGGTGGTGGTCATGGAGGCGCTAATACAAGCGCTCATACTAATGGAATAGCTGCAGACGGTGGTTCTGGCGGCGGTGGCGGATGGGACGGCACGGCAGTAACAGACGCAGGTGGTGATGGTAATACTCCTTCTACAAGTCCTTCACAAGGAAATAATGGTGGTTCTGGAGGTTATGCACATCCTTATTACGCTGGAGGAGGCGGTGGTGGTGCTAATACTGTAGGTCAAGATAAGCAAGTATCAGGTAGTGCTACAGGTGGTGCAGGTGGTGATGGATTACAAAATAATATAACAGGAAGCTCTGTCATTTATGCAGGTGGTGGTGGTGGACAAGCAATGCAATGGACAAGTGGTCCTTCTGGCCGCACAGGTGGTGCAGGTGGTGCAGGTGGTGGTGGACAAGGCGGTGGTTCTACAACTCCTACAAATGGAGGGATTAATTTAGGTGGTGGTGGTGGATCTCCAGGTTATTTAACAACCGGTATAGGAGCAGGCGGTTCTGGTATAGTTATACTTCGTTATCCATCTGGATACGCTATATCTGGACTCTCTGGAACAACAACTACAGTAGGTTCTGATAGTGTAACAACCTTTACAAATGTAGGAACAGGAAATATACAATTTAACTAACAATATGGCACATTACGCATTTTTAGATATGGCTAACGTAGTAACCGAAGTAATAGTAGGTAGAGACGAAGGCGATACAAATACAAACTGGGAATTAGAATACCAAGATGTAAGAAAACAAGTTTGTAAAAGAACTTCTTACAATACACATGGAGGCGTACACTCAGGTGATGGTACTCCATATAGAAAAAATTACGCAGGTATAGGATATACTTATGACTATGCCCGAGACGCTTTTATTCCACCCAAACCATATGCTAGCTGGACGCTAGATGAAACATCATGTTTATGGCAAGCACCAGTTGAGTATCCAGACGATGGAGAAAGATATGTTTGGAATGAAGAAACAACTAGTTGGGATTTAATAACGGAATAAATGGCTCAAACTAAACCTAAGGCAGCGCAATTTTACGGAGTATCAGGTAATGGTACTGCAGGGCAAGTTTTAATCAGCGATGGTAACGGCGGTATGTCTTGGGGGGCTAATACAGAAAATTATACTGTTTCGTGGGCCACTCCAACCGGTCAAAGCCTTACTTACACACAACCTAACCCTCAAAGTTCATCAGGAGGACCTGGTAGCGCTTTTCCAACAACAACTTTTACAGCAACTAAATCTGGAGAAGAAATTAGCGGTACCGCTACTATAGCAGGTTTACCTACAGGAATAACAGCTAGCCAAAGTCTTAGTGGAACCGGTGCGGATAATGTATTAACAGTAACTTTAACAGGTGTATTTCCAGGGGCAGATTCACTGAATACCGCTTTAACTATATCTGGATTAACAGTACAAGTGCCTATATCTTTAACAGTCCATTACCTAGTTGTAGCTGGTGGTGGAGGAGGAGATGGAAGTGGTTACGGTGGTGGCGGCGGAGCAGGCGGCTATAGAACTAATTATAGCGGTACTGCTTTAACTTTAAGCGAGGCTACAAATTATGCTGTAACAGTTGGCGGTGGCGGAAGCACTGGTGGTAATCCTGGTGGCAATGGCAATGATTCCGTATTTTCAAATATAATTTCAACTGGCGGCGGTGGCGGTGGTGGTTATAATGTTAATGGTCAAAATGGAGGTTCCGGTGGTGGTGGTTCTTACGTTGGTACTTCTGGGGGTAGTGGAAATACCCCTTCAACATCACCAAGTCAAGGAAATAATGGTGGTTCTGGTTCACCAGGTTTTGCTTCTAATGCAGCCTCTGGAGGAGGCGGCGGTGGAGCTGGTGCTGTTGGAGCATCAACTAGTGATTACAATTTTGGCGGAAACGGTGGAGACGGGTCATCTAATTCTATAACTGGCTCAGCAGTATTTTATGCTGGTGGTGGTGGTGGTGGAAAAGGACCAAATTCAACTGGAACCGCTGGTTCTGGGGGAAATGGTGGAGGTGGCACCGGTAGTAGTGGTTTGAGTGGTGTTACTAATGGTTCACCTAACACCGGCGGTGGCGGAGGCGGATCTGGTCAAGGAAGCGGAGGTGGACCGGGAGGCAGCGGAGGTAGTGGAATAGTAATACTTAGATATCCAAACGTATTTACTATATCTGGATTATCAGGTACAACAACAACCGTGGGGACTGACAAAGTTACAACATTTACAAACGCGGGAACAGGAAACATACAATTTAACTAATAAAAAATGGCTTTAACAAAAGTAACAAGTAACGTATTAAATGACGATGCAGTCACAACATCAAAAATAGTTGATGCCAATGTAACAGGTGTAAAATTAGCTAATGATAGCGTAACAAATACTAAAGTAGGGGCTGAATTTACAACAGCCAGCGCTTTAACAGCAGCGGCTACAATTGATGTAGATTATACAGCGGCTCAGGTATTTACACTAACACCTAATGCTAATACCACGCTTAATATAACTAATCCTGTAATTGGTATAACTAAAGCTATAGTTATAACCGGTGCAGGTGGTTCATATACAGTAGGATATACCGTAGGGGGATCAGCGGGTACATTCAATAAAATATCAGGCACCTATGATGATACTGCAGGTGCAAAGAATTTTATACAAATCACATGTGTAGGTGCTACCGAATTTTGGTATACTTGCTCACAAATAGCTTAAAATATGTTTGGACAAAGTCTGTTATCAGCTTTTGGAATTGCGTGTACAACGGACACAGACCAGTTATTTACAACACCTACATCAACAACTTCTTTAGCTACATATCAGTTAAACAATGCTACTACGTCTATACCTAGTAATACATATCCTGGTACAGCTAGTAATATAACATATGCCGCTGGGAAGTTTGGTAATGCCGCTGTGTTTAATGGTAGCAGTAGTTATATTCAAATACCTAATAATTCTTTTAACTATTCAACAATGGCATTTAGCGCATGGGTAAATCCAAGTGCTAATGACACTTATAATTATATATTTCAAAACGGAATGTATGACAATAGAATAGGTGGTTCAATAGGATGGTATGTACGAAGAGAAGCAGGAGGTTCACTTTTAGCTAGAGGTTTTTCAGCTAATTCTCTTTCTACTGCTGAGTTTGATGTAACATCATCAGGAGGGAATATTATTCCACTTAATACCTGGACTCATGTTGTGTGTGTTTTAACACCAACAAGTTTTAATATATATATAAATGGAAGTTCAACAGCAGTTGCATCAGCTACTTTTTCAAACGCTATAACATATTCGGCAAGCCAACCTGCAGCTGTATATATTGGAGCTACTTATTATTATTATAATGCTAGTATTTATGAATCTTGGTGGGAGGGTAAAATAGATCAAGTAAGAATATTTAATTCAGATTTATCACAAGCAGCTATCACAGCTTTATATAACGAAACAACTACAACAGCTACAAGCGCTAGTGTAGATTATCAACTTGCTAACCCTAATAGCATTGCATACTACAAAATGTCAGATGCTACAGATCAGTTAGGTAATTACAACGGTACTGCTACTAATGTAAACTTCAGCACTGAAGGTAAGTTTGGATTTGCTGGAGCATTTAATGGTAGTAGTAGTAAAATGGTTACAGGATTAACCTTACCCGCTGATTCAAGTATGTCATTTTCTTTATGGTTTAAAACATCTACTACAGGAGTAAATCAATCATTATTTGGTGAAGCTGATAGTAATTTTAGCAACCTTTCAATAAGGATAGGGCTGTGGTTTGATTCAAGCAATGTTATATATGTATGGATTGCTAATGGTTCAAGTCAATGGTATACTACTCTTGCAGGTGTTTCTTATTTAGATGATAATTGGCATAATTTTGTTTTAAGTATAGATGGTACTTCAGTAAAATTATATGCTGATGGAGCCTCAACCCCTGTAATAGATACAACAAGTTCAGTTACTTTTGGAACAGCAGGGGTAACTCCTTTAACTATAGGTGCACCAGGTTCAGCTTACGCGGGATATTTTTGGACAGGCGCTATAGACCAAGTAAGAATATATGATGCAGTTTTATCAGCGGCTGACGTATCTACACTTTACAAAGAAGTTGAATGTAAGCCAGCAGCTATAAATGCTTTAGATCACTTTAATACAGTTTTATATACAGGAAATAATACTACAAATGTAATAAATACAGTAGGTTTTGAGCCTGGATTAGTATGGGTAAAAACTAGGGATGATAACAAAAATCATGTTTTAGTAGATACCGTAAGAGGGGTTAGCAGCGTATTAGAAGCGGATACAGCAGCTGCTGCTGTTACAGGATATACAGATTTTACAAGTTTTGATCCAAACGGGTTTACTTTAGCAGCAACCAGTGCTGTTTATATGAATCCGGCTGGGATAGATATGGTTTCATGGAACTGGAAAGCAGCTTTAGCTAATTTATCAACTGGCTTTAATGGAAGCAGCACTGTTGGAAGTGCTAGTAGGATAGATTTAACTGGTTCTACAACTTTAACTACAAGAAGTATTTCTTTATGGGTTAATCTAGCGGGAACAGGCTCAGGTGGTAATTTGATTCTTGATAACAGTGATGGTCAAAATCCAGGTGTAGTTCAATATGGCAAATGGGTGATACAACTTCAATATGGGGGCGCTAATTACTTTTGCTGGGATACATATAATGGTTCAAGTTATGGTATATGTACTGTAAACTATACTTTTAATTTAAACACTTGGTACCATATAGTTTTTGTTGTTGAAGCTCAGAATCAAGCTGTGTACATTAATGGAGTTTCTCAAACATTACAAGGCGTATCAAGACCGGGTGATATTGGAACTGTAACTATGTCAACTAATAGACTGGGGGCTAGTTGGAGCACTCAATATACCCATGCGCTTAATGGCACACTGGGACAGGTGAGGATATTTAACGATGCATTAACCGCGAGTGAAGTATCTGATCTATACGCAGAACCAGCTGCAAGTAATAATACATTAAATTATCCTGCGGGTGCAGGCTGTATCGCAGCTTATCCATTACAAACAAATGCAGTAGATTTAAGTGGTAATTACAGTGGTGCATCTAGTAATGTAACATTTGGTCAGCCAGGTTATTTAACTAATAATACTGATGGCGCAATACCAAGCACAGTAGCCGCTAATGTAGAAGCTGGATTTAGTATTGTGAGCTATACCGCTACAGGCTCTACTGCAACTGTAGGACACGGTCTAGGAACTGCGCCTGATTTAATACTTGCAAAAACAAGCAATCAAGCTTATAATTGGATAGCATATTCATCTGCTTTAGGTTCATCAACACAATTACTTCTTGATTCTGGTAATGCAGCTCAGACAGGTTCATCTATTATGGCTAGCACAGACCCTACGAGTACAGTATTTACAGCAGGTGCAGGAAATAATCTTAATTATGCAAATGGTAATACAATAATAGCTTACTGTTTCACATCAATACCGGGTTATAGCAAAATAGGTTCTTATATTGGCCAAACAGCTGGTATTACTATTTATACTGGATTTCAACCACGATTCATAATGGTTAAATCAACCAGTAATGTAGAAAATTGGGCTATACTTGATGCAGTAAGAGGTAGCGGAAAATGTTTAAACCCTAATTTAAGTAACGCAGAAACTGATAGCACGTTAAATACATTTACAACAACAGCTACAGGTTTTTCATTTCCACATCAAAATACTGCTGATGCAATGTTAAATGAAAATGGTTATAAATATATATTTTTAGCAATAGCTTAAATTAAATAAAATGAGTGAAAAAAAGAAACCTTTTAAAGATACAGGTGTCGGACGATTTTTAATCGAAAAGGCACCAAGTATTCTAGGAATGGTCGGCGACGCAATATTGCCAGGGAATGTAATATCAGAACTAATTAGTGGTAACTCTCAGCTTTCAGAAAGCGATAAACAAGTTGCACTAGAAAAGTTAAGAATAGAAAGAGCCGAAATTGATGGCACAACCAAAAGATGGGTCGCAGATGCTCGAAGCGGAAACTGGCTTGCGTCCAATGTCCGACCATTGGTTCTTGTATTTTTAACAATATCATATGTTATAGGGTGGTACGCCGGCTATTCACTGGAATCAGTGACTTCATTATTAACTATCGTAATAGGAGGCTATTTTGGATCTCGCGGCGTGGAAAAGGTATTTGGAAATAATAAACATAAACAATGATTGAACAAGATTTAAAAATCTTTGGAATTAACGTAGGGGCAATGATATTTTCAGTAATACCTGAAATAAATACAGTACTACAGACGGTAGTCTTATTGTTATCAATAGGATATACCATATTAATGATAATAAAAAAATCAAAAGAATAATATAATGAAATACTTTAATGAATCTGAATTTAATAGCTTTGACAAGATGGATCCTAAGCTCCTTGAAATGTTAGATGACCTTAGGGAGGTGTATGGATATCCAATTACATTAACATCAACATACAGATCACCTCAACATCCAATAGAGGTGCGTAAGTCTAAACCTGGTGAGCACACATATGGTGCTGCTGTAGATATAGCTTGTGTTGGAGGTGAAGCTACTTATAAATTAGTAAAAGCAGCTATTGAAGTAGGTTTTACTAGAATAGGCATAAGTAGAAAAAACAATTTTGTTCATGTAGGTATAGGCTATGATGGCGCTCCACCTATGACAATATGGACATACTAAATTTAATTAAATGGCAAAATTAATACGTAAGATCAGTATAGGTACTGATTACAAAAACGAAGCAATGCATTACTCTGTAGGACAAGAAGTTTATGGGGGACATAAAATATCCGATATAATAGAAAAAGAAGGATCATTTCAAATATTTATAACTAAAAATAATGAAATATTACCTTGGAAACATTTTAATTCCAATATGGCTGTATCTGTTGAATACAACTTAGACTATTAGATGAGATCAATACACAATTATATTATATCAACAAAAAATAGGTACAATAACACAACTAAAGTAGAAGGCAAGGAACTAATACTAAATACCGAGGTAACAGAGCGGGATTATATGTTTGTAAACCGCTTAGGTCGGGTTGAAGAAACACCTATTGAATATAATTCCCCAATAAAAAAAGGAGATGATGTAATTGTACATCATAATGTTTTTAGAAGATGGTATGATGTTAGAGGTAATGAAAAGAATTCTACAAGTTTTATAAATGAAAATACTTATTTTGTGGCACCAGATCAAGTATTTGCTTATAAAAGAAATAATAAATGGACAAGTTTGCCGGGATTTTGTTTTGTTAAACCTATGGACAACAAAGATAAATGGGGGTCTATAACGAATAAAAATTTAGTCGGGGAACTTATATATACTAACAACCATTTAGATTCATTAGAAGTATCTGTAGGTGATATTATAGGCTTTAAACCCGAATCTGAATATGAGTTTACAATAGAAAATCAGAGGTTGTATCGTATTTTATCTAATCATGTAACAATTAATTATGGATCGAAGAAAACGTATAATAGATGCGGCTGAAAAAGCCTTAATAGAACTTGAAAAAGTTATTAAACAAAATATTGATTTATCTGAATTAGATCCTGAAAAAGCAAAAACAGCAGCTCAAGCAAAATGGGTAGCAATAGAAGATTCACTTAAAATTATAGAAAAAATTGAAGAACTAACATCTAAAAAAGAAAATGTGAAAAGTAATAAAGCATTTTTAGGTGTTGAAGAAAGAATTAA
>Ga0315322_10002115_pt1 | contig 15328 bp, 16 predicted proteins | sample M110021515metaG_FD_203461 | JGI IMG/M metagenome (GOLD analysis project Ga0315322, IMG submission 203461) | Ammonia-oxidizing marine archaeal communities from Monterey Bay, California, United States - M1 100m 21515 | ecosystem: Environmental > Aquatic > Marine > Intertidal zone | place: USA...
TAGTATATCAGCTCTGTTTGTTGCAGCAAGAATGATTACCCCAGAATTAGTTCCAAAACCATCCATTTCGGTTAATAATTGATTCAATGTGTTTTCTCTTTCATCATTAGAACCCATATTCGGGTTTTTACCTCTTGCTCTTCCAATTGCATCAATTTCGTCAATAAAAATTATACATGGAGCTTTTTCTTTTGCTTGTTTGAATAGGTCTCTTACTCTTGAAGCTCCAACACCCACAAACATCTCAACAAAATCAGATCCAGAAAGTGAGAAAAATGGAACTTTTGCCTCACCAGCAACAGCTTTAGCAATTAAAGTTTTTCCTGTACCAGGAGGGCCAACAAGTAAAGCTCCTTTTGGGATTTTTGCTCCTAAATCTGTGTATTTTTTTGGAGTTTTTAAAAAGTCAACAATTTCTTTTACTTCTTCTTTTGCTTCTTCAAGTCCAGCAACATCACTAAAGTTGATATTGGTGCTTTTACCTTGTCCAAACACTTGGGCTTTGGATTTACCAATGTTGAATATTTGTCCACCTGCTCCACCAGAGCCACCAGACATTCTGCGCATTATAAAAGCCCAGATTGCTATCATAATACCAAAGAAAATTACCCAGCTTAAAATTTCGCGTCCAAAATTATCATCAACTATATAATCATAGTCTAAAGTTTTCCCACTTTCCTTATAGTCAATTTGAGATTTCTTAAGCGTTTCTCTAAATTTTTCATTATCAGGAATTATAAATTGATAATGAGGACCAGATTTGCCAAAGACATCTTTTTTTGAAATGTTTTTAGTGCTGTGAGGAGCTTTACTAAGATCTTCTGAAAATATATAAACCTTGGCTTCTTTATGATTTATTATTTCAACTTTACTTACCTGTTTATCTTCAAGGAATTGCTCAAATTCTGTTTCTGAGCATTTTAAGGTCCCAGCTGGCCAACTGAAAAGTTGAACAATAATGACTAAAACAACAATTATCGCGTAAATCCAATAAAAATTAAATTTTTGCTTGTTACTTCCTTTGTTTTTTTTATTGAGCATAATTTTATTTTAAGCTATACATTTTCAATTTCTTCTATTTTGGCATCAGCCCACAACTCTTCAAGGTTATAAAAGCTTCTTGTGTCTCTATGAAAAATATGTACAACTATGTTTACATAATCTAATAATATCCATTCTGCATTTGAAATTCCTTCTTCATGCCAAGGTTTTTCTCCACATTTTTTAAAGCAATTTTCATAAACTGCTTTTTTTAATCCTTCAACTTGTGTAGATGATTCTCCATGGCATATGATGAAAAAATCGGATACTGCACCTGAAGTTTTTCTTAAATCAATACAGGTAATAGACTTGCCTTTCCCATTTTGTAAACCCTCAATAATTGATTCTTTTAACATGCTATTTTTTAAAAAATAAAGTTTTCCATAAAGGACACTTATTAAAAAACAAATCAAATGTAATTAAATAAGTATAATTTGCTTTTCTTTAGTTCTAATTCATGTTAAACAAAAAAACACTCAATTGTTTATAGGTAATAATTTGATAGAATTAGATGTTGTAGATTCTACGAACAATTATGCTGCCAATTTGCTTGTTCAGACAAAATTGGTAAGCGGGACTGCAATTATGACACATTTTCAGACTGGTGGAAGAGGGCAAAGAGGTTCTGATTGGGTTTCGGAACCAGGAAAAAATTTATTATTCAGCATTGTTTTAAATGGACACTTTATAAATTCTGAAAATTATTTTTTACTTAGCAAATCTGTTGCAATTGGTATCAATGAAGCTTTGGAAGAGCTAAGTGGTAAAACTGGCTTTGTGAAATGGCCAAATGATATTTACATTGATCAAAAAAAAATTGGAGGAATTTTAATTGAAAATCAATGGAAGGGAAGTTTGTTAGAGGTTGCAATCGTAGGAATTGGTATTAATGTTAATCAAGTAAGTTTTGATGATTTGCAAGGTGTAACTAGTTTGTCATTATTGGGGTCTAAAAATTATGATTTACGATTGGTTTTAACAAAAGTTTTTGAGAAAATCGAATTCTATTATAACCTGTTAAAAAGAGGAGATGTAAATCAGATAAATCAGATTTACTTTAATCATTTAATGTTTAGTAATGAATGGAAAACATACAATTCTAATAAAGGTAAAATTGAGGGCAAGATAATTGAAGTTAAAGAAAATGGGTTGTTAGTTTTAAAGTTAAGAAACAAAGAGCTAATGACTTTTGAATTTAAAGAGCTACAGTTTATTTTTTAACTTCTACAAGTTTGTCAGCCATGTGATTAAATAGATAATACAATGGTTTCTCTATAATTAACTTTAAAAATTGGTTGATATCGGCATTGCAAATTAACTGAGCTTTGCAAGAGTTGTTGTTGTCTTCAATAACCATATCAAGATCAAATTTTATTGGAGAAGCTGGACCACTTATAATGTGAATTTTCTTATTTGGCTCACTGTCATTGTGTAAAAGCTCTAGATTGTATGTATTTTGGATTTTGAAAAAACAGCTTGTTTCGGTAGAGCTCCAATCAGTGATTTTGTCATCTGGAAGAATTTGTTTGTAATTGTTCATGTTTGATAGAAATTTGAAACATTCTTCAGTACTGCAATTAACTTCTACTTTTTTACTTTCAATTGTAACCATAAGTTATTTTTTCCATGTTGATGGAGAGCTTCTCCATTCTTCAAGTGATTCTATAGCATCTGTTGAAATATAATTGCTTTCTAACGCTCGCTCAAGAAGAGTTGAATAATTAGTAAGTGTAAAAAGTTCACAGTTAGCATTTTCAAAATTATCTTCTGCAATGCTAAATCCATAGCTAAATATTGCTCCCATACCAACTACATTTAGGCCTGCTTCTCTTAAATCAGCGACTGCGTTTAAGCTGCTTTTGCCTGATGATATTAAATCTTCAATAACAACAACATTCTGGCCTGCTTCAACAGTACCTTCAATGGAATTGTTTAAGCCATGAGATTTTGCTTGAGCTCTAACGTAGCAAAAAGGAAGTTCAAGTTCTTGAGCAACTAATGCCCCTAAAGCAATTCCCCCAGTTGCAACACCTGCTATAATATCAGGTTTAGAATAATTTTCATTTATTTCTTTAGAAAAGCAGTCTCTTATGTAATTTCTAATTTCTGGGTATGATAATGTTTTTCGATTGTCGCAATATATTGGTGAATTCCAGCCTGATGCCCATTGAAATGGATTTTCTGGTTGCAATTTTATTGCTTTGATTTTAAGTAAAAATTCTGCTACTTTAGATGCGCTATTTTCTGTTTTTAACATGCTGCAAATGTATAAAGTTTTTATAAATGATAACCCATTGTTTTTCTGTGAAGATAAGACTCAATTAAATGAATTTGTAAATGTTAATTTTTTTCATCATAAAACTGATTTTAGTTTTAGATCTGAAATTTATTTACTCATGTCTAAAAAAAACACTTTATGCTGTATCCTTTCAAATAATGTTGAGAAATCTTTTGTCTCTTTTTTTGATGCATATGTTAAAATAGGTGCTGCTGGTGGAGTTGTTGAAAACGCAAATCAACAAATTTTATTTATCTACAGAAATGGAGTTTGGGATTTGCCTAAAGGAAAAATTGAAATTGATGAGGATAAAAAAGATGCTGCTTTAAGAGAAGTTGAGGAGGAATGTGGTCTAAATGGCCCCTCTATTAAAAGCGATTTACTTTCAACATATCATACTTATTTTCGTGATGAAAAAAAACATTTGAAAAGAACTTATTGGTATGCAATGACATATGAAAAGGAGCATGATTTGATCCCTCAACTTGAAGAAGGAATAACTAAAGTTGAATGGATAAATAAAAGTGATTTAAAAATTTATATGGAAAAAACCTATAAAACTATTAAATCTGTTATTAGTGCTTTTTTAATCAAGGATTAAAATTTTCTTAACCACGATACCATTGGAGCAGGGAATGAAGTTGCATCTCCTGAATCATCAATATTTATTACCCCAGCAAGTGCAATTTGAAATGCTTTGTCGTAAGATTTATTAAACCTCATGCTGGGCATAAAGATGATGGTGGTGTTGAATCCTTTTTCAACTACTTCTCCTTTTCCTATAGTATATGTTTCATTAACAATAGAGTTGCCATTATCGTAGTCTACATTAATTTCATAAGGGGAATATTCAACTTTTTCTTTTTTGTCCAATATAATCATTGAATCAAAAATAAAGCTGGCTTTTTTTCCTATTGGAGTAATCCCCCCAATTCCAATAAATACAGCATCATGAAATTTGCTTTGTATAAAGTTATTATCGTAATAATTCGAATTTCCATATAAGGTGTTACGTATTGTATTATCTCCAATCTTAGGATGTACAAAATAGGGCTGGCTTGGATCGTCATCCTGCCAGCTATATTTATTCCCTAAATTATTATAAAATAGATTAGCATTGTCATATATATATCCATAACCTGCGGAAACACTAAAATTAGACTTTCTATCGCCTCTAGTGATGGTAAGCCAATGAAGACCGCCATTGACACCTGCCTGCTCAATATATCCAGATGTACCCATAATAGTTCCAATAGCTAGATGTGTTTTGCCTTTTGAGTTAAAGGAATACTTTGCAGCCAATGCAAATGGGCTAGCAATCCAAGTAGACATAATGCCCAAAGAAAAATTATCACTCAAAGAGAAATGAACTTCAGGGCCATATAAATTGAGCATGGCATAGTCTTCTCCTTTTTTAACGGGAAGTGCATTATTTGTGAAATAATACCTAGTTGTAAAAGGACCAGTTTCTCTAAATTCCCCAAAGTTTTCGATATCGGATTTGTTTAAATCAATAATCTCTTTTAAATCTGATTTATTTATATAAATTTTCCCAATATTTTTTGTTTGTACTAGAATTTCTCTTCCATCATCACTTAAAATGTACCCATAAAACTCATTTCCATCAGATTTTTTAATTAGATAGTAAGTCTTTTCATTTGCTGTAGAATCTGTTTGAATTTCCTGAGACAATCCCTGAGTTAGAAAGCAAAAAGAAAATATTAAAGGAAGAAATTTATTTAATGTTTTCATATAAATAAATTTTGTTTTATGTTGTTGTGAAACTCATCTATGAATTTTTCGTGAAATTTCGGGTATAAATGTTTGTCTCTAAATTTGTTGCCACTTTTGAAATTCGATATATGTAAAATCATTGTTCTGTTTTCATCTTTAAGAAAATATATTCGCTGTCTTCCATGAGTAGCATTGTCTAATCCGTAGGTCATTTCAATGAACTTTTCACAAGTGTCAATTTTTGTTAGCTGAAAAGTGACTCCTATTTTTATTAGATTATTTATTTTAAGTTTTATAAAATACACATTTCCTAACTTTAGGGATGGATGGTTTTTTGAAGAAGATTCATAAAAAATATCTTCTGATTTTGAGTAAGACTGTTTGTAGATTGCTAAAGGGCCCTTCCATGATTGCTGAGGTTTTAAAGAGGAATATTTATTCCATACCGTTTTAAAGTCGTGATTTAAAACATATATTTTTTGATGAAAGTTGTAATCATCTAAATTTATTTTCGAATTAATACTTGCTTTAAAATTTTTTAATTTCTGTGCTCTCTTAGCTTTTTCTTTTTTTTCTTTTTTGTTTTCTGCAAAAACTTCAGTTGTAAATAAAAGAAGTAGTGAGACAAGAAAAACAGTTATAACGTTATGTAATGATTTGAACCTCAAAATGTGTTTAATTAAATCTAAAATAGAACTTTTTCTAATAACAATATTATTCTATTTAATTCTCGCCACCTATCCTGGTGTCTTTTTTACCTACGTTAAATTCGTTTTTTGGTGATGTTGTTTTTAAAATAGAGAAAAATGTTTCGTCTATTGAATGGTTATTTCCATCAGGAATGGGTGAATATGCTGGTGCTTGATCTATTCTTCCATTTTTGTCTATAAGAATGTATTTGGGTAAGCTTTTTAATTTAAAATCTTCAATTAATTGATGATTGTATTTGTAATGACAGATGTTCCATTTGTAATCTGAATAATTGAGCACATAATTATTGTAGTCTGTTATGTTTTTGTCTACTGAAATGCTAATGAAAGATATAACTTTTGAATATTTCTCATGCAAAGCTTTAATTATTTCCATTTCTAACAAGCTTTGTGTATTATAAGTAGAGAAGAAGTTTAAATAGATAGGTTTCCCTTTTTGATTATTTAAAGATATACTTTCATTATATTGATTGTTGAGTTCAAATGTTGGAGACTCTGTTCCTCTATTTAAATTAGTTAACGTTTGAATTAAATAGCTACTTATTTTTTTATGCTCCTCAAATTTACTGCTCAATTCAATTTCATTTAAAATTGAAAGAATATTATTGGCATTAAAGTATTTGTTATAAAAGATTTTACTTAATCCGTTAATAATTGCAAGCTCTCTAATCCTATCATTTTTTAAAAAATAATCATTTGCTAAAGCCAAATCTAATTTCTCTAGACTGTTGTAGTTATTAATGGCAAATTTTATTTTTTCTTCATTAGCACTTTCTGGAATTGAAAGGATGTTTTCATAGAATTGATTAAAGAAACTCATGTAGGCATTGTTGTCATATAAAACAGGCATTTCGTTTAAATAGAAGTTGTAATTCAAGAGCCGGCTTTGTTCAGAATTTTTAAAATTTGTTAATTGTTCAATTGAAGCAATACTGTATCTTATGTAATTGTGTAGGTATTCTTTTTTAATATTCCCATAAAGTGGGATTAGCTTTTCTTTGAAAACATTAAGACTATCTCTAAATTCTTGATTCCTTTTAGCCATTCTTATTAGGCTATTGGTGTCACCATATAGAAAGTAATCTAGTCTTAAGTTGAAATCTAGAATTAATGTATTAAGGTCGTTTTTAGGTAGGTTTTTAAACACCAATTGATTGGTAGATTTTCTAAATCGATTTAAGTTTTCAATGTTTTCTGGAAATAAAAAGTTGTATTTTGTGGTGCTAGGATCTACATATAGATAGCCGCATTCATTGTCTATTTCAATAACTGAAAGAAAAGCTTTTTCTGAGTTAATATTAAAGGTGAAGTTCCCTAATGAATCTATTTTAGTTTTCTCAATTACCTCCATTCTGTAAGTAGAGAAATCTACAATTCTATTTAATTTGGCAGTCTTGTTAGAGTGCTTTGGAGCAAATCCTTCAATAGACTGCTGAGCTCTTGATTGAAACGAGCACAGTAAAAATAGTAGGAATAAAATGTTGATTTGACGCATGAATTAATCTATTTGAATAGACTTAGGCAAAAATTGTTCCGCATTACCTTTGTTAGTGATTATATCTCTTACAATTGACGAAGATACCATGCTGTATTTTGATTCGGTAAAAAGCATTACAGTCTCAATTGAAGGAGCTAATTCTTTATTGGTAAGAGCAATGGCTTGCTCGTATTCAAAATCTAAGGAAGACCTAAGTCCTCTAACTATGAAATTTGCTTTATTCTTTAGGCAAAAATCTACAGTTAATCCAGAGTATGCTTGTATTTCAATGTTTGAGTTTTCTGGGAAGGTCTGCTTAATCCATTTTTTACGTTGTTCAATATCGAACATATGTTTCTTTGTTGAATTCTCTCCAATTGCAATAATTACTTTGTCAAATAGTTGAGTTGATCTATTAATTATAGCTTCATGACCTGTAGTAATGGGGTCAAAAGATCCTGGGAAAACTGCTGTCTTTTTCATGATTATGATTAAGGTTTGAAAAATGAAAAATTTACTCTGCTATACGTTCTTTTATCAATAAGGTTAGGATGGTTGGAAAAGTCATTTTCATTGCCGTGTTCAAGAATGAGTAAGCCATCACTTTTCAAAATAGATTGAGAAAGTATTATTTCTGGAATTAATTTGATTTTAGAATTGTTGTAAGGAGGGTCTGCAAAAATAAAATCAAAAGAATGAGGCATAGGTTTGGAGATGAATTTAAAGACATCAAATCGTTTGCTAGAAACAGAGAGTTCTAATTCCTTTGCTTTTTCTGAAATGAATCTAACACTACTGATCTGCTGATCTATGCTTAATACAATCTTAGCTCCTCTAGAAGCAAATTCAAAAGATACATTTCCAGTTCCAGCAAATAAGTCTAATACTTCTTTGTTTTCAATTGAGGAAATGTTATTTAGAATATTGAATAAGCCTTCTTTAGCAAAATCAGTTGTAGGTCTAGCTTTTATTGATTTTGGGGCAACAATTCTTCTGCCTTTACATTTGCCACCAATTATTCTCACGATATAAAAGATTGAAAAGAATGATTTTCATCAATGTGAATATTTTCTTTTTCGAAAAATTTATTAATTTTTTCAGCAAGGTTATTAGCTACAAATCCTTTAATCGAACACCTTGTGATTTCTTTCTTAATTTGGGCGTGCTCAGTACAAAGAAGCGTATAGTAGATGATGTCATCTTCACCAGTAATTATAAAACGATTTGCTAATTGAAGCTTGCCTTTTATATAGCACAAAATATAGGCAGTATCTTTAGTAATTCGTATTTTTAATTCAGGATATATTGTTTGAGAAACGGGTTCATTAATAAAGACTTCTAAAAGATGTCTAAAGTCAATACCTGGAGATTTAACAATTATTGTTTTTTTTATGTTTTCATTAAGGGTCCAAAGAATTGTGCTGTCTATTTGGTCTATTTTATTAGAAACAGGGGTTGTTCCTTTAAGCTCAGTAGATGTTAATTCTAAATAATTTTCAATACTTGATTCATCAAAAATTGATTGTGGAATTAAATTAAAGTGTTCTCCATCAATATAAGCAATGGCATTTTCTGATGAAATGCTTTTTAAATTATTTAATTGGCCATTTTCTATTTCCTCTTTGGAAGAGTTATTCTCGTAAAGAAAATATAATCCGTTGGAAACAAACAGTATGTTTTGTTGAGTATCCAAATTTTTATTTTGGGAATTTTATTCGTCCCAGTTACCATTAGTTTTAACATCTTTTAAAGAACCAACTCTAAGAGTGTCTCTTTCTTTTAAAGGGTCGTATGGTTTTGGGTCAAAAGCGGTAAATACTGGTGTTCCAATTTTAGATGTGGTAAAAAATTGAAGGAAATTAGCTGAAGGATTGTTTTCAGAATAAATCGTATTTTTCTCAAATTCAAAGGATGATCCATTGTATTTATCTCTGTATTTGCAAAATGCTAAAATTGCAGAAGTGTCGAGATAGGATTTAGATAATTCACTCTCTTTCTTAGTAAATTGATTCCCTACATTTACTAAGACGAAATTCTTAGGGTTATATTTTAAAGGACTGAATTTTTCTTCTAAATAAAGCGCAATACTTAATGTAGTTTTTCTATTCTTGTTTTTTAAGTTTAGAACAGCTAACGATTCGTTTATTGAAACTTTTTCGTTGTTTTCCCCAACTCTTGTAAAACTTAAGTTTAAGGTGTCTTTAAAAGACATTTTCTCAAGAATTGTAGTTAGATTATTTATTTTTTCAATGGACTGCTGATTAATTGTAGTAAGCACATCATTTTCTAAAAGATTAGGCATCATAGAAATTGTGTCATTTAAAACAACTCCATTTTCTATTTCATAAAGATCTTTTTGGTCGCTATTTTTATCAATTAATTGACTTGAAACAAAATCATTTGACTCATTTTTACAATAAACAAACTCAAAACTTTCATCGTCAGATTCTAATACATCTGCTCCTAAGCCGAAAATCACACCATCAGAAAGTGGTACTAATTGAAATGCTTCCAAATCAAATGGGTAAACTCTTTCGTTGTTAATTGCATCTGCTCCAGTAAATAATTTAACAAGTACATTAGTCCAGTTTGTATCTTTAAATATTAAGCCACATTTAAGTGCTTCATCCTCATCGTAAGATTCAATTTCAATGTAATTGTCTACTGTGTTATATCCCAAAATAGCTTGATGCTCTTCAGTTACAGGGTAATCAGGAACATTTCCTTCAGTATCTATAGAGTAAACACTGTCTATAACTAAAAATCGCTTTAATTCATTGAAGTCATTTGTGTACCATCCGTATTTTTTTCTGTATTCAAGCTCAATATCTTTTATATCGTTAAGAGCTTGTTTAATGTAAACATCTTTGTGTTTTTTAGTTTCAATTTGTTCAATAGTTTCATTTACAGAACTGTATAGAGAATTTATTAAAACTATACATAGAGGAAGTAAAAGTGCAGCATATAATAAAAGTTGTATTTTTCTATTTTTAATGATATCCATTACAAATAGTAATATTATTACTCCAAGGGCAAGAATAGTTAATCCTCCAAAAAGAAAACTGCTATTTTGCGAAATACCAGTTTCAGAGTCTGGAATTATTGCCATATACACAAGGTATAATCCAGTTATTATTACTAAAATTGGAAAAAGGTATTTTTTTGCTAAAGTTCCTAAATCTTTCATTTTATGAATTTCAAGTATGTTTTGTTGGTCTACAAATCTAACATTTTTTTCAAAAGGTAAGATTTGGAAATTAAATAACTAACTAATTAATCTTACAATTTCTTTTAATCTATTTTTACTAAAAACTAATTTTAAATTGGAATATTACATAAATGGATAGTTTCTTATTTGAAAAGTGCATATTAAAAAACTTTAATCACCAACCAACCCTTGATCAGGAATCCGGTATTAATAAGCTTGCTAGGTTTATTTTTTATGATAAAAAAAAAGCAGGATTAGTAATTAAAGGTTATGCGGGTACTGGTAAAACAACTTTAATATCCTCTTTAGTTCAAGCTTGTGAAGAAAAAAAAATGAAAATCATTTTACTTGCTCCAACCGGAAGGGCAGCTAAAGTTATGAGTAACTACAGCCAAAAAGAATCTTCAACAATTCATAGACACATTTATAATGTAAGGCAAAAGAAGGAGGGTTATTTTTTTTCATTGGCGAAAAATAAATTAAAAGACACACTATTTGTTGTTGATGAAGCCTCTATGATTCCTGGGAAAGATATTAGTGCCAATTCTGATATGTTTGCATCTAGCCTATTGTCTGATTTGTTAACATTTATTTACTCGGGGAAAGGTTGTAAAGCAATTTTTGTAGGAGATCATGCTCAGCTTCCTCCAGTTGGTTGGGATACTAGCCCAGCTTTAGATGTGCAGTATTTAAATGAAATAAGAGAAGCAGATTTTTATCAATTTGAACTAAGACAGGTGGTTCGGCAAGCTAAAGGTTCAGGGATCTTAAATGAAGCAACTAATTTGCGGAATAATATTGAAAACGAATATTATAATTTAAGTATTTCCACGTCTTTGAAAGATGTAGAGAAACTTAACTCTTTTGATGTTGAGGATTCGTTGTCTTGCTCATTCAGTGAATCAAATTTAGGTGAAGCTGTTATTATTTGTAGATCCAATAAAAGAGCAAATTTATATAATAAAGAGATTCGAATTAAAATGCTATGTTTTGAAGAGCAGTTATGTGTCGGAGATTTAGTTATGGCAGTTAAGAATAACTATTTCTGGCTTGGTGAGTCTTCAGAATCTGGTTTTATTGCAAATGGAGATATTTTAAAAATTAAAAGAGTATATAATTTGCAATCTAAATATGGTTGCAATTTTGCCGATATTGAATTTACTTTTAACGATGATTCCTCTGGTAAAATTTTCAATTGTAAAGTAAATTTGGGGTCTTTAATGATTGATGGAGCTAGCTTACCTGGGCAATCCTTAAGAAATCTTTTTCTTGAAATTGAACGTGACAATTTGTATATTAACAATCGAAAAGATAGAAAGTTGGCAGTTTTGAATTCCCCTTATTACCAAGCTTTACAAATTAAATTTGCCTATGCATTGACTTGTCATAAAGCGCAAGGTGGGCAATGGCCAACTGTTTTTCTGGATCAAGGTTACTTACCTGAGCAATCAATTAATAAGGAATTGTTAAGGTGGATGTATACATCATTTACAAGGGCAGTTAATCAATTGTATTTACTGAATTTCAGCAATGTTTTTATAAAAGAAGATGATTAATATTTTAAAACAAACCTTAACCTTAAATTTAAATTCTGTATATATGTTTAAACATAAAATAAAATCTAATTATTTTAGCTATATTGCAGTATAAAAAATATCCGAAATTGGAGTCACTAGTCTTGAAAAATAAAGTAGATAAAAAATTATTGTTAAAAGCGTTTCGTTTGATGAGCACAGCTAAGGCTCTTACAGAATTGTATGAGTTAAATAAGGCTGTAGTCTCAAAATATGTTCATGCTACATCTAGAGGGCATGAAGCAATTCAGCTTGCATTGGGTTTGCAGCTGAACAATATTGATTATGTAGCACCTTACTACAGAGATGACTCTATTTTATTAGCAATTGGTATGAAGCCATATGATTTGATGCTTCAAGTACTAGCTAAAAGAAATGATCCTTTTTCTGGTGGACGAACATATTATTCCCACCCAAGTTTAAATAATCCAAAATATCCAAAAGTACCCCATCAATCCTCTGCTACTGGAATGCAAGCAATTCCTACAACTGGAGTTGCTATGGGTTTAAAATACAAGGAAGCTATAGGGATTAATGAATACTCTTTAGATAATGCTCCTGTAGTTGTTTGTTCTTTAGGAGATGCAAGTTGCACTGAAGGAGAAGTTGCTGAAGCTTTTCAAATGGCAGCGTTAAAGCAATTGCCAATAATATACTTAGTGCAAGATAATGAGTGGGATATTTCTGCTAATGCTAAAGAAATAAGAGCTCAAGATATTTCGGAATATGCTAAAGGTTTTAAAGGTATTGATGTTAGAACTATTGATGGTTCAGACTTTATTAATTCATATGAAACTTTAAATGAGGTTATTTCTCTAGTAAGAAAAGAAAGAAGACCTTTTATTGTTCATGCTAAAGTTCCTTTATTAAATCATCATACTTCTGGAGTTAGAATGGAGTGGTATAGAGATGATTTAGAAGAGCATAAATTAAGAGATCCTTATCCTAAATTAATTGATGAATTATTGTCTAAAGGAATTTCTAATGATGATATTAAATCAATAGAAAAAGAAACCAAAGAACTAGTTCAGGCTGATTATGAGAGAGCACTTGCTCAAGAAGATCCAAAACCAGAAGATCTAACCAATTTCATTTTTGCACCAACACCAATTACTAAAGAGCAAGGAGAAAGAGAACCAGCTAGTAAAGAGCCAACTGTAATGGTTGATTCTGCACTTTTTGCCATTAGAGAAATAATGGAAAAGGATAAGAATTGTTTGTTGTATGGTCAGGATGTGGGAGGTAGACTTGGAGGTGTGTTTAGAGAAGCTGCAACTCTTGCAGAGCAATTTGGAGATGATAGAGTTTTTAATACACCTATTCAAGAAGCTTTTATAATTGGAAGTACGGTTGGTATGTCTGCTGTAGGATTAAAGCCTATTGTTGAGGTTCAATTTGCTGATTATATTTGGCCAGGATTGAACCAGCTTTTTACAGAAGTAAGTCGTTCATATTATCTATCTAATGGTAAATGGCCTGTAAGTATGATTTTAAGAGTTCCAATTGGAGCTTATGGTTCAGGTGGTCCATATCACTCTTCTAGTGTTGAGTCTGTTGTTACTAATATTAGGGGAATTAAAATTGCATACCCTTCAAATGGGGCAGATTTAAAAGGATTGATTAAAGCCGCTTACCATGACCCTAACCCTGTCGTTATTTTCGAACACAAAGGATTGTATTGGAGTAAAATTAAAGGAACAGAGGGTGCAAGTACAATTGAACCTGATGAAAATTATATACTCCCTTTTGGGAAAGCTAGAATTGTTTTAAATGCAAATCAAGATAAAATAGATAATGGTGATTCAGTTGGTATTATTACATATGGAAGAGGTGTTTATTGGGCATTAGAGGCTTCTGAACAATTCAATGGAGCTGTTGAAATTATTGATTTAAGAACACTTTTTCCACTTGATGAGGATGCAATGTATGATTGTGCGAAAAAACATGGAAAAGTAATGCTTATTACAGAGGAATCAATAGAATGTTCTTTTACTTTGGGTCTTGCAGCTAGAATTCAAAAACATTGTTTTGAGTTTTTAGATGCTCCCATTGAAATTGTGGGGTCTATAGATACTCCTGCTATACCATTAAATTCTATCCTTGAAGAGACAATTCTTCCTAATGCTGAAAAAGTAGCAGCAAAACTGAAAAAATTAATTAATTATTAAATAGTAGTGGAGCAACATATATTCCGTTTAAAAAACATGTATTTAAAAGCACCAATAAATAAATTGATGCTTCCTGAGATTGAAATTTTTCCAAGTAGAGCTATTATAAAAATGAAAACTGATCCGAAATTTTTCCATGCTGGGAATAGTCTGCATGGTTCCATTTATTTTAAAATGTTGGACGATGCAAGCTACTTTGCTGCACAATCCATAGTTTCAGATTTTTTTATACTTACATCTAATTACAATGTTCATTTATATAGACCCATTGGTGAAGATGAATTAACAGCTGAAGGAGAAGTTGTTTCCATGTCAAAATCAATTGTAACAGCAAGTTCAAAGCTATATAATTCATCAGGTAAATTATGTGCTTCAGGAACTGGAGCATTTGCAAAAAGTAGTATACCTATTGATCAAGCAAAAGGATATTGATAATTATGAAATTAAAATACATATTGTTTTTAATTTTGAATATTTCTTTTATTCAATTTTCACTTTGTCAGGATTTAGATACCAATCAAACTTCCAATAAAATATTAAATGCTAACGCCTCATTAAATGATAAGGTTTACTTTGGAGGTAACTTAAGTTTTAATATTTATAATGGCATCATATTAGCTGAAATATCTCCATTTATAGGGTATAAATTAAAGCCTAAATTTTCTACTGGTTTAGGTTTTAAATACATGTATATAGGTTCTATTTCTGATGACATTAGTTATTCTTATTATGGCCCAAATGTATTTAGTAGGTATTCTTTTCGTGAGAATTTCTTTATTCATTCTGAATATGAAATTCTTAATGTTTATGAATTAAGACCTCTTCCTTTTCCTAACGGAGAAAGAACATTGGCCAATATTTTTCAATTAGGGGCAGCTTACAGCTCATCCATTGGAGAAAAAGCAACAGTACAAATCTTATTGTTATATGACTTTATTAACGATGTCAATTCGCCTTACAGGCCCTACTATATTTTTGGATCTTCTGGCCCTCCGATTACCTATAGGGTGGGATTTTCCTATAATTTTTAAAAAATGAAATTTATTTTATTCATCGGATTAATTCTTTGTTTTACAATTAGAAACAATGCTCAATTTGATAAAACAATACATCAAGAGCAATTAGAATATTACAACTC